>Ga0302282_1000138_pt1 | contig 54684 bp, 72 predicted proteins | sample III_Fen_E1_3_FD_198763 | JGI IMG/M metagenome (GOLD analysis project Ga0302282, IMG submission 198763) | Peat permafrost microbial communities from Stordalen Mire near Abisko, Sweden - III_Fen_E1_3 | ecosystem: Environmental > Terrestrial > Soil > Wetlands > Permafrost | place: Sweden: Abisko... | reverse complement strand
ATGCGGTTACTTGTAACTTTTTAAACACTACAGATACTAACCCTGATTTCCAACCTATTACAATCACAGCGCAAAGTACTACAGGATTTACGGCTAAGTGGAACGCCCCAGTACCTACAGCTAACTACGTCCTATCTTGGCACGCCATCATCAATAACTAACCTAGTTTTATGATAATATAGGGCTATATCTTCCTTTAGGGATATGTGAACTTTGGGATATTATGAGCGACAATTTCTTTAGAATAAACAGGGGTGTAACCTTAAACCCCCAATCTGAGTACGGCAGCGGTGATCCCGTTGGCACCAACGGCGATATCTATTACAACAACGTACTAGGTAAGTTTCGTAAATTTCAAAACGGTTTTTGGACTGACTTAGATGTTTCAGGTGGCGGAGGCGGTAGCGGCTCTCCATGGGTAGCTCAAGAAGTCCCTCTCACCGTAGCATCTACTAGTGAATCAGTAGGTTTTTCAACTCCACAAGCAGACACATCGTATGTAGTTTTCGCTATGATGGAAAATCTCGTAGACCCTAATCCTAAATTTCAACAAGTAGAAGTAACACAAAAAAACGTAAATGGATTCACCGTTCAGTGGAATGTACCGCTTGATACCGTTAACTATACTCTATCTTTTATAGTTCCACCTAAATGGGTCGCATATGCAGAGAGTAGTGTTATCAGCGGTGCAACCAGTTCAACAGTTACGTTTCCATTTCCACAAGCGGCATCTAGCTACGGCGTTATAGCACAGTTCCAAAACACGGTGGATGCACTACCTCAGTTTCAAACCTTAATCGTTAACGCTAAAACAACGGCTAATGCTTCGTTCAAGTGGAATGACCCAACTGATACAGCAAACTATAAAATCCCGTACATGCTTAATGCTACATCGCAAGTTGCAGTAGGAAGTGGAGCTACTTCAGCTATTCTTACTCTTCCAGTTGATTACGGCAGTACTGCTTACGGTATCGTAGTTACAGCACAAAACACAGTTGACCCTACACCAAAATTTCAGCCTATGCTAGTAACGGCAAAAGGCACTAACAACGTAACCATCAGCTGGAATGATCCAACTGATACAGCAAACTACGTTTTAACATGTTACGCAATTTCAACCACACCTTAAGGATATATGGTAATTTATAAGATAACAAATACAATCAATGATAAGGTCTATGTGGGTCAAACCACTAGAGATCTGCATGAGCGTATTGCATCACATAAATACTGCGCAGGAAATAGAACTAATAATTTGCCTATCTACAATGCTATGGCCAAATACGGGTTTGACAATTTTACATTTGAAGAGATTGATAACGCCTCTTCAATAGAAGAACTAAATAAAAAAGAAGAGTTACATATAGAACAGCTAGGTTCATTGTTTCCTAACGGTTACAATTTAATGTCCGGTGGACAAAATAGACTTGATTCAGAAGAAACAAAGAAAAAGAAATCAAGGTCTAGAAAAATACTTCTTTCTAACAAAGAAAATCACCCCAATTGGGGCAAAACTTCTGGTAAAGCAAAAAGAGTGCTTTGCCTAAATAATAACGTTGAATACGTTTCTGCAAGAAAAGCGGCTATTGAATTGGATTTAGATCCATCAGCAATACCGAGAGTTTGCAAAAATGAATTCAGCAACACAAAAGGATTTAGGTTTAAATACCTATAAGGAGATCACATGGCTTCGTTTCAGTATGGCGGGTTAGTAGAACAACTAGCAGCAACCGCAACAGCAGCAGGCACAACTACACTAGTTAATACCTCTAAACAATTACAAGTATTCACAGGGTCTACAACTCAAACAATCGTGTTGCCAGATGCAACTACGATGTCAGTTGGGCAAAAGTTTGAGTTCTTCAATCAATCAACTGGAGCTCTTACTTTACAGTTCAATGGCGCTACGGCATTTACCGATGCTTCAGGTTCAAATTATAGTAACATTGCATCACACGCTTCATTGTTCATAACTCTACAAACGAATGGTACTGCAGCAGGTACATGGGCAGTTCTTTCTTCTTCTTCAGGTGGCGCAGGACCTTACGCTCCTACAGTTCAAAAATTCTTATCAGGTTCTGGAACCTATACAACTCCTGCTAACGTTCTCTTTATTAAAGTAAAGATGATTGGTGGAGGTGGTGGTGGAGCTGGATCGGGAACAACAGGTTCATCTAACGGTAGTGCGGGTGGTAATACCACTTTCGGTACATCTCTCCTAGTCGCTAACGGCGGAGCATTTGGTCAATTTCAAGCTGCAGGTGGAACTGGTGGTACGGCATCTTTAGGCTCAGGACCAATCGGTGAAGCAATTCAAGGCGGATTTGGTCAAGGTGGTGGAGTAATAAATGTAGCAAATGGTTTCGCAGCTGGTGGACAAGGTGCTGCAACCCCATTATCAGGTGGAGGCGGCGGCGGCCCAGGTAACTCTGGCGGTAATGCTGCGGTAGCGAATTCTGGTGCGGGTGGAGGCGGCGCAGGCGCGGGTGTTACCACTGGAAGTTATTTTGGGCCAGGTGGAGGCGGTGGTGGATACATTGATGCAATCATCAATAGTCCAGCGGCTTCATATTCTTACTCGGTTGGTACAGCTGGTACTGGTGGTACAGCAGGAACTTCAGGTTTTACCGGCGGAGCCGGTGGTTCTGGTTATATTGAAGTAACTGAATACTACGCACCAACATCAGCAGCAGCTGGTGCAGTCGGCGGCGGAGCATATACTCCTACAATTCAAAAATTTACAACAGCAGGAACTAGTTCATATACAACTCCAGCTAACGTTTCTTACATTCGTGTAAGAATGGTTGGTGCAGGTGGTGGTGGATCTGGATCTGGTACAGTTGGTTCCGGTTATGGAGCAGGTAGTGCCGGTAGTTCTAGCACAACATTCGGCTCTTCTCTATTAACAGCTGGTGCTGGTCAAGGCGGTAACGCCGGTGGCGGTAACGGTGGAGCTGGTGGATCTGCAACGATCAATAGTCCAGCTTTCGGTACAACAATTATCGGTGAACAAGGCGGTTCATTCCCAAGTGGAGAAACTGGTGGATCTCTAGGATTATCTGGTGGTTACGGCGGTAACGCTCCATTCTTCGCTGGAGCAGGACCTACAGGTTATCAAGGTAACGGCGGTAACGGATTAGCAAATACCGGAGGCGGTGGTGCTGGTGCGGGTGGTGGAGCTGTTGCAAGCGTGATCGGTGGTAACGGCGGTGGATCAGGTGGATATGTTGAAGCATTCATAGTAGCTCCTGCAGCATCATATAGTTACACAATTGGTAATGGTGGTGGCGGCGGTACAGCTGGTACATCTGGATTTACTGGTGGTACTGGTGGTTCTGGTTATATTGAAGTAACTGAATACTATGCCAACGGTTCTGTTGGTACAGCGACGCAGATTACCGGTTTAGTTAATCCGGCTAACTTAGCGAACTCTTCTTTCTTACAACCAAATGTTCGACCTTTTACTTCTGGTTCTGGTACTTATGGTGTTAGTTATTATTTGACTGCTGGTACAACAATTACAGCTACCGCTGGATCTACGTTTACCAACAATGGTCAAACATTTACAGTGGTAAATTCTGTAACTAGTGCTTCTTCAGTTTTAGTAACTAGTACGGGAGCTCCTACTTCTAGTGGAACAATGACATTCTCTACTGGTAGTGGAACCACGTTCACATACACTACTGCGCGTGCGCCTCTTTATATCCGCGTCGCAGCAATAGGTGGTGGTGGTGGTGGATCTGGTGGAGCAAATTCTGGTGCGAACACCTTAGCAGGTACCGGTGGAAATAGTACCTTCGGTTCTGTGTTAAGTGCTAACGGTGGTGGCGGAGCTGGCTATGCTCAAGGTGCCAGCGGCGGTACTGCCTCTGTTAGTTCTCCTGCAATCTTAGTATATGCTCTTACTGGTGGCGGTGGTGGTGGTGGTACTCTAGTGGCCAATGCAAACATTTACGGGTGCGCTGGTTGCGGAGGAAACGGATATTTTGGTGGTGGAGGCCAAGGAGCCAACGCTACAGCAGGATTTGCTGGTTCAGCTAATACTGGTGGTGGTGGATCTGGTGGAGGAAGCTCTACTGGTACTGGTGGATTTTGTGCTGGTCAAGGCGGTGGATCTGGCGGTTACGCAGAAGCCATAATCGAATCTCCTTCTGCAACATACTCTTACGCCGTAGGTGCCGGTGGTACCGCAGGAGCTGCTCAAGGTGGCGGTACAGCGCAAGTTGGTGGTGCCGGTGGATCTGGTGTCGTTGTTGTTACGGAATATTGGCAATAATTAAGGAGTAAAATATGACGTCTTATACACTTGTAATTACTAGAGCTGACGCATCTGTTTATTGGACGGAGCATTTCAACGACGAAGTGTCCTGTGATGAATGGCTTGCTGAAGAACAAACTAGACCGTATTGGGACAAAACATGGGTTGCTACAAAAACAGCTGTTATTACCCCTGACGCTCAATTACCATCTAGTTAATCTAGATATAAATCAAAAGTAAAAATATAACTATGAACATGATAATCGATATACTCAAGTCGGTTATCATGTGAATAGTAAGTTCGCTATATCTACGAAGAGCTCTGGGTCGCAGTCATTGACTGTCTGATACTCTTTAGACCATTTAATTAATACACCATTAATCCTAGGAAGGTTTTCATCTTCGTTTTTAGGTGCCCAAGATATTTCTGTTTTGCAATTAGAATCTAGCGTCTTCATACGCTCTTGCAGTGAAGAAACATAGAAAGCTATAAGCGTAGGACCGAGGTCAGAGTTCATAAAGACAGAAGCTCCCTCGTCGATCTCTTTCATCATCTTTAATACAAACTCTTCCACGTTGTTATTTCTATTAGCGATCTCTTGCTTCCTCGCCTTCATGCGATCAGCCTTCTTATTGATCTCTTCTAATAGTTTCTTCTTGACATCAGACATTTATATCTTTTACTGTGGAGATAAAGAACTTAGCAAAGTCTGAGTGACCCATACGTTTACAGACTTCATTCCAGTCTTCAGTACAACCAGTCAAAGCATAATGTGTAGCGGTGTCAGATTCTTTAAACTTCTTTAACATCTTAGTTCCTGCTTCATCAGAATCAGGAGCCACAACAATCTTCATTCCTTGTTCTTTAAGTTCTTTGAGCGCCTCTTGATGGAATTTCGTAGCGCCAGACCCACTACAAGAAACAGCCCTCCAGGGATTACTAGCAATCCCACCGTAAGCCAAGTTGAACGCTTGGTTAATAGAGATCGCATTGAACGACCCTTCGCACACAATGACGCCCTTAACATTTCCAATGAATCTCGACTGATTCCAGCCATAAAAAAGTAAACCTAACCTTGTTCCAGGCAAAGTATCCATCTTCTGAACTTCTCCATCGTCGTGTACTTTTGGTACGATGAATCTTGTCTGAGCGCCACAAAATGTATTGTCGAAGTAGTAAGGGAAGACGATTCCGTTCCTCTCCATATCATAATACATGTCGCCCTCTAAAAGAAGCCCTCTGGTCTTAATATATTCTACGCCTGCCTCTGCACGAGGATCTGAGAGCGGAACGAAGCGGCTGGGCCACACCTGTGCCGTGACCTCGTTTGGTTTCGCTTCTTGGATTTCAAAGTCTCCAGATAAGAACTCAGCCAAAGAGAGACCAGCTTGATAGCAGTAGCTGTGGATAGAGTATCCACGGTTGCACTTATTACACCAGCACCACATGTCTCCGTTGTCAGGATCCTTATGCCAGTAGAGCGTATTATTCTTACGACCTTCGTTACAGATGAGACATTTCTTAGTATTAATCAATCAATTCGTCCCCATCTTTAGTGATGTTGTCAAGCTTAACACTCGATTGGTAATCGACTAAAGCTTGCTTATTCTTGAATGCTTCCATGTACTTACCATCTTTGAACTGACAGACAATCTTCTTCCCAGTGCGACCAAAGAATCGGTCCTTACATATGGCAAAGTCGGTAGTATTATATTCAAAGTTTGGAATAACCTCGATCACTACAGAGGCAGGCTCAATGATGAAGGAGCACTCTTTGATTCGGTTATCGAGTTCAGTACCCTTAGATGGGCGTTTACTTAAGGAATGAAGTTGAACGAATAGCACCACCGGTGCATTGGAAGACTTAGCATAGGGCCCAAGGTAATCCTTTAATTGAGACAATACATCGTACGGCTTCTGCTTCATATCGGCTTCTGAATACTTGATCAACTGAAAGTAATCAATCAATATGCAAGCAAAGTCCTCGTTCTTAGCATTCTCTAAGATGCTCTTGATACCTTCGATCCTTGCTGTTCTAGGATCTTCGACTGCGTAGATCTGAACATACTTATCCATATCTCGCATTACTGGAATGAGTTGAAGCATGTGCTCCGGGCTCATGTTACCATTCATTAGATCCTTAAAATCTGCACCGATCTCTAGGCAGGCTATTCGGTTAAAGATAGCTTCCTCTGTTTCCTCGTTAGAGATAACCAAGATCTTCTTGCCTTGCTTATACAGGGGATGCGATATGTTTGCAGCTATGGTGCTCTTTCCAGATCCAGAGTATGCACAGAATAGATATAGATTGCCTCTTGTTAATGGAATAGCTTTGGTAAGAGAATCGTTAATTAACGTTAAACGTTCCTTCAAGGCTCTCTGGTGACGAGCCATACTGGAGATCATTCTCTTGACTCGATCGTCGCTATTACCAAAGTTGCGCATCTCTTCAAGAGATGTCTGCATTGATTTTAATTTATCTGCGTTGCCGATTCCAGCCTTTGCCAACATTGCTTCTTGCTCTGCTTGCGTTAACTTACTCATTTTTTAGTGCCCTCAAAAACCTTCATCATCTCTTCCTCGTCTACAAAATTGTTGCTAGTAGTTAACTCATCGGTATCTATCATCTCAAAGGAGTCTGCATGCTGTTGCATCCTGAGATACTCTTTATAAGAGACCTTCCCGTTTCCAAAGATCTTTTTCTCTCCATCGTCATCGCCGTCAGGTATAGGAAAGAACAAGAACATACTACATGTAGCTTTGTTGTGAATGTCTTGATTCCAATCATTGACCCATTGAGCTTCTGTTATACCGGTCATCTTTGGATCTTTGCGAATAGCGTTCCAAGTGTATTTAATCACGACCTGATTAGGTTGATGAGCCTTAACAGCTTGTGGTAAGATCTCTTGTGCATCCTCTAGGGTTGCACCATTAACCTTAAGCTCTTCAAATAACTCATCGAAATTACCATCGACGTCGTCGCGCTTCTTAGATTTTTTAGAGACTGCAGCCTTCCATCGCTGGAAGATTAAGTCGAATGTGGGATTACTTGCTTTCATCTTGTATCTCTTCTTGAGTAAGAACTTGACCGGTTTTTATATTGGTGATCTGAATCTTGGCAGAATTATTCACTCTATCAAGAAACAGCAGTTCAATCTTATACTCGTCATTGATAATGAAAGGGCGATGGCCTGATAACCACCAGTAAAGTTGTGTCTTAAGTTTGTTAGCGTACGAAATATCGCTCATAAAATTCTCCAAATATTAAATAGATTATACGATCGGTTTTAAGAACTCGTTCAAATCCTTGTCAGCTTTGCATCCATTACATGGCGAGCATGCAATAACTATGTTAGCGGAACTAAACTTTGCTCCACCTTTTGATGTAGGATGGATGTGATCTAGAGTTGCTAATTGCGCTGTTACGTTAGTTTGTTTCTTAAGAGAGCCTTTGTTGCAGTAGTAGCAACGAAGTTCTTTGTGCTGCTTTAGATGTTGTTTTATGAACCACTTACGATATCTTAACCAGATCTTGTATCCTATAGGTTTAGGGGCAAGTTTCTTGGTCAGAAGAACTAGAGCGGCTAGACTCTGAGGATGAGGGTCATTGGGCAAAACCAAATGCTGCGAATATCTCATAAAAATATATTATACGAATTAAAATTGCTGATGGGCCCGGATTTAGCGCCAGGCTGTTACCAGCGAAGTAATGCGTGCACGCATCGCAAGGTAACTTAATGTCTGGGACCAGACTGAGCGTCACTCGGGTTTCGAACCCCATCCCTGCACGTCCCTATCCGTGCTGCCATCAACTATCTGTTTATACCAAGAGTACAATACTATAATGATATTAAGCCATGTAGCAATCTATAACGAGAGTTTAGTGATAACGAATCCTACACCTCAGCTACGCGCATTCGTTAAAGAACATCTCTCTTATACTGATAAATCAAAGCAATATCAATTGAGAAGGATGGCTAAGAACCCTTGGCAGCGTTCTTCTCCTCTATACGCCCAACTTCAAAAGGAAGCAACTGGGCAATTATATACGGATGAGAATGACAAGATAACTGTTTCCTCTTGCTTTGTTGAACTCCTTAAACCTATGTTCAACTGTCAAAACATCTTAGACCTTAGAGGCAATACAGGAACTAAGGTAGTAATTCCATGGGTTAAGAAACCTTATGACTTAAGAGATTACCAAGAAGAAGCTGTAGAACTAATGATGCACAACTATAGAGGACTTATCAACCTTGCTACAGGGTTGGGTAAAACGCTTCTCGCAACACACTTCGTTCAGAGATATAAGAAGAAGGCCTTGATCGTGTGTCCATCGGAATCAGTAGCTAAGCAATTCCACGAGCAGTTCATTGCTTGCTTTGGAAAGAATAAGGTAGGGTTTTATGGCGGTGGAAAGAAAAACATTAGTGACATTACAGTTGGCATCGCTGCTAGCATCTCTAAGAATATTGCGGAGTTCCAAGCCGCTGATATCGGAGTTGTTATTCTCGATGAGACACACCACACGCCGGCAACTACTTTCTTCGACATCTCGCAAGGCATGGCAAAATGTGGAAAGATTTTCGGCCTCACAGCCACAGACTATAGGAGTGACGGCAAAGACGTAATGATCACTGCTGGTTGCGGACCAGTACTCATCCGTCGCGATATCAAGTGGGGTGTAGCAAACGGATGGCTCGCAGAACCATATTTCATCGTTAGAAAAGTAAATACAACGGGTAGAGATTTCAAAGACGACAAGTTGAAATCCTATAAGGAGCATGTTCTAAATTGTCAGATCATGAGAGATCAGATTAAAGATGATGCCCAGAAGATGATGGCTGCAGGTAAAGCCGTACTTATCTTAGTGGATGAAGTTGCTCACGGTCAAGATCTAAGTAAAGAGTTAGGTATTCCATTTGCCACAGGTCTAGATAAGCAATCTCAAGAATACGTCAATCAGTTGAATGCTGGCAAGATTCCAGGTTTAGTTGGAACTGATGGGAAGATCGGTGAAGGCTCTGATACTCAGAATGTAGATGTCTTAGTTCTAGCTAACTTCGTTGCAAGTAAGGGACCAGTTACTCAAGCAGTTGGACGTGGTTTACGTAAGCAGGGTACAAAGACCAAGTGCATCATCTTGGACTATATCCCCATGGGATCGACAATGTTAAGTCGACATGGTTTTAATAGAGTTGGATACTATCAAGAGATCACTGATAAGGTTAAAGTGATATGAATTTTCGTAGACCAAAGCAAGAAGTTATAAATAATGCTCACAGTGCTGCTATGAGCTGCGGACAAATGTACGTACCAGATTTTCAGTATATGACCATAGATCAAGCAAAACGAGAACTTCAAAATAGTATAAATCTTGCTATCGCTAATGCAGTTAGAGCTGGAATCCAAAGTCTAGTAAATGATGTGTACACAGATGAAGAATTTGAGAATGATATCGGTCTCAACAAACCCTGATAGAATCTATATATGCAAATAAGTAAAAACGGTTTAAATCTAATCATCTCTTTCGAAGGTCTAAAACTTGACCCATATAAAGATTCAGCTGGTATTCCTACCATTGGTTATGGAACTATCCTTTATCCAGATGGAACTTCCGTTACGATGGATGATTCCACTATTACTCAGGATCAAGCTTCGCAGTACTTAGAGTGGGAAGTGAATCAGAAGGCTGCTCACGTTACTAATCTAGTTACAGTACCTGTAAACCAGAATCAATTCGATGCCTTAGTATCCTTTGCCTACAATGAAGGCGTTGGAGGTCTTGGCGGATCTACTCTACTTAAGTTACTTAACTCAGGTGACTATGATGGTGCTGCTGCTCAATTCCCTAAATGGGACGTAGCTGGCGGACACGTGGTAGACGGGCTAGAACGTAGACGTCTAGCAGAACAAGCTCTTTTTCAACAACCAATTTAAAAATTGTGGTATAATCAAATCTACGGCGGGTTAGCTCAGTGAAAGAGCACCTATCGGGAGCAATCTTGATAGGAGGTCGGAGGTTCAATTCCATCTCCTGCCACCAACTTTAAGAAAGGTTATATGTCATAGATTACTGGTCCTCCCTAAATCCTATTAAGCTTCGCATAGACTTCAATACTATCAACTTATAAAGGATTTAAAATGAAAACACAAATATCAAAACTCAAGCAAGACCTCAAGGGTATTGCAAAAACAATCAGACAACAAAAGAAACTTAGAAAGCCATCTCATCCGCACCACGATAAGTATATCGGTGCCTGGAGTGTAGAGTTACTTTCTATACAATATAGACACAAGCATGTCGCTTATTGCCTTGCACGAGGTCGCACTCTAGAGCAATGTGATAGCGGCAATGGCCTTGACATGGACTACGTCAATTGGCTCCTAGAGGTGATGAACCCGGAGTCTAAAGAGAAACTCTATGTCGTTGTGAATCAAAAGCTAACGGCATCGCAGCAAGCAGTTCAATCTGCTCATGCAGTAGCTGAGTTCATGAAGAAGAACCCTCACACCCTGTGGACAAATGGTTACCTTATATTACTAAAGGATAATCCATCTTCTCGCGGAGATATGTCTTACTACGGTGTATGCAACAACTATCAGCATCAGCGAGCAGAATTCATAGAGCCGGATCTTGGTAACAAGATAACCGCATATGCGTTCTTTGGGCCGAATGCTACTCAGCAACTCAAGGATAAGTCTCTTCTTTAATTAGTATAAATAGATTGTAGTGCCAACGCGTGACGTGCGCTGGGTAAATGCCGTCCCTACGGGAAAATAAACTCGGCTACATCAATTTTATGACTGAACGAACTGTATACTTAACTATAATCCTCGGAATGCTCTTAACCATGTGCTATTATTTCTCTTGGGAAACTCAGCACTATGAATATATTGAGAGTAAGTTCGACATAACATTTTCCCACTGTAAATGATCTCTTAGCTCAATTGGTTAGAGCGGACCCCTCTAAAAGGTACGGTTATCGGTTCGAGCCCGATAGAGATCACCAAGTTTATGCACACGATGAATCTTAATTCACAAGAAGCAAGCAACGCGTATAGTGACCTAATAAGGCTTCTATGGAAATTAGAAATTATACGCTTAGACCTTCTCGGTCTTCCTAATCAACCCAGTATTTGGCGTAAGGGTTTGTATTCTTCGGCTGATAGTATATGGATGCAACGTCCTTCATCCCATTTGGATAATCTTTTAGAAGACGATTCATAAAGATCTTGTAACCCAACTTATTCAATAAACTAACCTTACTAACGTTATTTCCTAAGTGCCATGCTAGTCGTCTAGCATCTGTGTTACCTATGTCTGTACCGATACAGCTTAATGCTAGGATGATAGCGCTGTATAGGAAGAATGGTAAGAAAGCTAATCTAATCAAGTAGTGTAGAGGATCTTCTAGACTTGGGAAAGCTGCTGCAGCCATAGCTGCAATAATCTGAGGCTGTCTGGCCATGAAGGAGTTAGCAGTCCAGGTTCCAGGAGAGTTATTGTTCATGCAACCAAAATATCTGAAGATAGCTCCGAGCATCTTCCTCGGTAACGCGGTATTTCCCATCTCAGCCATGCCGTTAGTAGCCCCGTAGAAATCGTCTGGTTCTTCTTGATCAGTATCGTTTGGAGCTCTGTTAAGTAATCCATTAGAGTCTACACAAGAACCCATTCTAGTATCAAAATCCGTTTGATCTTGAGGGGTTAGGTTGCCAGTCTTCTTGAGCATTATGAAGTACTCGCTGGTATACATCGGTCCATTATCTGATCCCTTACCAACCGGTGGTTGCGGTTGTGGGTTAGGGGTCATCAGTTTATTTCCGTCTACATATGTCGCGAAGTCATCTTTGATACTCATCTAACTATACTATCACAAGGTTTATGGGAGCCCACCTACAACATCCTAAGATTTAAAGCGCCTTATAGGGCTATCTTCGTTTGCGAAGCAAACGAACACGCGCGCTTGCGCGCGAGACTAACTAAAGCGCAACTAAGGTTTCTAAAAGATAGATTGACTAACAAAACCCTTCTCTATGATACCCACGAAGCGTATGTTTTTCACGCGGCTTGAAAAATAATTATTAACCACTATGTACGTATGTCTATCTGTATAAATCCATCACGGAGAGATTTATGAGTAATGAATTTAAAGAGGGAACAATTGAACAAGTTAGAAATAGATATTTTAAGATCAAAGTCGAAATACTCAATGGAGGCAAATTGCCCTATAAAGCAAACCAAACCGACGCGGGGTTTGACCTCTACGCAACTGAGGATATTGCAATCTACCCTGGCCAGCTTGCAAAACACCCTCTCAACATCAGGCTTCAATTCCCAGCAGGAACGTGGGCGGAGATCACTTCGAAATCTGGTCTTGGTTCACAAGGGCTCTTAGTATTCGCAGGTGTGATCGATCAAGAGTATCGCGGCATTCCACACGTCGTCATGTCTAATATTTGGGTAATGGATCGCTTGGATGAGGACGGTTACCCGTTGATGCGCACCAACCCGATCGTTATCAAGAAGGGTGAGAAGCTTGCACAAATGATCATGAGCCCTTACTCGCCCGAATATTTCATCGAGCAGGTAGAGCAAGTAGATACTAATACTACTCGTGGAGCTGGCGGATTTGGAAGTACAGGCAAGACATGAGTAATGTAGATATAATGCTAGAACTTAAACTAGTATTAACAGAAATCTTTGGACCTTGTCTTAGAGATTTTCACATAGAACAATTTGGAGGCGTACAGTCCGTACCTTCTATGGGTGGTCCAATCATGACACAGATGTCACAACCCACTACTAGACTTCATCTTAGATTAGCATTATCAGAATCATACATGATGAGAATGAATCCACAAGGTTCACTGGAAAATTGGTTAGACCTTGGTCCTAACGCCTTCTGTACAAATCGCTCTCAAAGCTTTTCTAGTAAGACTATGCTTCTTCACGAAATAGAAGTCTCTTATGCCCTTGTTGGAACAATAGAAGAATTTATAGATTTTAATAAAAACAAGGCTTGGAAACGCTTTAATGCGTTGATAGATGAACAGTTAAGTGAGGTGCTAGATGTGGACGATAGGTGATGTGATCGATATAATGAATGAAGGCGTACCATTCTTTGATTTGGGCACTATGGTAGTTCAAGCAGATCCATCTAATGGTGTTAGCTTATCTGTAAGTGGTAGCGTAAGATTACCTCTTGAAAAGGCTAAGCATTTAAGTTTCTGTGCTGGTACGGATTTAACTAGCAACATATTTCAAATGTTTCATCCAGAACTTACAGGGATGAATGGTCTAAGTCAGAGTAATAACTATATGATTATGGGTGCAGGTTACGGTAACAACCATTGGAGAATAGAGAATGGTTTCGTTATACTTCAAGTTATGTTCTCCTTGCATGAACCTAATATAGCGCAAACAGCTCGTAACATAAGGGACAGTAATTTCTATAGTGTGTTTGAGGCGGCTTTAAATGATAAAGATTGAAAACAATAATGTAGCATATTTCGATGTAGACGACACCTTGATCCATTGGAAGTGGGAAGCAGATAGGGATCATGAGAAGATCTATATCGGCATTGAGGGAAGTCTTCTTCAAGGCGAAGTAGTTCCACACCATGTTCATATTGAGCGTCTTAAGCGACATAAGGTTATTGGTAATGCTGTAGTCGTCTGGTCTCGCTCTGGATGGGATTGGGCTAACGCTGTCGTTAAGGCCTTGAATCTAGAGGACTATGTTGATGCTGTGATGGCTAAACCTTTCTATTACTATGATGACAAGAAATGTTGCGACATTCTTGGTGAGCATAGATATTGCAATGACGTCTAACTAAGTATAATGCTCCCTACGGAGCAATACTTGGACAATCTTTCAAACATCTTTCAAACTAACGTTCGAATTCATAACCAGGACGCTATGAGTCCAAGTGCCGTTTGGCCTAAGAATACAGAGATATGCATCTCGCGTGTTCCCATTAGGAAGCGAGACGGTTACGATCCTGTTAAGTTCAAGGAGTTTGCAGCTAAGCTCAAGAACTATATGGTTCCCAATGGAATCGTGTTCCTAATATGCTACGCTCCAATTGAGGCCAAATGGCGTCCATTCGAGATTGCTAAGATGATGGCTGATGCTGGCTTTACTCACATCGACAATATAGTGATTCAAAAGACCTGGTATCCAGGCAAGCGCTCTGAAACTAACTTAGTTAACTCACATGAGTATGTTCTTCACTTCTGTAACGGCAATGTCTGGAAATTAGATCGACTGCCTATCAGGGAATATATGAAGACTGAAGACGATAAGTCTTGTCCAGGTAATACCTGGGAAATTGAAACAGGTTCACTGGACGAGGCATATCCAGTTGACCTAGCAGAACTCCTAATTAGGATGACAGATTGTTTGCCAGGCTCAGTTATATTCGATCCTTACTGCGGTGGAACAGGTTCACTTAAAGCAGCACTTAAATTAGGTCATAGTTTCTTCGGCTTTGAGAACGACTCTAAGCAGATTAAGAAGTATGAGAAGGTAGTAAAAGAATATAACAAGGAGATGGACAATGCCGTCAAACAGCGGAAACCCGTTAGCACTAAAAAAGTCAATAAGCCAGGCAGTACTAAACCTAATAAGTAGTGGTACTCCTAGTCAAGTAGGTAATCAAAGTTTCTTGATGGATGATATCTATCCAGCTATGAGATCCTGTTTCTCTGATGAAGCGGGAAAAGCTCTTCATAATAGAGCTAAGACTACCCTGTATCAATGGGATGAAGTTAAGGGTCACGAAGGACTCGCTAGTTTATTGCATAAACTTCAATTTAAAACTGGTCACAATGCTTATGCTTGCTATCGACGTGTAGCGCCATGTTTCTATTTTGGTGGTGCATGTGAAGGACAGTATATTGAAAAAGTCGCAATGAAGTTAATAGACATGATAAATGACTTAGCATCTAAAAAGTACATATTAGCTACTTTGGCGCCATTAAGTATAATACAGATGGCACTTACAGGTCCATTAGATAAACAGAAGTATGTAATAGTTTCTTACCTACATCTGGATCAAGTTGGAGAAGCCTATGTCAAAGCAACCTATCCCCATCTTTGTATGGAAGAGGGTGCTTACCCTAAAGAATTTGGAGACGACGAATGATATACGAGAAAAGTAAAGCTAAGAGCATTACAGCAGATAGAGCGAAGATTCGCAGGATCGTGAACGACACGATCAGTGAGATGGCTCAAGTTGTAGGAGCTACTCTAGGACCGGGCGGACGCCCAGTCATCTTAGAGCGCGACGGCTTGTCTCCTCTTGTAACAAAGGACGGAGTTACCGTTGCTAAGAGTTTAGGAGTTGCAAATGCAGAAGCTAACCTCATTATCGAGTCTGCAAAGGAAATTTGCCTCCGTACCGCTAAACAGGCAGGAGACGGTACAACTACAGCTATTGTCCTTGCTAGCGCTATTACGCATCAAGGTTTAGAGTTCTTAGAAAAGAATCCCAAATACAATCCTCAGCGTATGGTTAATGAACTCAATAGCTTATACGAAAACACTATCGTGCCGTTCTTGAAGCAGCACGCGAAACCAGTAAAGGAACGTCATGAACTTATCAATGTTGCTACTATTAGCGCTAATGGAGATGCGGCTATCGCCGTTGCAGCCGTTGACGCAGTTATTGCTGCAGGTGAAGATGGTCAAGTACTCATTGAGGAAGCAGATGACTCAGGAATCAGAGTCGAAACGATCGATGGTTGTATAGTAACTAGCGGTCTTAAAGATATCGGTTCTATTGGTTTAGCTTTCATCAACGATCGTGCTGGTCAGCAAGCTAAGCTTGATAACGGTCTTGTGTTCCTATACGACGGAACGATGAACGATCTTAAGGTTCCAGCTGCTATCCAACAAGCTGTTGGAGCAGAAGATTCACCCATGTATGGAAGACCTATCCTTGTGTTTGCGCATGGATTCTCTGACGTAGTTTTAGACAAGATGGCTAAATCAACTAAGGGTGGTTATTCTATTATTCCAGTTAAGACTCCACTTGGAGGCGTTGCCAACTCTCGCTCTATGTTCTTGTATGACATGGCTGCATATACGGATGCCGACGTTGTTGATGTTGCTAACTTAGAGTTCTATGCAGCAGAAGATACACTAGACGAAGCATTTGGTTCTTTCATTAATGCTAAGATTAATATGTACGAGACGTTCGTTACATCAGAACAGAATCATGAGAAGATTGAAGCTCGTATCGCTGAACTAAAAGCTATTGCGGAAGTTGCTCCAGATGAGCGTCAAAAGATGTTCGCTAAAGCCGCTATCAGTAAATTGACCGGTGGCGTTTCTACTATCTGGGTAGGTGGCGGATCTGAATTAGAAGCCAGAGAGAAAAAAGCGCGTGTTGAAGATGCAGTTGAAGCGGTACGTTCTGCTATCGCCGAAGGTATTATTCCTGGCGGTTGTGGAGTTCATTTAGTGCTTTCGGACATTATTGCTAAGACGGAAAATCGTCCCTTGTCTTGGGACATCATGATTCATGCTCTTAGAGCTCCATTTGAAGTTCTATTATCTAACTGCGGTGAAGATTTCACAGATGTGTGGAATGCTTTAGAGAGACACATTGTTGGTCAGAAGCAACCACCTCAGTATATCTTCGACGCCAATGCGCACAAGATTGTTAATCCTTATCAAGCAGGTATTATTGAACCTGCGAAGGTCTGTAGGGTGAGTTTAGGTAACGCTCTCTCTGTAGCATCACTGTTGATCACCTTAGGCGGAATTGTTGTTACCCCACGTGACGGAGCTTTCGAGAACCAATTAGGTATCGCTCGCGACGCATTTAAAACTATGATGGACCCTAATACAGGTATCGTAGGACAGGAGTAATATGACCACTAAACAGATAGTAATTATAGCATTAATCGCCCTTGTAGGTGCTTTTGCTGTAGGTAGATACAGTGCTCCAGAGAAAGTTGTAACTAAAACTGTTGAAGTCGAAAAGAAGACTGAGGATAAGCAAGTTGATTCTCAAGACAACAAGGTTACTACTATCACTGAAACAGACAAACCTGATGGAACAAAAGTAAAGACGACTGTTATAGCAGATAAGAAAGATGTTCAAGTCGATGATAAAAAGACTGATGACATTACAAAGACTGAGACTAAGGAAATTGATAGAGGTTCTAGTAAGGTCACTATATCCCTACTTGCTGGTGAAAACGTAACAAGTCCCGGTATACCTACATATGGACTCTCTATAACCAAACCAATTCTAGGTCCTTTAACTGTTGGCGTATTCGGCTTTCAAAATGGCCTTATAGGCGCAAGCATAGGTTTGACATTCTAATATGCCTAAGTTTCGTTTCTTATGTGAAACCTGCGGGGAAGAGACTACTCAGTATGCTTCTCCAAAACTCGAGCAGATAACCTGCAAGTGTAGCGGTGTCGCTAAGAAGCAATTCCCAGGCGCTGGATCTCAAGTAACTCGTGAAGTCATAGATCCTTTTACTAATGTTAGAACAGACCCGGACGAAAAGCAGAATAATCAGGCTCGCAAGACTGAATACTTCTGGGAAGTCGAAGTCCCTAGACTGATCCAGCATTACTCGCTACAGACATGCCTGGAAGAGGGATGGCTCGTGTATAACGATAAGCAGGAGCTTGTCATTGGAAAACCGCCAAGTAAAAGATAATGAATGAAGAGATAGAGCACGACATATCCACTTGGTCTTATCACAAGCGGGAAGTAGTTGCAAGATTTATCATGTCTTTTATGTGGAAGATTAAGATTAAACCCTTTAAGGAGTTTTCTTATACACGAAGTCCAGATGGAACAGGCGAACATCCAATATCGCACATTAGTTATATTAAGAAGCAACGATGAACTACCAACCACTTTATCTATTTGCAGAACAAAATCATCAAAAGGTCAATAGTGCCTTTATGTTGTTCTATCTATTAATACAGTTAGAGCTAACTAAAGAGTTCGTAGACGTAGTTATTAATAAGAACGATCTCTTTGATGGAGAAGATCTAATGCTGATTAGGACGCCTAAATGAAGATACTATCGGTTAAAATTAATAATATTCTAAGCATTGAAGACGCATTTGTAGAGTTTCAAGATACAGGTCTCATGTTAGTGCAGGGGTGGAATCATGATGTCGGAAGAGCAAATGGTGCAGGCAAGACAGCAATATTTAACGCAATCACATTCGCTCTATTTGATAAGCTTCCTAGAAAAATTACTGCAACGGAAATTGTTCGAAGGGGATCTAAAGGTGGCTCAGTACAGGTCGTACTGCAAGTGGGCAGCGATCGATTCATGGTTAAGCGATCGAGGCCTAAGGGCGTTACCTTCTCACGACAGGTGGCTGATGGCACTTTTGAACCTCTAACTGTAACTCAAGAAGGTTGGGAAGCCACATTACGATTAAACTACAATCAGTTCATTATGTCCATGTATACTGCTCAAGGTGGAACATCTAGATTTCTATCTAGCAACGACTCTGAGAAGAAGACCTTTCTACTTCAACTCCTAAACTTAGAGGAGTTCTCTTTGTGTAAGAGTGCTGCAGACGCAAAGGTGAAAGCTTTAGATGAACAATTAGGTGCCGTAAAGACTGCTTTAAGTTCTATAGAATCTAAGGTATCCGCATACAGCGAATCATTAGTAAATGAAGAGATGGTAAGAGACGAGATCACTGAGGCTGAGCAGGTTGTTGCAAATCTATCTGCAGAGCTAGCTATTGCTCAATCCGTACAGAGACCTGATCTTAGTAAGTATCAGAAGCTTGAAGACGATATAGCGGCAAAGAAGACTGAATTTACTAAGGCAAGAACTCAAAGGGAGATGCTTCATGAACTATATAGAAAAACTCAATCAAGAATTAAACCATTTAACGGAAGCGACAAATGCGATGCGTGTGGAAATGAACTTGATAACTCTGCTGCAGAAGCTGCGCATCGTGCTACGACCGATGCCCTACGGAAAGAACTTTTAGTTACAAAGACCGCCATAGATATGTGTGACGCCGCTCTTTTAAACGCATCCTCTGTTAATGATCTATCTATAAGATTAGCAGAGAAGAAGCGCGACGAGTCTAGAGATTATGAAGCTGCTAACAATCGTTCATCTTCTATTCAATACCAGATCAACAGCAAGCAGAAAGACATCAAACAACTCACTTTAAAACTACAAAATAACTTAGAATTAACTAAGAAGATTAATAGCTTAGAACAAAGTCGGACTGAGGCCCTAGCAACTAAGGATAGTATATCTCGCAGCATAGAGCTTTACAAAACAGTTTCGACCATGTATTCACCTACTGGGGCCCAGGCGTATATACTTGATTCTGTTATAGAATCCTTTAACGAGAAGGTTCAATTCTATGTAGATGAACAGTGGAGTAACCTTACCTACAAGCTCAAATCCTACAAGGAGAACGTTCGCGGGGACACTACCGCCAAGTTCTCTGAGCACCTTGTTATGGACGGTAAGGACATCTCTATAGGCAGTCTTTCTGGTGGAGAATTTAGGGCTTTGTCTCTATGTGTAGATTTTGCCCTCATAGATGTCATGGAACGCCAATTCGGTATATCGATGTCCCCGATCATCCTAGACGAGTCTTTCCATGATCTAGATGAAACGGGCCGAGAAGTTATCGTTGAGCTCCTAGAGACAATCTCTCGCAATAGACAGGTAGTGGTAATAGATCATTCTAGCGAAGTTAAGGCTCATTTCTCTAATGTGTTGAATATTGAGAAGCGTAATGGAGTCTCTACGGTTAATCTCCAGAGCTGATATAATAAGGTTATGCAAGACCTTCTCGATAAGTTAGAAGAACTCAAAAAGGCCCTACTGTCGACCAAGGCTGATGCTAAAAGCTCCCTAGTTCCTGCAGTCAAAACACCTACACTAAAGCCTATCTCTATGTCCTCTAAGGCAGCGGCTCCAAAGCCAGTTAAGATGCCAGGTGTATCGCCCTCATCTAATAAGGATCCAGCTAAGGTTGCTCAACAACTCAAGAATCCTAAGCCAATGAAACCAAAGATCGAAGTTATGAAGACAGATAAGAATGGTCAGTGGAGTCTTGAAGAAGTTGAGAAAGCTGTTCATGAGCCGCATACACCTGAACAAACACGTGAAGGTGATGCATCTAGCGTAAAACCTAAAAAGTATCAAGGTGGCGATCCTAGACATGCTAACGACGTTATGGGTAGTAATCATTATAGAGGATCGGGTCCGCAGACAAAATCCGGTCAATTGAGACCTCAAGTTTCTGCTAATCCAAGTCCAAAACTCGCCGGTGTAACGTCTGGTCAATCTATTAAAAAAGACGGCGAAAACAACGCAGTATAAGTTGGGTTAATGTTTAAGGGTGTGATCTGTTATAATCACTCTATGACTACCAAAAAATGCACTTCATGTAAAGAAGAAAAACCAACTAGCGAATTCTATGTTCGCAAGGATAGAAATACTTTTGTTTCTGCTTGTAAAACTTGTACAATAAAAAACAATTTTACATACAGAGACAAAGAACATCAAAAGGCCTACAAGGCCGATTATCATAAGAATAACTTACCTAGAAAATTGCGTAATGACTTAAAGAAATACGGTTTGACGTTTGATCAGTATAATCAAATGTTAGATAGGCAGAATAAGTGTTGCGCAATGTGCAAGTTACCGCCTAGTGCAAATAAAAGATTATCTATAGATCACTGTCATAGTACGGGTAAAGTGCGCGGATTACTGTGCAGTAATTGTAATTTTATATTGGGACTTGCTAAAGATTCCCCTGCTGTTTTAAAAAATGGTGCGTATTATTTGGAGAAATATGAAAACTACATTGAAGAAACCTAAATACAATCAAAATTCTGCTATTAGGGGAGCTTTAAGAAGAACCTTCTCTCGAAGTCCTATCGTTAAAGAAGTCATGATGAAGTCAAGGAGAGAAGTTGCAAAATACAACAAAGATGGATCTAGATCTAAAAAAGATGCTGTTCAATATCTCTGTGGCACTTGTAGCCAATGGTCTAACAGTACCTCAAGTGCAGTCGACCACATCTCTCCTGTTGTTGCTGTGGAAGATGGATTTGTTGACTGGAATAACTTTATCGCTAGGCTCTTCTGCGGGCCCGATAACCTCCAAGTCATTTGTGATACGTGCCACAACGAAAAGACAAGTTCTGAAAGAATAGCTCGTCTAACAATACAATACACAGAAGAACTTTATGGCTTTGAGATGGCAGTAATGCAAGGCATTATTCCCGCTGACTGGAAAAAAATTCTTGGAAAGTATATCGCTAAAAAGAAGACCAAGGGTTTGGAACAGATAGTAGAAAGAGCTAGAGCAATTAAATCTCATATTGAAGGAAGTTTAAAAAATGGCAAGTATTGAATCGGCAAAAAAAGTTCTTAGTAAGTCTTTCGTAGAGAACCATGAAAATGTAAATGAAGACGTAGCAGCAGACCTTATTGTTAAGGCTGAGATCAAGATCAAGGACCTTAGAGAAGACCGTGCAGCTAACGAGAAGTTAGCTCAGGCTAAGCAGATCGTAAAAGACTTAAATGCTGGATACTCTAGCTCAATTAAGTATGAACAAGCTAAAATTAGCTTCCTATTAGAGAAGCTTGAGGAGATCCAGAGTGGGGACGTAAATCCCAGCTCAGGCGCTAACTCCTGATAGAATGGGTCAACCTAGTCTTAAGGAGACCCTATGAGTTTAAGAGATTCCTATTTTAATGGCCCGAGTGGTCTTTCCCAACAAATGGATGCAGCTTTTGCTGCCGGAGTTGCCTTCGTAGGCGCTGGTACAGCCGATCAATCTACCCTAGCATTAGGTGATAGAAACGGTTTGAACCTCAGCACTGGCGTTGGTGTAGCCGGTAAATACTTTAGCTATGCAACCCCAAGCGTGAACTACATTATGTACTTCATCGTTAACGGAGAGATTGCTCCTCCAGTATCCGGAACTATGGTTCCAATTACTATCTTAAGCGGCGACGGCACACTTCAAGTGGCTGCTAAAGTTGCTTTAGCAATGAGTTCTATCTCAGGATCTCCTATCTCTGCTTCTTCAACTGCTGACATCGTTGACATGAACAACAACATAGTTGGACCAGTTATCCTCCCAGTATCTGCTGGAACTTTAGGTGGTACTTCCGCTGTAAATCAAGTTCAAGCGGGTGTTGCTCCAACTGGTAACTATGCTACCCTTCAAGGTGCATTATCAGCTGCAGCTGCTGCAGGACAATTACAGTTTAACTTCTTAGTTCAAGGAACTGGAACTGCTAACTCTGTATATCTACGTGGACGCAATGGTGATAATCTCTACTTAAGAAGCTTCTTCGCTGGTATCCTTCAAGCAATGGCCAATCAACAGATCTATGACTATCAATGTGGATTAGAACTTGACATCAGTACTATCCAAGGTACTAACGTAATCTTTCACTTTAACTTCGGTTCACAACATCATAATAAGCCTCACGTTCGTTTAGAGCCACTTAACGGTGCATGCTCTCCTTGCAATACTCAACAAAGCTTTAGTCGCTTTTACTAAAATTCTACTCGACCCGCATCATTGACGGAGAGGGCATAGGGTCAAACCTGTGCCTTTTCTTTTTTGTATAATCAGTGCATGGCAAGATTTAAAGAACCAGCACAACTGCATAACCACTCAAAATATTCACTGTTAGATGCAGTCCCATCGCCCGAAGAGTGGGTTGGATGGTGTTTAGAGACAGGTACTCCAGCTCTGGCTGTAACCGATCACGGTACGGCTATCTCAATGTACGATGCATTGAAGACTAAAGATTTCATTAAGGCATACAATAAAGAGCATGGTACAGATCATGCTTTAGACGCTGTAACTCTAATACCAGCAGTAGAGTTGTATGTAAAGCTCAATGCAGAAGATAAGAGTCACTTTCATATTACTGCATGGGCTGCAAGCACTGAAGGTTATCATAATCTCATGAAGCTTTCATCATTGGCTTACAATGATACGGTTTCATTCTACGGCTCTGTGAAGGCTCGCGTTACATTCGATCAGATTAAGGAACATAAGGCTGGAATTAAGTTCGGTACTGGATGTATTGCTGGTCCTATCGGTAAGGCGTTCTGGGATGGCAATAAGGCTAGAGCAGAAGAGCTATACTTGATGTATCAAGATATATTCGGAGATCAATTATATGTCGAGTTCCATTGTAACGATGTCACTCATAACTTTAATAAAACAACTGGGAGTTTTGACCCCATCCCAGGAGATGAATGTTCTTGCGATGGTAACAAACAAAAGCACTACAATATATTCTTGGCAGAAATGGTGGACAAACACGGTGGCAAATGTATTCCTGTTACTGACGCTCACTTTATTAAACCTGAAGATAAGATCATCCAAGATTGCCTTCTTAAAAACGGTAACTCTAACGGATGGTACTTCTACGAGTCTTACCACCAACTTAGGGCGGAAGAAATGTTTTCAAAACTTAGAGGTCATCTTGGGGACTGGCTCACCGAAGAGAACTTCCATACATGGATCGAAAATACATACGAAGTTGCTGCTGCAGCTGCTGATATTAAAGTTAAATTCGAATACCACCTCCCCAAGATCGCAATACCAGAGTCTATTACAGCTAAGACTTCTGACTATGATACTCAAACTTATTACTACATGATGCAGCTCATCAATGAGCACGGTCGTTGGAGCAATGATCCTATATATGAGGCTCGCTTCAGACAAGAGCTTGATGTCATCATGAAGAATGCAACCCTCAACTTTATCCCATACTTCCTACTGTATGAAGACATTGGTAGGTTCGCTAGATCTAAGGGAATCTTACAGAACATCGCCCGTGGTTCTGCTGGCGGATCACTTATCTCTTTCTATCTAAAGATTACACATGTTGATCCTATCGCTGCTAACTTACCGTTTGAGCGCTTCTTATCTCATGCTCGTATTAGAGCTGGTTCATTCCCAGACATCGACGCCGACATTGGTGATCGTGCTAGGGCCCTAATTATTGATTACCTTCGCACGAAGTATGGTGTGGGCTTTGCTCAGATCTCTACATTCCAGAAGATGAAGACGAAGAATGCTATCAAAGATTCTATGTTTGCTTTATATGGGCGTAACAGGAATGACTTTGAAGTTAAGACCATCTGTGATTCTATTCCAGACTCTGGACAAGAGGTCCATGACGAGTACGGATTCTTATATGGTTACACGGATCAAGAGGGTAACTATAATGCTGGTCAGGTAGAGGTTAATAAGAATCTTGCTAACTTCTTCGCTACATATCCTGATGTAGAGAAGATGGTTAAGAAGCTTATCGGTACGATCCGTGGCTGGTCTCGACACGCTTCTGCGTTCGTTATCTCTACACTAGATCTAGCAGCTGATCGTGTTCCTACAATGGTGATGAAGGATAAAGAGCTTGGCGATATCGTATGTACTCAGTATGATGCGGATATGGTCCAGACGTGTGGTTTAGTGAAGGCCGATATCTTGGGTATTAAAACCCTCACTGCTGTTTCTGACTGTGTAGCTCTCGTTAAAGAGCAGGTTGATTATCTTGAAGAAGTCAAAGGTATGCCTTATATCTATAGGTTGCCAGAGGATAAGGATATTTACACTGACTTCTATAACAAAGAAACAGATTCATCATTTCAGTTCAATACAGACTTGATTAAGGGTATGATTCAAGAGTTTATGCCTGTCCGTCGTAAGGATCTAATGGACTTTACAGCCGTGGCTCGTCCAGGAGCGCTAGATGCACCTCTCTACAACACAACGGCAGCACAGTACTACATGGACATTAAGAATGGTGTGAGGAATCTAGAGTACTTGCACGACGATCTAGAGCCAATCCTAAAGGATAGTTGCGGCGTCTTCGTGTACCAAGAAGAGGTTATGAGATTTCTAGTAGAAATCGCAGGTTACTCTTGGGAAGAATCAGACGCCATCCGAAGCGCGATTGCCAAAAAGAAAACAGATGTTATCATGGCTTGCTATGATCGTATCCGTAAGAGTTGTCGTAACCGTGGATGGGATGAAGATGCTATTGAGACAATTTGTCAACAGATTCAAGCCTTCTCTCGATACTCATTCAACAAGTCGCACTCGTATGCTTATAGTGAGTTAGGTTATATCACCATGTACTTAAAGCACCATCATCCTTATGAATGGTGGGCTAGTATTCTTAATGTGTACAAAGATGATGAAGTTAAACTTAGAAGCTATATGTCTAAGTTGGGCGACATGGTTCGTCCACCTTCACTTAAGTATCCAACAAACAAGTTCGAGGTTCGTGAGATTGAGGGTCAGAAGTACATTGTAACTCCACTCTCTGCTATTAAGGGTGTTGGTCCAGCGGTTGTTAAAGAGCTCTGTTTAAAAGGACCTTTCCCAACGCTAGCTGATTTCGTTGCACGTATTGATCATGCTAAGGTTAATTCTGGCGGTATCTCTTATCTCATTAAGGGACGTGGAGCAGATGACATGATGGATATGTCTATTGAAAGCTATCCAGAACGTCGTAAGGCATTCATTGAGACATATAAGCAGTTGAGAGGTAAAGAGATCAAGCTTCAACCAGAGGTGTTCTCTTTCGATCCGCTCTCTATCTTCTTGATGGAGAAAGAATTTAACAAAGCTTTTAATAAAAACTTGCTCAGCAATCCTGACATTGTAAACATCATTAAAGGTAAGTGGCCAGCACTTAAAGACACAGGTCGCTCAGGTATTCCACTTCTAATGGGCGGAACCCCAGTATTGGCTACGATTAAAGTAGCAGAGGGACTATTGAAGAGGGAGTTTGAACAAGAGGTAGGTATGATCCTCTTATTCGAGTCTTCTACTGCTACCAAGGGTATTTCTAAGAAGAGCGGTAAACCGTGGTCTAAACTTTCGGTTTATCTCTCTGACGGATTTACAACACTTGAGTGTACGCAGTGGGATTCTAAAAAAGCTTTAGGTTGGGACAAGAACTGCATAGTGTATGTTCGAGGAAAATTAAAGGCGGGCTGGAAATCACCAGTTTGCTTAATAATTGAAGAAATCGAAAGAGTTGAATAACAAGGAGAAATGAAATGGCAAAATTCGTAGTAGTAAATCAGGCACCAGATAGGGACTTAGAAAAAGGTGAGATCGTAATCGGTCAACCGGACTTTATGGAGCAAATCTTAGCAAATCAGAAGAAAGCACCAAAACACGGTCAGACAGGTATCAACCATCTTCGCGAGGTCTTAGGCTCTATTGCAGAGAAATACGACCACGATATGAATGTGTTCAAAATTAGGTTATTGAACTACGAAGGTCTTCCATGTAAGACTAACGCAGATCTCTCTGTAGTTCTAAATAACATTCTCAAGAACGAGTATCCTCAGATCTTTGATAAGTACTTGGAGCATGAACTTAAGAATCGACCTTTAAATACTAAGTTAATTCACTATGTAGGTAGCTTACAATCTACAACCCCGTTCTATGCAGCTGGTCTAGATCTCATCGATGAGAAGGATGTTGAATCTTATTTGACTGGTAAACCTAAGAAGACTGTTGGTAAACCTGCGGTCTCGAACGAAGATTAAAATGAATAAAGTAGTAAAGTTTGATCTATGCGATCAATGTGGCGTTGCAACCAACGAAACCTGTGCGATATGTGAAGAAAACGTCTGTCAATATTGCACAGAAGATCATGACGAAGACATACACCCTGAAGAGTAAACGTGGTATAATATACCTAAGCCAATAACGGCCTTTGAACAAAACCCTTGGAGAAAATAATGAGTAATAACACTAAAATCAAATTGAATATGGATTCCCTCAAATCAAGAAAAGAGTGGAAACGCCACAAAGTAAAAGACGGACATAATGTCTTCCGCATTTTACCACCATTCGGAGAAGCTTCTAACGGCTATCCGTACCGCAAATGGCAAATCATCTGGGGATTAACTGACCCAGAATCTGGACGTGCTCGTCCATTCGCATCATCCCTCACATCTGAAAAACGCTGCCCAGTAAATGAATTCGTTCAATTGCTTAAGCAACGTGCTGAAACCATGACTGGTAAACTTGAAGCGCTTGATACTCCGAAAGAAGAGATCAAGAATCGCATGAAAGGTTTGCAAGAACTTATTGGCAATATCATCCCTAAGACTGTCTACGTTTATAACGCAGCAGATCGTTCAGGCGAAGTAGGTCTATTAGAGCTTAAATCTACAGCTCACAAAGACATGAAAGAGAAGATGAACAAGTATATCCAAGATTACAATCAGGATCCTACCTCTTTGGGTAGTGCTGATGATGATTCTGGCGTATGGTTCGATATCATTCGTTCTAATGCTACCGGTCAATTCCGCGATACTAAGTATGATGTAGAGAAAGTACAAACTCGTCTTAAAGAAGCTTCTGGAAAGGTCTCTTTCGTAGATGACCGTTCTCCGCTTTCTGATGCTGTTGTAGAGAACTACGATAACTTAGCTTATGATCTTTCAGCTATTTATCAAACTAAAACTTACGATGAATTGAACGAAGTATTGCAAGCCAATCTTCCTAGCATCATCGAAGCTTATCCAGATGCAGATCTCTCTATCGAACCGAATCTAGCTAATGCATATGCTGCTCCAGTGGCTACTGCTGCAACCCCTCGTGCACAAGCTGCGCCTGCTGCTAAACCAACAGGTACATCTCGTGTAACTACTAGATTGGATGATGAAGATGACGACATCGACGAAACAAAGTTGGCAGCACCAGCTAGTTCTGCTAACGTTCGTGGAACGACTACTAGGAATCTACAAGCTGCCGCTACCGCAAGCTCAGCGATCACGGATGACTTCATGGCAGAAGCCGATAGACTCTTAAGATCATAAGGACAAAACAATGAGTGATATTACCAAAAAGGTAGACATCACTCGTCTAGCCCACTACGTAAACAAGATAGAGGAGCTGTCAACTATTAGCAAGTTGATGGCTCCTGTTTATCTTCAGGATTACATTATGGGTCAAGACGTTGCTGCTAATCTACTTGCGAAAGCAATGCAGTCCGATTCTAAAGCAAAAGCGAAGGTTGAGCAGGCCGAAGCAATTGCATATCTTGAACGCGCCAAAGACTACCTAGAAGCGCGCGGTATCAAGGACACTAGCGAAGCTCGTAAACAATATGTAAACATCGATCCAGATGTTCTTCAAGCTAAGGATGATAGAGCCATGACGGAGGCTTTAGTATCATTAATGAAGAGCAAATTATCTCAATTGAGACAAGCACATGACGATCTAAAGAAGATTGCTTATGGCGATCAAAATATGACAAACTACGAAGGAATGTGATGAAGATCTGTTCTAAGTGTTTTGATAATAAATCTTACTGTGATTTCTATGTTAGACCATCGTACAAAGACGGTTACAGTTCTTGGTGTATAAATTGTACATTAGAATATGGAAAAACATATAAGGTTCAGCATCTTGAAGATAAGAGAATTAAGCAAAGAGAGTGGAGAAAGCAAACTGATTATTGTTCAATATACTTAAGTGATATTAACAATAAATTAGCACATACTTTGAGAAATAGAGTTGGTGACATTATAAGAGGGAAAATTAAAATAGGTTCTGCTGTAGATGACTTAGGTTGTTCTATAGAAGAACTAAAGAATTATTTAGAGTCTAGATTTCAACCTGGAATGACCTGGGATAATTGGTCGATTAACGGTTGGCATGTAGATCATGTTAAGCCATTATCTTTATTTGATTTGTCTAATTTAGAGCAGTTTAAACAGGCTTGCCATTACACAAACTTACAACCTTTGTGGGCGAAAGATAATTTGGTAAAATACAATAAGGAGATAGGGCGTAATGGATAATTTTATTTATCGTCTTAAGGATGAACAAGGGAATATTTTAAAAGAGACACAATATATAGGTGATCAAGAATTGTTAGATCAATTGTCTGCGTTTCAAACTAAGCACCAAATTGTTTTTGGTGATAGCATGCATGATTTGTTATGTGATCTAAGTAATTATCTTATAAACAAGGGGGCAATCTATGTCTAAACAATGGCTAAGTAAACTAACAGAAGAGTTTGGAACCGTAGCGGCTGATCTCAATATAAATGTGCCACCTGTAGTGCCAACTAGATCACCGTCCTTAAATTGGGCGACTCAGATTGGTGGCTTTCAACCAGGTAAGATCATTGTTCCATATGGACCAGAGAGCTCAGGTAAGTCCCTACTAGCTATGATGGCTATTGCTGATTACCAGAAAAGAGATGCAGATGCGATATTCATTTGGTTCGATGCAGAGTTCTCATTCAACCTCCCGCTATTTATCAAGATCGGCGGTGACTCGAAGCGCCTCATTGTACGCAAGTCGAATGACCCACTTAAAATCTTTGACTACGTCGGGGGAGAGATGTTGGAGGCTCTTCAAGAAGGAGCGCCAATCCGCGGTATCGTTATTGATTCTATTAAGGCAATTAGATATCCTAAAGAAACTAACATGAAGCAAACGACTGACCAGAAGATGGGTGGAACTGGTGCAAGCTATCTTCCATCTGCCCTAAAGTTAGTTATTCCTGTCATCGCTCAATATAACCTAATGACCTTCTTGATTCAACAGGTCACTATGGAGATTGATCCAATGAAGGCGCTTCGTAATCCTTTCGTTATCACGGAAGGTAAGGCTTTGAAGCACGCGGCAGATCTAATGCTTGAAATCGTTAAGCTTGATACTAAGAATGGAATCTTGGAATCGGGTGAGACAATCTCTGGCGCTGCGCAACAGACTGGTCACAAGGTTCGTGTTAAGGTTAAGAAGAATCGTCTCGGCGTTCCAGCTCGTATGGCACAATTTACGTACCACTACGATAATGGTATCATCGACACCGCTTCGGAAATCTTTGAGCTTGGCAAGTCTTTAGGAATTGTATTCCATCCTGTTAATCCAGCGTCTGGTAAAGAGAACGTTCAGATGTGGCAGTTTGGCGCCTACGATCCTATTAGGGGTGAAGAGAATATGAAGCAATTTGTTCTAGCATCACCTAAGATTCAAAATGAGATTATGTCTGCGTGCTATACTTACAAGGATGAAGCCGTTCAGACAGATGTAGCTGGCGTTGTAATAGACGACTCTGATATACCATTGGAGGAATAATGAGATATTTGCTGTTATTATTACTTTCTAGTTGCGCTACAGTGAATGTAGCACCTCAAAATGCATCTATAGCTCTTATGGAGAAAGCCAAGCAATCCTGTAAGGATGACAAGAGATGTGCACTAGAGTTCTTGTATAAAGAATGTCGCACTAAGAACTTAGATCTTAAGATATGCGGATTAATGGAGAAACTGTGATCTACTTTACGTCTGACAATCATTTCTGGCATGCAAATGTAATCAAGTATTGCAATCGTCCATTCAAAGATGTGCAAGAGATGAATGAGATGATGATCAAGAACTGGAATGACGTAGTCACTCCAGATGATACTGTTTATTGTCTAGGTGACTTTAGCTTAGCAGCTAGACCTGTTGAAGACTACACTCGCAGACTTAACGGTACTAAATACCTAGTTCCTGGTAACCATGACTTCTGCCATTCCTATCATAAGAAATCTCGCAGTGAAGAAGGTCGTAAGAGATGGATAGCCAAGTACGAGGAATGGGGTTGGATTGTTCTTCCAGAGCAAACTACTCTAGATATTCCAGGAGTTGCTACAGTAAACCTCTGTCATCATCCTTATAGATTAGTGGATCCAGGCGATGATAAGTATATTAAGTGGCGTCCAAAGGACGATGGTCGTTGGTTGCTATGCGGTCACGTTCATGAGAAGTGGAAGATTGTCGATAAGCAAATTAACATTGGTGTAGATCAATGGGATTTTAAACCAGTTTCTATAGAAGAAATAAGCAAGATAATATGTCAACCATAGATGGTACAACTGGATGGTGTCCAGATCACGCTGTATGCATGGAGTGGATAGAGAGAAGAGCTGCACAGTGTGTTGAAAATTTTCAAGATGTAGACTCTGTATATATGAGTCAAGATATCTATACTCAGTTTTTGAAATCAATGGAGAGCAATAGATTGTATACAGCTAATGGACAACCTGCCAGCGTTGGTTTAAATGTTGTAAGTATATATACTTCTGCTGGTCTTCTTTTAGTAAAACCTATTCCCTTAATGAGTAATTTTTGTCATGTAGGAACTCATACTACATATGATGATCTTGTTAGGATTCAAGTGGATCAAATGTTTGAAGAGATAGTTTTAAAAGATTGTGAGTATGTAGATTGAAAGTTTTATTTATCGGCGATCCGCATCTTAAGATAAATCGTTTTGATCTAGCTATGCAATTCTTAGCGTGGTTAGATAAAGTTATCTTTGAACAGCGACCAGACCTTGTAGTGAATCTAGGTGACACCTTTGATACACATGCAGTTCTGCGTTCTGAAGTCACTACTGAATTCATGAGACACGTATATAAGATTATAGGTGAAGGTATTCCATATGTATATCTTCTAGGCAATCATGACATGTATAAGCCTAACGATGCAAAGTATCACGCTATGCTTCCATTCAAAGATAAGATTAAAGGTCTCTACGTAGTAGATAAGCCTCAAGATCTATTTGGAATGACCTTTGTTCCTTATCAACCAGATGGATCTACTTTTCCTACTAAGACTCGTAAGATTGTAATAGCGCATCAAACATTTATTGGAGGAGATTATGGTCCTATCAGAGCAACAGAGGGCGTCGATCCGAGAAGCCTTAATACTTGCGAACTTGTCATCTCGGGGCATATCCATAAGCGACAACGTCTCGTGGATCACGAGGTCGGACCCGAAATCGTATATGTCGGCTCTCCATTTAGTCAGTCTGCTTCAGACGTTGATCAATCGAAAGGAATCTCAGTCTTTGATATGGGTACGTATGCAGAGACCTTTATACCAACTATATTGCCAACGTGGAGAAGACTTCACGTTGTGGTATCGCAGTCTACGGGGATTGAAATAGTTCATCAACTCGTACAGCAAGATATCTCTGGCAGTAAAGATCATTGGGTACTTGAATTAGAAGGACCTAAAGCAGAGATAGTTGGATACTTAGGTTCTACTGAGTATATTAAAGCTATTAATGGTGTTGATGTAAAAGTGAAAACGAAGTTTAACGATAATGAGAAAAAGAAACTCGCTATCGAAGCTCGGACTATGGAACTTATTGTATCAGAGTATGTAGCTAAAGTGTATAACGGTTCTATAGATAAAAATGAGCTATTATTAGCGGCAAAAGCTGTTCTTAATGAGTCTAGACTGAGTAAATGAAGTTACCCACCTGGTATAATGTTATAAGGTGGATAGCACTAAGGAGCTAACATGGAGTTCGATAAGTTAAATGAATTTGTAGATCAGCAGAGATGGTTGTTGAACAACGGTCTCGTGCATGAATCTACAAAGAATCAATTATTCTTTTTCGGCTCTATCGTTCATCCTAGTGTACAAGCTGTCGAGATGAATCTTCAGACCGACATAAAAACTGTTGATTATATTTTGTATTTTAATAAGAAAGTACTTAATAAGATCGACAAGTACAAAGAGCTCTCCACTGCCACATCGTTATTTGGTATGTGGAAGTTTAAACGCCTTCTTCAAAAAGAGGGTGACTTAAATCTTCAGGGCATATTAAATTCGTTTGTTAAAGGCTTCTGTGGTCCTGGCTGGACTACTAAAATCACTTTAATGGACTTCGATGCGTATATAGATAACATTGGAGAACCAAGTGAGCCCGAGCAACCAGGTCAGCAACCTAATAAATTGCCTGACTAATGATGAAGACCAGCGTCAAAACCTATGGATCCACTATTTAAGTGGTAACCCGCCGTCTTCATTCGCATCCTATTTAAGCAAGATAGAACGAGAATTCTCTTTAGATTCTCAAATCCAGCAAACGTTATGGGATACCCATTCCAACCCCAAAACGGATAAGTTCCAGGAATTACTAGTAAATTTCAGTGAAATTGAGCAATCAGTACTATGTCTGTTGGCACTTGGACTGACGATAAGTGAAATCTCTTCATACAAAGGTATCAGCGAGGTGCGTATTAGGCAGCTGATCTCAGTTGTAAGGTATAATGAATGCTGGGAAGAGATATATGGCATTAAAGAAAAGACTGACTGACGAAGAGAAGTACGGGCTAAGTGAAGAAGAGATTAAACTAGCTGAAAAGTACTTAAGAAAGCATAAGACAGCCGGGGCTCTTAAAGAGCTAGAAGCTGCAAAGTTATTTGAACTGTACCTACTAGGTGAGTCAATCCCAAAGATAGCCCAACAGTTCCCCCAATACAATTTAGGTCAAGTTGCCCTTACGGCCTCCCTACGAGGATGGGCCCATGATCGCGACAAGATGATGCACACCCTGCAAGATCGGGTTCGTGCTAAAGTCGTTAAATCAGTCTTAGAACAAGTCGATTTCCTAACTGCCATGATGTCTGTAGCAAATGCAGAGCACTTAGAGAAGATGATGAAATACTGTCAAGATCCAATTAATAATCCAAAGCCTGACATGCGTGTGACCAATATTAAAGAATATAAGGATGTTGCAGAGACTTTATATAAGATTGTCTCCGGTGCTACTCCTGGCTCTGGCAAGAATAAAGAGCGTTCACCAATGTTTGAAGCCTTGACCCCTCCAACTCCCAAGAAGGAAGTTGAAGTGCAAGAAGATGATGCAAGTACTTTACTTAGTCATGCGGTAGGAAATAATGAGCAAGAAGACCAGCACTAAGCTTACCTTCGAGCAACAGAAGAAAATGCTGCTTACTCCTTGTAAAACAAGGAACGAAGTTAAAACTTGGATTAAATATCACCTTGGACTTGAGTTACCGGACGTTACTGTCTCTAGGTACTCGGACACTAATCCCTTAGACGTTATCTGGGAAGTGTATCGTATCTGTGTTCTAGGTATCAACCCAGACAATATTCAGGAATTGCTTTTCGTCGCCGGTCGAGGATCGGGTAAGACTCTCGGTATGGCTATCGCAGAACTCATGATTCTTTTTCATGATAAGCGAGATGTGGTTCACGTTGGAGCTATTCAGACTCAAGCTGAGCGATGCTATGCATATCAAAAAGGCTATCTATATAATCGCAAGCTAAAACCTATTGTGATGCCGCCGGATCTTCCCGAAGATCAAAGAATTGTTGAAAAAGCAAACATGTCGAAGTCTATCTTCAACATTGGACATGACAAAGTTACTCTAGAGGTTCTTCCTTGTACGCTAAAAGCTTGTAACGGTCCTCACGTTCCGCTAGTTGTAGTTGATGAGATCGATACTGTATCTGGTGAAGGTTTGAAAGCCTTCCGAGAGATTTCCGGTATGTTAGACTCAAGAGCTGGCAAGAAGGCTCTACGCGTAGGTATTTCTACACGTAAGTCTCGCTACGGCTTAATGAATCAGAAGCTTGAAGAGATCGAAGGCAATCCAGATAAGACCCGCGTTGCGCGACGTTGGACTGCATTTGAGTTTACAGAGCGTTGTCCTGATAGTCGTTCTGGTACTCAGAAGATGGACTTATTTGTCAACCAAGACAAGATGGAAGTCTTGAACCAAGAAGAGTTTGATAAGAAGGATAGAAACAAGCAAAAAGAGTATCTTCCTTACCAAGGATACACTGGTTGCTATAAGTGCCCGCTATTCTCCGTATGCTTGACAGATGCTAAGAAGCAGAACTCTACTTCTAACATGTTAAAGAGTTTGGATGAGATGATTCAAAAAGTTAGATCCGAGGGCGCCGATTGGGCCCTTGCTCAGCTCATGAACTTAAAACCTTCAGTTGAAGGTATCGTGTTTCGAGAGTTCGATGAGAAGATTCACATTCGTACTTGGAATGAGATGTGGATGACTCTAGTAGGTAAAGAGTATCCAGGTGAATGTACTCACGATATGTTCGTCAAGAAGTGCCACGAGATGAGAGTTCCATGCTATGCTGGAATCGACTGGGGTTTCTCTTCTCCAAATACTGTAGTGTTCTTTTTCGTAGATTCAAGAGATAATATCTATGTAGTCAAGTGTGACGGTATGACTTATGTTAGCTCTCCTACTTGGATTCACCATATTAAGACTAAGTACCATAACATGTATCGATGTCAACTTTATGTTCCTGATGCTGCCGATCAAGGTGCGATCATGGAGATGCAGAAGGCTGGTCTACCGGTCGCCAATCAAGCGGATAAGGGTGCCATCAACACAGGTATACAAGTTATCAAAAAGTTTTTAAAGATGCCGGGTACGATCGACGCAAAACTATTCTTAGCAAAAGACCATTGCGTACCTCTTGTGAGAGAGTTCAATCTATATCACTTTAAGACAGATGCTGCAGGATTGGTTACAGATGACCCAGATACCGAACACGATCACTGGATTGATGCATTGCGTTATCCGATGACCCTACTGTTTGGTGCCTCTCAGATCATCCTTGGAAGCGGTTTGACGGATCAAGCTACTAATCTTACGGACAATAACGGTAACTTTAACAGGATGCCGACTCCGACTGAGTATGCGCTCGCTCAGGGTATTCAGATGGCCCCGCAAGAAGTAGATAGGTCTAAACTTGGAAAGATAGGGAAACCCTCCGAGTTAGAGGACCAAAATGATGACGATGACTCTAATAGTGGAGCCGGAGGTTTTATCTGGTCAGTTTAAGTGTTTATATGGTACATTTATAAGATGAAACGTTGCGGTGGTTGTTTAAAAGATCAACAATTAAGTGAATACCATAAAAATAATAGGACTTTAGACAGCCTTAATACGTCTTGCAAAACATGTGTAGCCAAAACTTCTGCAAAATATAGAGCGAAAAATAAGTCTAAAATAGCTGATGTAAAAAAGAAATGGTACGAAGCTAACAAGGATCAGGCTTTGAACTATGCTAGTGAATACTATAAGAATAACAAGAGTGTTGTCATTAAGAAGGTTGTTGAATATAGAAGAAATAGACTAAAGGTTGACCCTATATTCAAATTGCAAAAGAACATGCGTCATAGGCTTAGTAATTTATTAAAACAGCAATCTTCAAGGGTTGCTATCAATTTCTTGGGTTGTACATTAGATGAATTTAAGATCTATATTGAGTCTAAATTTTATAACTATATGACTTGGGACAGCTATGGACAATGGGAAATAGATCATGTTAAGCCATTGGCTTCTTTCGATCTCAGTGATCCTAATCAGTTGAAGGCGGCTTGTCATTATAGCAATCTTCAGCCACTATGGAAGCAAGATCATGTTACTAAGACAACTAACGATGTAAGGCAATCGAAGGGTACAATATAAGTTATGGCAATCTGGGATCAATGGCTTAAAAATAGAATACAGGGACAAATAGACGATCTCATCAAAGCCGACGTGGGCGAAACAGAACCATCGTCTCCTCCAGCCGTTGGCGACATCGCAGATGGCGATACTTTACCAGATGTACCAGAAGCCGACCATGATGCCTCAGGTCAGATCGGACGCAAAGCGTTCGTAGATGATCCTTACTTTGACTTGATGGGAAGTCAAGTAAATTACAAATTTAAACTTACGCGAATCTCCAATAAGACTTTAAAAGAAGTCTCAGTTCGAGATTGGTTGATATCAGCAATCATTCAATGTCGCGTAGATACACTTTTAAGATTCTCCCGCATCGAGCACCGTCGTCATGAGATGGGTTTTCGTATTGTTAAGAAAGACGGAGAAGCGCATTACACAGACGCAGAGAAGGATGAGATTGCGGCAATCGAAGATTTCATCTATCACTGCGGTCGTAAAGAAGGCACTCCAGCAGACGATAAGAGATTGTTCGGCGAGTTCCTCAAGCTTGTAGGCCGCGACGCATTGACGTTCGGTCACGTAGCTATTGAAAAAGTTAAGACACGTGCCGGTGGATTGCACCGTTTCCGCCCACTTCCAGGTGAATCAATGTACCTAGTCAACAAGGCTCTCTCTAAAGAGCAGTTGAATTCTAGTGCAATGAAGAACTATCAACTAACTAAACCTAAGAGTAACAACGATCCGAAAGCTGATCAAGTTATTAATGAAGCAGAGAATGACTACATCAAATATGTTCAGATCTCTTATGACAACAGACCTCTAGCTACATTCGGCGACGAAGACTGTATCTTCAAACTATTTAATCCTCAGAACTTTGCAGACTCTATGGGTTACTGCTACTCTCCGTTAGAGTTGGCGATCATCAACATTACCAACCATATGAACGTAGAGAACTACAATGCTAACTTCTTTACTCATGGTTATGCTGCACGAGGCGTTCTTCACTTAAAGGGAACAGTAACTCAACAGAACTTAGCTAACTTTCGTAGAACTTTCTATAACTCTATTTCAGGAACTCAGAATGCTTGGAGAACTCCAATCGTTGCAGGTCTTGATGAAGTTCAATGGGTACCGATGTCTGCAAATGCCCGTGAGATGGAGTATTTGAACTACAACAACCATTTGATGCGTATTCTTTGCGCTCAGTTCCAAATTGATCCAGTGGAATTAGGATTAGATTACCTTATCTCTGCAACTGGACGCTCTCCGATGCAGCAAGCTAACAATGAGTATAAGATCACCTACTCACGTGAGCGTGGTTTAGTGCCTTTGCTCATGTTCATTGAAGATATCATTAACTGCGATGTTCTTACTGCATTAGATAAAGATTTAGCAGCTAAATATAAGTTCGTATTCACCGGCATGACTGACGAGACTCCTCAAAACGAGATCGCTCAGATGCAAGCTGAGATGACTGTATGGAAGTCAATGAATGAACTTCTAGTACAGGCTCAAAAGAACAAGATTACAGAAAAGATTGCCGACGTTCCGATGAACCAAGCTTTCTGGGCGCTCGTTGAGAAGAATTACACCCGTGGAGAGATTCGCGAGAACTTCTTTGGTGACAAGGGTGCATCTGAAAGACGCGAACTGCAATACATTCCTGGCGATCCATCGTTCTTGAACTGGAATCAATTCCTTTTCACCATGGACGCTCAGAAGAAGCAAGAAGCTCAGATGAAAGAGCAGCAAGAAGCTCAGCAAGGCGAAGCTCAGATGAAGATGGCCCAAGAACAGCAGAAGCATGAACATGCGGAAGCTGCTCACGGTCGTGATAAAGAGAAGCATGATCTTGAGATGGAGCAAATCAAGGCTAAAGCAGCCCACGACGTTGTTCAACCTAGTGTAAAGGACACCGCTAAGCAATTTGGCGCTACTAAGTCTGAAAACATCGGCGGAGTTCCAGTCGCCAACCCTATTAACAAATTAGGCCAGTAATATGTACGTCCGAGAAGACGGCACTGTTGTAACTGATGAAGAGCGTTATGCCACAATGATGCTTATTAAGATCCTATATAGACTTCAACTCATAGAAGAAGAGCAAGCTATGAAAATAGCAACCCAGTTCCATATTCTGTATGTATAATCATAAGGAATATGTCATTAATTATCCTTGAAGGTTTAGATCGTACAGGCAAGACTACGGTAGCAGATTATTTTGCTACTCAGGGCTTTGAAGTTATTCACATGTCTGCGCCTGATAAGGCAATGTCGCAATCTGGTTATATAGGACCTAGCTATCTAGATCAGATGGTGGAATTACTCACTGGTATCGGCGGTAGGAACGTTGTTCTTGACCGTTCTCACTACGGTGAGTTAGTGTGGCCTCAGGTTTATGGTCGTAAGGCTATGCTTGATGACGATGATATGGAGATCTTACACGAGATTGAAACTAGCATGGGTGCTAATCGTATACTTATGCAAGATCCTAACAGCGAGGCTCACTGGCAGCGTTGTGTAGATAATAATGAACCGCTCACTAAGACTCAATTTGTTAAAGCTAGATCGCTTTACTCAAATATGGCTGATAAGTATGGCTTTGAGCGTAAGACTTTGAAGGACTTTCCAGATGCAGCACAGCCACTACCCGCGCTTCCGCCAGAAGCCCTTAATAAAACGAGGTCTACTTCGGATGATGAGGGAAAGAAATCTGAAACTGCTGGAGCTTCTGGACAAACTGGGAATAATAACTCTGGAAATAACGAGATAAGTAAAACTAAAGAGCAACTTAAACTTGAGCGTGCAAACGTTATCAATGAAGTCCTTTCCAAGCGTATCCTTAAGGGTCGCGGCGTTGCATACGACGAGATTGAGAAAAGTTTACGTCACTATTTGAATACTGAATTGGGTAAAATACTCGGGACTAGCAATGCTGTTACAACAAACGCCGCAGCTGGTTTAACTACTGAAGAAGTTGATTTACTTAAGTTTTTCTGTAAAACATTGAATGATAAAGGGGCAAAAAGATGAAGGGTTTTAGAACAGCACCACAAGGTAATCGTAAAGAGAAAATTCGCGCACATGAGGTTCAACTTAAGAACTTAGAGATGTCTGTTCGCATCAATCAAATGATGACTCAGCAACTTATGCAGAACTTAAAAGGTATGCATGAAGACATCGGCAGAGCGTTGAATCTTATCTCAGAAATGCAATATAAGATCCTAGCCATTCAAAAAGTGTCTGGTCTAGATCTCGCAGCTATGAATGCTGTTGCTAACGAGCAACGTCTTCAAGATTTCTGTGAAGCTTCTGATAAAGAAGATGCTGAAAAAGGTTTCACTAACGGTGATACAGTCAACGAACAATCTACTGTAGTCATCACTTCTACAACCGAAGGTAGCGATACTGGTATCTTCCGCTCAAGACTTAAGTTGTCTGAGTGCGGTGTTCCAGATCTTATTAATGCCTTCATGGGCCGTGAAGTTGGAGCAAAAGCAATTGTTACTCTAAACGGATTAGAACATGAAGTTGAACTCCTCGCTATTAGACAACCCGCTGTGGAAGTTCCAGCAGCTACAGAATCAGAAGAAACTGCAGCGACAGATGACAGCGAAAGCGAAACTACTAGTTTTACTGCGACTACTCAAGATAACCAGGCCACTGCCTAATGTCTAAAAAGGACAGCACTATGGACTCGCGATGCCCTCGGGGTCTAAAGTGCAATCCGGATAAGTTCTGTCCACTTGCGGTAATGCGACTCAGAGCGATTCGTACTGCCGGGCACGAACTAACTGAAGAGGAAGAAGCAAAGCTTCCAGGTTGTCCATGGGCTGTAAACCACCAGCTTGCTAACTACTGTTTTTTTAACTACATCAAAGACTATGTGGGTGATAAACCGCCCTCTGATATCGAAGTTGCATCCTTGAACTGTATCTCTGTTGACGCAGTTAAGAAGACTGAGAAGAACGCTTTGAATAAGATTAGGAACACAGAGCAGTTTCAAGATTTGAAAGAATCTTTAGATGGCGGAAGTATATTAGATGATCACCTCACAGACGAAGACTATAAGATCTACAGATAAATCTAATACGATATGGGTGTTGTTATGTTTCCTACAGCAACTAAAGATCATGGAGAAACTTAATTTTAGCGCCACTGACGTAACTCCTTTTACCTGGAATCCTACTCTCAATGGTGGTATGGGCAGCGAAGAACCTCATGGTCCTCAATGGATACTAAGAGTATGGCGAAAGGAAGAATATGAACAATGTAAATTTTAATTTCTGGTTACAGGGTTACTTTGAACTAATGGGTCCTCAAGATGGAACATCGCCAGAATTACATGGATTTCAAGTTAAACTTATACAAGAGCATATTGCCTTGGTAAAGAAGACTGAAGCTCTTGGAGAATTCGCTGCTTGGCTTCAAGGTTATCTAGATGCAGCTATCGGTGTTCCAGGTACTTACACTTCTTTAGGAGCTCAGCATTATTTAACTATCAGTGCTAAACTAAGTCAAGTTTTTGCTCATGTAGTTCAACCTGTAGTTGTTCCAAGTGGACCTGGCCAGTCTGCAACCCTTCTTAAGTATCTGGAGTCTGGAAAAGGCATTGACTCTACGATGCTATACTGCTAATTCATAGTCGATAGCCTGGTATAATCTTAGGTGGTATGTCAAAGAAACCACTTGAGATCGATATGTGTGCAGGTTCCCAACTTAGGGACACCCAGGGAGAGATGCTCTCTGTAGAGGGAGCCGACATCGGTGAACTCGAAGCAGGCAAGGGCCGCATCAACGACAACCACGGTAAAGGTTTCTTCAATTCAATCGGCCGCGTCACTTCAGCTAAGAAGATCTTTAAGGCAGAAGATTGCGACAACGACCGTCAAAAATACTATTGGGATAAAGTTAAGGCTCCGTACGTGTATGTTCGTGCAACCTTGTACGACGACGAGGACCACCCAAACGCCAAAGCCGCAGCTGCAATTCTGCGTAACGTTCATAAAACTGACTGTCCTTTAAAATTGAAAGCGTCAGTAGAAGGCGGAGTAGTTTCACGTGGGATCTCAGACCCGACTCTCCTCGCAAGGACAAAGATTCATTCTGTTGCACTAACTTTTACTCCTGCCAATACGGCCACTCTAGTTGAGCCACTAAACTTAGATAAATCGCAGCACGATGAGGAATCCGATATGGAACTCATCAAATCTGTTATACACCTTGCAGAAACGAACGTACCTTCATTCCGTCATATCGCTCGTGATGCCTCAGCGTCTAGGGTGCGCTCTAACATCGAGAAGATCGTAGAGTTGATGAAGGGCGATAAAACTATTGATATCCCTACTAAGCAAGAGATACTTCAATACGCTCTTGAGTGCAAGATTCAAAACAATGTAGCGAAAATTCACGAACTAGTCGAAGCTTCCTCTGAAGAGCTTGAAAAAGACATGAAGAGTAAGTTGGCTGGTGCCGCAATGATGGGTGCTGCCGCTTTAGCACCAAATACTGCTCAAGCTCCACAAGCTCCAAAAACAGCAATGAGTCAACCGGCCACAAATCTATCTAGAATGCCTTTAGAGCATCAGAATGCATACAAGGAGTTCTCTCACAAGAATCCTCTTCTAGGCGCGATCGGGATGGTTGAGTCAAGCGGTGGATTGAATTACGATCACAAGCCTTTAAAGAACGGTCACAGAGCTGGTGGAATGTTTGGAATGCTGCCTACTGCAGCTGAATATACACTAAGAACTAATCCAGAGCTTGCTAAGAAATACGGCGACATGGCCGAATACTCTAAAGATTTAAATAAGAATCACGCCAAAATTACAGAGCGTTTCAACAATGATCCTCAAGCTGCCTATGATTTCGCAGATGCATTGTTAAAGAGAAACAAGTCAAAAACTAAAGATATCAATATGTTAGTGCATTCTTGGACTAACGGTTTGAAGGGAACTTGGGACAAATATAAAGGCGAAGGTCCTCAAGGTATTCAAGATTCTGACTACGTGAAAAAAGTTATGACCGAATACGGCAAGTTGCATCCTAAAAAGGCGGCAAAGCCAACTAAGTCAATTAAGAAGGCCCTAACTGCGGGTTACGGTGGAGCTGGTTCTCCAACAGGTAATACCGGAGGCGGAGTACTACAATCTGAGTCGCTGGATGTAGGAAATGGTAAGGGTTTCAAGTATGTTACATGCGATGACTGCGGCACTGAGCAGATATACTCTAAATTTCAGGTGAAATGTAGAGATTGCGGTAAATCATTCCCTTTGGAGAAGTTACACAAGTTGTTTCTTAGGTAAACTTCATAGGTAATGTATAGGTGTATACCGGGCCGGTTTAAGTAATGGGCCATGGTATATTAAGTAATATCAAGTTTTAACTATAGTAGTTAAGGAGAACTAAAATGGCAAATATTAATTCAATCATGGCAAAAGTAGCCCGTAACGCTCAAACTATCGGTTTGACTGTTGCTTCACAAACTGCTACTACTGTCGTAATTCAAGACGGTGGAGCAACCCTTACCGTTGGTTACGCTCTAGCATCAATCCAACTTCCACAAGGTGGAGTTGATCCAACTGTGTCGCCTTTCCTTGGAATCGGCATCGCAAATCCAGGACAACTTACCCTTACTTCTAGCAATTCAGGCGGAACAGTAGCTGACGTTATCGACAGCGCAACTGCTGCTCAAGTGTTAGCAATGTTAGCGTGGTTCGCAAATGACATCATCCTCGCGGATGCAACAACTCCAATCACCACTACAAACGGCTATGCTCAAGGTATTGCACGTATCCGTGGCGATTCAGACATGATCAACATTGGACAGTAATTGACCGATTGATTAACGAGGAGTTAACATGAAAGACGAATTAAGAAAAAGCTTAACAGACCTGATCGATGAAACTCTCCATGAATTGGAAGAGCTTCAAAAGTCACGTTTTGCAGCTTCAGAAATCGACATTAAGGGACCAGGCGAAGGAATCGCTGGCAAACCTACTAATGGCGATCTTCATGCAAAAGCTGAAGATAAAGACGAAGATAAAGACGAAGATAAAGACGAAGACGACAAAGACGAGAAGGCTGAAAAAGCTGAAGGTCAGAACCGTCAAGCAGATCCAGATGGTGGACACCACAAGATGGACAAAGGCGAAGGCCAAAATCGTCAAGCTGATCCAGACGGCGGACATCACAAGATGGACAAAGCTGAAGATAAAGACGACGACAAAGACGACAAGAAAAAAGACAAAGACGCTAAAGGCGGCGACGAGCACGAGAAGAAAGAAAAAGACGCTATCGGCAAACTCGCTAACTTGGCAGGCATGAAAAAGTCTCAAGAAGAGCAAGAATCGTTATTCAAAAGCATGGTTGAAGAGAGAGTAAGACCTCTTGAAGACAAGCTTTCAACGATCCTAAATCTTGTTAACAAGATTGCAGACCAACCAGTTCAGACTAAGGGAAGTACTTATCGCGCACAACCATTACATAAAAGTAATGATGGTGTAGGTGAGCAGTTGTCTAAAGCTGATGTGGCTTCTAAACTATTTGACTTGAAAAAGTCAGGAACAAAAGTTGACTCTCTGGATATCACCAGGGCGGAAATGGGACACGATCTCGCAAAGATCGCAGCCAAATATAATATTTCGTAATCAAAGGGAGAAACGAAAATGAATGACGCAGTAAACTCAATTTTACAAGGCCTAGATCAAGGGCTCGTCTCCGCATCGGATATCGAGTCATTGAACAAAGCTATTACAGCAGGATACGGTGGGGCTGGAAAGCCGACCGATCTAACCTATGGTGGAGTGCTACAAGCCGAATCACTAGAGGCAACTCTTAAGTCGATCACCTTCGACATGAAGAACCTCAAGTTTTGGCCAGCTATCTCTGTAGACAAAGCTTATAACCTATTCGAACAATACAATCGTTTGATCAGTTATGGTTCTGACAGTGCTCCGTATATCGGAGAAGGTGGAGCTCCTCAAGAGGAAGATTCTACTTACGTACGTGACGGTCAAAAGATCGTGTTCTTCGGAACTAGACGTCGTGTGTCACACCAAATGACATTAGTTCGTGTTACTGTTGGCGACATCGTTGCTCAACAAGCTAAAGAAGGTACTATGCATCTTCTTAAGAACATCGAACGTGAAATGTATTGGGGACATGCCCACTTCATGAATCAAGTAACTGGTAACGAAACCGGTTCTGATGCAGATCTTCCATCTAACAGTATCGCGATGAGCGGTTTGTTAAAACAACTTCAAAAAGGCGACACCGATGCGCAAATGCAAGCGGGTGACTTCTTAGGATATGGCGACTCTAGCTCAATCATCACTGATTTAGCTGGTCAAGTTATGGCTCAAGATGACATCGAACGTTTAGCGGTTATTGCTCTCGAAAACTTCGGTGCTCCTGATCAATTGCACATCGAACCAGCTGCTCTTTCAGCTTTCGTTAAGCAATTTTATCCTCAATTTCGTTCGGCTCCAGGCCTTGCAAATCAAACCGTTGGTTACGATGTATCTAAAGTACAAACAACTGCCGGCGCGATCGACCTTAAGCCAAACTTGTTCTTGCGTCCTCGTAGTGGCGTTCGCGCTATTGCAGTAAACGCAGCATCTCCAGCGGCTTCATTCGGAATCACTCCAACAGGAACTGGTTCTACATCAACCTTCGCAGCAGGTGTTTACCAATTGTCAGTAACAGCAGTAAACGATTCTGGTGAGTCATCTCCAGTAAACAGCACTGTAACTTTGACAGCCAATCAAAACTTACAAGTTGCGATTTCCTCTGTTCCACCAGGCGTTAAGTATTTTAAACTTTACTTAAGTGCACCAGGCGGAGCTGCAGGTTCTCAAAAATTTGCCGGTAACTGGGCAAACCAAGGTTCAGCTAACTATATTAGCTCGAACGTTCAATTGCCAGGTCTCGGAGAAGCATTCTTGCTTGATATGTCAGCAGAATGTATGCGTTTCAAGCAATTAGCACCATTAAGCAAGATCAACTTTGCTATCGTGACTACTGCTCTTGAGTTCGCGATCGTAATGTACGGCGCGTTGTTCGTGTATACCCCACGCTTCAACTGCTTGTTCCGCAACATCGGAAAATAAGCATCCCCAGCGCAGATTAAAGCGTAGTTTAAAGGCTAGTACCCAATGGGTGCTGGCCTTTTTACTTTTCGGGTATAATAGTCGTATGACTAAAGAAGAGATTTTAGAACAACAAGTTGAAGCTTTAGAGAAGCTTCTTGACCTTAAATCAGAGATTGTAGATGCTCAAGCTCGCAAGATTGATCGCATCGAAACTGAACTCGCACAAGAAAAGCAGAAGCATACTCCATATCCCGGTGTTTGGTATCCAAGCGTCCAACCGTGGGTTGGCGGCAATACTATAACGTTGCCTACGGCACAATGTCCAGCAACAGGTAGTTATCACGAGTATCCTAGTTTATGGAATGGAACATCTCCAGCACCTTGCAGCAAATGTGGTCAGTATCCAAGTTCTAGCGGCATCATTACAATCGGCGGGACCGGCGTTGTAACTGCTCAGGGCAGTGCATTAGGTGGAACCTGTACTGATACAGGTGTTGCTGGCGCAACTGTAACTTCAGGCTATATCGCACCAGCTGCTAACGTCGTTAGCCTTGCCAGGAAATGATTAGTAGAATTGCTTCATGAAGAAAACTAAAAACAGTCTACACGCCACGTTACTTCATTTAGCTATAGCTAATAATTTATGTGGTCCTACAATGACCAAGAAACAGCAAATAGAGGCATTAACTTGGAATGGTTTTACAGAAGAACAGGCTGCAACATTTCTTGATCAAGTGGAAAAAGTCAACAAAGATCATAATATACAATTTAAAAAGAAATAATACAAAATCTCTTAACTATCAGTGATCTGACTTTAATATGTTAGCCATAGATTCTAATGGTCTTAAATTCGATAAAGTCCAACTATCTTTAAAGCCTTGATCGGTGACTAAAGAATAAGTGAACTTGCTATCGGCCGTAATATGATCAATTTGCCAAGTTTTCTTATATACACTGTATAGTCCATGATTTTCCCAATTCATCCATGGTTCGAATTGTGCCTCTAAATGTCTCATCAAATCATGAATAGTGTAAGATAGGTGACGAAAAATACCTTCTTGTTTAGTTAGATTACGATTCTTAAATCTTGCGTTTATGTTAGCTTTCATGCAGTTATAGGTCTTCTTTTGCTCTTTAGTTTTCTTTGTGTGTCTTTTTGCATGACATTTCAAACAGGTTCGAAGTGCTTCATTGTGTACCTTGTATCCGCGATCTGATCCACACTCAGTACATGTCATCTTGTATAAGCGTCTTTCTTTTCCTTCTGGCGTAATATAAATATTGAAGACATCGTAATCCACGTTAGCATGTGTGTTTCTAAACTTACTGGGATCTTGTTTATGACCCTTTCTACTCTTGATAACGTTGACATTTTTCATATAAGTATAATATCACATAAGAGCACTTAAGTGCCCTAAAGGAAGAATATGACAGATAAAAAACGCTGTAAATACATATGTTTAGAAGGTTGCGAGGGCGTGGGCAAAACTACACAGACCCAGAAGCTAGTAGATTTCCTTAGAGCTAAAGGTTATAAGGTCCTTCAAACTAAAGAGCCGGGAACTTCCCACGCTCCACTTACATTACAGCTTCGGGCTATCATGCTCGATAATAAATACGACAAAGAATTAACAGCTCCTGCTAGAGAGTTGATTAGCCAAGCCATTAGATCTATTCACTTAGAGAAGGTAATCGTCCCTGCTATCACCGAATATGACTATATTATTCAGGATCGCGGTATACTTTCGGGGTTAGCTTATGGATTTGCTTGCGGCAATGGAATAGATACCTTATCGATGTTGTCGGCTTATGTTACAGATAGTGCACGTCATGTATTATGTGATGGCATTTATGACAGTATAATTTATCTTAGGGGAGACACCTCCGCTGGTCTTAAAAAAGCTCTTGCTGCCAAGCAAGAATTTGAGACTGGTGACGCGATGGAATCGCGTGGTACCTCTTTCTTAGAACAGGCTTCGTCTGCTATGGACGAATTATCTAGCTCCTTTAACACTAAGAAAATCAGTGTTGACGGTAAGAGTATCGACGCGGTCTTCAGTGAAATATTGAAGACTCTTAATATAAAGGAAGAGTAATGGCTAAGAGTAAAAGTAAATTTAAGAGATACGATGCGCCAAAAGGCCAGCCAAAGGTTTTGATTTTCGATATCGAAACTGCTCCAATGAAAGCTTGGGTATGGGGACTTTGGGAAAACAATGTCTCTTTAAATATGGTTGCAGCTGACTGGCATGTCCTCAGTTGGAGTGCTAAATGGCTAGGTTCGCCTGATACTCAGGTGATGTATCAAGATCAACGCAGTAAGACAAATGTTGAAGATGACAAGGAATTACTTCAAGGTATCTGGGAACTTCTAGATGAAGCAGATATCGTCGTTACACAGAACGGTAAATCGTTCGACCAGAAAAAATTACAAGCAAGATTTTTATTGAATAAGATGCAGCCGCATTCTAGCTATAAGCACATTGATACGAAGCTTATCGCTAAAAAGCATTTCGCATTTACCTCAAACAAATTGGAGTACATGTCTGATAAACTTTGTCAGAAGTACAAGAAGTTGAAGCATAAAGAGTTCCCAGGATTTGAAATGTGGGACGAATGCATGAAGGGTAACCTGAAAGCATGGAAAGAGATGGAAGTCTATAATAAGCATGACGTTCTAGCTCTAGAAGAACTGTACAACATCCTCATGCCTTGGGAAGGCAGTGCAGTTAACTTCAATCTTTATACAGATGATGAGGTGAATACCTGTAAATGTGGAAGTACATCTTTTTATAAGAATGGTTTCTACTATACCAACGTGGGCAAGTTTCAAAAGCACAAATGTAAGCAATGTGGCGCGGAATCGAGAGACCGCGAAAACTTATTCTCCAAGGAGAAGAAGGCCTCACTGCGTACGAATACAGTTAGGTAATTTATGATGTTCAAGGAGATTGAGTATAAGTACGACGGTGAAGACGTAGCGATGAAAAGCTTCGTTGAGCTAGTTGAAAAGCTGCCAGTCAATAAAAAGATGATGGTAAGCTCGTACGACGACTACTTCACAAACTCTGAAGGTAACTTCATTCGCTATCGATATACGGATGGCAGAGGTGAACTCACCATTAAAAGGAAACTCAGTGAGCATAATAACAATGAAAGAATTGAAGTCAATGTACCCACAGCTGGGGACAACCTCAAAACAATCACTGCCTTTGTCGATCTCCTCAATTACAAACACAACTTCGGTATATATAAGACGTGTAAGATTTACTGGGTTGACCGTGTCGTACTTGTCTACTACGTTGTCTATGATAAAGAACTTAAGGAAGCCCGCAGGTTCATTGAGATTGAAGCTGACGAGGACCTTCAATGGGATTCTGAGCAGCAGGCGTGGGATGAGATTGCTAAGTACGAGAAGCTTCTAGAACCACTTGGAATTAAACCTAAAAACAGACTTAAAAAGTCACTATTTGAGATATTCCGTAAATGATGAGAAATCAACAGACCGTTAGACTTCTAAGAATTTTAGAAAAACTCAAATTCTATAGTGCTAGAAACCAACTTCGTCAAATGCCTATCCTTACACATATGGGGATGGGTGGAGCGGGTGGCTCTGGTCAGATAGCTACTACTCAATTATTTGGTGGTAGTGCTGGTGGTGCAACCTATACGGTTCCTCAAGGTGCTACTCATATGACTGTGCATATGGTTGGCGGTGGTGGCGGCGGAGCTGGTGGTTCAGCTGGTGCCGCACAAATCAATGGTCTAACACAAGCTAATGCTGGTCCAGCTTCTAGTCTATCTATTGTCCCGAACCCCAAAAAGTCGGGTATTTAAGCCCTCATTGATATATAATGGTTAAAGAAGTTTTAATCATTAGGAGAATCAATGAAAACATCAAACGTTGTAAGCGAAAATCTACGCCAGGCAGAGACCGGCTTAATGTGGGAAGAGCAACTCACTAATGCTATGGGGACATTAGCCCTCACTAAACAGGCTACTTTCAGAGTTAGAGCTACTGGCGCAACTACAGTAACTATTGACGGTGTTCTCGCTATGACTATGAGCGCCGGTGAGATCGTTATATTCAACACTGGTACAGGTAGCATGGCAGACACAGGTTTACGTACAATCGCTGTTGTGATTGCTGGTGCAGCTGCATTCGTACAGGTTGCAAGAGAAGTTAATCGTTTACCTCTACAAGTTAATCCTTTCAATCATCTCAATCTTCCACAAGATGGCGATCAGTCTTTATAATAGGAGATACTCATGGAACTTAAAAGTTTCAGGGAGATCTTGCTAAAGAAGGCTGAAGATAATCCCTACCTACAAACGTTGATCAAGTATGCGAAGGACGAGTTGCTAGCTGACGAAGTGCTTGAAGCACTTCTTAAGATGGCAGAACCCTCTGCAGCTATGGGTCGTGGTGCAAACCATGCAGTGACCTCATATGGAGCTGGTGTTAAACCAGTTCACGTTGAACAGATGCGTGATGCTTTATCACATCACATCTCTCACTATAAGGGAGCTCTTGAAGCCCATCATAAGTCTGAGAACCCAACTGAAAAAGCAAATCTTCGCAATGTTGCAGATCAGCACTTGAATAAGATTGTTCCATTGATGCACCTTGCTGGTAAAGCAAGTAAGCACTCTGGAGGAAATCTTACACTTGATTATCCTAGCACTACTCCATGGGAAACAAACTACACAAGCACTGAAAGATTGCCTAACGGTAAACTTAAAGAAGGTACCAAGGATCTTGGACGTCGTCCAGCTCCTCGTGCTAACCGTACAGACAACCCAAGAGCAGTTCCAGATTATCGCTACTTAGAATCACCTCCACATCCAGGTCACGCTTCAACCGATAGACTTGCTACCAAAGGTGGATATCCTTTTGAAGACATTCAACTAGGATCTCCTGCTAAACGTAATGCGGGTCAAGCTTATCTACCTATTGAAGATGTTGGGCAGAAAAATGAATTTACCCCTCATCCATTTGATTCCCATCCAGTGCACCAGCACGCAGACAAGTCTCAAAGTGATATTGGTCCAGATGATCATGAAGCTATTAACTCTGCATTAGCAGGGTGGACTGATAGCGATCAACATAAGCAATGGATGGCTGATCAAAAAGCAAAGCATACTAAGGATCCAGAGGCATATAAAGCTAGAGGAACCAAGAAGCCTGAGCACGTGTATGGTAATGTTCCGCTTAACATGATGCCGCATCATAATGAAGCATTAGCAAATCAAGCTAAGGCTCCAGCTACTGTTGCACCTGACACCGCTTCGCCACAGCAAGTAGCGGAAGCACAAGCTGCTACAGCACCAGCACCAGCGCAAGAGCAGAAAGCTGCTCCAGCTACTAAGGCAGCAAAAGCTAAGCAATCATTCGACATGAGCAAGCCACCAGAAGGTTTAGATGTTAATATCGCTAAGCATTGGAAGTCTTTTCCTGAGAACACTCGCATGGAGATCTTAAGAGATTTCGCGAAGAGGAATAAGTAATGTCTAAGTCAAAGCAGCTCGCTAGTACTATTAAAGAATTTTTTAACTCTTCGAAAGAAGATGCTCAATCCCTTGGTGAACTCAAGGCGCTTTTAGAGAAGGCTCGTAGACGTATGTCTGACGAGGAACAAGATCCAGACGAAGCAGAAGACAACGACCTAGATGGGATGAGAGAATTCAACCCTGACGAGGAAGGTGACGATGCGGATAAATGGCTGGAGGAAAACGATCCTGAGCAACAGGATGAGGAGCAAGAAGATGAACCTGAAGAATATAATGAGTATGAGCCTGGCGAAGATGAAGAGTCTCATCAGCAGTTTGATGATGAAAATGAAGAGCCTAATGCAGAAGCTGTCTCTCCTGGAGAAGGAAGAGGTATCGAAAGCCAAAGCGGAGATCCAGAAGGTGGAAGCGGAAGTGAAAGCCAAGGTAGTGGATATCAAGAGCCGCCGCAAGAAGACTCCGAAGAAGTAAGTGGTGGTAGTCGTTTCCGTCAGCCATCTAAAGGTGAGATGGCGGAGATGCGTCAGTACACTCGTCCATGGGAAGACCGTGCTCGTGATAAGGAACGCTTAGAGGCAGATGCATCTAAGAATCCTGTATTGCATCATGAAGGTCGTCTCGTAGAAGCGCGTAATGCTGGACACAAAGAATATCAAGATGCTTACAAAAAGCTTCAAGGTTCTAAAGAGTATAACGATGCGGATCCTATCACCCAGATGGAGATGGATACTAACTTCGAGAAAGACTGGCACAAGAACAATCCAGATTATCTCTCTAATGCAGCGAAGCTTCACAGCCAAGCTCACTTAGAAGGATTAAAGGGAATGTCTCAAGGCGCTGGTGCTAAGAAGGAAAGTATTCAACACGTTCGTGGTGGTGGAGCGCAAGCAGAAAACCCTATGTCTGTCGAAGCTGCGATGCAACATGCTGGCGGTCAGAAGGGCGAAGAAGGAACTACTGGGTCCATGATCCAAGATCCGTCTTCCAAGTTTGCTAATAATAACCAAAACTTCTTAAGAGATGAAGGCGCTAAGCATGAAGGCAAAGCTGCAGCGAGAGAGGCAACCTATAATAAGAAGGCTGCCGATTACGCTAAGAAGCTTGGTGGAGATATTCCAGAGTACAAGAAGGGCTCAGTCCAAGATGTACTAGGAGATCATCCAGGTTTGAAAGACCCTAAGAATAAAGCGAAGATGGATAAGTTCTTTGAACATTATCATCCTCTTATTAACATGAGCGCTCACAAAGTTCTCAATAAGTTAGGTTTGGATAAGAAGAGTATCGATATGGGTCAGATGCACGAAGCAGGCATGCATGGTTTATTCCGTGCAGTCAATGACTACGAGCATGATAATCCATCTAAGGCTAGCTTTGCTACCCACGCAGGTAATAAGATTCGTGGACTTATGCAGACCGCTTTAAGAGATCAGCAGCAAGTTCCACAGCATCTAGCTTCAGCTGCTAAAAAATATAACTTAAAAGATATCATGACTAAGCACCCACCGGAGCGTGCTGATAGAATGACTAGAGTGAACACTGCAAAGGCAATGGCAACCCCAAAGGTTCCTAAGGCACCAGCAGGAGGAGAAGGTAATGAGCAACAATAACGATGGCGGAAACGGTAACGAGACTCCAGCAGGTCTTTACGAGGACCTACCGGAAGATGCGTTCATTGGTGGTAATATTTTAGGGACTGGCATTCGTCAAACTCCTACAGTATCTTCATTTCCTTCATGGGCAGTAGAGCAAGACGGTCATGAAGTTAGACGCTATGAAAAGATCCCAGATGTTGAAGTTATGAAGAACGGTCCTCTTTTTGGATTGCCAATGAGATCATTCCTAACAGGTCAGGTCGTTGAGGATTCTACCATCGAGATGTATATCCAACAAGCAATTTCTCAAATAGAGCACACCCTAGACATCTATATCAATCCCGTGACGTTCGTGGAGAGACACGATTATTCTCGCGAGATGATGTTCTATTCTTTCGGAGTTACTAAACTCCATCATGCACCTATTATTAACGTAGAATCGTATGAGTTAACTTTTAATAACGGTATTGGTATTCCTGGCTCCGTGCCCCTTGTCAAAATACCCAACGAATTCATCCATGTTCAACCCTCAGATGGAACTATTCAAATTGTGCCTGCACAAGGTGTAACCATCTCTGGTTTCATCGTGTCTATCTATTCTGGTTTAGGTTTTCATGCGTTCAACTCACAGGCGATCTCTGCATGGCCAGGAGCTGTGTTAGTTAAGTATCGTGCCGGCTTTGAGAAGCATAAAGTTCCAGCTATGATGGCTGGCTTAATTCAGAACATTGCTGCATTTAAGTTCTTATCAACTTTGGGACCAGTGTTGTTTCCGTATAACTCTACTAGCGTAGGTATCGACGGAACTAGTCAAAGTGTAAGCACTCCAGGTCCGCTATTCTTACAGAATAGGTTGAAAGACTTGGCGACAATGATTCAAACAGATATGGAAGCGGCACGCGGCTATTATCAAAAAAGGTTCTTGGTCGACGCCCTTAGTTATTAATATGAATAAGAAATGTAACCATTGCAACATTGAGTTCTTAGATAAATCAAGGAGTAAAACTGCCACATTTTGTTCTAAAGAATGTAAGAATAAGAATTGGTATTTACTCAATAAAGAGCATGCTATAGCTAGCAGTAACAACTATGTTTCTCAAAATAAGGAACAAGTTAAAGCTACAAAGCGTAAATACGTCAAGAATAGAAAACTAACCGATATAAATTTTCGTTTAGCTTCTAACCTTAGGTCAAGAATCTCTAGAGCTATGGTAAACAACTTTAAGCACAGCTCTTTGTCAGAATATTTAGGTTGCACTATACAAGAACTTAAAAATCAACTTGAATTCAAATTTCAACCAGGAATGACATGGGATAATTACGGTGAATGGGAAATAGATCATATCTATCCATTAGCTAAATCAGACTTAACTGACCCAAATATGTTTGCAAAAGTATGTCATTACACTAATCTTCAACCTCTTTGGTCACTAGAGAATAAGATTAAAAAGGATAGCGTATGAATAAAACTATTATCGAAACTACAGCAGACGGCAAAGAAGAAGTGATTCCAGGCAAGGAACCACTGAAGAAAGACCCTAAGAAGAAACTTAGAGATCGTTGGGATTCTTTGAAGAAGGCACTTGACAACAAGAAGTCTATCATGGACCTTACAGATGCAACTGAAGAAGAACCTCAAGAAGAGGAAGCTGACGAAAACGGCGTAGACGGCGCAGAACAGGAACAACCTGGCCAAGAAGAAGGCGAGCAGGTTGCCGCAGAGATTCCAGAAGACGGCGAAGAGCAAGAGGGTGAAGAACAACCTCAAGAAGACTCTGAAGACCCAGAATCAGAGGAACAGGATCCGGCCCCTGGAGAAAATCAATCACCCGACCAAGAGCAAGGCGGAGAACCTGACGAAGAAGAGTTGATCGAAGCTCTCAAAGAAGAGGGTTATTCAGATCAAGAGATCTCTTACATCGTTCACGGACACCATGCTCC
>Ga0302282_1000136_pt1 | contig 55220 bp, 57 predicted proteins | sample III_Fen_E1_3_FD_198763 | JGI IMG/M metagenome (GOLD analysis project Ga0302282, IMG submission 198763) | Peat permafrost microbial communities from Stordalen Mire near Abisko, Sweden - III_Fen_E1_3 | ecosystem: Environmental > Terrestrial > Soil > Wetlands > Permafrost | place: Sweden: Abisko... | reverse complement strand
CTTGGGGCGTGAGGCGCGGGGCGGGGATGCCGGCGGTTGGGCAAGCTTGACCTTGACTGACCTTGACCGACCTTGACCGGGTTGGACGGGGCCGGGCTGAAACCGAAAGTCCAAGGCGGAAGGCGGAAGGCGGGAACGGGGGAAATCCACCACAGGCACAGAGCACAGAGAGAAAAAGGGATCCAAGCCCCCGGTTTTCCCCGGTGTCCTTTGTGCCTCCGTGGTTTAAATTCCCCGTTCCCGTTATTCCGCCGTAGCCAAGCCAGGGTTCGGACCACGTTTCAACACAACATGTCAAAGATCAAAAGGGTGGCAGCGCGCGGCCAAACCGCCGCCCGCCATTTCCAAGATGAGGCTGATGCGTTCATTCGCCATCTTCAGACTCACAATACGCACCATTACGCTTGTTGTCAATTTTTAATAGCATAAAGATGCGTTTTTGCGCAGGATGGGCCGAACCGCAGAGCGGGAACGCATCATCGGCCGGGCCGTCGCTCCGCGCTGATTTCCCGCAACCCACCGGCCAAGAACCATGCCTTAAAAGCATCGTCAGGCAAGAAACTTGATATTTGGGCGGGAGCGATGATCCAGTGTAAGCTTTGGCCATGATGTTAATACGAAAAGCGAATGAACGGGGCCACGCCAATCATGGCTGGCTGGACACGTATCACACCTTCAGCTTCGCCGATTATCAGGACCGGCGCTGGATGGGTTACCGGAACCTGCGGGTGATCAATGACGATCTGGTGATGCCCGGCGAGGGCTTTGGCACCCACCCGCACCGGGACATGGAGATCATCACCTACGTCCTGAGCGGCGCGCTCGCGCACAAGGACTCCATGGGCAATGGCCGGACCATTCGCGCCGGGGAATTTCAATACATGGCGGCGGGGACCGGCGTGGAGCACAGCGAATTTAATCCGGCGCCGGACGAGGCGGTACACTTGCTGCAAATCTGGATCATGCCTGATCACAAGGGGCTGAAACCCGCTTATGCCGAACGGACCACGCGGGACAACCCGAAGGGCTGGCAGCTCATCACCAGCAAAACCGGGCGGGACCAATCCATGGCCATCAACCAGGACGCCGACCTGTGGCTGGCGAAACTGGCCCCGGGACAGGCGGTGCAACACCCGCTGGGCGCGGGCCGCCACGCCTGGCTGCACGTGGCCGAGGGCGAAATCACCCTGAACGACCAAACGCTGACCGCCGGCGACGCCGCCGCGCTGGACGGCCCCGCCACGCTGAAGCTGGCGGCCGTTAAATTCTCCCAAATATTATTGTTCGACCTCAACTAAAACCGTAAACCTCAACGAATACCGATTATGAAACGCAGCTTTCAAATCCTCGCCCTGCTCCTGCTGTTGGGCACGGCGGGCACCTGGCTCATCGCCGGCGCCAACCGGGGCTGGACCAAAACCAGCGTGCCGGTGAAAACCCTCGACCCGGTCACCGGCATCGAAGGCATCTCGTATCAACCGAAATTCCTGCCGGGCGTGGATTTCCTGGGCGCGGGCGTCCTGGCGGCCGCCGTCCTGGGCGGAGCCTCATTCCTTTTCCGCAAAAAACCAACGGTTTAACCATCAACAAAACAAAACCATACCCATCAACCTCAATAAAACATGAAAACCTCCTCAGCCATCCTCCTCACCACCCTCGCGGCGGCCCTCGTCCAGGGCGCGTGCGCCGCCCCCGAAACCTTTGACTTCAAAGACCCCAAGGGCGTGAACAACGCGGTCTTCAAACTCGATGCGCCGTTGGAATCCGTCAATGGCAGCGCCAGCGGCATCAGCGGCACGGTGGTCTTTGACCCGGAAAATCCGGCGGCCCTGCAGGGCAAGATCGTTGTGGCCAGCGAATCGCTGACGGTGCCCAACCCCATGCAGAAGGAGCATCTGCACGGCACGAACTGGCTGGATGTGGCGACTTATCCGCTGATCACCTTTGAATCCAAATCGTTCGCCAATGTGAAGACCACCGATAACGCAACCACCGGGGACATCACCGGCACGTTCACGCTCAAGGGCGTTTCCAAGGAACTCACCACGCCGGTGAAAGTGACTTATCTCAAGGACAAACTGAGCGCGCGGGTGCCGGGCCTCAAGGGGGATCTGCTGGTGATCCGCGCGCATTTCACGATCAACCGCGAGGACTTCAACATTCAGCCCGGTCATTATGAAGACAAGGTGGCTCCAACCATTGAACTCGACTTGAGCATCGCCGGCGCCGCACCGCAACCCTAACCCAGCACTTCAATACCAACGATAACCACCCACTTAATCTTAACCTCCACCTCCCATGAGCACTGTCTCCATCATCTACTTCTCCGGCACGGGCCACACCACCAAACTGGCGGAAGCCGTCAACCAGGGTGCCGCCTCAGTGGCGGGCGTGACGACGCACCTCCTGGCCATCAATGGCGATGACATCGTCAAAGGCCGTTATAAAAATGACGCCGTGCTGGCGACGCTGGACGCCAGCGACGCCATCATCTTCGGCAGTCCGACCTACATGGGCGGACCGGCCGCGCAATTCAAGGCGTTCGCGGACGCCACCGGCGAGCGCTGGTATCGCGGTGCGTGGCGGGACAAAATCGGCGCGGGCTTTTCCGTCTCCAGCGGCCCGAGCGGCGATAAGTTGAGCACCCTGCACTACTTCTTCACGCTGGCCATGCAGCACGGGATGATCTGGGCGGGCCTGCCGGACAACCCCATGAACGACCAAGGCATCAACCGCCTGAGCAGTTACAGCGGGGTGATGGGGCAGGCCGGCAATGAATCCCCGGACGTGGCCCCCAATGCGGCGGACAAATTGACGGGCGAAATATTGGGCCGCCGCGTGGCCGAGGCGGTGAAACGCTGGGGCTCCGCCGTCTGATATACGCGTATATAATCGGTCATTCATCACCGCCCGGCGGGCGTCTTCACGGGATTCCGCCGGGCTTTTCAGGCCCTGAACCCGGCTCCAAACCCGCCCGCCGCGAAAATATATTCATGCCAGAGTTTACAACGACCCCCATGCGGGTGCATGTTATCAGTGTCTCCGGAGAAACTATCATGCCGGCGGACCAGTTAAACCAACATAGAAAGACCAAACATCATGGGCGATAAATCCCCCAAAGCCACGAGCAAAAAAGTGACCCAGAAACAAACCAAAACCCAGGCCGCCAGCTCCAAAAAAGCCACGGCCGTGGCCGCCAAGTCGGCTGCCGGCAAGAAGAAGTAGGCCGCTGCCCGTGCCATACCCGTGTTCCCCGGATTTCATTCGGGGAACCGGATTGGCCGGGATCGGCGGGATTTGCGCTCGCTTCCCGCAGGTTCGGGGCGTAGGGTGACGCCATGAAATTGCAACAAGGTCAGATTTGGAAATGCGCCGGGGGCTATGTGCGGGTGGTGCATTTGGAGCGCCTCGAGGTCGGCTACAAATCCTTCAAAAATCTCAAGTCCCCGGAAGGCGTCCACCAGCACACCAGCAAAAAAGATTTCTGCCGCCTGCTCAAAGGCGCCGAACTGTTGCCGGTGGATAAAACCGACGCGCCGAAAAAATCCAAAGTTCAAACTGCAAAATCCGAGACGACGACGACGACGGTTTAAAGCATTTCCATCAAAGCGGAATCTGCCTGTAATGGTTTTAGGTTGGGCGACTCTGGCACCCCGCCGGGGTGCTGATTATTTTGCAAACCTCTACCGGGGGTGTCGCTACGCTCGACCCCCGGCTACTATCTGGCAACCCTTCCGCCGTGGCTGAAGCTTCCCCCTTCGCTAAAGCTACGGCGGACAGGATGGCGGACAAGCCGGGTTGCGGAACTGGCTGCCAGGCAACCACTTCCATCAGGTTATTCTTAATATCTGTGGCGCTGCGTTGAGGATCCTCCACCGTCGCCAAAGCCCTGCCAAAAACAAAGAATCCTCACCACGAAGCGTTACATCTTATCTGTCAATGCTCTAAAGCGCCGGTACGGCCACGCGCTGGCCGCCTTTGCGGGCGGATTGGAGACAGGCATCCTGCACCAGTTGGGTCTTCCACGCCCATTGCGGCCAGTCCTCGTTGAGCTGGCCGGAACGGACTTGATTGGCGAAGTTGCGAAACATGTTCACATCCTGCGCCTGGGACCGGCCGGCATCGGCGGCCGCGCCCGGGACGGGCACCACCGCATCATTGAGGAGAAACGACGGGGCCTGCGGATTGGCCGGATGCACAAAATCGTCCATCCGCAGCCAGCCTTTGGTGCCGCTCACATTGACCCAGTGCTGATTGGGGGCGAGAAACGAGCAGTAAAAGCCGGCGGAGACGCCCTCCGCAAAGAACAGTTCGCCGGAAAACTCGAGCGGGCTGGAGTGGTCGCCGTTGGCGGAGAGGGTGCGCCCGGTGACTTCGCGCGGGGCCTGCCAGTGCATGGCCCAGAGGGCGAACCGCAGGCAATACCAGCCAAGATCCCCCAGGCAGCCGGCGGGTTCCAGGCCGCCTTGCACGCGGATGTTCTTCTGAAAAAACTCCCCGCCCACCCGGAAACTAAAGATGGACATGATCCGGCGGATGGGGCCGGTGCTGACATCGTCGTCGAGCACGGCCCGGAGCCGCTCCATGCGGGGATGGTGCATGAACATGACGCCGTCCATGAATTGGACGCGGTGTTCGCGGCAGGCGGCGAGCATGGTCTTCAATTCGCCAGCACTGGTGGCGCAGGGTTTTTCGCACAGGACGTGTTTGCCGGCCCGGGCGGCGCGGATCACCCACTCGGCCCGCAGCGCGGTCGGGAGGGGAATATAAACGGCCTCCACCTCGGGCGAGGTGATTAGCGCCTCGTAACTGCCAAACGCCCGGGGCCGCACGGCGAAGGGGGCGGCGGCCTGGCCTTCATTGATGTATTGTTCGCTGCGGGCGGTCTCGCGGCTGGCCACGGCGGTCAGCACCCCGTTTTCCGCCTCGCGGAGAGCCCGCCAGTTTTTGCGGCCGATGCCCGCCGTACCCAAAAATCCCCAACGCAAGGGTGTCATAAGTTGTCGGTGTCTCCGGTTGATGTTTCATTTCCAAGAGCGGCTTCACGCACGCGCTCCAAAATCACTTCGGCCAGCAGCGGTTCCGTGCCCACGGCGGACGAATACCAGATCAGGCGGCCGTTTCTCTCCGTCGGATTGCGCCAGGCGGGCTGGCCGGCGGCCAGCCGTTCTTTCACCAACCGCTCCGGCTCACCCAACAGGACCGGTATATCCTCGACCACGTGCAATCCGTCACTGATGAAAAACGGCACCACCACGAGATATTTCGTCGCGGCCAGGGAATAACAATCCGCGATCCGGGGTGATTCTTCCATAAAAATATCATGGACGCCCGCATAAAGATTCCTGGCCCGGATCAATTCCGCCTGCCGCTCGATGGCCTGGCGCGATTGGGGGTGGCGCCCCGTGCCGTGCCCGGCAATGAAGAGGGTGATGTCCCCGGGCTTGGGCGCGCGCGGAAAAGGGTGTTGGCGCACCACTTCCGCCGCCCGCGCCAGAATGACCCCGGTCATCGCATCGTGCGAACCGACGGGCTGGCAGTAATACCGGGTCTGCCCGGCCAAGCGCAATACGCCGGACGGCCCGAAACCGAGTTCCCGGGGAATGACTTCCGAACTGAAATAACCCTCGCTGATGAACAGCGGCGCGATGAACACCCGGGGCGCGGTCAGGGTCGCCAGCACCGGCAGAACGTGCGGTTCCTGTTTCCAAAACGCCTCCCGCACGGTGGCAAAACGGTTCCGGCGGCGCAATTCGGCGGCGTGTTGCCGCACCGGCCGGGCGGATTCCGCGTTCAGGGTCGTGCCATGACCCAGAATCACCAGCGCCGCGTCCGAGTAATCTTCGCCGTTCATGCCCGCCAAGGTGGCGCAATTTGGCGTCCGTCGCAAGCCGCCGGGAATAAATCCGGCGCTGATTTTGCATTTATTTTTGAAACTTTTTGCCCGGAAGGGTGTCTTAGATTGAAGTTGCGAAGCTGATGATTAAAATGACCATGAAACCACCATTGACCCCACTCCTGGCCGGCGTGTTTGCGCTGGCCCTCACGGCGTCGGCCCAGAACGCCGCCGGGACGCTCCCGCCGGCCGCCACCCAAACCGGCGTAACGTATTCCACCGACATCAAACCCATCCTCGACAAGTCCTGCGCCAAATGTCACAGCGGGGACAAGCCCAAGGCCCGGTTGCATCTGGACACGCTGGCGGGCATTCTCAAAGGCAGCCGGAATGGCAAGGTGGTGATCGTGGGCGACAGCGCCAAAAGCCTGCTCGTGCAGGCGGCGGGGCATGTGGCCGAGGATCATGACATCTGGATGCCACCCGACAAAGACACCGATAAATTCCCCCCCCTGACCGCCGCCCAGATCAGCCTGCTCCGCGCCTGGATTGACCAGGGGGCGAAGTGATGCCACTACCCGCCAATCGGCTCCAAAGGCGTGCGTTTTTGCCGGGCAAGTTCCTGTCGCATCTGGAGTAATTCAACCTTCTGCTCCTCGGCAACGTCCGGCTGGCTGGCTTGCTGGGTGACAGTGGCCATTTCGCGGTCCAGATGTTCGTTGCGCAACCGCAGCATGACATCCAGCAGTTGCTGTTCGGGGTTGGGCAGCGGGCGCGCCTCCGTCACCGCCTCGGTGATCAGGGCGCGCAGGTCGTCCGACTCGCATTCCCCCAGAAACGCGCCCAAGCCCCGCCAGGTCTGCCCCGCCTGCGCCGCCAGATAGTGTTCCAACACGGTTCGCACCAGGGGATGCGGCAGCCAGTGGACATCCAGGAATTGCTGCGCCGCCGCGGCGAGTTCCTCCTGCCGCAACAATAATTTCAGCAGCCAGAATTCCTTGTCCGAAGGCCGGGCCGGCGCCAGCGATTCAAAGCCCGCCCCTTCGGGAATCTCCGGCTCGACGGGCTCGGCGACGGGGGACGGCACCGGCTTCGCCCGGGCGATTTTCTTGAACTCGGCGCGCACGGACTCCGGGGAGACTCCCAGCCGCAGGGCCGTTTTCTGGGCATATTTGTCCACCAACACCGCACTGCCGGTTTTCTGCACCGCCTCGGCCATGTCGCGCAAAATCACCAGCCGGCCCTTGTCCCCATTGACATCGTTCTGGACGCACAGGCGGTGGAGGTAATAATCAAAAAAGTCGTCCGCCCCGGCGATCAATTGATTAAAGGCTTCCCCGCCCCGGGTCTTGATGAAACTGTCGGGATCATCCGGGGCGGGCACGAGGGCCACGCGCACCGCCAGGCCCGAGGCCAGCAGATGATCCAGCGAGCGGACGGCGGCCTTTTGCCCGGCCTCATCGGAATCGAAACACAAGACCACCTCCTCCACATACCGTTTGAGCAGGCGCGCGTGTTGTTCGGTGAACGCGGTGCCCAGCGGTGCCACGACATTTTCCACCCCGGCCATGAAACAGGCGATCAAATCCAGCTGCCCCTCGCAAACCACCGCCATGCCCGCGTCCAGCAGCGCCCGCTTGGATTTATGCAGGCCGAAAAACACCCGGCTTTTCGTGAAAATGGCTGTCTCCGGGGAATTGACATATTTCGCCGTCTTGTCATCGCCCGCCAGCACCCGGCCGCTGAAACCGATCACCCGGCCCTGTTCATCCGCAATGGGAAAAATCAGCCGGCCCCGGAACCGGTCGTAGTAATGGTCCGTCTCCTCCTTGTGGATGATCAACCCGGCCTTTTCCACCAACGCCAGATCGTACCCCTTGCTTTTGGCCCAGTTGACGGTGTCATCCCAGGCGTCCGGCGCGGCGCCCAGGCGGAATAATTTGACCGCTTCGGCGGGCACGCCGCGCTTGACGAGGTAATCCCGGGCGACCTGGCCAGCGGCCTCGCTATCGAGTGCGTTCTGCCAGCGCTGGGTGATTTGCTCGTGAATCTGGAGCAGTTGATCCTTGAGATGCCGCGATTGTTCGGCCGCCGGATTCTGGTCGTATTCCAACGGAATTTTCGCCCGCTCCGCCAGCCGCCGCAGGGCGTCCATGAAACCGATGTTTTCGTATTCCTTGACAAAGCTGAAGACATCGCCGCCCTTGCCGCAGCCAAAACAGTGAAAAATCTGCTTCTGGGGGTTGACGTTGAAGCTGGGCGTCTTTTCCTTGTGAAACGGGCAGAGCGCCTTGAAGGTCGCGCCGGCCTTCTTCAGGGGAATGTAGCCGCTGATGATCTCGACAATGTCGCTGGCGGCGCGAATGCGTTCGCGGGTTTCAGGAGTGATCATGCCGGCCATGGCGGTGCAGCGGAATTAATACGAATTGGCGGCGAGCCAGGCCCGGATTTGCCCCGCCTGCGGATTATTCGGGTCCAAATCCAGAACCTTTAAATAGTGCTCCCGCGCCGGCACCGTATCATGCAGTTTTTGGGCGTAAAGATTCGCCAGCGCCAGGTGCGCCCGGATTTCATCGGGATCGGCCGCCAGCACTTTTTTCAACTCATTGACCGCGTCCGGCACGAAGCCCGCCGCCTTGAGCGCCAGGGCGAAATTATAGCGCGCATCCACGTCCTCCGGCTGGATCGCCAGCGCCATTTCGTAGGCGCCCAGCGCCTGCCGGGGATTCCCCAGCCGATACGATAGGATGCCATAATTATACTGGGCCTCGAACCAACCGGGGTCCAATTCCGCCGCCGTGCGGTAATTCTGCATGGCCTCCATCCAGCGCGAACCCTGCTCATCCATGCGCGCCTTGTTGAACGCCCCGGAAGCCCCCCGGCGGTTGCCGGGCTGCGGGCGGGCGGGGGCCAGATACCCATACCGGGCAAAGACGGGGGGCGCTTTCATCGCCGGCGGGTTGTCCACCGGTTCCGCCCCCGGCGACGTCCCGCCGTTGTTCTCGTATTTTTGATCCAAAGGCTCCGGCTCGAACCAATGCGTGGGTTTAAGCTTGGCCCACAGTCCCGGCTTGGCGGCAGACACGGCATTCGTCGGCGGGGGCTCCACCAGCGGATGGTCCGGGGATAAAACCCGCGCGGCCGGGGCGGAAACGGCCACGGTGGCTGCCGGGGGTGATGCGGGCGGGGGCCGGACCGCCACCGGCGCGGGATTGGACCGGATCACCGGAACCGGTTTGGGGGCCGGCACCAAATGCACCACCGCCACCGTCGGCCGGCGGGTGTCATTGGTCACCGGCTGAACCGGCGTTGGCGCCGGACGGGAGGCCGGCACCGACGCCAGCGCTGGTGGGGGCGGGGTATTCAACCGGGCCTCAACCGGGGGCGGCACCGACGCCGGAGCCGCCGCCGTCACCCCCGGTTCCAGGGAATTAACGATATCGCTGACCTCCTGCCAATGATCCGGACGCGGCGTCAGGCCCAGATACGCGTGGTAATATTCCAGCGCCAGCCGGTCATCCCGCAAATACTGCTGCGCCGCCACCGCCAGGTTCAGGATGGCCGGGGCGTAGTCGGGATGGGCCTGGTTGGCGGCGGCAAAATATTGGACGGCCTCCCGGGGCTGTTTTTGTTCCAAGAGCGCCAGCCCCAGGCCGTTCAGCGATTCGGCGTTGTTTTTGTCCAGCGTTTGCACCGCGCCAAAACTTCTTTCCGCCGCCGCCGGTTGCCCCAGGCGCAACTGCGCCGTCCCCAGTTTCAACCAGCCTTCCGGTGAATAATTGCGCCGGAGGGTGTAGGCCGTGAATTCCGGTTCCGCCAGGTCGTTTTTACCCTGCTCCAAGTAGAGCATGCCCAGGTTCCAATGCACTTCCACCAGATCCCGGTTCAGGGCGAGCGCGCGTTGGTAGGCGGTGACGGCTTCCGCCGGCAGTTGCGCCTTCTGGCAGGCCACCCCAAGATAATTCCAAGCCGCCGCATTGGACGGCAGCAACGACGTCGCGACGCGCAACTGCGCCACCGCCCCGGTGTAATCGCCCGTTTCCAGCATTTTTTCGCCCCGGCGCACCGCCCGCGGACCGGACGGCGTGCAGCCGGCGGCGAACAGCGCAAGCAGCATTCCGAGCCACAACCCAAGGGGTAACCGATTTTTTTTGGCCAGCATCTCAATTGGTGTTAACATTGACGACCTAAAGTGTCAAGAAACCCACATAGACAAATATACGGGATCCGGGTCTGGCTGGCCATCGCGGCCGGCCTCGGGCTCCTCCCCCGGCCCGTTTGGACGGCGGAAACCAACCTCAATTACACCGCCCACAGCCCCGCCCGGGTCTGCCAGGTGGAGGCCCCGGGCGCCGTCGTGGATTTTCAGCCGGACGCCGCCATCGTGCAGCAAATGGTGGATGGCGGCCTCACCAACCTCACCCGGCAATCCACCGTGGCCGGGGCCTGGCGCAGCTTGGTGTCCACCCAGGACATCGTTGGCATCAAGGTTTGTTCCCAAGCCGGGCTCCTGAGCGGCACCCGTCCCGCCGTTGTGGCCGCCGTCGTCCACGGTCTGCTCGCCGCCGGTCTGCCGCCGCAACACCTGCTCATTTGGGACAAACACGCCATGGATTTGCAGAGCGCCGGCTTCTTCGAATTGGGCCGGCAACTCGGCGTGTCCGTGGCCGCCTGCGACCAAGAGGGTTACGACGTTAAATCTTTTTATGCGCCCGACACCGCCATCCTGGGCAATCTCGTCTGGGGCGACCTCGAATTCGGCCAAAAAGGCCCCGGCATCGGCCGCAAATCCTATGTGGCCAAAATCATCACCCAACAGATCACCAAAATCATCAGCGTGGCCCCCCTGCTCAACCTCGACGCCTGCGGGGTCAACGGCCATCTCTACAGCCTCAGCCTCGGCAGCGTGGACAACACCCTCCGGTTCGAGGGCTCGGCCGAGCGGCTGGCCGTGGCCGTGCCGGAAATTTACGCCCTGCCCGTGCTGGGCGACCGCGTGGGCTTGAACATCACCGACGCCTTGATCGGCCAGTATGAAGGCGGCTCGCGCGCCCTGCTCCACTATTCCACGGTGCTGAACCAACTCTGGTTCAGCCACGATCCCGTCGCGCTGGACACCCTGGCCATCCAGGAACTCCAGCGTGAACGCAAGACCCGGCCCGACCTGGTGGCCCCGCCCCATACCGACCTCTACGACAACGCCGCCCTGCTCCAATTGGGCGTGGATGACCCCGCCCAAATCACGATTGAACGGGTGAAGTTGTAAGCCCAACCCGGACCACCGGTCAGTTGGGCGCGGTCGCCAGCGCCGATTGCACCCGGCGCAAATCCACCAGGTCCGGCCCCGCCGGCACCGCGATGTCGCCTTGGTTAACGGCCCCGGATTTTTCCAGGTTCCCCAGCAGTTTTCCCACCCATTTGAAGGCGGTGGCATGGCCATCGGCAAAAGAAAACCCGGCGGCATTGTCATGCATGCTGGTCGGATAGTTGTTCCAATCATTGACTGTGTTGCCCGGGCCGGCCGGACTTTGGCCGAACTGACCGTCATCAATGGTTTCCGGACTCTCATGCAGAAAAACGAAGGCCAGCGCCGGCGCGGGCCAGCGCACTTGGGAATACTTCGTGTTGACGACGTAACCGGTCAGGCCGTAATGCGAGGCGCCGACATCCGAACCATCCATGTAGCAGCTCATGGAATAGCTCCGCACCGTTGGCTCCAGACTTTGGGGGTTGGGCTTGACGTCCGCCGGACATTTGTAAATGCCCGGCTTGCGGCAGTAAGGGTAAAGCACGCCGCTTTCCAACAACGAGGTGTTCGTCGCGTCGCCGGCATTCGTCATCAGCCCCGGCACCCAGTTCGTGGCGTTTTCGGCGGTTTTGCCGTTGGGGGCGATATAATCGCGATAGTCATCCGCATACATGCCCCAACAGAGTTGCAATTGTTTCAGATTGGCGATGCAATTAATTTCCAGGGCGCGGCCCTTGGCGCGGGACAGCGCGGGCAGCAGCATGCTCGCCAGAATGGCAATGATGGCGATCACCACCAGCAACTCGATGAGCGTGAAGCCCGGAGCCGGGGTCGGTTTGGAAATCAGCCGGGGGACACCGGGATTCAGTGGGGGGTGGCTGGGGTGCATGGGTTAAAAGGGTTAAATGAGTTAAATGGGTTGTTGTCTCCAGCTTACCTTGTTTATAAGATTAAGCCATCGGACGTTTGTATGAGCCGGCCTTCATCCCCCCCCAACCGCCGAGTAACACCGATAAAAACCGAGCGGAAAAGTTGATCCAGTCCCGACATGGCCGAGTACCCGTCGGGGCCTCGGTATTTCGGGCTTTGACCCCTCTCCTCATCTGCGTCATCTGCGGTTAAGTTCTATTTCAATTGCATCGTTACGGCTGAGGGTTACGGCATCCCCACGGAACGGCACAAAATGAATCGCCAAAGCGCCCGTCTGGCGATAAAATTGCGCCATGACCACCCGCTTGTCTCTACTCATCACCGGAGCCTGTCTGGGGCTGGCTGGAACTTTTTCCGGCTGCGTGGCCCCGGCGGCCAAGCCCGACCCAACGGATGCCGGGAACGCGGGCACCAATGTGTTTACCCACATCGCGGCCGGGCCGTTTCAACCCACGTGGGAATCCCTGGCCGCGCAGTATCAAACGCCGGACTGGTTCCGGGACGCCAAGTTCGGCATCTGGGCGCACTGGGGCGCCCAATGCGAACCCGAGGAGGGGGACTGGTATGCCCGCAATCTGTATATCCCCACCCAAAGCGCCTATAAATTGCATCTGGCGGCCTACGGCCATCCCTCCACCAACGGTTTCAAGGACATCATCCACCAATGGCAGGCGGCGAATTTTGACCCGGACAAACTGCTCGCCTTTTACAAGGCCAACGGCGCGAAATACTTCATGGCCCTGGCCGCCCATCACGACAACTTCGACAACTTCAATTCCAAATATCAGCCCTGGAATTCCGTCGCCGTCGGACCGCACAAAGACCTCATCGGCGGCTGGGCGGCCGCAGCGCGCAAAAACGGCCTGCGCTTCGCCGTAAGCGTTCATTCCTCCCACGCCTGGGCCTGGTATGAAGTGGCGCAGGGTTCGGACCCCACCGGCCCCTTCGCCGGCGTGCCCTATGATGGCAAGCTCACCAAGGCCGACGGCAAAGGCCTGTGGTGGGACGGTCTCGATCCCCAGGACCTCTACGCCCAGAACCATGTGCCCGGCAAAAAACTGGTCTGGGACTGGGATCCCGCCCAAGGGGCCAGCGTGCCGGACCAGGCTTATCAGATCAAATTTTTCCTCCGCACCAAGCAACTCTGGGATGACTACCACCCGGACATGATTTATTTCGATGACGACGTGCTGCCGCTGCACGGGGTCAACGACGCCATCGGCCTGAACCTCGCCGCGCACTTCTACAATTCCAGCCTCCAGATGCATGGCCATAACGAAGCCGTGATGAACGCCAAGATGCTGGATGAAACCCAGCGCCAGGCGCTCGTTTATGACATTGAACGCGGCAAGGCGGCCGGCATTCTGCCCCGGCCCTGGCAGACCGACACCTGCATCGGCTCGTGGCATTACAAACGCGCCCATTTTGAGCAGCATGATTATAAATCCGCCGCCTCGGTGATACTCATGCTGGCGGACATTGTCAGCAAAAACGGCAACCTCATGCTGAGCGTGCCCCTGCAACGCGACGGCACGCCCGACACGGACGAAATCCAAATCGTCAGCGAAATCGGCGCCTGGCTGAAAGTCAACGGCCCCGCCATCTACGCCACGCGGCCGTGGAAAACCTACGGGGAAGGCCCCTCCACCGTGGTGCCGGCCACCGGCCGCGCCGGGCGCCAGTCCGACTACCAAAACAAACCCTACACTCCGGCCGACATCCGCTTCACCCAGTCCAAGGATGGCGGAACCGTCTATGCCATCGTCCTGGCCTTTCCGACGGACGACCGGATCACCCTCAAGTCTCTCGCCGGCAACTCGGCCAACTGGCCCGGCAAAATCAGCAGCGTCCACCTGCTGGGCGTCACCGCGCCGCTGGAATTCACCCGGGACGAGAACGGATTACAAGTGACGCTGCCCGCCCAAAAGCCCTGCTCCACCGCATTGGCCCTGGAGATTAATTGACCCGGGACAGCCTCATTCCAACCACCCTTAAAAAGATGACCCCAAGGAACCTCTTCAAACTGGCCGTCCGACTGCTCGGACTGGTATTTCTGTATGACGCCTTGATGTTCTTCCCGACGCTTTTTGCCGGGATCTTCGGCAGCGGCATCAATGCGCTGCTGATGATCCTGATGTTTGCCTGGCGGCTGATGGTCGCCTATTGCCTGCTGCGATTTGCGCCGCAGATTACCGAGAAATTTTATCCCAAAGCGGAGGATTGAGCCAAGCCGCCCAACCCGTCGCGGGCAACCACCGTTGGCGTCCCGCCACGCGCATCCGCGTCAGGCCAACCCGGCGTTCCAAATGACCAGCGAATGAGCCTCAACTCGAACGAACATTGGAATGAACGCGGGCGGAACGCGCCCACCACCCGCAAAGTAGAAACAGAAACCCCGGGGCCGCAAAGGCGATGAAAGCCACGCCCCTTGGAAAACCGCCCGAAGCGAGGTAATCCGCCAGATAAAAACCGGTGAGGCTGGCCACCGTGAGACCGCCACCCCACCCCTCCCACCGCCACGCCAGCAGCATCCCCACACAAACCCCCAGCGGGAAGAACGCAAACAGGACCAGTTCGCGCACCGTGAATTGGGTTAAATCCAATCCCTCCCCAATGGCCAGCAACAGCACCAGGCCAACCGCCAGCAAACTCAAAATCCGCGCCGTCCACCGCAACACGCTGATTAAAACCGCCGGCCCGGAACCCAAGGGTGTGGTATTCATATCCAACATTCTACTTCACCAGCGGCAAATAGGTTAATTGAAATAATGCGAGCGGAGATTGATTATTTCGATGTATTGGCAGGAAGAGGTTACCCTGCCCCCTTTGATGGACAACCGTTGAAACCGTCTTGAACACCAGAGCCCGTCAAACCGTTCTCCCCCAGGAGAGAACGCCCCGAAACGTTTTCGCGCATTGCGCCCATGAACCTTTGAGGGTGCGCTTTTGGACGAGGTCCCGCGCTATGCGGGATCGTCTCGTCCAAAAGCGGCGTCTTGCCACCGCACTCCAAAATTGCCTTCGGCCTGAAAACCGCCAACAATATCAGGTGCAATGGCAAGCATGGGCCGGCCTATTTTTTCGAGGTTCCCGCCCTGGTGACTTTTGGCGCGGGGGTCAGTGCCAGACTGTGATAGTAGCCCGACGCAATGGCCACCGCATTGGTGGCCGTGGCCGGCACATTGAGCTGCCCATACGAGTTGTCGCCCCAGCCCACCACCGAGCCGTTGGCCAGCAACGCCAGCGTGTTAAAATCCCCCGCCGTGACCGCCACCACATTCGTCAGCCCCGCCGGCACATTGGTTTGACCATAACTGTCGTCGCCCCAGGCCGTCACCGTGCCATCGGCGCACAAGGCCACACTATGCGCATAACCGCCAGCCACCGCCACAACGTTCGTCAGCGTCGCCGGCACATCCGACTCCCCGTAAGTATCGTCCCCCCATGCCACCACGGTGTGATTGGTCATCACCACCAAATTATGATTGCGTCCGGCGGCAATTGCCAGCACGGGCGGGGGCTGGATATAGACTATAGTCCAACCCAAACTTGGATTATAAATCCAGTATCCGGTCGGAAGCAAAACGGACGGCAGCGTCGTCTGGCCGTAAGTGTTGTCCCCCCAGGCGGTCACCAGCCCCGAACTCAGCAACGCCAGACTGTGGGCGTCGCCCGCCGCCACCGCCACCACCGAATGAGTGAGGCCGGCCGGCAGATCGCACTGCCCGTAATCATTATTGCCCCAGGCCGTCACGGTGCCGTTGAGGTCAATGGCCAGGCTGTGTTGCGCCCCGCAGGCGATGCCCACCCACCGCACCTTGCTTTGCGGCACGGCCGGCTGGTAACCCCACGCGATGAGGGTGCCATTCGTCCGCAACGCCAGCGTGCTGAAATCCCCCCCGGCCACGGCCACCACGTTCGTCAGTTTGGCGGGCACATTCGTCTGACCATAGCTGTTGTCGCCCCAGGCCAGCACCGATGAGCCCGGACTGAGCACCGCCACCCGAACGGAGTTGGATATGCTCCCGCAGGCATTGGTGATGGTCACTTGATAAAAACCGGCGGCGGCGGGCTGGAGGTTGGTGAGCACCAGCGTCGCGTTGGTCACTGCCAGCGGCACGCCGTTGAGCTGCCAGGCATAACTCAACCCTCCGCTGCCCGTGGCACTCACCGCCAGCGTCACACTGGCGCCGACCGTTGCCACTTGATTGGCCGGGAAGGCGGACAACGACGGCGGCTGCACCACCCCCACCGGCACCACGGCGCTCATGGTTTTGCCCAGGGCATTTTCCGCCACCACATAGTATTGCCCGGCCGCGGCGGGTTTCACCGCCGGCAGCCCGAGCCCGGGTTTGGTCTGGTTGGCCAGGGCTCTGCCATTGAAATACCATTGATATTTTATGGGATTACTCCCCGTCGCCACGCTGGTTAGGTTGGTGCTGGCGCCGGCCAGCACCACGACCGGGGTGGGCTGCACCGCAAAATACGGGGCCGAAGCCTTGACCGTCAGGCGCGCCACCGCGCTCCCGGCCGACCCGGCGGCGTTCACCACCCTCACTTGATAATTGCCCGCGTTCTGGGCCTGCGCATTGGTAATAATTAATTGCGCGCTTTTCGCCCAAGGGAGGGGATTTCCATTAAACAACCACTGATACGTCAGCGGCTCCGTGCCGGTCGCCGTGACGGACCAGATAACATTCGTCGCCGTCGGCACCGTGAGGGAGGCGGGCGCGGCCGTAATCACCGGCTTGGCGGGCACCACCCGCACCAGCGTGTTGCCGCTCGTCACCGTGCCGGCGGCATTCTCGATCACGACATGATACAACCCTTCGTTGGCCGCCTGCACGTCCACCAGCGTGAGGGTGGCCCCGTTGGGGCCGTAGAGGGGGGTTTGGTTATAATACCATTGATAAAAAAACGGGCCGGTGCCGCTGACGCCCGCCGTGAGGTGCAACGTCTGACCGGCGGAAATATTGGTGCTGGCCGGCAGGTTCGTGATCGCGGGCGGCACATAGATGATGAGGTTGAAGGAACACGTTGCCTGGTTGGTGCCATAAACGGCCGTGCATGTCACCACGTTGGTTCCCCCCGGAAAGGCCGAACCCGAGGGCGGCGAGCACGTCACCGTGGCCACCGAGGTCGCCGCCGGCGGCGGGAAACTCACCACCACCGAGGATTGGCCGGCTTGCGCATACTCCACAATGTCCGTCTGGCAGTCAATATACAGGCACGGCACCGGTGGATTCAGCGGGTTGAATTCATACGCGCCCATATCAGCGATGGCGGGACCATTGGTGGTGCCGGCCAGAATGCGCGGATTGCCGTCAAAATCCATGGCTGGCAGATAAGAAGTGTCATTGGTGCCGGCGTCAATGCAGGGCGAGCCGGCCAGCAAATGGTAATCCGCGTCGGGGGGGCAGGCAAACCAGGGGTCAGCGGAGATATTGCCGTCCACGCCCACTAAATTGGTGACCGAACTATCGCTGTAAAGATTGCCGCTGGGAGAAAACAAATCGTTGAATTGGACGAGCCGATCGCCGGTGCTGTAATACTCGCTGATGTACAATGGCGGGTCGCCGATAACAATATTATTGAAGACCCGGGAGCCGTCCACATACCCGTAAAGATAGATTCCCACCGTGCCATCGCCCGCCTGGGTTCCGTTCCCCAGAATGGTGTTATTGATGATGGAATTAACCTCGCCAGGATAGTAGAACGCGCCATCAATGCCATCACTGGCGTTGCCAACGACGATATTTTGAATGATGTTCACTCCCCCATTATTATACACTTGGATGCCGCTGTAATAATTACTTTGAACCAGGTTGTTAATGAAAGTGGGAATCCCCGACGATTCCAGGGTAATCGCCGGCTGGTAACTCCGTCCGTCGAATTGGATGACGTTTCCCTGGATGATCGCGGAGCCACCGCCGACATAAATCCCGCCATTGGGACAACCGGAAATGGTATTGTTCTGAAGGTTCGGCGAACCCGAAGCGGAAATCCCCGTGGCACAGTTTACAATCACATTGGAAATGATGGTGGGCGACGAACCGGAGATGGAAACGCCGGTATACCCATTGGTGATCGTAAATCCGCACACGACGGAGTTCGTGGTCTCGCCGGATTCAAAAGACACCCCGGAATAGCCTTCCGGCGGCAGGATCCAGGTTTCCGCCGGCCCCGCCAAACTCACCAGATGCGCGGGCCGGCCAAAAAAATCCACCGATTCACCATAAACGCCGGGCGAGACCAGGATCGTGTCGCTGGCCAAAAACGACGCGGCGTTCATGGCGGCTTGAATCGTCGGATAATCCGTGGGCACCCGCAGCGTTCTGGCCGCTGGCGGCGGCGGCGCCAGTTGCGAGTGGTATCGGATTTCACCCGTCAGCGCCGTGGCCGAACACTCGCAATACTGGGTGAACGTCAGCCATAAATCCCGGAGGCTGCCATCCGCATACACGCCCAGTTCATTGATCTGGAAATTCCCGCAAACGGTATCGCAACCATTCCCGTTGCCATAGACCTCCAAATAGGGAATCCCCGATTGGGTGGCGTTCGTGTAGGATCCCACGGTCAAACCCGATGCCCCAATGTTAATGTTAAAGCCCAAGGCCTGAACCTCAACCACCGCTTCGCCGGCATTTTGATAAACATAATTGAGGGTGAAATCCGCCGGGCTGGTCGTCGCATAAGTTTGGCCCCTGCCGACAGAATCCCCCGGTTGACTGACCAACAACACCAAATTCGACTGCGCCCGAGCCCCCCCGGTGGCCAGCAAAACCGACAACCCCAAAAAAGCACCCATCCAGGAACGCATAAATTGGATCGTTCGTAAAAAACCGAAGCCGGTTTCAACGTCCGGTCCGGGGCGCTGCCCGCCGATCCCATGGCCGTTTTTTATTCGGCACAAAATTTCCCCGCCAGCTTGCGTATTGATCTTCATATTCCATTCCATTTCGTTGATAATCCCCGTTTGAAAGTGTTTAGCCAGTTTTATCCACTACTGAAAAAAAGACAAGCCCAATTAATGTTCCGAAACAAAGTCCGGCCCCGGTTCTTGAAGGGCGCATCCTGACACGGCCCCCGAATCGCCCACATCCAAATCGGCGGATGATCCGAAGCTCCTGAGCCCCACCGGGTTCAACGGCCGGCAGGTTTGTCCCGCAGAGCGGGATGCGAGACAGCCGACTTGGAAGTCTGCGGCACTCGGCGTCCGGTGGGTGGAAACCGGCGGCAGTGCCAAGCCCGTTCTTGAACCGGGGTTGCCTTCAAACTTGCCCTGCGGAGGGCCATGGGCTAGATTGCGGCCACGATTATGGATACACCGCCATTGCCTGAAAATCCCGCGCCTCCGGCGTTGCCGCCCCCGCCGCTGTTACCGCCGCCCCCGGTGATCTCGCCGTCGGCCAAACCGCGCTCCAGCCGCGGCTGGATGGTTGCCGCCCTCATTGCAATAGTCTTGTTGGGGGGCAGTGTGCTGTTGAATTTCACCCAGTTGGTGTCCCACAGTTTGAGTTTCGGCCATCTTAAAGCCGGCTCGCCCCGCGAAGTGGGCCCCAAACTGGAGGAGGCCATTCTCGAGGACAACAAGGCGCACGATAAAATCGCCGTCATCACGGTGGACGGCATTATCACTGACCATGCCGCAGACGGCACGGGCGACAACTTGGTGGATGTCATCAAAGCGCAGCTTGACCGGGCCAGCGATGACAACCGGGTCAAGGCCGTGATTTTAAAAGTGGACTCACCCGGGGGCGAAGTGCTGGCCTCCGATGAGATTAACAAGGCGCTGGTCAACTTTCAAAAAGATGATCCGGACAACGGGCGGAAGGGCAAACCGGTGATTTGCAGCATGGGCAGCCTGGCGGCTTCCGGCGGCTATTACATCTCCGCCCCGTGTCGTTGGATTGTGGCCAATGAACTGACGCTGACGGGCAGCATCGGCGTGATCATGCACGGCATCAACTACCGCGGGCTCATGGACAAGGTGGGCGTGTCCCCCCTGACCTTTAAAAGTGGTAAATTCAAGGACATGCTCAGCCCCGACCGCAGCACGAATGAAATTCCCCCGGAGGAACACGCCATGGTGCAGGCTCTCATTGACGAGACTTACGCCAAATTCAAGGGGGTCGTCAGCGACGGCCGGTCGGCCGCCCATGAACTGAACAAGAAAGAGGGCAAACCCCTGGCCGCCGACTGGGCGGATTACGCCGATGGCCGCGTCCTCTCCGGCACCCAGGCGCTCAAGTTGGGCTTGGTGGATGAACTGGGGGATTTTGATGATGCGGTGGACCGGGCGGAGACCATCGCCGGCCTCAAGGAAGCCAATTTGATCGAGTATGAGGAACATTACGATATTTCCGATTTCCTCTCCATGTTTGGCCAGGGCTCATCCGCCCGCGGGGTCAAGCTGGACCTGGGGCTGGACCTGCCGAAATTGCGGGCGGGTTTGCCCTACTTCCTTTGGCAGGCTCCGGAAAATTAACACGGGTGAATGGGTGCGCCCTTTGGAATAATTACCCGATTTTGCCCGTCCGCCGCTTGTCAAAGGAGCGCACCTGCGTTAATGTCTCACAATGTGGCTGAATAAAAACCATGCACTGGCGGTGCTGCTGCTCTGCGGCGGCGGCACGGCCTGCGCCGATGTGATCCAGTTGAAGGATCAGGACGCGATCACCGGCAAAATCCTCGCCGAGAAAACCGACACCATCGTGGTGGATGTGGGCTACACCGTCCTGCTGGTGCCCCGCAGTTCCATTGCCAATATTGTCAAGTCGGGCGCAGCGCCGGTCGCCGAGACGCCCGTCCCGCCGGCCGCCCCGGTGAATCTCCCCGCCGTGTCCCAATTTTATTATTCCGACACCCATGCCGCCGCCACGCATGATGTCAGTTCCCTGGTCAAGCAGATTGGCGAGGCGGTGGTTCAAGTGCGCACCCCGGAAGGGCTCGGCTCCGGCTTCTTCATCAATGCGGAGGGGTATCTCATCACCAACTTCCACGTGATCGAGGGGGAAACCGAAATTTCCGTCGAGGTGTATCATCAGAGCGACGGGCAGATGGAACGCGAAACCTACAAGGAGGTCCGCATCATCGCCATCAACAAATTTCATGATCTGGCCCTGTTGAAGATCGAGGACAAAACCGCGCCCAAATTCAAATTCACCACCCTGGGCAGTTCGGATTCCCTGAGTGTGGGCGACCCCGTTTTTGCCATCGGCAGCCCCCTGGGGTTGGAACGAACGGTCACTTCCGGCATTCTCAGCACCAAAACCCGCCAGGTGGAGGGCGAACTGTATTTGCAAACCAGCACCCAGATCAATCCCGGCAACAGCGGCGGCCCGCTTTTCAATCTGGCGGGGGAAGTCGTGGGCGTGACCAACATGAAAATCACCTTCGGCGAGGGGCTCGGGTTTGCCATTCCCGTGGAACTGGTCAAAAGCTTTCTGGATCACCGCGACGCCTTCGCCTACTCCACGGATAATCCCAACAATCCCTACCGTTATCTGGAGCCGCCCACCCGGACGTTCAAAAAAGCGCCCGCGCAATGAGGTTTTCGTTTGCAAACGGCGATCCCTCTGCGGATTCCCGGGGGGTTGCAACCCGTTATGGAGGCTCGGTGTCACTTATGAACCTGAAAAAAATCCTTTGGCTGAGGCCGGTCGTTCTGTTGGCGTTATTGACTCTGGCCGCCCCGGTGTATGCGGCCATCCCCCCCGCCGAAAATCTTTTGCCCGCCGACACCTTTTTCGTGCTGACAGCCCCGGATTTCGCCGCCCTGCGCTATGCCACCAGCCGTTCGCCCAAGTGGTTGTTGTGGAATGATCCGGCCATGAAGCCGTTTCATGATAAATTCATGGCCAAATGGCGCGAGCAATTCATCGGCCCGCTGGAACAAGACCTCGGCGTGAGCCTGGCGGATTATCAGGATCTGCCGCAGGGCCAGTTGACCCTGGCCATCACCCAAAACGGCTGGGATGGCCAGGATGAAAAACAATTTCCCGGCTTCCTGCTCCTGCTGGATGCCAAAGAACAAAGCGGCCTGCTGAAAACCAATCTGGATTTATTGCGCGACAAATGGACCGCCGCCGGCAAACCCATCCGAACCGAAACCATCCACGGCCTGCCATTTTCCATCGTCCCGCTTTCCAGCAATGACATTCCGCCCACCCTGACGACCCTGATCCCCGGCAGCCAGCCGGTGCAGGAACTCGGACGGCCCGACGCCCCCGTCCGGAAAAGCGAAATGGTCTTCGGCCAATACCAGTCGCTGTTGATCGTGGGCAATTCCGTCAAGGCGGTGGAACCGGTGGTGGCGCGGCTCACCGGCGGCAGCAACCCCTGCCTGGGGGATAATTCCATTTTTGCCGCCGACAAGGAATCCCAGTTTCGCGATCACCCCGTTTTTTATTCGTGGCTCAACGCCCGCGCCCTGTTTGCCGTCATCTCGCAAATTCCCGCCGCCGAGCCCAACCCCAGTGCGCCGAGCCTGTTCCCGGCCATTTCGCCGTCGGCGGTCTTGAATGCCGCCGGCCTGGGGGGGGTGAAATCCATCTCCCTGAGTTGCCGCGAACCGTATGAAGGCACGCTCGTCACCCTGTATTTGTCGGTCCCGCAATCCGCCCGCCAGGGCATCTTCAAAATGCTCGCCACCCGGCCGATGGATGCCGCCCCGCCGGCCTTTGTGCCGGCCGACGCCGTGAGCTTCTGGCGCTGGCGGTTGGACAGCCAGGCCATCTGGGCGGAATTGCAGAAAACCCTCGGGGGCATTTCCCCCACCACCGTAGGCACCCTCAACGGGTTCATTGACCTGGTCAACGGCATGGCCCAACAGAAGGACGCCAACTTTGACCTCCGCAAAAATCTGCTCGCCAATCTGGGCGACGACTGGTTGAGCTATGACAAGGCGCCGGTGGGGACGAGTCTGCCGGAACTGAGTCAGTCCCGGGGCATTTTCCTGTTTGCCGCCGCGAATCCCGAGCAGACCATTCTCGCACTCAAGACCGCCGCCGCGCTGATCGTCACGCAGGAGGGCGCACCCGCCCCGAGGGATTTCCTGGGCCACACCATCCACACCGTCGTCTGGCGTCCACAAGCCTCGCCGACCGGGGGCACGATCCAGACCTGCCTCTATTTCGCCATCAGCAGCGGCTATGTGGCCGTCAGTGCGGATGTATCCATGCTGGAAGAATTTTTGCGGAGCGCCGGCAAACCGCCCCGGCCGTTGTCGGCCACCCCCGGTCTGGCGGACGCCCTGCCATCGGTCGGCGGTGCCGGCAATGGTCTGTTTGGCTATGAAGATCAACGGGCGGTCATGCGGACCGTTTTTGCCGGGCTCAAACTCTCGGCCTCTGGCGGCGGGAGCGGCCAGTCCCTCGTGCCCATGCTGCCCAAGGCCACCACGGATTGGATTGATTTCTCGCTGCTGCCGGACTACGAAACGGTGGCCAAATATTTCTACCTGAAAATCTTCACGGGCGCGACCACGCCGGAGGGCATCACCTTCCGGGGCTTCTCCCCGCGCCCGCCGCAGTTGAATTGAGGTTGATGGAGATTACATGTGCGCGATGAGGTTGTCGCCGAATTCGGAGCATTTGATTTCGGTGGCGCCTTCCATCTGCCGGGCGAAATCGTAGGTGACGCGCTTGCTGCCAATGGCCCCGTTCAGACCCTTGAGGATGGCGTCCGCCGCTTCCGTCCAGCCGAGGTAGCGGAACATCATTTCGCCGGAGAGAACGACGGAACCGGGGTTGACGAGGTCTTTGTTCGCGTATTTGGGGGCGGTGCCGTGGGTGGCTTCAAAGATGGCGTGGCCGGTCAGGTAGTTGATGTTGCCGCCGGGAGCGATGCCGATGCCGCCGACCTGCGCCGCGAGGGCGTCGGACAGGTAATCGCCGTTGAGGTTCAAGGTGGCGATGACGTCGAAATCCGTGGGGCGGGTCAGCACCTGTTGCAGGGTGATGTCGGCGATGCTGTCTTTGATGACAATGCCCGCGCCGGGCTTGCCTTCGGGGATTTTGCACCACGGTCCGCCGTCAATTTCCACCGCGCCAAATTCGCTCTTGGCCAGGGCGTAGGACCAGTCGCGGAAGGCACCCTCGGTGTATTTCATGATGTTGCCCTTGTGGACAATCGTCACGCTCTTGCGGTGATTGATGATGGCGTATTGCACCGCAGAACGGAACAGGCGTTCGGTGCCGGGCCGGCTGACGGGCTTGATGCCCACGCCGACGACTTCCGGGGTTTCCCCGAAGCGGATCTTTTTGAAATCCTTGGGGAAATTCGCCTTGAGAAATTCCAGGGTTTTGAGCGCCTGCTCTTTGTTGGCCTCGAAGTCAATGCCGGCGTAAATGTCCTCGGTGTTCTCGCGGAAAATGACCATGTCCACCTTCTCCGGGTGCTTGACGGGGGAAGGGACGCCGGTGAACCATTGCACCGGGCGCAGGCAAACGTAGAGGTCCAGCATCTGGCGCAGGGCGACGTTGAGGGAGCGCAGGCCGCCGCCCACGGGGGTGGTGAGCGGTCCCTTGATGCCCACGAGATATTCCTTGAAGGCCTCGACGGTGTCGTCGGGGAGCCAGTTGTTGAATTTTTTGAAGCTTTCCTCGCCGGCAAACACCTCGAACCACGCGACCTGGCGCGCGTTGCCGTAGGCTTTTTTGACGGCGGCATCAAAGACGCGCACGCTGGCGGCCCAGATGTCCGGCCCGGTGCCGTCGCCGCGGATGAAGGGGAGAATCGGGTTGGGCGGAACGGTTAGTTTGCCATTCTCAATGGTGATTTTGCCGCCGGCGGGGGGCGTGACGTTTTGGTAGGCCATAATGATGTTTGGTTGTTGTATCAGCGTTATTAAAAGATTAAATCCTAATGGTTCTAAAACTAAATTTAACGGGCGAGAAATCAAGCCCCGATTCGCCCAAATTTCGCTTATTTTTCCCTGCGGTCCGATTTCAAGGGGCGGAGTCACCTTAATTTGGCGGGGGTTGGCCGGATTTGGTCGGGAACACCGGGGCGGCTTCGGATTGGGACGGTTGGGCAGGGGCCGGGCATGCGCATTGCACCCCGAGATCTGTTCGCGCATTGCGCCCATGAACCTGCGCCTTTGGAGTGCACGGACAGGTCCGCGCTTTTGGACGAGGCGACATGTCGCCTCGTCCAAAAGCGGCGTCTTGCCGCCGCACTCCATGAGCAGCAGCACCCTCGTACACCTTAAGGTTCATGGGGGGAGAATGGTTCGGCTGACTCTGGTGCTTACGACGGTTTCTATAGCGGCCAGATCCGGGATTGACTTCGCGGGGCGCGCCCGGCTAATTCTACGGCATCAGTCTATCTGAATACATTTTGTTGGCGTTCGGGTCGCTGTTCGTGATTGTGGATCCGCTGGCGACTGTGCCGTCGTTTTTGGCGATGACGCCCACCGATTCGCTGGAGCAGCGGCTGCGCACGGCGCGACTGGCCTGCACGGTGGCGGCGGGCATTCTGCTGGTGTTCGGCCTCACGGGGCAATTGGTGTTCCGGGTGATGGGGATCACGATGCCGGCCTTCCAGATGGCGGCCAGCATCGTGCTGTTGCAGGTCTCGCTGGACATGCTGCGCGCCCAGCGGTCGCGGGTGAAGGAGACGAATGAGGAAACCCGCGCCGGGGTGGATAAAACGGAGGTGGCCATCACGCCGCTGGCCATTCCGATGCTGGCGGGACCGGGGGCGATTTCGACGACGATCCTGCTCCAAAACCAAGCCCAAGATATATCTCAGCGTTGCGCGCTCTATGGCTGCATCGTGGCGGTGTGTTTTGCGAGCTATCTCATTTTGCGCGTCTCCGCCCGGGGCGGGAAGTGGTTCGGGCCGATTGCCATGAGCCTGGCCATCCGCATCATGGGCCTGTTGCTGGCGTCAGTGGCCGTGCAGTTCATGCTCAATGCCATCAAGGCCTTCCGGTTGGAACTGTTGGCCCCGGCGGGGTGAGCCGGGGGCCCCGGGCCGCACCGCCGGGATGGTGGATCCGCAATGGAATATTTGACGGTTCGAGGCATTCATCCGGTTCGATCTCATTCAATCTTTTACCCGGCTTGCCAATGCGCTCCGGGGCCGCCATTCTGTGGGGCAACGACATGAATTTGCTTAATCGCCTTTTGCTTATCCGCCGGGTGGCGGCGTTCACCTTGAGTACGCTCCTGTTCATGGGATATTCCGCCATGGCCGCCGATGGGGCTGGAGTTGCGAGCCCGGTTTCCCTGGTCATCGAGGCGGACCAACCGGTGGCCAAAGTCAGTCCGACGTTTTACGGGATGATGACGGAGGAGATCAACCATTCCTATGACGGCGGCTTGTATGCGGAATTGGTTCAAAACCGCGTCTTCAAGGACGACGCCAAAACCCCTGTTCATTGGTCAGTGGTCCAAGCCGGCGGCGGGGCGGCCACCATCGCCTTGGACACGGACCAGCCGCTCAATACGAATCTGCCCGTGAGCCTGCGGCTGGACGTGGCGACCGCGTCGGACTCAGCGCCGGCGGGGGTGGCGAACGAGGGTTACTGGGGGATTCCGGTCACGGCGCACACGCGGTATCAGGCTTCGTTTTATGCGCGGGCGGCCGCCGGGTTTTCCGGGGAGGTCACGATGGCCATCGAGAGCAATGATGGCGCGACGGTTTATGCCAGCGCCCGGATTCACCCACTCACGGCGGGCTGGCGGAAATATTCGGTGCGGTTGAAAACGGGCGCGGTTACCCCCACAACTCAGGCGCGGCTGGTGCTGACGGTCAACCGGCCGGGGACGGTGTGGTTCAACCTGGTCTCGTTATTCCCGCCCACCTGGCATAACCGGCCCAACGGTAACCGGGTGGATTTGATGCAGAAACTGGCGGACTTGAAGCCGGCCTTCCTGCGGTTTCCGGGCGGCAATTATTTGGAGGGCAACGAGATTGCCAGCCGGTTTCCCTGGAAGCAGACGCTGGGCGATTTAACGAACCGGCCCGGGCATCCGGGGTGTTGGGGCTATCGCTCGTCCGATGGCCTGGGGTTGCTGGAATTTTTGGAATGGGCGGAGGATTTGAACGCCCAGCCGGTGCTGGCGGTTTACGCCGGATACAGCCTGCCCCCGAAGGGGGAATTGGTCAAACCCGGCCCCGACCTTGCGCCGTACGTTCAGGATGCGCTGGATGAGATTGAATATGTGACCGGCGCGCCGGATACGAAATGGGGGGCGGTGCGCGCCGCCAACGGCCATCCGGCGCCGTTCCAACTGACGTATGTGGAAATCGGCAATGAGGACTGGTTTGACAACACCGGCAGTTATGACCCCCGGTTTGCCCAGTTCTATGATGCCATCAAGGCGAAATACCCGCGGCTCCAGTGCATTTCCACCGCGGGCACGGAACAGCCGGCGAAAAAGCGGGTTCACAGCCGCACGCCCGATGTGCTGGACGAACACTATTACCGGTCCGCCCGGGATTTTGAGGAGGAAGCGCCCGGCCGGTTTGAAAAGTATAACCGCAGTGCCCCGAAAACGTTTGTGGGGGAATGGGCCGCGTATGAGGACATTTTGCCCTGGGACAAGCGTTCGCAAAGTCTGCCGCCCACGCCGGCCATGAAGGCCGCCCTGGGGGATGCCGCCTGGATGGCCGCCATGGAACGGAACGCGGACATCATTGTCATGAACTGTTACGCGCCGATGCTGGTGAACGTCAACCCCGGCGGGCGGCAGTGGCGGCCGGATTTAATCGGGTATGATGCGCTGAACAGCTTTGGCTCGCCCAGTTACTATGCCTTCCAACTGTTCAGCCGGCATCTGGGCGATGTGGTGCTGAAAGCCGCGCTGGAGGGTTTGCCGACCACTGGGATCGCGCCGCTGGATTATTCGGTGACCAAGGATACGGCGAAAGGGGTGATCTATCTCAAGGTGGTCAACATAACGGGCACTCCGCAGCCGGTTCATCTGACGCTCAAGGGCGTTGCCTCGGTGGCCAAAAAGGCTGCGGTGGTGACACTGGCGGGTCGTCCGGAAGCAACCAATTCGATCCAGGATCCGCTGCACCTGGTGCCGGTCAGCTCGGAGATTACCGGGGTCAAACCCGGGTTTGACTATACTTTCACGCCGGATTCGATCACCGTCCTGGAACTGCGGGTGCGGTAGGGGCGGCGCGGTTTCGGGCATGGCTTGCCAAAGCCGGTAAATAGTATTAACGTTGTCAATATGGAAATAAGGCTGGCAATTGTGGATGATGACGCCGATTTTCTGGCGGCGTTCTGTGATTACACCGAACAGGTTTTGGGGTTTTCACGCCCGGTGGGCTATTTGGATCCCAAAACGGCGTTGCGGGGGATGGAGCGCAACACCTTTGATGTGGTGCTGGTGGATTTGCTGTTGGGACGCGCTTCCGGTTGCGAGTTGATCCGGGACATCAAGGCGAAATACCCGAAGGTTCACATCGTGGTGCTGTCCGGGCATTCCGAAGATGCCCTGATTGGCAGTGCCCTGTCCTACGGGGCGGAGGGGTATCTGCTCAAGACGCAGTCCACGAAGGAGATTCTCAAGGCGCTGGAGGGTTATGTGGCCGGCGGACTGGCCATGGAAACCAACGTGATGAAGAAAATCATCAAGCGGTTCCAGCACAAGCAGAATCACGAAAAAACCCTGGAGACGCTCACCAAAAAAGAGGCGGTGATTTTGGGCCACCTGGCGGAGGGAAAGTCCTACAAGGAAATTGCGGATCAAATGCAACGCAGCCCGCAAACCATTTACAGCCATTCCAAACGCATGTATCGCAAGCTGGGGGTGAATTCCAAGACCGAGGCCGTGGTGCTCTATTTGCAAGCCAACCGCCCGGCTTCCTCGGACTAGGCGCGTATGGCGAAAATATTGATTATCGAGGACGAAGACCTGCTGCTGGAGCCGCTCTGCGAAATGTTGCGCGGGGAAAATTTCGAGGTCTTTAGCGCCTACACCGGCGAGGCCGGTCTGGAACTGGCGGTGGCGGAACAACCGGATGTGATCTTGTGTGACATTGTGCTGCCCGGCATGAACGGCTATGCGGTTTTGACCAAGCTTTGCGAAGACCCGCGCACGCAGGAGATTCCGGTCGTTTTTCTCACGGGGCAATCAACCCCCCGGGAGATTCAGGCCGGCTATGACTTGGGGGTGGATGATTATTTGTGCAAACCGGCCTCCCGTCTGCAAATCCTGACGGCCATTAACAAGCAGCTTGCCAAACGACAGGCGGGCAAGAATGGTCAGTGACGGGCCGGGTTATTTGCGTTTACGCGGGGGGGCGGCTTTGGCCGGCCCGGGGGCATCCACGCCGGGAAAGGCGAAGTAATTTTTGGCGTTGGCAAAACAGATGTTGCGGATCATCGGGCCGAGCAGTTTTTCGTCATCGGGCAGTTCGCCGTTTTCCACGTCCCGGCCGATCAGATGGCACAGGGTGCGGCGAAAATATTCGTGGCGGGGATAGGACATGAAGGAGCGTGAGTCGGTGATCATGCCGATGAAACGGGAGAGCAGGCCCAGATTGGACAGGGCGTTGAGCTGCCATTCCATGCCCTCTTTCTGGTCCAGGAACCACCAGCCCGATCCGTATTGAATCTTGCCGGGAATGGTGCCGTCCTGAAAATTGCCGATCATTGTGGCGAAGGCGTAGTTGTCGGCCGGGTTCAGGTTGTAAATGATGGTTTTGGGCAGGGCGTTTTCGGAGTCCAGTTTGTCCAGGTAGGCGGCCAGGGTCTGGGTTTGGGGGAAATCGCCAATGGAATCGAACCCGGTGTCCGGGCCCAGTTGCTTAAGCAGCCGGGTGTTGTTGCCGCGCAGCGCCCCGAGATGCAATTGCTTGGTCCAACCGGCCCGGGCGTCCAGGTGGCCGAAGAAAAGCATCAGGTAGGAGGCGAATTGGGCGTGCTCTGACGGGGAGGCGGCCTGGCCCTGGCGCGCGCGGTCGAAGATCGCCGCCGCCGTGGTTTCCGAACAAAAATCCGCAAAGCAATGGTTCATGCCGTGGTCGGACAACCGGCAGCCCTGCGCGTGAAAGAATTCATGGCGTTGTTTCAGGGCGGATTGAAAGGCGCCAAAATGATTGATGTCCAGGCCGGCCGCCGCCGCCAGTTGGCCCACCCAAAGGTTGAAGCCGGCGGGTTGGTTCACGGTCAACGCCTTGTCCGGGCGGAAGGCCGGCAACAGGGTGGTGGGATGCCCCGCCGCCGCAAAAGCGCGGTGCCAGGCCAGATCGTCCACCGGATCATCCGTGGTGCAAACCACCTTGACATTGAATTTCTTCAGAATGCCCTGGGCGGTCAGTTCCGGTCCGGCGAGCTTTTCGTTGGCGGTCTCCCAGATTTTATCGGCGGACTGCTCATCCAGCAACTGGCTGATGTCGAAGTAACGGGTCAGCTCGAGGTGCGTCCAGTGATACAGCGGATTGCGCAGCGTGTGGGGGACGGTGGCCGCCCAGGCTTTGAACTTATCGAAGGGCGTGGCCGAACCGGTGCAAAAGGTTTCCGGGACGCCGTTGGACCGCATGGCGCGCCACTTGTAATGGTCGCCCTCCAGCCAGATTTCAAAGAGGTTGTTAAACCGCCGGTTCTCGGCGATGTCCCGGGGCGAAAGATGGCAGTGGTAATCGAACACCGGCTCGGGTTCCGCAAACCGATGGTAGAGGTCGCGGCCGGTTTTGGTTCCCAGCAGGAAATCTTTATGGATGAAGGGCATGGCGCGGCGTTATTGGCCCAGGAGCAACGGTTTCATGTGCCGGGCAAACAGGTTTTCGGTGACGTTGCGGGCGACGACGGCCTCGTGTTTTTTCAGGGCGTTGAGGTAGCGTTCGCCCTGCTTGGCGGCCACCTTGAAGCTGACGTGGAGCAACTGCCGGAAGCTCGGGTTGAAGGCGGGATTTTTCTGATCGTGACGCAGGGCCGCGACGAACTGCCCGGAGGTCCAGGCATTGACCACCGCCGCCGACGGCAGTTGATCTTTTTTAATGTCAATGACGGTGGCATACGGCGCGCAAAATTCATCCACATGACCAATGGCATACGCGTAAATATCCTTGGCGATTTCCAGTCCATCGCCCCCCGCTTCGGCCAGCCCGATCAATTCCTCGAGCCAGGTGGTGCCCGCCGTCTTGATGTGAATGCCGGCGTCAAATTTCAGCAGGGCCCGGCGCATGGGGGCGTAGATGGAAAATTTATCGCTCCCGGAGTGGACGCTTAATTTCAGGGAGGCGGGCAGGCCGTATTGTTTGATGGCAAAGGCGATGACGGCCAGGTCTTCGGTGAATTCTTTTTCGAACTGCTGGACGTCGCCCACGTAATCCACGCCCTTGTTGAAGCGGCCGGTGAACTTGGGGGCGATGGTCTGGATCGGGATTTGTTCGTCGGCGATGGCGGCGAGAATGATCAGCAATTCCGGCGGCGTCTGGGGACTATCGGTTTCGTCCATCGAGATTTCGGTGATGAAATTCTCCGCGCCCTTGGCCTGGGCAATGTGCCGGTAGATGGCGCCCGCCTCCTGCACGGCCAGGAGGAATTTCCCGGCGATTTGGGTGACGTATTCGGGGGTGATGTGAAAGGGTTTTTCGATGTGCGGGATGACGACGGTGCCAGCCAGCTCCGGATGGCGTTCCACGAAGGTTTTGAGGCTGGCCGCCGGGGCGGGCTTGCCGATGGAATCCGCCACGTCAATGGTGAAGAAATCGGAGTGGGGAATGAATTTATCCACGGTTTCGAGGCGGATATGGTCGGCATCCACATGATAGGGCGATTTCCAACCGAGGGCTTTGACAGCGGCATCGGCCTCCGCGCGGGTGCTGGACGGGTCGGTACCAATGAAGGTGTGTTCCCGATTGGACTTGTTCCAGACGGGGATGAAATGCGCGCCGAGTTCCGTCGCCAGCAGGCAGGCTTGGAGTTGCGCCTTGCCCTGATGGGCGAAACGATCCCCCATGCCAAACGAGTATTTGCCCAAGACCATGAATTTATTCATAAATGATTTTAGAATGGGCGAAGCTTACCAAAACCGCCGGCAATAACAAATTGGATATTTCTGCAGATCACTTTGGTTTTTGTGCATCGGGACCAGTGGGTTGAGGCGGTTCCGACCGGGAATAATAATGGTGGAGGTTGCGGTTCATGGCGCGGGGCGGCTGACGCCGGGCCTCCTGGTTCCGGGAGATTATATGAAGTGTTGCCGCTTTTCCGCTGGCCGCTTGGGTTTCCATCACTCAGCGTTCGCAATAATCACCTCGATTTTGCGCTTGCGGAGGTCGCGCACCAAGTCGGCCGGGGCGGCGGCATCGGTCACGATGGTGTCAATGGCGTCCAGCGGGCAGAGGAAGGAGATGGAGGGACGGCCGAATTTGGTGTGGTCGAGGCAGAAGATGATTTTGCGGGCGGCGTGGATCATGGCCTTTTGGATGTCAATGAGCAGGCCGTGCGAGTTGCTGACGCCATCGAGCGAGATGCCCCCGGCGCTCATCACGGCGACGTCCGCGCGGATTTTGCCGAACGCCTCGACCGCGAGCGGGCCGACGAGCACGCCCAGGCGCGGATAAATCACCCCGCCCGTCACCACCACCTCGGCTTTGTTGGCCCCGGAGAAGAGGTTGGCCACCGGCAGGGAATTGGTGATGATTTGTGGGGATTTCAATTCCAAATGCCGGGCGACGTGATACACGGTGGTGCCGGCGTCCAGAATCACGGTTTGATTGGGGCCAATGAGGGCGGCGCAGGTGCGGCCGATGGCCTCTTTCTCGTCCAGTTGATGGGTCTCGCGGGCGGTGAAGGTGAACTCGTCGGATTTGGGGTTGATGACGCGGGCGCCGCCGTGGGTGCGGCGCACGGTGCCTTTTTCCTCCAGCAGGCCGAGATCGCGCCGGACGGTGGAGACGGAGGCGTCCACCTGTTCGGAAAGCTCGTCCAGCGAGGCGAATTCCGTTTTGAGCAGGTATTCTTCGATCCGCTTTTGACGTTCTTCCGGCTGCATAATGGAAGGAGCTTGGAAGATTTTGGAAGATTTTGCAAGTTTTTGTTTGACGGGCTTCCAAGAATAAGGCAAAACAAGGTTACTTAATTTATATGGCAGCCACGCTACAACAAGCGCCGCCGCACCGGGCGGTGGTGGAACATTTGGTCCGGCAGGCGGTTTACGCCCGTTTGGGGAAGCCCCTGCCGCAGACGGCGGGAGCGCCGAATCCGCTGCTGGTGAACATCAGCGCGCGCCACTGCCACCTGACGCAGGCGGCGGTGGAGGCGCTGTTCGGGAAGGGGCATCAACTCCAGGTCCACAAATGGCTGTATCAGGAGGGCCAGTATGCGGCCAAGGAAACGCTCACGCTCATCGGCCCGCGCAGCCGCGTCATTTCCAACCTGCGCATCCTCGGCCCGTGCCGCAACCTGAACCAGGTGGAGCTGGCTTACACGGATGGCATTGCGCTGGGGTTTGATTTGCCGCTGCGCAGTTCGGGCGACATCCCGGGCACGCCGGGCTGCATGTTGATGGGGCCGGCGGGATTTTTTGAGATGGAACAGGGCGTCATCCGCGCCATGCGGCACGTTCACATGAGCCCGGTGGACACCCGTTACTACGGCGTGAAGGCCGGGGACCGGATGAAGCTGAAAATCGGCGGCCCCAACGCGATCACGCTGGACCAATTGCTGGTGCGCGAGGACAAGAGCTTCAAACTGGAGGTCCACATTGACACGGACGAGGGCAACGCCTGCAATCTTCAACCGGAAACCCCGGTGGAACTGACCCCCTGATTCATTAACGATTCACACCCATTTTCAATCACACAACCCCCAATATTATTAATATGAGCGAAGCAATAGGACTGATCGAAACGAAGGGCTACACCGGGAGCGTGGAAGCGACCGATGCCATGGCCAAGGCCGCCAACGTCACCATCGTCAAGACCATCGCCATCGGCGGCGGGCTGCTGACGGTGGTCTGCCGCGGCGATGTGGCCAGTGTCAAAGCGGCCGTGGATGCGGGCGCGAAGGCGGCCGGCAAGGTCGGCGAACTGAGCGCCGCGCACGTCATCGCGCGGCCCCATGACGATCTGGTGAAGGCCTTCCTGGGCGAACCCGCCGCGGCCAAGAAATAATCCGTCAACCCCTTCAACTAAAATAAAATTATGGCTCAACAAGCAATTGGAATGATCGAATGCAAGGGTCTGTGCGCGCTGTTCGAGGCGGCCGACGCCGCGCTGAAGGCCGCGAACGTGGATTTCACGGGCTGGGAAAAAATCGGCTCCGGCTATGTCACCGCGTTTTTCCGGGGGGACGTCGCGAGCGTCAAAGCCGCGACCGACGCCGGGGCCGCCGCCGCCGCACAGGTGGGCACGGTGGTTTCCGTGCAGGTGATCCCGCGTCCGCACGAGGGCCTGAGCGTGCTGGGCAAATGGCTGGAGTAATGAACGTTGGGTGAAAATCCTCGTCGCCAATCTCGGTTCGACCTCGCTCAAGTGGCGGCTGTTCGATTTTTCGAACGGCGCCGAACGCCTGTTGCACAAGGGCGGCTTCGAGCGCGTGACGGACTATCCGAAGGCGATTGAGGATTGCCTGGCGGCCCTGAAGACGGCGGGGGCCATCGCCGATGAAGGCGAACTGGCGGCCGTCGGTTTCAAAACCATCATCGCGAAGGACATCACCGGCTGCGTGCGGCTGGATGACGGCGTGCTGGCGGCCATGACCGCCTACAACGGGCTGGCCCCGGCGCACAATCCGCCGTATATCACCGGCATCAAACTGTTCGCCGCGCGGGTGCCGCGGGTGCCGCTGATCGGGCTGTTTGAGACGTCGTTTTATCAGTTCGCCCCCGAGGCGATGACGCGGTATGCGGTGCCGGCGGCGTGGCATGAGGCGGGCATCCGCCGCTGGGGTTTCCATGGGGCGAGCCACAAGTTCGTGGCGGAACGCAGCGCGGAACTGCTCGGCCGGGCGGACGTGGCCGAACGCGCGCGCCGCCTGTATGTGAACGGCGGCGGAACGGCGCTGACGGGCGCGCCGCTGCGGGTGATTTCCTGCCATCTGGGCGGGAGCTCGAGTGTGACGGGCATTTTGAACGGCGCGGCCATCGGCAGCAGCATGGGCATGAGCCCGCAATCCGGCCTCCCGCAGAACAATCGCGTGGGCGACCTGGATGCCGAGGCGATCCCCTACGCGGTGAAAACCCTGGGCATAACTCTGGAAGAGGCCCAGCGCCAGCTTTCGAAGGAAGCCGGCCTTCAGGGCTTGAGTGGGATTTCCAATGACGTGCGCGAAATCGGCGAGGCAGCGGATAAGGGGGATGCGCGCGCCCGGCTGACGATGGATCATTTTGCCGCCAGCGCGCGCCACTGGATCGGCGCGTTTTTTCTCGAACTCAACGGCGCGGACGCGCTGGTGTTCACCGCCGGCATCGGCGAAAATCGCGCGGACCTGCGCGCCGCGATCTGCGCGAACACGGACCGGTTGGGGATCCGGTTGGACCCGGAAAAGAACGCCGCCACGCGCGCCACGGAGACGCTCATCAGCGCCCCGGATTCGGCCGTGAAGATCTTCGTGATCCCCACGAATGAAGAGCTGGTGGTGGCGCGCGAAGCGAAACGATTTTTGGAAAAAAACGGCGATTAACCGCCCAACCATTTAACCACCAACCAACGAAATATATATATGGCAACTCAAGCAATAGGAATGATTGAAACCCGCGGCCTGGTCGCGCTCGTCGAGGGCACGGACGCCATGCTCAAGGCGGCGAACGTGGAACTCATCGGCCCGATGACGCAGGTGGGCAACGCCCTCGTGACCGCCGTGGTGGTCGGGGATGTCGCCGCCGTGAAGGCCGCGACGGACGCCGGCGCCCAGGCCATCAAGGCCATCAAGGGCGAGGTCGTCAGCGTGCATGTCATCGCCCGTCCGCATCATGACGTGGAGGCGGTGCTGCCCAAGAAGAAGTAGTATGTTCCTCGCACGCGTAGAGGGTTCGGTCGTCGCCACCAAGAAAGAGGCCGCCATGAACGGCCGCAAGCTGCTCTTGTTGCGCCCCCAGTTGGTGGACGACAAGAACCCCACCCAGTTCCGGCCCGGCGTGAACACCATCGTGGCGGTGGATACGGTGGGCGCGGGCATTGGCGAACTCGTGCTTTTTTGCCAGGGCAGTTCCGCCCGCCTGGCGAACGGCCTCAAGGAAGCGCCGGTGGATGCGGTGGTCATCGGCATCGTGGATTGCGTGGATGTGCTGGGGAAACAAATTTACAGCGCCAAAGTGTGATGGAATAAAATATGAGTGCCCTGAATGAAACAATGATTCGCGACGTGGTGGCCGAAGTGCTGGGCCGGCTGGGCAATCCAACCGCGCCGGCCAAACCCGCCGCCGCCGCGCCCGCCCCGGCTGCGGCCTGCGGTTGCAATGGCAAAAGCCATGCCGCCGGCGGTCCGGCTTTGCGCGGCAAGTTCGGGGTGTTTCAAGACGCCAACGAAGCCTGCGCCGCCGCCCAGGAAGCTTTTCTGCAACTCAAGGCCAAGGGCGTGGAGACCCGGCGCAAGATTGAAAATGTGGTCAAGACCCTGGCGGAGAAAAACGCCGAGGCCTGGGGCAAAATCGAATTTGAGGAGACGAAGATTGGCCGGCTGGATCACAAAATCGCCAAGCTGCAAATCATCAAGCTGGTGCCCGGCGTGGATTTTCTGCGGCCGGATGCGCGGAGCGGCGACCACGGGATCACACTCGAGGAATACACGCCCTTCGGCGTGATCGGGGCGGTGACGCCCAGCACGCATTCGATTCCCACCCTGAGCGGGAACATTGTGAACATCACCGGCGCGGGCAACGCCGTGGTGTTCAACGCCCATCCCAGCGCGGCGCGGTGCGCGGCGGTGGCGGTGCGCGCCTACAACGAGGCGATTTACCGGGAGACGGGCATCGAGAACATCGCCACGATGGTGGAAAAGCCGACGCTCGACAGTTTTGCGGCCATCTGCAAACACGACGCCGTGCGCCTGCTGCTGGTCACCGGCGGGCCGATGGTGGTCAAGGCCGCCATGATGACCGGCAAACGCGCCATCTGCGCCGGCCCGGGCAACCCCCCCGTCTATGTGGATGACACGGCCTGCCTGAAGCGCGCCGCCAAAGGCATCATCGAGGGCGGGGCCTTCGACAATAATTTGCTCTGCATCGGCGAGAAAGAAGTGTTCGCCCTGGACAAGATCGCCGACGCGTTGATGGCGGAAATGGCCAACCACGGCGGCTACAAGCTGACGCCCTCACAAGTTGAGGCGCTCACGAAGGCGGCGTTTACGTTCAAGCCGGGTGAAGGCGGCGGGTGCTCGCACGCGGCCGTGAACCGCGATTTCATTGGCAAAGACCCGGCGTTCCTGGCGCAAGCGATCGGGCTGACGCTGCCGGCCGGGGTGCAAATGCTGTTTGGCGAAACCGACGCGAAGCATCCGTTTGTGGAGGAGGAACAGATGATGCCGTTCCTGCCGATTGTCCGGGTGAAAAACCTGGCGGAAGGCATCGCCTGCTCGCTGGACGCCGAACATGGTTACAAGCACACGAGCATCATTCATTCCCACGATGTGGAGTCCATCACCGCCATGGGGCGCGCGCTGGACACGACGCTGTTCGTCAAGAACGGGCCGAGCACCGCCGGGCTGGGCCTGGGCGGGGAGGGTTACCTGAGCTTTTCCATCGCCACGCCGACCGGCGAGGGCATCAGCAATCCCCGGACGTTCACGCGCATCCGCCGCTGCGTGATGGTGGACAATCTTCGGATTTATTAACCGGTATTTATTATGTTGCTCGCACGCGTGGAAGGCAATGTGATCGCAACCCGGAAGCATCCGAGCTTCGAGGGCTGGCGGTTCGTGCTGTGCCAGCCGATCAACAACGCCGGCGACCCCGAGGGTGCGCCGCAGGTGGCCATTGATGGTCACGGCGCGGGCATGCACCAGCGCGTCATCCTCTCCAGCGACGGCTCCGCCGCGCGCGCCATGGTGGGCGATCCGAAAAGCCCGGCGCGCTGGTTTGTGCTGGGCGTGGTGGATGAAATTGAACCGGGGGTGCCCGTATGAAACTGGGCACCGTCATCGGCCGGGTCACCCTGAGTGTGACCGCCCCGAAACTTGAGGGCGCGCGCTGGCTCATCGTCTCGCCCTTTACGCGCGAACATTTTCAACGCGGCACGAAAACGCCGCCGGGCCTGAGCAAAGACCCGAGCCTCGTGGTGTATGACAACCTGGGCGGGGATCTGGGCCACACCATCGGCTACATTGAAGGCCGCGAGGCCGCCCAACCGTTTGACACCCCGCCCCCCATTGACGCGATCAACGCCGCGCTCGTGGACGATATTTACTACAATCCCTTTAATAAATGAGTACTGTCATCAGCGCCAAAGACATCGAAAACCTGCTCGCCAAGGGCGGCGACGTGAAAAATCTGCCCGCCGACGCCATCCTGACGCCGTCCGCCAAGGATCTGTTGCGCGATTTAAACCGGCACCAGCCGAACATTTCCGCCGCCGCCCCCGCCGCCGTCGCGGGCGTGGCCCCGGTGGCGCCGGCCAAGCCGCTGAATTCCAAAAGCCCGAAGGCCGAGCTGGAGGCGTTTTTTAATTCCCCTTATGCGCTGGACCTGAAGGAACAGATTTGCACCATGGGCCACCGCCTCTGGAAGCGCGCCTACGTGGATGGCAACGGCGGCAACATGGCCATCCGGGTGGGCGAGGACATCGCCATCTGCACCCCCACCCTGGTCAGCAAGGGCTCGCTCAAACCGGCGGACATGTGCCTGGTGGATTTCGAGGGCAACCAGCTTTGCGGCACGAAAAAGCGCACGAGCGAAATTCTGATGCATTTGCAGATGATGAAGCGCCAGCCCAAGGCGATTGCGACGTGCCATTGTCATCCGCCCTATGCCACGGCGTTTGCCGTGGCGGGCATTGCGCCGCCCACGTGCATGCTGCCGGAGTATGAGGTGTTTTGCGCCGTGGGTGTGGCGCCGTATCGCACGCCGGGCTCGCCGGAAATGGGCAAACTGGTCGCCGACCTGACGGACCAATACAACACCATCCTGATGGCCAATCACGGGGTGGTCACGTGGAGCCATAACAACGTTGAGGAAGCCTACTGGCGGATGGAAATCATCGAGGCGTATTGCCGCACCATCGTCGTGGCCGGCCAACTCGGCAAGCCCATCAACACCTTCACCGGCCCGCAGATGAAGGAACTGCTCAACATCAAGCAGAGCCTGGGCTTTGTGGATCCCCGCTACGGCCTGAAGGAATGCGAACTGTGCGACAGCGGAGACTGGCGCCCCGGCGTGGCCTGCGCCGCGCCGGCCCCCGAGGAACCGGTGGTGGGGCTGGACCCGGAGGCGGAAGCCACGGTCAAAGCCATCACGGATCAGATTTTGTCCCAGTTGAAATAACCGGCGCGGGTGGCGCGGGGTTTCCATCTTGATCCGGGGCGGGCAGCCGGTCCAATCCATGCCGCATCATCCCAAAGTCATTCTGCTGATTGAATCCTCGCGCGGCGCGGGGCGGGCGCTGCTTTGCGGCATCGCCCAATACGCCCATGACCACGGCCCCTGGTCATTTTACTGGGAGCCGCGCGGATTGGAATCCGCCTGGCCGGTGGTGGAAACCCTCGATGCCAATGGCATCATCCTGCGCGGGGTCGGCCAATTGGACAAATTGCTCGCCCTGGAAATTCCGACCGTGGTGGCCGGCCACCGTACGGATGTGGCTTCGGGGTTTGTCAATCTGATCACGGATTCCACCGCCATCGCGCGGATTGCCGCCGAGCACCTGCTCGACTGCCGGTTCAATCACTTCGCCTATTGCGGTTTCCAAAGCACCCGGCTCGAACACATGGCGTGGGCGCGGCAACGGCAGGATTCCTTCAAGGAACGGATTGTGCAGGCCGGCTTTGCGACTCCGCCCGGTTACATCCTCACGCCGCTGAGCCAGAACTGGCAGAAGGAGCGCGATGATCTGGCGCAATGGCTGGTGGCACTCCCCAAACCGGTCGGGATCATGGCCTGCAATGACGACTGCGGGGTGCAGGTCATGGAGGCGTGCAAACTCGCGGGCCTGGACGTGCCGGAGGACGTGGGCGTGGTCGGCGTGGATAACGATGAAGTCGTGTGCGGCCTGGCGAATCCGCCCATGTCCAGCGTGGTGGTGCAGTTTGAAAAAGCCGGCTACGAGGCCGCCCGGGTGCTGGACCGGCTGATGAAGGGGCGGCGGAAAGTCCCGGGCCGGATTCTGGTCTCCGCGTCCCATGTGCATACGCGCCGCTCCACGGACACCATCGCCATCGAAGACCCGCAACTCGCGCGCGCCCTGCGGCACATCCGGGAACATTCCCGCTCGAATCTCGGGGTGACGGACGTGGCGCTGGCCGCCGGGATTTCGCGGCGGGGATTGGAGCGGCGTTTCCGAAAGCAGATGGGGCATTCCATACTGCACGCCATTCAACACGAACGCGCCGGCCAGATCGCCCGGCTGCTGGTGGAATCCAAGCTTTCCGTGCGGCAGATCGCCGACACCCTGGGCTTTGACAACGCCCAGCACTTCGCCCGTTATTTCCGGGCGGCCAAAAAAATGAGTCCGCTGGCCTACCGCCGTAAGTTCACCGCCAGCGGCTCATAATCCGGCGGGTCACCCCTCATTTCGCGGGCCCGCCCCCGGTGGCGGACGTTGCCGGGGGCTGCCAGCCATCCGCGCCGCCCAGCACTTTTTCCACGGTGATTCCCGCCGCCTCCGCCGCCGACAGGGGTTTGGCCCAGGGCACCCGGCCGGCCGGCGCGGCCCCCGCGCCGGTGCTGTTAAATTCCCCATACCGGGCGGTCTGATGCGTCTCGGGTTTGTTCCAATCGGACCAACCCCCGGGGCGCACGACGCTCGACATTTCCGTGTCCAGAAAAATCGTGCCCGCGTGGATCCGCCAGGGCCGGCCCAGATACGTGCGCGTGGCGGGGCTTTCGCCCGCAATCCGGCAATGCGAAAAAATAAAGCCGTAAGGCGCATCCTCCGGCGTGGAGGCGGCGGTCAAATACCCCCCTGCCCCGCACGCGCAAAGCTCACAACCTTCAAACCAGGCCGTGGCCGCCCCAAAAATAAAATCCGTCTGGCCGCTGATGTAACAATGCTCGAAATACTGCCGGCCGCGGTTGAGCAGGATCGTATCCTGCCAGCCGGTGAAACGGCAGTCCCGGAAGACCGCCCGGTCGCCGTCCACCCGGATGGCCAGCGCCTGACCGACCGGCCCGGCGGAATTCGCAAACGTGATTTTCTCCGCCGTGAAATCATCCGCATCAATGGTGGTGGTGGGCGTGCGGAACGTGCCGATGGGCTTGCCCTCCAGATTGGTCATGCCGGCATAAAGTCCATACACAATAATGGTGTTCGTGGGGTTGTCCCCCACCAGCCGGAACCAGCGTTTTTCCCGCTGCACATAGACCAGTTCCCGATACGTCCCCGGTTGCACGTGGATGATGACGGGATTCGTCGCGCTGCCGGCGGGCACGGCCATGACCGCCTCCTGCACGGATTTAAACGGCGCGCTGCCATCGGCCGCGACCGTCAGCCGGGTCTGCGCCCCCGCCGGCCGGCTCAGGCACCACAACAGGACCAGGGTCGCATATTTCACCGGCGCGGGAATCTTCATGGGGGCATGTCCAAATTATTTTTTCCGCGCGCGGAGGGCCAGGACGGGGATCATGGTTCGGTGCCGGACCTGCGTGATGGTGCTGCCGTGGAACAGGTCGCCGAAGAAGCGGTGGCCGTGGCTGGCCATGGCGATGAGATCGCATTTTTCGGCGGCGGCAACCTTGAGAATTTCGGCGGGCGGATCGCCCAGGGCCAGTTGGGTGGTGACGGACAGGTTGCGGGCGCGCAGCCCCGCGGCGACGCGTTCGAGATAGGCGCGGTCATCCTTCATCTCCTCGGATTCGGCCAGTTGGAGCTTGTTGAAATTGCGGGCCACCCAGCCGTCGGCCACGTGCAGGAGCAGCAGGGTGGCGCCGAACCGCAACGCCAGTTCCGCCGCGTGTGGCAAAATGGTCTCGTCCGCCGGTCCATTTTCGAGCGTGATGAGGATTTTTTTATACATGGGTTCGGCCATCAACCGCCGACGATGATGTGCCAGGCGTCCCGGAGCGCGTCCGGCAGACTGTAAATATCCATGACCGTAATCGCGATCACGCTGCCCCAGCCCAGCCCGAGCAGGAACCAGCCGTTCCGCCACTGGCCCATGATTTTGCGGGAAGACGTGAATTGAAGCAACGGAAACATGGCGAAGGGCAGGATGAGGCAGAGGATGACCTGGCTCAAGTTCACCAGATCAGTGATGCTCCCGCCGCCCCGGACGCTGACAATGAGGATGGCCGGAATAATGGCCAGCAGCCGCGAAATCATCCGGCGCAACCATGGACGGAGCCGCCAGTGCATGAAGCCCTCCATGACCACCTGGCCGGCCAGGGTGCCGGTGATGGTGCTGCTCTGGCCGCTGGCCAGCAGGGCCACCGCAAAGAGCGTGCTGGCCGCCACCGTGCCCAACAGCGGTGCCAGCGTCAGATATGCAATGCGGATCCAGTCGCTGTCCGGACTGAAGGTGACGGTTTGGCCGCCGGCCACCACCACGCTGGATTTGCCGTGAAAGACCAGCGCCGCCAGCACCAGGATGGCCGCGTTGACGAAGAACGCCACCGTCAACGCCACCACGGAATCCACTGTGTTGAACCGGATGGCCGTGCGGATGGAGGCGGCGTCACGGCCGATATTGCGCGACTGCACGAGGGCCGAATGGAGGTATAGGTTGTGCGGCATGACCGTCGCGCCGATCATGCCAATGGCCACCACCAACATGCCGGCTTGATGCAGGTCCGGATGCACCAGCGCCACCGCCATTTCCGTGAAGGAGGGCTGCGTCTGGGGCAACACATAGATTTCGATTAGATAGCACACGCCGATGGTCAGCACAAAGACCCCGACGACCGCTTCAATCATTCTCATGCCCAGCCCCTGCAGGGCCAGCAGCAACAGCACGTCAAAGGCGGTGATGACAATGGCCACGCCGATGGGGATGTGAAAGAGCAGGTTCAGCGCCACGGCGCTGCCCAGCGCCTCGGCCAGGTCGGTGGCCGCGATGGCGATTTCCATGGTGATCCAGTTGGGCCAGCGCAGCCACAGCGGATAAAAATCGCGGCTGCACTGCGCCAGGTCCTTGCCGGTGGCAATGCCCAGCCGGGCGGAAATGACCTGGAGAATCACCGCCATGAAACTCGCCAGGGCCACCACCCAGAGGAGTCCGTATTTGAACTGCGCGCCGCCGGCGAGGTCCGTGCCCCAGTTACCGGGGTCCATGTAGCCGACGCTGATGAGAATCGCCGGCCCGGAGAAAGCCAGCCATTGCCGCCAGAACCCGGCCCGGGCATCCGGCACCGGCACACTGTGGTGGACTTCCGACAACGAGACTTCGCCCGCCGGCTCGGGCGGGGCGGAATGAGTGGTTGTATTGCGCTCGGAATCCATAAAGCGACCTCATGTGGCCGCAACGATGCAAAACTTACGCAGTTTTTTATTTAAGTCAAATAAATTGTTTTAAGCATAAAACAAATGGCCTGGTTTAAAGGTTGGAATTTAATTTTTCCTTGGATTTTGGACTTTGAAATTTGAACTTTCTGTTCTCTCCTCCCTCCCCATTTCCAAAACCAGCTAACCCTGCTAAAAACAATAGCCATCGCCCCCCCGCAGGCATATTCTATTCCCGTGCAAGCCAGACCCAAGCCCGCCTCACGATTGGATCGCTCGGCCTCCGAATCCACGGAAGACCATTTGGAGCGCATTGCCGGCTTGATCGAGGACAAGGGTTACGCCCGGGTGACCGACGTCGCCGAGGCGCTGGGAGTCAAACCCTCGACCGTCTCCAACATGGTACGGCGCCTGGCCGTCCGGGGGTTTGTCAATTATGAGAAATATCGGGGCTTCAGCCTGACCGAGGAAGGCCGCACCGTGGCCGCCCGGATCAAGGCCCGGCATCAAATCCTGACCGAACTGTTCAGCCTGCTCGAACTCTCGCCCGCGACCGTGGATCAGGAGGTCGAGGACATCGAACACCATTTGCGCCCGCAAACCCTGGAGATTTTCCGGCAATTGGTGAATTATTGGAAAGCCCGCCCGGAGGAGTTGCGCGCCTTCCTGCGCTATGCCGGCAAGAACCTGTCCGACGACGGGTCCGCCACCATCGGTGACGACGGCTGACGCCTCATTTTTAATCCCGCCATTGTTACAATCGTGATTTCTGCCGGGAAAAAGGCCCCTGAATTCCCCGGTTTTTGTTATAAAATACTGAACATCAAGGAGATGCAAAGTATGTTCCCGTGTCCATTTTACGTGCGGATATGTCCTGAAAATAGCAGTAATCCCCGGCCTGATTTGCTAAATTAGCATTGTTAACGGACGACACCACTTTGAAACCATTTAACCCATCCCGGCTAAAGTTGACCATTTAAACAACCGCAAAATTAAAATGAAGACCCAAAATCAGAATTTTCTCAAATATGCCGGCCTCGTGGCGGCGGGCGCTTTGCTCTTGGCAGCCAGTGCCGACGCGCAGAGCGACCCTTCCGTGACCTACACCTATAATTATGGCAATCCCACTCCGCTGGGTGCCGGCGGCAGCGATACCTTCAGTTTGAATCAATTTAACCCGGCACTCGGCACGTTGAATGATATCATTCTCACCCTGAACTCTTTGGACAACGTCAATGCCAATATCGAAAACTTTACCGGGCAATCGCAGAACTACCTTTCCGCCTTCGCTTCTGCGCCGGTGCAGGTTTCGACCTCAGTGGGTGGGTTGTCCACCATCGCCACCGGTACTGCCACCTATGGTGCCGGCACCGTGCCCGCTAGTCCCACCGAAACCATGTTGCCCGCCACCCAAGTGACGGCCACCAGCTCCACCACCTTGAGTTCGGGATTATCTGCCTTTGAAGGCCTGAGCTCCGTCAACGTGACGGTTGCCGTCAATAATGGAACCTATGGTGGAAGTGCGCCAAGCTTGGTTTTCTTTGGTGGCGACTACAATTCGTCTGGCAGTTTCACTGTGGAATATGATTACACCCCTTCGGTGGTCGCCGTCCCGGAAGTCCCCATGACCGGTTCCTTTATGGGTGCGGGCTGTTTGGCCATGATTGGGTTTGGCCTGCTGCGCCGCCCGGCCGCCGCCGCCACCCGGGCTTGATGCCAGCCGCCATGGTTCATCCCATGGCGGCCTTTTTCTTTCCTACGCTGTAGGACCGCAAGGGTCTCACCCGCAACGTCCCCGGCCCGGGGCTGAAGCCCCGCAGGGCGTATGCGTGGGCAATCGCAAGTGTCTGTAACTAGGCGACTTAAGCACTAGGAAGATGCCATATTTAACGCTTTTAAAGCCTATAATGCCTTTTAACAGTGTTCAACGCCAATCAATCCCCTCCCCCGCCCCTGCTCTATCCGCAGTTTGCGCTTTGAACTGGGACCGGTGCCGCTTATAAATGACGCGTGTCTCAAACCGTCCAACCGGCGATCAGCGCCGCCACCCGTTGCTGTGCCGTGTATGGCTCGCCCATCCGGCATTCGGCTTCGCCGGCCATGCACAACGCCGCCTTTGCCGCCCTGGGGTTGGACTGGCGCTATCTGGCCTTTGAAGTCGCCCCGGATAATTTGCGGGCGGCCATTGAGGGTGCGAAGGTGATGGGTTTCGCCGGCCTGAACCTGACCGTGCCGCACAAGTTGCTGGCGGTGACCATGGTGGACGCGCTGGATGAATCCGCCCGGGTGTGGGGCGCGGTGAACACCGTTCGGTTTGAGGGCCGCACCGCGAACAGCGGCTGGCTGCCCCCCGGTCATTTTGACAAGGATCCGCCGGTCGAAACCCGCACGGTTGGCTTTAACACCGACGCCGACGCCCTGGTAAATTCATTGCGCGAAGATTTGCAACTGGAATTGTCCGGCAAGAAAGTGTTGCTGCTGGGCGCGGGCGGGGCGGGACGCACGGCGGCTTTGCGGCTCGCCGCCGAGAATGTTTCCGCCCTTTTTTTGGTGAACCGGACTTTTTCCAAGATTTTGGAAATTCAGCATGAAATCCGACAGAAATTCCCCGCAGTTTATGTCGGGCTGGATTATCCCACCCCCCCCCATTCGGAAATTGATCTGATCCTCAATGCGACCTCCCTGGGTTTAAAATCAGACGACCCGTTGCCGCTGGATGAAAAGTTGTTTTCCCTGAAGCAAACCGCCGCTGTTTATGACATGATTTACCGACCCGCCGCCACCCCCCTGCTCCAGGCGGCGCACGCCGCCGGTTGCCGGACCGCCAACGGCCTGGGCATGCTGCTGCATCAGGGGGCCAAAGCCTTTGAAATCTGGACCGGTCAACCCGCCCCGCTGGCCGTGATGCGCCAGGCGCTCGAACAAAATATCTATGGTCGCTGAAACAATTTTCAATCCCACCATCTGGGAGGCGGTGCCCTTTCATTTTTGGACGGTGATGTTTTTCATTTTCGGCGGCATTATCGGCAGCTTTTTAAACGTCTGCATCCATCGCATGCCGTTGGAGATGAGCATCGTCTCCCCGCCGTCGCATTGTCCGCATTGCAAGTATGCCATCCCCTTCTACTTGAACATTCCGCTGGTGACGTGGGTCGCCCTGCGCGGCCGCTGCAAAAACTGCGGGGCGCCGATCACGTTCCGGTATTTCCTGGTGGAATTGCTCACCGGCCTCGCGTTTGCCGGCTGCTGGTTGCACTTCGGTGACCGGGGCCACCCGCTGGGCACGCTGGCGCTCGCCTTGGTTTACGCCGTTTTTCTGGCGGGATTGCTGGTGGCGTCGTTCATTGATTTCGAGCATTTCATCATCCCGGATGAGATCACTTATGGCGGTGCGGTGCTGGGGTTGCTGGCGTCGCTCTTCGTGCCCTCCCTGCATTCGGCCGCATTTCTGGGGCAGGGCGTGGCCCGGAGTGCGCTGGGGATCCTCGTGGGGGCGGGCATCGTGTATGCCATCCTGCGCTTGGGCAAACTTATGTTCGGCCGACACCGATTGAAACTGGAGCCGGGCGGCAAAATCATTTTCACCGAAACGTGCCTGTGCCTGGGGGAACGGGAAATCCCCTACGAGGAAATCTTTTACCGCAAATCCGACACCATTGTGCTGGCCGCCCGCCGGGTGGAACTGGTGGACCGTTGTTATTCGGAAGCGGTCATCCGCCTCTCGCCGTCCGTGCTCGAGATTGGCGATGAGAAGCTGGACCCCGCCGCCGTGGCCCACTTGGAGGCGTGGGGTGATGAAATTGTGCTGCCCCGCGAGGCCATGGGCTTGGGGGACGTGAAATTCATGGGGGCCATCGGCGCCTTCATCGGCTGGCAGGGGGCGGTGTTTTCCCTGATGGTCAGTTCGCTGATCGGCGCAACTGTGGGTCTGGTGCTGATCGCCCTGCGCCGGCGCGAATGGTCTTCGCGCATGCCTTACGGACCCTACATCGCCCTGGCGGCGGGGGTGTGGGTTTTTGCCGGCCACAAGATTCTGGCGCTGGTTTTCCCCTGATCCCCGCTCAAATCGCAAAGTCGGCGTATTCGGGCTTGGCTTCTTCCGTGGGGGGATAAAGCATCCCGGCGGCGACGGTGGCGTTGGAACCCTGCTCAATCAGGATGAAGGAACCGGTCAGGCGGTTGGTGGTGTAACCGTCAAACACCAGGGGTTTGGCCGTGCGAATGCGGATGACGCCGATGTCGTTCATGGCCAGCGCCGGCGGCGCGGGTTCCGTTTCAAACGTGTTCATGTTGATGCGGCTTTCAAGGGTGGTGACGACCGCTTGAACCGTCTGGGTGGTGTGCTTGAGAAAATACTTTTTGCCGGGCTGCAGGGGGCGCTGGTTCATCCAGCAGACCCGCGCCTGCAATTCCGAACTGCGACCGGGCAGTCCTTCCAATCCCACAATCATGTCCCCCCGGCTGATGTCAATGTCATGCGCCAGGCACAGGGTGACGGACTGCGGGCAGAACGCTTCGGCCAGCGCCGTGTCGTAATGCCAAATTTCCTTGATCGTGGTTTTGAGGCCGATGGGCAGGACGACCACCGGATCGCCCCGGCGAACGATGCCGCTGGCAATCTGCCCGCTCAACCCGCGGAAGTCATGCAGGGATTGGTCCGTGGGGTTGTTCGGCCGGTTTACCCATTGCACGGGAAACCGGAAGTTGCCCAGGTTCCAGTCGCTGGCGATGTGAACATTCTCCAAGTGGCCGAGCAGGGTCGGGCCTTCATACCAGGGCGTGTGGGTGGAGGCATCCACCACATTGTCGCCGTTCAGCGCGCTGATGGGCACGAACTTCACATCCCGAAAGGCGCCCAGGCGCGGCAGAAAACTTTCAATTTCGTCGCGGATTTCCTTGTAGCGCGCCGGGCTCCAGCCGACCAGGTCCATTTTATTGATCGCCACGACCAAGTGCGGAATGCCCAGCAGTGAGGAGATATACGTGTGCCGCCGGGTTTGCTCGATCACGCCCTGGCGCGCATCCACCAGCACGATGGAGAGATTGGCGGTGGAGGCGCCGGTGACCATGTTGCGGGTGTATTGCACATGCCCGGGCGTGTCCGCCACGATGAACTTCCGCTTGGGCGTCGCAAAAAAACGATAGGCGACATCAATGGTGATGCCCTGTTCGCGCTCGGCGCGCAGACCGTCGGTGAGGTTGGCCAGGTTGATCTGGCCGCCGCCGGTGAGGTCGGCGGATTTTTCGAGCGCCTCGAGCTGGTCCTCCATGAGGTTTTTGGAGTCGTATAAGAGGCGGCCGATGAGGGTGGACTTGCCGTCATCCACGCTGCCGCAGGTGTTGAAGCGCAAAAGTTCGATGGGATGCAGGGTGTTGGGCATGGTTTTAAAATTTAATCAAATTTGAGGAATGCTGGCGCGGATTTCGTCCAGTTTGCGCCCAAGTGCGAGTCGTTGTCGCAGGGCTTGGCGCAGTTCCTCCTCAGTGGCAGTGGGGTTTTCCGAACGGAGCCCCGCCAGGGTGATCGCGCAGGCGTAATCAAGCAGGCGTGGCCCCTCCATGATTCGTTCCTCCGGCGGTGTGCGCCGCGCGCGCAACACCCGCTCGCGGTAAATCGCATCGGCCAGCGGTTGGAATTCGTTGGGCATATCAGAATTCACCAATGCTGCCCGGGCCGCAACCGTTCATGCTGTCGCGCCCCACTCCAAGACCCAGGGGGGGGGCAATTTGCCCCTCCCCTTTTAGGGCGATACGTTTTTCCGGGTTGTATTCCGTTCTGCTCATTTCACCTCAAAAGTAACCCGCTTTCTTGCGGTCTTCCATGGCGGCTTCGCTGGCTTTGTCGTCGGCGCGGGAGCCGCGCTCGGTCACCCGGGCGGCGGCCACCTCGGCGATGATGTCATCCACGCTGTCCGCGCGCGATTCAATCATGCCGGTGCTGATCATGTCGGCGATGGTGCGCACGCGCACGACCAGGGTTTTCACCGGTTCATTCGGCTTGGGCCGCGCGCCGGCGTAAGGATCGGGGGTGTTGGGATCAGTGTGTGGCGGGGGCAGGGGCAGCCACTGGCCGCCGTGGCGGAAACATTCGCGTTCGTGGCTGAAATAAATCGTGGGCACGGCCAGTTGCTCGCGCTTGATGTATTCCCACACGTCCATTTCGGTCCAGTTGTTGATGGGATAGACGCGCATGTTTTCGCCGGGGTTGAGCCGGCCGTTGTAGAGGTTCCAGATTTCCGGGCGCTGATTTTTCGGATCCCACTGGCCGAAGCTGTCGCGGAAACTGAAGAAACGCTCCTTGGCCCGGGCTTTTTCCTCGTCCCGGCGGGCGCCGCCGATGGCACAGTCAAATTGAAATTCCTCAAGGGCGCCCAGCAGGGCCGGGGTCTGGAGCTTGTTGCGGCTGATTTCCCCGGGGGCCTGGGTGGCCAGGCCTTTCTGGAGGGCGTCCGCCACGGTGCGGACGATCAGTTTGGCCCCCAGTTCCTTCGCCCGACGATCCCGAAACTGAATCAGCTCGGGAAATTCGTGGCCGGTTTCAATGTTCAGAAACGGCATGGGGATGTCCGAGGGGCGGAAGGCTTTCTCCGCCAGCCGCAACAGGCAGATGGAATCCTTGCCGCCGGAAAAAAGCAGGACCGGACGCTCAAATTCCGCCGCGACTTCACGCATGACGTGAATGGCTTCGGTCTCCAAATACTGCAAATGATCCAAATGATAGGATGACATTGGGGTCTGGGGTTTGGGGTTTGGGGTCTGGGGTCTGGGGTCTGGGGTTTGAGTTCGTGGGGGTTCATTTGTTATCCAGCGCGCGAATGAGGCCGCTGATGAGTTTACCCGATTTGATGCAGAGTATTTGCAAATCGTTTTGCCCGGTCACGTTAATAAAATGGTTGTCGAGCAGCACATAGGTCATCGAACGAACTTCGCCACACGACCGGCGGGCTATGTTATAGGCTTGACGCTTTTCCGCAAGATGAAGACTTTCCCAGCCCTCGGCAATGTTGTTCATCACCGAAACGGCCGCGCGTTGCAGTTGGTCGCGTAATCCGAAATCCTTCGCCAACGGCCCTTGCCGGCCAAGCGAATAAATGGCATTCGTCAATTCTCTCGCTGCTTTCCACGCTTCCGAATTTTCAAAAGGCTCGCCCATGCAGTTAAGTTCCCAGACGCCAAATCCTAGACGCCAGACCCTCCTTTTGCCGCCGCCGCCTTGCCGCCCCAACTGGCGTGCAGGCCGCACTCGCGTTTTTCGTCCGCCTTGGCGGGGTCAAAATAATCCCACTCGTTCGGCAGGTGATGTTCCTGCAAATAATTTTCCAAGTCCGCATCGCCCAGGTAAAACAGCGGGCTGACCTTGATGGTGTGGAAATTATCATCGGCGGTCACGATGTCCAGGCCGGCGCGGTTCGGGTTTTGCACCTGGCGCAACGCGGTCAGCCAGATGACGGGGGCCAGGGTCTGGATGCCCCGCCGGAACGGCTCCAGCTTCATCACCGCGCTGAATTCTTTGATGCGCTGCTCGTTTTCCGGGGTGGGGGACGGAGCCCCGCCGTGGATCGCGTCGTAATGCGCCGCCGTCATCCGGGGTACGAATGCCTGGATATTCAGCTTGAGCAATTGCTTGAGTTCCTCCGCGTGGCGGTAGGTGGCGGGACGGTTGTAACCATGGTCGGCCCACAACACTTGGATGTCCGGTTTTACCTGGGTGGCCAGATGCAAGATCACCGCTTCGTAAGGGCGGAAATTGGTCGAGACGATGGTTTTATCCAGGGCCTGCGCAATGGCCCAGCGGACAATTTCGAGTGGTGATTTCGTCCGCAACTCGGTGTTGGCCTGCTTAATTTGTTCGGCGGTCATATTTTTCGTCGGCTTTAATTTCAATAAAATCCCCTGCTTTCATGGAATTTAATTTCCCCCGTATGCCGGGAAAAAGGTTGCTTAAATTTTTTCAGCTAAAATTCTCATGCCGCCGCCAACATGGATTTTTTTGCGAATTCAAGCACCGCCAGCGCCCGCTCGCGCGAAATAATGGGAAACGCTTCCAACCATTCATCCAGGTTCACGCCATCTTCCAAATTATCAAAGAGGCTGTCCACCGGCAGCCGGGTCTGGTAAAAGCACGGCGCGCCGCTCATCCGCCCGGGATTGATCCAAATCAACGGCGCGTTCTCGTTTGGCAGTAATACATCTTTATTCATGAGAATTCTCCTTCAAAAAGACCCGGTCGCACCAGTCGCCAAAGCGTTCGCCGGTCGTTCGTTCCTGAGCAAACCGCGCCAGCACGGGGCGGAGTTCGGTCTCGATGTCCGTGTCCTTGAGGACGTCCTTCCAGACGCGATTGAGCCGGGTGCCCGCCGTATTGCCGCCCAGCCAGACTTGATATCGCCCCGGGGCTTTGCCGACAAACGCGATTTCCGCCATGTAGGGCCGGGCGCAACCGTTGGGACAGCCCGTGGAGCGAATGATGATTTCCTCACCCGGCAATCCGACTTCACCACAGAGCTTTTCCAACCGGTCCAGCAATCCGGGCAGGTAACGTTCGCTTTCCGCCAACCCCAATCCGCAGGTGGGCAGCGACGGACACGCCATGGCCGCCGCATGCAACACACTGGCTTGGTTGTCCACCTTCACCCCGTGCGACGCCAGCAGGGCCGTGATGCCGGACTTATCGGCTTCCGCCACGTTGGCCAGAATGACATTTTGGTTGGGGGACAGCCGGAATTCGAGGCCCGGAAATTGTTCCGCCACCTGGCGCAGGGCGGTCTTTTGCGCGTGCCCGGGAACATCCTTGACCCGGCCGGTTTCCACGAACAAACCCAGAAACCAGGAACCGTCCACCGCCCGGTGCCAACCATAGAGGTCGCTCATCGTCGTGAAGGTGTAGCCACGGGCCGGCTCCAGTTGAATCCCTGCGCGCTGATTGATCTCGGCGCGCATGAAATCCACCCCGCGCTCGGCCACCACATATTTAAGACGTGCATGTTTGCGGTCGGTGCGGTCACCAAAATCCCGGTGAATGGTCAGCACGGCTTTCGCCACCGGCACCAAGTGTTCCGGTTTGATGAAGCCCACCACGTCCGCCAGCCGGGTGAACGTCTCCACATTGCCATGGGTGCGCCCCAAGCCGCCGCCCACGCAGACATTGTATCCAATGAGTTGGTCCTGCTCGATGATCGCGATAAAACCCAGGCAGTTCGTGAAAATGTCCGTGTCATTCACCGGCGGAATGGCGAACGAAATCTTGAACTTGCGCGGCAGATAGGTTTGGCCGTAGAGCGGGTCCACGAAATTTTTGTTGGCCGGATCGTCCAGATTCAATTGCACCCCGTCAATCCAGATGGCGTGATACGCTTCCGTTTTGGGGGCCAGGGCCAGCGCCACTTCGTGGCAGTCCGCAAACACCCGGGCGCGGGCCGGCGTGTAGGCCGGGGTGGGCGGCGCCGTCACGTTGCGGTTCACGTCGCCGCAGGCGGCAAGGGTGGAGAGCAGCGCTTCATTGATCTTTTTCACCAACGGCCCGAGACCCGCCATGAGCACCCCATGGAATTGAATGCTCTGCCGGGTCGTGAGGCGCAGGGTGTTGTTGCCGTATTGCGTGGCCAGATCATCAAAGACAATCCATTGTTGGGAGGTCATCACCCCGCCCGGGATGCGGCCCCGGATCATCATCATGAATTTCTTCTGGGTTTTGCGCAGATCCCGGTCGTCCTGCTGATAAATGCCGTGAAATTTGGTGAATTGCTGGTCATCAGCGGAAAATTGATCCGCCCCCGGCGTTGCCATCGTGGCGGCAATATTGCCCGCCAGCGTTGGAATCGCCGCTTTGATGATTTCGTTGTGCGTCAGTTTCGGTTCGGCAATGGTTGCGCTCATAGCGAATGACTAGTTTAGCCGGACCTTTTAAATTATTCAAGCACTACTTCAATCGAAATAAATTGCATATTGTGGTCGTCATTCGATAGATAAATGTATTGTTATTAATTACTTATGAATCTAAATTGCAGGCATCGAATAATTGGATTTTTCAATTTATGAAGTTTTTCCTCCCTGACGACTTAAAAGACGACCGTTCGAGTGGGCATTTGATCGGGTGTTTCTCAGGGGACTGTCCCACTTTGACTGTTCTTGGGTCGTCCCACTAATGGAAGGCAACAGAAATACCCCCGGCGGCAAATCCCAACCCGGCAGGGGATTAACCCATTATTCGCGGTTCCCCGCTGTTTTCGGTGGAATCCACAATGGCTCGGCCCGGTGCGCCGGAGCTGATCAAACCCGAGGCTGGGAGGGACGCCATGGCTCCTCCCGGTCTCTGGGGCAGAGGTCGCTCCGCGAGGGGCAAAACCGAGGCGGAAACTTATGCTCGTATCGGTTGGATTAACTTGGATTCTGGGGGAATTTAGCCTGGTTTCAATCTCGTTTGGCTGGTTCCGGCGAGGGTGGTACGGTGCCGGCCGGAGTTTCCCGGTTTCCCCCGCCTCAAGTCGTTGGTTCAATGGTTCCCCCAGGTCGGCGGGGAGTCGTGCGATTTTGCCGCGATCGTTATTGATCATCTTGCCCTCCACAATAAGCATATATATGCATTTTGTCAATATTAGAATGGCACCACATTGCGTATTTTTGCATCGCGCCGGAAATCCCGCCGGAGGGGCACCCTATCCAACCGACTATCATGGTGGCCGGGCCAAGTGGGCGGTAATGCTGCTGAAAACAGCGAAGAACCTTATTCGTGGAGCAGGAAGAGGCCGGCGGCAAAAAACGTGCCCAGGGTCAGGAGCATCCAACGATACCGCCGCCACACGGGCTGATAAGCCGACATTTGCACGAAGAGGTCGGCAAGGTAGGCGGCGCAATACAAGATATTGGCCAACACCGCCGCCAGTGCCAAACCGCCCAGGGTGGCCCCGGGCAACCGGGACAGGTCGGCCCAAGCGTGATGAGCGAAAAACGAGCCGCACAGAACCATGGCAAGCACCGCGTTGTAAGCCAGCCGGCGCGATTCCCAGTATCGAATGCTGTCAGTAATAATGTTTTGCATGAAAACAACTTTGCCACACAAAGCTTGTGGCGTCAAGCCCTGAGTTGAATTTTTTCAGCATTAGTTCATCCAACCGGGGAACACCAAGTTCGTCGCGGGAACATAGTTCTGATGCCAGGGCAGACTCCATAAATCTTTCACCCGCGCATTGCTCGCCGCCCCATCGAAATAAACGATATTAACCCCCGGGCCATGGCGCTTGATGGCGAAAAAGCACATCTCGTTATTGGCGATGCCGGTTACTTCGCCGTTGAATGCCGGCGGGGTGTCGTCCGCATCCGGCCCGCCCCCGCGCCACAAGGCATCCAGAAACAGCGGCGTGACCGAGGGTTGCGGCGGCGCACTGTATTTTCGCCAGTGATACTCGGCGATCCGCCCCTGAAGGTTGTTCGTATCAGGATTGAAAACCCAGCAATTAAGGCCGTAACTGGCGGTCAACAGCAGGGCGGGATTGGCGGGGTCGGGGATGGGAAAATCATAAGCGGTGGTCGGGCCGCCCCAATCCGAGGCGTTCGGGTCGGTCGGGGTGGTATGTGTTTCCGCGGCCCCCGGCCCGCGCCGGTCGGTGGCCTTGGGGCAGAGCAACAGCGGGGGCTTTTGCGGATAACCGTTGGTGAAGGCCAGCACCCAGGCGCCCCGGGCCCAGTCCACGTTTTCGCCGGACATGA
>Ga0302282_1000127_pt1 | contig 56358 bp, 57 predicted proteins | sample III_Fen_E1_3_FD_198763 | JGI IMG/M metagenome (GOLD analysis project Ga0302282, IMG submission 198763) | Peat permafrost microbial communities from Stordalen Mire near Abisko, Sweden - III_Fen_E1_3 | ecosystem: Environmental > Terrestrial > Soil > Wetlands > Permafrost | place: Sweden: Abisko... | reverse complement strand
CCGGGCGGGCGCATCCGCGCCCTTGGCTTCGCGCGCATGGGCGCGCGGGGCCGCCGTCGCGGCCCGATACCGGCGATGTGTCAGTATCAGGGCTCGCCGGTCTTAGCGGTCATCTTCCAGTTCATGCCGTACCCTTTGGTCGACGATTCCGCATCATCGGATGGCGTAAGACCCAGTTCACGGATCAGGCGTTGCCGCTCCGGCCAAACCGTTCCGGTGGTATCGAGTGTCTGTAGTTCGATACCAACAAAATCTTTTATCTTTCCCTGAGCCACCGACACCAGGACATAGTCCACACTTCCACCGGGGATCGACACCTCGGGAACGATGTGGAGTTCGTTTCCCGGTTGGTGCAGGGTGAGGAGATGGAGACAGTCCATGAAAATCTGACTGCGTTCAATCAGTCGGGTCGGGCAGATAATGATCGGTAAAGGTGGGTTCCCATATGTCACCGTGCATGATCCAATAGAGAGTCCTGGATCGCTTTTGCGGACTTTGTAGCATCGCTTGTTTAGATATGGGCATTGCTGGACTGAAACCAAGTTGGACCAGTCTAAGGCGGTGTTCTCTGTCGCGTGGCCGAAAAGCTCAACAACTTTGTTCATGGGGTGGACCGAAACCTTTCCTGAGTGAGCTCAAGGTAACGTCGGGAAATGTCAATGCCGACTGACTTCCGCCCCAATAGATGCGCGGCAACAAGGGTGGTGCCTGTTCCCGAGAATAGGTCAAGGGCTATACCTCCCGGTGGGCATGTCGCCAGCAAGGGGCGGCGACATAGGTCGGTGGGGTAGGCGGCGAAATGTGCTTCTCGGCCTTGTGTATCTTCCGGGATAATTTCCCAGACGTCTCCCGGCTTACTCCCCTTCGGGTGGTACTTCAGGAAGTAGAACCCCTTTTCGATGACTTCCTTGGCTCTGCCGGACACCTTGGCGCTATCGGAGTGGGTCGTCCGCTGCTGACCTCGGATGACCATACGGAAATCGGAGAGCCTGCCCTCGGCCACATCGTTGAGGATTCGTTCCAGTGCCGTGAAGGCAGCCTTCTTCTCGGACGGTGTGAGCGCAGTCGAAAGTTCGATCTGCCTCTTATAGCGGACGCCAGAGACGCCCGTTGCAGAGATCACAGTCCCGTTGACGACTTTGGCCTCGCGCGCCTTCGAGCGGATGGCGTCGGCGTCATAATAGTAGCCCTTGGGTTGTTTGACGAAATGGAAAAGGCTTTCGTGTATGTTGGCGAGGCGGTCCTTGCTATTGTCCATCCCCCCTTTGAGTTTGTTCCACACAACATCGTTACGCAGAACCCAACCCTGGTTATCGGTAAGCTCAAATGCAACACGCCACGGAATGCCAACCAACCCCTTGCCGCTGTATGTGTCGCCTAGGTTTAGCCAGAATGATCCCTCGGGTTTGAGCACGCGCTTCACTTCGGCGAAGATATCCGCGAGATGCTTCACATAGTCCCGATAGTCCGGTTCAAGTCCAATGCCGCCGCTCTCGTACTCACGCTTGCCCCAGTAAGGGGGGGAGGTCATCACAAAGTCGATGGAGCAGTCTGGAAGTGATTTAAGAACTGCCCTGGCATCGCCCAGCAGCAACAGCGGCGAAACGTTACTTCCTATTCTGTAGGCCGTGAACGCATGGTCGTGATTACTTTCGATTATGGCATTTTGATCCGCTTGATGGCTGAACGGGAGGAAGCCTTCCTTAGATACCTGTTTTGCGCCTAATTTTTTCATTTTTAATGTTCATCCACCACATCCCGAAGGGTTCGGCATTTTGAAGCTGCGTCTATCACCATATTATGGTTCGTTTTCGCCGATTTATGGTGAAAAACGCAGCTCATTATATGCTAAACCCCTCACGAACAGCCGGTGGTTGATCCGCAGGTGTCGCATTTTAGGCATGTGCCATTGCGGACCAGGGTCATGTTTCCGCATTCGCCGCAGGCGTCACCGACATAGCCTCGGGCGCGGGCTTCGATGATTTGTTCCCGCCGGGAGTCTGGACCGTTGCCTGAACCCGCGACCGAGCCGATCAGCGTGATCGCTTCGCCACGCACCGCGCCCTGGGCATGGCCTTGGCCTTGGCCATGACTCTGGGTGTGGCCGTGAGCATGGGTTCCTGTTCTGGCTTCGGTTCCGGTGCTGGCTAGGGCTAGGCTGGGGGTGGCGCGGTTGAGGTTGCCGCCTGGCAGAACCCGCAGATTCGAGCGGACATAGCCCTTGCTGGTCATGCGTTTGACGGTTTCTTCCAACACCGAGGCTGCCGCCGGCAGTGCACTCTGCCGTTCGCCGCCGCCAACGGTATCGGGGACCAAATCTTCGGGGGTGGCGTGGGCGAGATCGGTACGGCCAAGGTAAGAAATCGCCAGTTCGCGGAAGATATAGTCGATGACCGATGTGGCCATCTTGATGGCATCGTTACCCTGAACCGCTCCTGACGGTTCAAAGCGGGTAAAGGTGAAGGCTTCGACAAATTCTTCCAACGGAACACCATATTGCAGGCCAATAGAAATGGCAATTGCAAAGTTGTTCATCAAGGAACGGAAGGCTGCGCCTTCCTTATGCATATCGATGAAAACTTCCCCAAGCCGTCCGTCCTCATATTCTCCGGTCCGCAAATACAGCTTGTGACCACCAACCACGGCCTTTTGAGTGTAGCCCTTACGCCTTTGGGGCAGTTTGACCCGACCAGCGGCCCGCTCGATGACCCGTTCGATCACGCGCTCGACGATCCGTTCGGCCACCATCGGTGCCCGAATCCCGTTGGGAGCCTTGATCAGAGTATCAATGACGCTGTCTTTGTCTTCGGCCTCATCATGGTCATGGTCGGCGTCATGGTCAGCCAGGAGGCTGGCCGACAGCGGCTGGCTGAGTTTCGAGCCATCGCGATAAAGAGCATTAGCCTTCAGCCCCAGGCGCCAGGACAGCAGGTAAGCCTCCGCACAGTCGGTGATGGCGGCGCTGTTGGGCATATTGATGGTTTTCGAGATGGCACCCGAGATGAAGGGTTGGGCTGCCGCCATCATACGGATATGGCTTTCCGCCGAAAGGCTGCGGGTGCCGATCCGACCGCACGGGCTGGCGCAATCAAACACCGGCAAATCCCGAGGACGCAGGAACGGCGCGCCTTCCAGGGTCATGGCCCCGCAACAATAGGTGTTGGCGGCCTCGATTTCGGCCTTGCTGAAGCCAAGCCAAGCCAGCAGGTCAAAACCCTGCCGATTTAGTTCGGCTTCCGGTACCTTCAGCACCTGTTGGCAAAAGTCGGCGCCCAAGGTCCAGCGGTTGGCGGCAAAGCGGATGTCAAAAGCCTGACCCAACGCCCCTTCCAGAGTTGTCAGGGCCGCGTCGTTGAAACCAACCGCCCGCAGGCGGGTGTGATTGACGCCGGGAGCGTCTTTCAGGGTGCCGGAGCCGGTGGCGTAACGCTCGATGGCCTCGATCTCGGCGCTGGTGTAGCCGAGCCGGGCCAGGGCTTCCGGCACCACCCGGTTGATGATCTTGAAATATCCGCCCCCGGCCAGTTTTTTGAATTTAACCAGGGCAAAATCCGGCTCGATGCCGGTGGTGTCGCAGTCCATCACAAGGCCAATGGTGCCGGTGGGGGCAACCACCGTGACCTGGGCGTTACGGTAGCCGTGGGTGCTGCCCAAGTTCAGAGCCCGATCCCAGACTCGGCGAGCCGCCTCGACCAGCGCCGGTTGTGGGCAGTCGGCGGCAATCAGCGGAACCGGCGGAATCGACAGCCCTTCATAGGCATCATCGGCAGCGGTGGAAGTGCCACTGTTGATGCCGAAAGCGGCCCGCCGATGATTGCGGATCACCCGCAACATGGCATCACGATTGGAGGCGTAGCCGGGGAAGGCGCCCAATTCCTCGGCCATTTCGGCAGAGGTGGCGTAGGCAACCCCGGTCATGATCGCGGTCAGCGAAGCCGCCAAGGCTCGGCCTTGATCACTGTCATAGGGCAGGCCCGAAGCCATCAACAGACCGCCGAGATTGGCATAGCCAAGACCCAAGGTGCGGTATTCATAAGACAATTGGGCGATGCGCGGTGATGGGTATTGGGCCATCAACACCGAAATTTCCAACGTGACGGTCCATAACCGGCAGGCATGTTCGTATCCGCCGACGTCCACCGCTCCGTCAGCGTCCCTGAACTGCATCAGATTCAGTGAGGCCAGATTGCAAGCGGTATCGTCCAGGAACATATACTCGCTGCACGGGTTTGAAGCGTTGATCCGCCCTGAATCCGGGCAGGTATGCCATTCGTTGATGGTGGTGTCGAACTGAACGCCAGGATCGGCACAGGCCCAGGCGGCATAGCCGACCCGGTTCCACAAATCCCGTGCCCGAACGCGCTTGGAAATTTTGCCGTCGGTGCGGCGGATCAGCGGCCAATCTTGGTCCTGCTGGACCGCTTCCAGGAAATGGTTAGGGATGCGCACCGAATTATTCGAGTTCTGGCCAGCGACGGTTAGGTAAGCTTCGGAATCCCAGTCGGTGTCATAGGTGCGGAACGGAACCCCGGTCATGCCCTGGCTTTCGGCCTGTCCCGCGAACTGGATCGTCCGTTGGACCAGGGATTCGGGGATGGCCGCTTCGCGGGCGGCCAGGATGGCCTTTCTTAGGGGCTTGTTGACCTTGGGATCGGCAGCTTCGACATCGCTGAGGCCGTCCCGGCGGGCGTCGAGCACCGCAGCGGTAATGACCTTCAACAGTTTGCTGGTGGTCACGGATCCCGCCACCAGAGCCGCAACCTTTTGCTCCTCAACCACTTTCCAGTCGATGAAGGCTTCAATGTCGGGATGGTCGATATCCACTGTGACCATCTTGGCCGCGCGGCGCGTGGTCCCCCCGGACTTGATGGCTCCCGCTGCCCGATCGCCGATTTTCAAAAAGCTCATCAGGCCCGAGGAGCGCCCGCCCCCCGACAAAGATTCTCCTTCGCCCCGCAATTTAGAGTAATTGGTGCCGGTGCCGGATCCGTATTTGAACAGGCGGGCTTCGCGGACCCACAGATCCATGATGCCGCCGTCGTTGACCAGGTCGTCGCCAACGCTTTGGATAAAGCAGGCATGGGGTTGGGGATGTTCGTAGGCCGAGCTGGACGTGGTTAGCACGCCGCTGCGGAAATCGACAAAGTGGTGGCCTTGGGCCGGGCCGTCGATGCCGTAGGCCCAATGGAGTCCAGTGTTAAACCATTGTGGGCTGTTAGGCGCAGCCATCTGGCGGCACAGCATATGGCGGGTTTCGTCGAAAAAGGCGCGGGCGTCGGCTTCGGCGTCAAAATAACCGGCCTGCCACCCCCACCACGTCCAGGTTCCGGCCATGCGGTCGAACACCTGCCGGGCGTCGTTCTCGCCAACGGTGCGCCGTTCTTTGGGCATTCGGGACAGCGTCGCCGTGTCGGCGGTGCGGCGCCATAGCCAAGACGGGGTGTTGGGGTCTTCGACGGCCTTCAACGCTGCCGGGATGCCGGCTTTGCGGAAATACTTCTGGGCCAGAATGTCAGAGGCCACCTGACTCCAGGCTGCCGGCACCACGATGTCAGTTTGCTGGAATACCACCGAGCCGTCCGGATTGCGGATCTCACTGGTCACGGTGCGGAAGTCGAACATCTCGTAAGCGTCGCCGCCGTCCCTGGTAAACCGTCGTTCGATACGCATGATGCTCTCCGTTGCCGCTGCCGTAAGATGTTGTCTGGTTCGCCCACCCTGACCTGGATGACGCAGGAACCGCGACATCGGGTGGCGAAGCCGTTTTAGGCCACTAGATATAGGAGTCAAGACGACGGATGGTTGGGGGCATCGGTGCCATCGGGAAAAGTCCAGGACTCCAAAGGCATGGGGCAGAGCGACAATTTTTTCAGGAGCCGGAGGGTGGGAAGCAAGGGCTCGAGGGGCGGAGCCTCCTTGATGCCCTGGCTTGGCATGGCGCAAAACCAGATCCGAATGAAGCTTGGGGATAGCGATGGTCGATCCTCACCGCGCGTTGATGACACCATGATCCCGGTGTTGGCATCCGACGCCAACAGGAGCGACGAGGAGCGCGATACTATCGGCGAGCCTGTCCGCTACTTGCCGGTACTCAAGGATTTAGACCCTCATCGGCTGACCGAAATGGCCAAGGCGCGTTTGGCTCTGTCGACCGACCCCGGTGGCCTTGATCCCGCCCTGGCGATGATCGAAAGCGAAGTGCCGACTCGGTTCCGCGAGGCGGCTGCACGCGCGGGGCCGGGCTTGCCGCATGACACTGTAGACCGGCAAACAATATGTGATGGCAGTCATAAGACATTATGACGTGTGACAGCCCGGAAAGTAGAGTATTTGGGGCGGGTGTCGGTGCCGTCCCGCCGGTCTGACGGGAAAACGGAGCAGGGACGAAAGGTTCCATTCGGAAGGAAGACAGTCGATGCTGCGAGCCAAGTATCGGGATGGGGTAGGGTACTCCCTTTCTGCGACCATGGGTCTGGGGGCCACTGCCAAGCCCGTCGAACGATTGGCCAGCGATGGGGCTGCGGCGGCACTTGCCGCCCTTGATCAGCTTGCCCGAAGCGCCTACATGGACATCCCCGACGGAACTGATCCGGTTACATGCCGAATCAAAGAGGTGGCGCGCATTTTTCAGCGCCGGGATAGCGAGTTGCTGGCAAAGCTGGTGTCTCTTTCGGTGGATATCAATCAGGCCGTGGCCACTTCGGTGGGCTGCATGACCAAAGACATGATGGAGGTTGACCGACGTTCGCGCCTGATCGTGGACGGCACGGAACGAATGACTCGCCTGATTGCGGAAGTGACGGCGGTAGAGGATCAGACCAAGCGTTGTGTCGACCAAGCCGACAATGCTGCGCGGGAAGGAATCACCGCTGCTGAAACCGCCGAACAGACCATGGGGCGAATCGTCGAGGTGGTTGCCGACGCCGGGGCCAAGGTCAACGCTCTGTCCGAAGCGTCTAACAGCATCGGTAAAATCGTTTCCCAGATCGAAGCCATTGCTAAACAGACCAATCTGTTGGCGTTGAACGCCAGCATTGAAGCAGCACGGGCTGGCGATGCAGGGCGGGGATTTGCCGTGGTGGCGGGCGAGGTCAAGGCTCTGGCCCGGAAAACCGCCGAGGCCACCGTCGACATTCGCCAGCGGATCGAGGTGTTACGCCGGGATATGAACGAGATCGTCCAGTCCATTGGCGAGGGCCACGCGGCGGTGGATCAGGGGCGGACGGCGGTTGCGTCCAGCAATCAACAGATGCACGCCACTTCAGATCATATCGCCGGAATCACCGGCCTGATGACCGAAGTCGCTCGGGCGATGACCGAAGAAACCGAGGCTGCCGGTGAAATGGCCGGCGGAATCGCCGTAATCGGACGTCTAGCCGCCAATAATGTCAAACAGGTCAATGATCTGGCCGACGGCATGAGCCGAGCCAACACCAGTCTGGTGGCATCGCTGGATATGTTGACCACGTCGCATGTGGAAAATTCGACGGTTTTGCGGGCTAAATCAGATCATATGATTTGGAAGAAGAATTTGGCTGATATGCTAATCGGTCGGGTTATTCTCAAGCCCGAGCAGTTAGCCGATCATCATGCGTGCCGATTGGGAAAGTGGTACGATCAGCAGCAAGGGACCGATCTGTGCCGTCATCGGGCCTTTATCGCTTTGGAAGTTCCTCATCGCGCCGTTCATCACCATGGCATTCATGCGGCCCGTTGCTATGCTGAGGGTGATTTGGATGGGGCGCTGGCTGAGATCGAAAAGGTCGATCACGCTTCGGTCGACGTGTTGAAGCTGCTCGACGAGTTGGCGAATCGATAGGTCTAGCCTTACCAAACCGGACAGCGGGCGGTGATATTGGCATATTCCTGGGGCGTGTCGAGGGCACTGTTGCGCCGCCCCATCCGGTCGGCGATGTCTTGGAGAGTCCGATTCAGGGGAGACATGAAATAGTCCGAGAGATAGTGTTCTCCGGCTTTAGGATCGCTGACGCGAATGGGAAGCGCGGCGTTTGCTAAAGCCGCCTTCATGGTTGTTTCGATCTGAGAGAGCCCAGCCTTCATTTCATCATGATTGATCATCACATGCTTATTCTCATGAAAGATAATCGCTAGCCGTTGGCAACTGTCTTTGGGATAATGTTTGTCGACATAAACCGTCATATCTTTGAAGCCAGCCTGGACCGTGATCGAACTTGGCATCAGACACCAATCGGTTCCGATCTTTTGGGTCTGGTAGGTCAAAGCCAATCGTCCCACGAGATGGTGAACCGTCAGGCCGCGCAGGGTGGCGTTGGATGGTAAGGGCAGAGGATTGATGGCCTTGAAATCCTCGCCACTGCGACTGAAAATATAGACTAATTTTGCGTCTATGGGTTGTATTGTGAGCGTGACATCCCGCGTTGATCCAAGGCAGGCCCGCCCGTCACCATCGGCCCAAGCCGGTTTCAGCCCGCACCCCAAGGCGATCAGCCCGAGCAGCAATAGGCTGATCCGTGGCCATGACATCGATGGCATAAAATAGGGCATCTGACATCCTCCTGGTGCGGGGTGGGCTCAAAAGAAGCTCTTATTTAAGCGACTTTTTCGGGGTATTGTGACGTTGGTCACAGCCCCGCTGGCTCTGACCCGACAAGATGAATCCCGTTACCGGCCAACCGATCGCGTTTCTGGCCGGGCTTGCGTGGAGACGATCCGATGGCCCTAAGTCAACAGCTTTCCCAGACCCTGCGCGAGATGACTTTGGTGTCGCTGTCTCCCGACAACACGGTGCATTTTGCTGCACGAATCATGTCGGAATATCGGGCCGATGTGGTGGTCTTAAAGCGGCGGGGATGCGTGGTGGGGATGCTGACCCTGCGCGACCTTGCGGCTCGAGTCTCGGCGCTGGGGCGCGATCCCGAAGTTACCGCGCTGTCGGCGGTCATGACTGCAGCCAGCGCCGCAAGCATGACCGGCGGGATCGGGATGGCCGGTCGTTGAGGGCTCTTGGCCCTAAATCACGCCAAAACAGCCGTTATCCTTGAGGTAGGTACAGAAGAGGCCGTCATAGCCGCGCATGTGATCGGCAAGAGCTGAGGCCGTGAGATTCAGGGCGCGCAGCAGAGCCTCTTGGCCTTCGGCGTCTCGGATCATGGTGGTGGTCAGTCGCACCAGTTCTTGGTGGGCGGTGCGGTGCTTATGGACAAAGGGATAGCTAAAGTCGCGCATGATCTGTTCTTCATGCTCGAAATGCTCTTCCGTGCGGACCAGGATAGCCAACAGACTGTCACTCACCGCTTGGGTGTCTGATTGGTCGGCCATGGTCCGTTGGGTCTCGTTGACCAGATCGACCAAGTCCCGATGTTCGCGATCGATCAAGCTGTGGCCGACAACGAAGCTCTCGCTCCACTCCACCAACATGGTCCCCCTCCCCGGATGCCTGGCCCCGGTTGGCTTCGATGGCTCACCCCCTCCGCTACCACATATGGGCCGGACGAAACAAAGACCCGTTCGGGACCGCAGCGATATGCCGCATGACGGAATCGAGGGTATGAGTTGGGACTTTGTCAAAAGAAGACGCTTGACAGAGGCAAGCCTACTCGTCACTATCCCCCCGTTCCCGTCGCGGGGTTGATCGCGAAGGGTGGTGGGGCCGTAGCTCAGCTGGGAGAGCGACGCGTTCGCAATGCGTAGGTCGTGAGTTCGATCCTCATCGGCTCCACCAATTCATCTCCAGAGATGACGTCGAAGGCTTGGCTGGAAACAGTTGGGCCTTTTTTTGCGTTCCGGGGGAGCCTCCCATTTTTTTCGGAGAGTCGCAAATTGCATCGCGCTTCGCAGGGGCGGGCGGGGGTGCGGAAGGCGGTATGCGGGTTCCTATTGGGAAAATCCTTCGTCGAAGCGGCCTTGGGACGTGGTACGGCATTTGCTTTAGATTTGCGGAGATTGCCAGGGGCCATGTTTCGACCGACCATAACGGCGATGGGTGCCGGTCGGCGGCAGGCCAGAAGATGCCCGGGGGGGTAGGCCATGTATTATCCAGCATATGACCAGACGACGGCCAGCGAGATCGAGTATCATGTCGTGCGCCAGTTCGCCCGCTTGCTACGTTTGCAGGCGCGGATGCTGGATGCCGATGGGGACCACAAAGAGGCGGCGCAATTGCGGTTCCGTGCGGCCCGCAGCGAGCGGGCCGTGTTGGGACATCTGTAATACCCTCGAGCCTTGATGAGTCACCATCAAGGCCCGATGGTATATACCGGCAATCGGCATGCACGAAGGTCAGGGCATCACGGCTGGGGCCGTGGCGCTGTCCTCTGGTCTCAATTGGCCAGCATGCCGATTTTCATGGTCTCAATGTTATAGCGGATCATTTTAAGATAGCTGGTGGCCGGGCCGTCGCTTTTGGATAGGGCTTCGGCATAAAGCGTGCCGCCTAACTGGGCGCCGGTCTCTTTGGCGATTTGTTGGACCAAGCGAGGGTCTGTGGCGTTTTCCAAGAACACCGCTTTGATGCCATCATGGCGAATCTGCTCGATGAGGGCTGCCACCTGTTGACCAGAGGCCTCGGCTTCGGTGGAAAAGCCCACGGGAGCCCGAAATTCGATGCCGTAGGCCGCTCCCAGATAGCCAAAAGCGTCATGGCTGGTGATGACCTTGCGTTTGGCTGGCGGGATGGCGTTGATTTCTTGGTGAACCCAGGCGTCCAGTGCCTTGAGGTCGGCGATATAACGGCCGCCATTGGCCCGGAATCGAGCCGCGTCTTCGGGGTCGGTGGCCTCTAGGGCTTTTTCAATGTTCGCGGCGTAGAGTTCGGCATTCGCAACACTGTTCCAGGCGTGGGGATCGGTGATCAGTTTGCCAGCGGTTTCGCCGTCATTTTTGTTGGCATCGTCATCATCGAGCATCGTGCGGGATGAGACCCCCTGGGATGCCACCGTCACCGTGCCCTTGTAGCCCGAGGCGGTGATCAGGCGGTCCATCCAGCCTTCGAGCCCCAGGCCACTGACGAACACCGCATCGGCGTGAGCCAAGGCGGCGCCGTCGCTCGGGGTTGGCTCGTAAACATGGGGATCGCCATTGGGGCCGACTAGGGATCGCACCGTTACATGATCGCCGCCGACTTCGCGGACCATGTCGGCCAGGATCGTAAAACTAGCCACAACATGAAGGTCGCGCGCCGAGGCTGGGCTGGTGACGGCGCACAATCCGAAGACGGCCAGTGTCGCAGCGGTTATGCCATCGAGCCTTGATGGTGACTCATCAAGGCTGCCCTCAGACGCCGGGCGGGCGCCTCCGCGCCCTTGGCTTCGCGTCCACGAGGACGCGGGGCCGCCGTCGCGGCCCGATATACCATCGAGCCTTGATGGTGACTCATCAAGGGTGCCCTCAGACGCCGGGCGGGCGCATCCGCGCCCTTGGCTTCGCGTCCACGAGGACGCGGGGCCGCCGTCGCGGCCCGATACCAGCGATGTGTCAGTATCAGGGCTCGCCGGTATTACAGCGGGAATGGGCATTTTGAGGCTCATGGGAGGGGGGCTTTCGGTGTTGCTGGGATAGGACAGAGGCCGAATGGGTTATACCAACGGCCCTAGACAATGATCCGTGCCGTTGGTCTCGGCGGCGACCGCCGCCGCGCGCCCCATGGCGCGAAGCCAAGGGCGCGGATGCGCCCCGCCCGGCGTCTAAGGGCGCCGCAGACGTGTCAACGTCCAAGGCCATTGGTATTACGCGGCCCGGTGGCGACCGGGAAGAAGGCGAACCAGCAGGCTGCCTCGAATTCCGGCCACCAGGGACAGTAGATAGAAGACCCCGGCGGCCAGGATGATCGCGGGACCAGAGGGCAGGTTGAACCAAAACGACACCACCAAACCAAGCCAGCCGGACGCAAAGGCAATGGCAAAGGCGACCAGCGCCATCGACCACAGTTCGCGCACCCAAAAACGGGCAGCGGTGGCCGGCAGCATCATCAGCCCTACCGCCAACAGGGTTCCCAGCGCCTGAAATCCGCCGACCAGATTGAGCACCACCAGGACCAGGAAAGTTAGGTGGGTGGCTCCACCACCGCCACCGACGGCGCGCAGAAAACCAGGGTCGAAGCACTCCACCACCAAAGGCCGATAAATCACCGCCAAGGTCAGCAGGGTGACGCTGGCAATGCTGGTAACCAGGATCAGCGCGGCATCGTCCACCGCCAGCACGGTTCCAAACAGCACATGGAGCAGGTCGACATTGCCGCCCCGCGTGGAAACCAGCAGCACCCCAAGCGCCAGAGAGATCAGGTAAAAGGAGGCAAAACTGGCGTCTTCCCGCTGTTCGGTGGCGCGGGCCACCAGCCCTGATAGCGTCGCTACCGCCAAGCCCGCGCCAAATCCGCCCAGACTCATGGCCGGCAGAGACAGGCCCCCGATGAGAAAGCCAACGGCTGCTCCGGGCAGAATCGCGTGAGACATGGCGTCTCCCACCAGACTCATCCGGCGCAGCACCAGCAACACCCCAACCGGCCCGCAGCCGGCGGCCAGGGCCAGGGTGGCCACCAAGGCTCGGGCCATGAAGTCATAGGCCACGAACGGGGCGATCAATCCGGCATAAAGACTGTGCAGAACGGTCATCAAATCCCCTCCCGGACGCAGACCGGCGCCGCTTCGTCCCAGGCTTCGGATTTCAGGCGGGCGCGGCGCCGCATGTCAGGGGCCAGGGCCTCGGCGGTCGGCCCCCACGCCACCAATTCCCGTGCCAGCAACAGAGTCTCAGGAAAATGAGCCCGGACCTGTTCGAGGTCATGGAGGACCGCCATCACTGTCCGCCCTTCACCGTGCCAATGCTTGACCACATGCAACAAGTCCTCGGTGGTTCGGCTGTCGATGGCAGCAAAAGGCTCGTCCAACAGCACCAACTGGGCATCCTGAAGCAGCATTCGGGCAAACAGCACCCGCTGGAACTGGCCAACCGACAGGCTCCCGATCGAGCGGCGCTCAAAGCCGCCCAAGCCCACCGCCTCAAGGGCGCGCCGAGCCTCCGCCACCAAGGCACCGCCAATCGCCCGGAACGGCCCAACCCGGCGCCAATGCCCAAGCTGGACGGTATCGAGGACCGAAATCGGGAAAGTCCGGTCAATTTCAGCCTGTTGGGGCAGATAGGCAATATCGGTTCGGGCCAGCCCCTCATGGTGGATCATGCCCGTGAGCGGACGGAGAATGCCGACGAGTCCCCTCAACAAGGTGCTCTTGCCCGCGCCGTTGGGGCCAACCACCGCCGTCAGCGAACCGGCCCGCAACAAGCCCGAGACATGATGAACCGCCGGGTGACGCTCGTATCCCAGAGTCACATCGTCCAGCCGCAAGATCACGCTCATATCCACCCCAGAACCCGAGCCGTCGCTGCCCATAACACCAAGCCCATCACGCCCGCTCCCAACAGCCGCGCCCCGACATTCGCGCCGAGGAGCGTGTAAACAGGTCGAAGAGGGTTCATAGCGGAGGTGCCTTTCGGAAGGGGCGTGATCTGGCTTCATTATGTAACAGTATAACATTAAGTTCTCGAGTGCTGTCAAGGGGGCGGTGGCCCATCTTGGGAGCGCGGGCATCCTGCCCGCTGTTCGAGGCTTACCGTCGATGCCCGCGCTTTCAGGGGGCCAGGCCCGAAAAATCCCATTTTGCGGTAAAATATACTCAACCATAGAGCGGATTTATTTTTTATTTGATTTGTAAAATGATAGTCGTAACAATTGTTCTTGATGGCTTTTTGCGGCATTTTTGTTGGATGAGATGGCATAGGAGTGTATGTTATGGCTAATGATGCTCATGGAGAGCAAAATGCTGGTGGGGATGTCGGTCAGAAGACGCAGGCTGATGATGGTGAGGCTTTATCGAGTCCTCAAGTGCTAAACCAAAGTATTAAAGTAGATGATGACAAAGATAAAAATCCTTATTCAAAGGATATTAGAGAGAGATTGAAAAAAATAATTTCCAATATTAACGTGGATGGAGTTTATCATGATCCATCATTTGTAGTAATTCCAGATAAAATGAATTATCGTATCAGTGTTAATGTGTTAAAGCGTTTTTCTAATAGATATTTATTTAATATTAATGTAAATTATGAAAGAGAAATTTCACGTCTCATCAGCATGATTGGAATTATAGATATGAATTATTATAAGAATAAGGGTAAGTCGATTGTTTTGTATAATCAAATTTCATGTGCATTTACAGCAATTGAATCAAATAATATTAAATTATTTTTATCTATCATGGTTGAATTAAAACAAAATATATATGGTAAATCAAAAGCACTTTTTGTATTAAGAGGGGTTATTGGATTCATGTTTATATTGGTGGAAATTATTTTAATGTTTAGCTTAAATCCTAATAATATTATTAATTTAATTAATAGCCCATATGGTGGAATGATATTATCGGGAATCTCTGGGGCTTGCGGAAGTGTCGTAAGTTTGTTTTTGAGAATAGAAGAATTTCATACTTCAACACAGAAATCCCCGTTTGTATTAACTGGAATAATATTACCATTTACAGGGTTTATTTTTGGGTTTGTTGTTACGGCATTATTTCAATCAAAAATTATAAATATAATTCCAGATTATATCATGAATTCTGAGGGGGCCGCAGATTCTCCTTACATCTATATCCTTATTGGCTTTATCTCGGGGTTCAGTGAGCGTTTTGCTAAGGGGCTTTTGGGGCGTGCCGAGGATGTGATCGGCGGGCAGGGAAAGGATTCGTCTCAGAAGGGGTGAGGCGGGGATTGGTTGGGTGATCTTTGGCTGGGTTTGGGTCTAGCAGAGTGTTGATTGGGCGGGCGAAAGCGGACATTCTGGGGGCTCGCCCCAGCCGGTGGGGTCCAGATTTTTGGAGTTGCCATGTCGGCTTCCCGCCAGTGTACCGATGTCGCGATCATCGGTGCCGGTCCGGTCGGTTTATTCGCTATTTTCCAATGCGGCATGTTGGGGATGTCCTGCCATGTCTTCGATACATTGGAGGCGGCGGGAGGACAGTGCTCGGCGCTGTACCCGGAAAAGCCGATCTATGATATCCCTGGCTGTCCTGCCATCACCGCCGCCGATTTGATCGAGCGGTTGGGCGAGCAGGCCGCGCCTTTTGCTCCGATTTATCATTTTGGCCAAGCCGTCACCCGGTTGGAGCCAATCGCCGGTGATCGTTGGCAGGTTGAGACCGCCGCCGGAGTGCAGATCGAGGCGCGGGCGGTGATTATTGCCGCCGGCAGTGGGGCCTTCGGTCCCAATCGGCCTCCGCTGCCCGGATTGGGACCGTTCGAGGGAACATCCGTGTTTTATCTGGTTCGGCGTCGTCAAGACTTTGCCGGGCGCCGGGTGGTGATCGCTGGCGGTGGCGATTCGGCGGTGGACTGGGCCTTGTCTTTGGCAGAGGTTGCCGAGCGGGTGATGGTGGTGCATCGCCGTGCCAAATTTCGGGCCGCCCCTGAAAGCACAGCCCGGCTTGACGCCCTGGCCAAGGCCGGGCGAATCGAGTTGGTGGTCCCTTACCAACTCAGTGGGTTGGATGGCGCCAACGGCCAATTGACGGCGGTTCGGGTGGCCACTTTGGAGGGAGTCGAGCGCCGGTTGGAGGCTGATGCGCTGTTGGCGTTCTTCGGCTTATCCATGTCCTTGGGGCCAATCGCCGATTGGGGGTTGGAGTTGGAGCGCAGCCATATTCGCGTCAACCCCGCCACCGCCGCCACCAATCGTCCGGGTCTGTTTGCGATTGGCGACATTGCAACTTATCCAGGTAAACTTAAGCTGATTTTGTCCGGTTTTGCCGAGGCAGCCCAGGCAGCCCATGCCATTCGGGCGCTGGTTCATCCCGACGAAATCGCACATTTCGAGTATTCGACCACCAAGGGGGTTCCGGGCGCGGCTCATTCCTGAGTATCCAGGCACTCCGACGCAGACGTTGCGAAGAAGAGGCACATAATGTCCCGTCTGACTGAAAGTTCCGCTTGGCATGACTTGGTTTGTCATCGGCAGCGCATGGCCAATGTCACCATGCGCGGATTGTTTGCCGATGATCCAGGCCGTTTTCCCCGTCATACGGCGGAGGCATGCGGCCTGTTCCTCGATTATTCCAAGAATCGCGTCACCGACGAGACTTTGGGCTTGTTGATGGCATTGGCGCGTTCCTGTAATCTTGAGTTGTGGCGAGAGGGTTTGATCTCGGGCCGGCGTCTCAATCAGACGGAAAATCGGGCGGTTCTCCACACCGCCTTGCGGAATCGCAGCGATCGGCCCGTGATGCTTGACGGTGTGAATCTGATGCCGGAGATTCACAGCGTCGCCCGTCGGATGAGTCGGTTTGTCGATGATATTCATTTCGGCGTCATCACCGGCGCCACCGGACGGCCTTTTAAGGACGTGGTGAATATCGGGATTGGCGGCTCCGATCTGGGGCCTTTGATGGTCTCCGAGGCTCTGCGTCCCTACCAGACGCCCAATCTGCGGGTGCGTTATGTCTCCAATGTCGATGCCAGCCATCTTTATGAAACTTTAGACTGGCTGGATCCTGAAAATACCCTATTTATCATCACCTCAAAGACCTTCACCACCCAGGAGACCATGACCAACGCTAAGACCGCGCGGGACTGGTTTTTGCGGGAAGGGGGCTCTGAGGCCGATATTGCCCGTCATTTCGTCGCGGTTTCCACCAACGAGGCCGCAGCACGGGCCTTCGGCATCGGGCCGGAGACGATTTTTAACTTCTGGGATTGGGTCGGTGGCCGGTTCAGCCTGTGGTCAGCGGTCGGACTGCCGATTGCGCTGACCGTGGGGATGGACCGTTTTGACGAACTGTTGGCCGGCGCCTTTGCCATGGACGAGCATTTCCGCTCGGCTCCGCTGGAAGCCAATCTGCCGGTGCTGTTGGGGATGCTGGGGATTTGGTCGATCAATTTTTGGGATGCCAGCGCCTATGCGGTCGTTCCGTATGATCAGTATTTACACCGACTGCCAGCTTACCTTCAGCAGTTGGACATGGAAAGCAATGGAAAATCGGTGGATCGGGAGGGGCTGCCGGTGGATTACGCCACGGCTCCTGTGCTGTTCGGCGAGCCGGGGACCAATTGTCAGCATTCCTTCTTTCAATTGCTCCATCAGGGTCGCCATCTGATCCCGGTTGATTTTTTGATGGCTGCCGAGAGTCATGTTCCTTTCAAGGCCCATCATCAAATCCTGCTGGCCAATGGGTTGGCCCAGGCCGAAGCCTTGATGCGTGGTCGGACCCTTGACGAGGCGGCAGCGGAGTTGGCGGCGGCAGGCACACCGCCGGAATTGGCCGCACAGTTGTTGCCTCATAAGGTGTTCGAGGGCAATCGTCCTAGTAATACTTTGTTGTATCGTAAGTTAGACCCGTTTACTCTGGGGGCGTTAATTGCCTTATACGAGCATAAAGTGTTTGTTCAGGGGATAATTTGGAATATCAATTCCTTCGATCAATGGGGGGTGGAGTTGGGCAAGACGCTGGCCCGGACTCTGCTGCAAGACCTGACGACGGGCGTTTCCACCGGACAGGACTCTTCAACCGCCGGTCAGGTCCGTTGGTTGCGTGAGCGGATGGCGGCTGCGGATTCCGATGGGTAGGCGTTGGCGGCCAGGATGGCTGCGCTCTAGGATAAGATTCCCCGCCGTAACTGAGGATTGGCTGTGTGGTGATTCGCCGTCTGCCTGAGACCCTGATCAATCAGATCGCTGCTGGCGAGGTGGTGGAGCGCCCGGCAGCGGTGGTCAAGGAGTTGGTGGAAAACGCCATTGATGCCGGAGCCGGACGCATCGACGTGGCGGTGCGCGACGGGGGGCGGGTGCTGATCACCGTGGTGGATGACGGCTGCGGTCTGGGGCCGGATGAGCTGACCCTGGCGGTGGAGCGTCACGCCACGTCGAAACTTCCCGATGATGACTTGCTGGCCGTGACCACCCTGGGATTTCGCGGCGAGGCGTTGCCGTCCATTGGCGCGGTCAGTCGGCTGACGCTGACCAGTCGGGCTCGCGGAGCCGGAGACGCTTGGTCGATTACGGTCGAAGGCGGCGCCGTCGGTGCGCCGATCCCGGCGGCTCATCCTCCGGGAACCCGGATCGAGGTTCGGGATCTGTTTTATGCGGTCCCGGCCCGTTTGAAATTCCTGAAAGCGCCGCGCACCGAATTGGATCATATCGAAGATGTTCTTCAGCGCCTGGCCATGGCTCATCCCGACATTGGTTTTACCCTGACCGTGGGCGGTGACCAGGCGCGGCCCTTGCTGCGCTTTCCCCCCAGCCGAGAGCAGGGAGCCGAGGCGCGGTTGGTGCGTCTGGCGGCGGTGTTGGGGCGTGACTTTGGTGATCATGCTGTGCCGGTGGCGGCCACACGGGGCGACTTGGCCCTATCTGGTTTCGCCGGTTTGCCGACTCTGCATCGTCCGACCAGTCGCGAACAGTATTTATATGTCAATGGCCGCCCGGTGCGCGACAAGCTGCTGTTTGGGGCGGTCCGTGGCGCCTATGGCGATCTGATGCCGCGCGACCGTCATCCGATGCTGGCTTTGTTTCTGGAGTTGCCCGGCGCCGAGGTGGATGTCAATGTTCATCCCGCCAAGGTCGAAGTTCGCTTCCGCGATGCCCAGGCGGTGCGCGGCCTCCTGGTTTCGGCGCTGCGTCAGGCGTTGGCCGGGGCCGGTCATCGAGTGGTGTCGACCGGCGGTGCGGCGGTGGCGGCCTTTTCCGCGCCTCCGGCCTCTTCGGTCTCGTCGTCTTCTCCGGCAGTTGGGGGAGATGGAGCCGCAGCGGGGGGGGGCTTTTTCCACCGGCCTCCGGCTCGACCATCTTTAGCCCTGGCCGAACAGGCAACCGCTTGGCAAGGGCCGGCGTCGGTGGCGCCCCTGCCGGGTCTGGAAGCCGCGCCGTCTGGCCGTCCGGCGGTAGACATGCCGCCGGTTGCGACGGCCTATCCCTTGGGGGTGGCACGGACCCAGTTGCACAAAACCTACATTGTCGCCGAGACCGCCGATGGGATGATTCTGGTGGATCAGCACGCGGCTCATGAGCGGTTGGTGTATGAGCGGTTCAAAGCGGCGCTGGTGGCTCCGGGGGCCGAGGGCCGGTTGCCGAGCCAAGGTCTGTTGATTCCCGAAGTGGTGGAGTTGAGCGGTGCCGCCGTGCGGCGGTTGCTGGCCGAGGCCGAAGCGTTGGCCCGGCTGGGGTTGGTCCTGGAGTCCTTTGGAAACGGTGCCGTGCTGGTGCGCGAGGTGCCGGCGCTGCTGGGGCAGCCGAACCTGCCGGCGCTGGTTCGGGACTTGGCCGATCAGTTGGCCGAGTGGGAACAGGCTTCGGCTCTGACCGAGCGGTTGGAAGCGGTGTGCGCGTCTTTGGCCTGTCATGGCTCGGTGCGGGCCGGGCGGACCTTGAGCGGCGAGGAGATGAACGCGCTGTTGCGCCAAATGGAAGCCGTTCCCCATAGCGGCCAATGTGGTCATGGCCGCCCGACCTATGTCGAACTCAAGCGCGCGGACATCGAACGCCTGTTCGAGCGGCGGTGACGTTTTTCACCGTTCAAGACCCGGTCTCGAGGCCAGCTCTAAGCCCCTTAAGCCCCCCTAAGCCCTAGGTTCCAAGCATGGAAAGGATGTAGCGACCGTGGTTATCTTTGGCCTGACCGGCTCTATCGGCATGGGCAAGACCACCACTGCCGGCATGCTGCGGCGGCTGGGTGTGCCGGTCCATGATGCCGACCAGACCGTTCATCGGCTGTTGGCTCCTGGCGGTGGAGCGGTGGCGGCGGTGGTGGCGGCGTTTGGTCCCGAACTGATGGGAAAGGATGGCGGTATCGATCGCCGGCGACTCGGCGCCCGCGTGTTCTGCAATCCGGCCGCCCTGGCCCGGCTGGAGGCCATCCTGCATCCCTTGGTGCGGAAGAGGGAGCGGTATTTTCTGGCAGCGGCGGCCCGGCGTCGAAACCGGCTGGTGGCGCTGGATGTCCCATTGCTGTTCGAAACCCATGGTGAGCGTCGGGTTGACGCAACCGTGGTGGTTTCGGCGCCAGCTTTCGTCCAGCGCGCCCGCGTGTTGGCTCGTCCGGGCATGACGTCCGACCGATTCAACACCATCCTTAAGCGGCAATACCCGGATGCCGTCAAACGTCGGCGGGCTGACTTTGTGGTTCCGACGGGTCTTGGCAAGCCTCACGCCTTCCGTCAACTCGTCCGTATTGTGCGGCAGTTGTCACGGTACCAGGGGCGGCATTGGCCGGTTCGGCGTCAGGACTTAAGGCTCGGTGCTTAGTAAAGGCAAGGGATTCTCTTGGGGGCAGAGTATGCGCGAAATCGTTCTTGATACCGAAACCACCGGCTTTAAGCCTCAAGACGGGCACCGGATCGTTGAAATCGCCTGCGTCGAGTTGCAAGATCATCTGCCCACTGGCCTTCAAAAGCAGTGGTACCTAAACCCTGAGCGAGACGTTCCAGAAGACGCGGTTCGGGTGCATGGCTTAACCACGGAATTCTTGTCAAAATTCCCAGTTTTTGGCGAGGTGGCCGGAGAATTCTTGGATTTTCTGGGGGATGCCAAGCTGGTCGCGCACAATGCCAGCTTTGACTTGGCCTTTCTGAACGCCGAATTGAAACGCCTGGGCCTGCCGGCCCTTCCGGCCTCTCGTGCCATCGATACGGTCCAACTGGCCCGTCAACGGTTCCCTGGGGCTCAGGCCAGCCTAGATGCCTTGTGCAAACGCTTTGGCGTCGACAACTCCAGCCGCAGCCTGCACGGGGCCCTGCTCGACTCGACGTTGCTGGCCGAGGTCTATCTAGAGTTGCTGGGAGGGCGTCAAACCGGCTTTGCCTTGTCCTCTGCACCCAAAGTGGTTGAAGCGCCGCGCCGTGTCCCGCGAGCCCCACGCCCTCACGCTCCCAGCCCAGACGAACAAGCCGCCCACCAACGCCTGTTAAGTCAATTGAAGTCCCCAGTTTGGCTGATGGAGTGATACCGGCGAGCCCTGATACTGACATCTCGCCGGTCCTCGGGCCGCGACGGCGGCCCCGCGTCCTCGTGGACGCGAAGCCCCCGTGTGTGGACTCTAGGGGGCGCGGATGCGCCCGCTCGGCGTCTGAGGGCAGCCTTGATGAGTCACCATCAAGGCCCAAGACGAAAAAAAAGGCGGTTTATCGGTGCTGGCCGTCTTCGCCTCGATCAAGGATCACGAGGTTATCCACCGCATAGACGATGCAACCCGTCTCTTCAAACTTGGCGCAGTTTTCCAAGGCGACTTCTTTGGCGTGGTCCACTGAGTCTTGCCCAACCGACCAGCCCCAGGCGCCAGCGGGGTGGACGGCTAGGGCCTTGTGTTCACGGGCCGCCGCGAAGTTGACCATTTTGGTGTCACGGGCGCTTTGCGATACAAAGGGCACGGCGGCGGGATCAAAGCGGCCACTGCCTTTGATATAAACCGGGGTCGGCGTCCATGCGTGCGGATCCGGTTGCAGAACAACATTGCCGACCGCATACAGCACGCAGGGAGCACCGTTGCTGAATTGGCAGCGTTCCAACGCCCGCCTGCGGGCTTCGGCCTCGGTCAGTTCGCCGCTGCCATTGGTGTAATAGGCAAAATGGCCTTGCTGACCGACCGCCAAGGCTTTGGGCTGCGGGCCGGTCTGGTACTTGTGCAGACTCGGTTTTTGTCGATCCAAGAGGTTAGGCACGGCTTCGGGATCGAACAGCGGGCCGGAAGAAAGGCCAGGAGCCGGGGCCGGGGCCGGTGATGGAGATCGCATCGCCGAGGAAGAGGGGCCATTCCCCGGCGTTGCCGATGCTGTGGCGGTTGGTGAGGGTGACGGCGGGATGGCCGCCAGTTTGGCACGGGCCAAGCCAGCGAAGACGCCCGTCGGAAATTGCTCCAGATACGCTTGGTAGAAGGCCGGATTACGAGAATTCTTGATGGATTCCCAATAAAGTGCCTCTTTATCCGCCGCTGGCACCGCCGGAGCTCCCGCCGCAGTGGCTGCGGCAACGGTTGGCGCCGGGGCGCTGGTGGGCACGAAATAGAACTGCCCTTCGATGGGGGATGCCGAAAGCCAGGGCTGTTGCACGTCGCCGGTTCGTTTTTTAACCGTCAGGCCAACGGCGTTGAAAACATCAAAGACAGAGCGCCCCGGTGTCCGAATGGATTCGGCCAGGGCCGCCGTATAGGGGCTGTGGCCGTCGCTGCCATCGGCGGCGACATTGCCCGGTTGGGTGGCGTAGCTGATGACGGTTCCGCTGGGGGCCTGCATCTGCGCCAGCCCACCCGATACCGAGCGCATGCCCCGGCCACTGAACGGATTGTTTCGGCAGGCATCCAGCAGAATCATGTTCAGGCGGTTGCCAGCGTTCACCATTTCATCGAGTACAAAATTCAGGTCCACCAATTCATATTTAACATCGGCCTCGCTGGAGATTTGGGCGCTGACCGGAACCAGATAATTCGCACCGGAAATCTGGAGGCCGTGGCCAGCGTAATAGAACAGCCCGACGCTACCACCGCGCAACTGCTGGCCAAAGGCCCGGATGGCTTTTTCGGTGGCGGCGCGGTCCAGGTCGAGCATGGCTTGGCCGCCCACCAATTCGAACCCGGCTCCTTGCAAGACTTCAGCGATGGTTCGGGCATCATTGGGAGGGTTGGTGAGGGCTGGAGCGTTGCGATAGGCGCCATTTCCGATCACCAGGGCGACTCGGCGCTCGGTGGTGACCGCCGCCGGCACCGCCGGAGCTGCCACAGGAGCCGCAGCAGTCGGGGCGCTGGTGGTTGGAACCCTTTGAACGCCCCGGCTGCCGTCTTGCGCCAGGGCGGCGCCCGCAGTCATCCCAACCGCCATCGCGGCCAAAAGGGCCAGTCTTGCGAACGAGATCCGCATGCTTTTGACCATTATCCTTCGCTTCATCGTCGGGGCTTCCGGCAGTATAACGATATGGCCATTCATGGCACTGGAGAGGCATCGAGCCATGCTGCAACGTTCGATTACCCACATTTCGGTTAGGCTCTTTCCGGTCCTTCCGAGTCTTGTCCTGATCCTGGGGCTGGCCGTCCCACCGGCTCAGGCCGAACCTTCGTCAGACGAGGACGAGACATTCGCCACCGGACTGGTCTTTGAACCGGAAGCAGTATACCGCAGTTTCCCCGTCGTCGGTACGTACCGCGCCTTTTTGCCTCCCGTGATTGATCTGTCGGCCTCCATGCCCCCGGTCGGGTCTCAGGGGGCACAAAGCTCGTGCGTGGCCTGGGCCACTAGCTATGGTTTACGCGGCTATTATGAAAATCGCCGCCGAGGGGGGCCGTCGGTGGCGCCCGCGTTTAGCCCTTCTTTCATCTATAATCAAATTAAGAACAAAAATGCCGATTGTCGGGTTGGCACCTCTATTTCGGATGCTCTTGAGTTAATGAAACGGGTTGGCACGGTGCCGTTGTCCGTCTTTCCTTATGATCCTCGCAATTGTTCCCGGCAACCGGACCCAACTGTAGCCGATGCGGCTCGTCCCTTCAAAATCACCGACTGGAAGCGCGTCAACAGCGCCCGGATCGACGACGTCAAAGGGCAACTTTACGCCGGAAACCCGGTGGTGGTCGGCATGTCGGTCAATGCCGGCTTTCAACATCTGCGTGGTGACGCGGTGTATAGCGACACCAACACCGATGGCGGAGGGCATGCCATGGTGGTGGTTGGCTATGACGATCACCGGGAAGCCTTCAAGCTGTTCAATTCCTGGAGCGAAAAATGGGGGGATCACGGTTTCGGTTGGGTTGATTATGACAGCTTCAAGGCCCGGACCCATGGGGCCTTTGTTATGCATGTGCCGGATGGGGCGCCAGCCCCGCCAGAGACGTCCGTGATTCCAGCCCCAGCGCCGCTCCCCGCTCCGGTGGTCGCACCCCGTCCAGCCCCAGCGCCGGCCCCCTCTGCGGCGGGGGTGTCCCGGATCGAAGCCCTGTTGACGGATATCCCTTGTTCGGTGCTGAAGGCCGAACGCGGCGCAAAGGATACGGTGACCGTGCGGGGTGTGGTGGGGGACGCCGCCGACCGTGATCGCTTGGCTGGGCGATTGCGGAAAGGCGGCCTCGAAGCCGCTTTGGATGTGGCGGTGATGCCTTGGCCCCAGTGTGAAGTCCGTGGGACTTTTGCACCAGCTCTGGAGCGACCGAACGGTTTGGCCGTTCATATTCGCTCTGCCGGATCCGGGCGTCCCGTGCTGACCAACGAGGCGTCGTTGGTGCTGGATGTGACGATGCCGTCAAACCCGGCCTATCTCTACGTGATTTATTTGGATGCTGGCGGTGATGCCGCGTTTCTTTATACGCCTGGGATGGCCGGTGGCCGACCGTTAGCGCCAGAAACCCACTTGACGCTCGGCGATGGCAGCGATGGGCAGGCCAAGCTAGCCATTTCTCCGCCTTTTGGCGAAGAGATGATTTTGGCCGTTGCCGCGCCTTATCCCCTCACATCGACGGAACCCCCGGCGACCATGACCGAACGTGAGTTTCTCTCGACGTTTCGTCTGGCGTTGTTGGGGCATGGGGCTCGGGGACTGGAGATGGGCCGTTCCGTCCAGGCTTCGGCGGCTTACGCTTTGTTATCGACTCGGCAGAGATGACGGATACCGACACGGGTAATACCGGCGAGCCCTGATACTGACACATCGCCGGTCCTCGGGCCGCGACGGCGGCCCCGCGTCCCCGTGGACGCGAAGCCCCGTGTGTGGACTCTAGGGGGCACGGATGCGCCCGCCCGGCGTCTGAGGGCAGCCTTGATGAGCCACCATCAAGGCCCGATGGTATAAAGCCCCCTGTCGGTATCCCTCTTATTCTCTTTAGTCTTTATCCCTTATTCCACCATCCCCGCCGGGGAGGAGAGGGCGGGGCTTCCGGGATTGGCTCCGGGGCAGGGGTGGCGTCATCGACGAACGCGCTGCGGCTTGGGGCTGGAAGCGGTGCGTCGGTGATAATTTCGACCACCGGGGGCCGCTCCTGATCGGGCCGTTCGGTGGGCGCTACCGCTACGCCGTCCTCGGTGGAATCAATCCTGGAGTCAGTCGGAAGAGATGGACTCTGAGGGGCCGGCTCTTCGTGGGCTGGCGCTGACGCGACCGGGGGGGCGGCATCCGCCACCGGCACGGGCATGACTTCCGCTGCCGCTTCCGGGGCGACCTCGACCGCCACTTCCACCGCAGGATCCTCGCCATTCGGCGCCATCTTGACGCGCCGTCGGGTCCGCCGAACCACCACCGCTTCAAGGTCACCCTCGTTAGGGCTGCGGCGCCGGGTACGGCGCCGGGGGCTCGCCGCTTCGGCGATTCCGGTTTCTTCGGTGGGGCCAGCTTCAGCGGCTCCGGTTTCAGCGGCAACCGGGAAAGGCTCGGCTGTCGTGAGGTCCGGTTCCGTCGGCTCCGGCCCAACAAAGATCGGCTCGGCGGCGTTCGACTGCGAAAGCGGGGCCGACACGACAATATCACGGGCGATGGGGGGATCACTGGTGATGGGTGTTGGAGCCGTCGGAGTCAGTGACCGCTCGTCATCCAAGAGCCAGTCAAAGTCCTCCACCGGCAAAATTTCGACGGGAGCCAAAGCCAGAGGAATCGGGGCCGGGGCGATCTGACTGACTATCGCCGGACTGACCATTGGATGAACCGCTGTCGGATGAGCGCCCTGGTCTTCGGCTTCATTCCCCTCGGTATCGTCGCTCTCGTCACCTTCGGCATCGCTCTCGTCCGGCGCCAAATCGCCGTCAGCGTCCAGGGCGGCGCCGATTTCGCCGGTTTCACCGACGCTTCCCTCCCGGCCCCGTCCACGCCGCCGACCGCCACGCTTGCCACGGCGGCGCTTGCGCGGCTGACCGTCTCCGCCGATCTCGCCGCCAGCATTTGCGGCCTCTGTCGAGCCGGTCTCGTCGCTTTCGGCCTCACCAGTGTCGCTCGTCGTCTCGGTGGTCGTCTCAACCGGAGGCGCTGCTGTTGGTATGTCCGTCGGACGCTCACCGGAGCCTGGGCGCCGTCGGCCCCGTCGGCCCCGTCGCCCGCGTCGCTCGCGGCCCTCTTCACCGCCGTCGTCGGTGCGGGATTCGGCAGCACGGGCGGCGGGGAGGGGAGCGTCGGTGTCGGCCTCTTCGCTCTCGTCTTCTTCGCTGGTTTCCACCAGACGCTCGGCTTCAGCAAAAACCCGCTCGGTGGTGATGACCGCCAAGGGCTCTTCATCCGGTCCTCTGGTGCGGATCCGTTCGACGCGCAGCTCTGGAATAATCAAGCTGCTATCGGCCAACACCGCCACGCGCATAGCATAACGCTGTTCGATATGCGCCAATTCAACGCGCTTGTGATTGAGGATATACAGCGCCACCGTTGGCGTGACAGTCACGGTGATCTCGGCGGAGCGGCGGCGGATGCCTTCCTCTTCGACGGCGCGCAGGGCGTGGAGAGCCGCCGATTCGATGGAGCGAACAACCCCGGTTCCAGAGCAATGCGGGCATTGCTCGAAATTGGTTTCAAGAAGGCTGGGGCGCATCCGTTGGCGTGAAAGCTCCAGCAATCCGAAGGGCGAAATGCGCCCCAACTGAATCCGAGCCCGATCGGTCTTCATCGCCTCTTTCAGGCGACGCTCAACCGCAAGATTGTTGCGGTTGTCCTCCATGTCGATATAGTCGATCACGATCAGTCCGGCGAGATCACGCAACCGCAGTTGGCGGGCGATCTCGTCCGAGGCTTCGAGATTGGTCTTAAACGCGGTTTCCTCGATATTCCGTTCCCGCGTGGACCGCCCGGAATTGACATCGATGGCAACCAGGGCCTCGGTGGGATTGATGACGATATAGCCGCCCGATTTGAGCTGGACGATGGGGCCATGGATCGCATCAATCTGCGTTTCCACCTGATAGCGGAAAAACAGCGGGATTGTGTCATCCTGATATTGCTGAACCCGCTTGATATGGCTAGGTACCAGCATTCGCATGAAGTCTTTGGCCAGTCGATATCCCCGTTCACCTTCGACCAAAACTTCATCAATGTCGTTGGCATACAGGTCACGGATTGACCTTTTGATCAGATTTGCTTCTTCATAGATCAGTTCGGGCGCGGTAGATTGGAAGGTTTGCTCCCGGATACTGTCCCACAGCCGTAACAAATACTCTAGATCTCGTTTAATCTCGGCTTTGCTGCGCTCCAGGCCAGCCGTGCGCAGAATCACTGCCATGCCCTGGGGAATGTCGAGATCGCTCAACATCTCCTTCAGGCGCTTGCGGTCTTGGGGATTGGTGATCTTGCGGCTGACTCCGCCGCCGCGCCCGGTGTTGGGCATCAACACGCAGTACCGACCGGGCAACGACAGATAGGTGGTCAGGGCCGCGCCCTTGGTCCCGCGCTCTTCCTTGGTTACCTGAACCAGCAGAATCTGCCGACGCTTGATGACCTCTTGGATCTTGTAGCTGCGCAGCGGGCGAGGGCGGCGGCGGGCCAAATCCTCGACCTCGTCGCCGCCAATCACATCGAGATTAGCGGCATCCGCGCCGTCATCGGCCTCGCTGGATCCCGTTCCGACGCTGTTTTCGGTCCCGCTGTCGGTCCCCCCCACACTTCCACTTCCACTCGTACTCCCGGTTTCGACCTCGGGAGTGCGGGAACCGGAGGCATTGGAAACCAGAAACGCGCCAGGCTGCGGACTGTTCGGTTGGGGCTGGTCATCTCTGAAGGACAGAACTCGCCCGACTCCGCTGGTCGGCATCGTGTCAATCAGCGTTCCCAGTGTAAAAGCCGCCGGGATTGAGGCGCTGCTTCCACCGCCCTGTCCCCAGGGGCTGCGATCGAGAGGCGGGGCATAAGACCCGGTGGGCTCGGCATTCGATGCCAGGCGTTCTAAAGGTGCGGCTTCGGCAGGTGCGGCTTCGGCGAGTGGAGCGGCCTCGACGACCGTAGACTCACCTTCCGAGGCCGCCTCGCCTGTGATCAGGGGTTCATTTTCGTCCGAAGGCAGGCTCGAGTCTTCCACCAAGGGCGTCGTCACAAGATGGGCGCTAGCCTCGCCTTCGGTCTCAACGCTGCCGTTGCTGTTGCCGTTATCTCCCTCGTCGGTGGCCGTCTGTTCGGCATCAGCTTCGGCTTGGCGCCGGCCTCCTCCCGATGAGCGGCGAGGCGGCGGGGCCTCGTCGTCGGCCTCGTCGGCGAGTTCGGCAAGGCGCCGCTCCTCAGCCATCAGAGCCTCGCGATCCGCAACCGGGATGCGGTAGTAATCAGGGTGAATTTCCGAAAAGGCGAGAAACCCATGCCGGTTTCCGCCATATTCGATAAAGGCCGCCTGAAGGGACGGCTCAACGCGCGTCACCCTGGCGAGGTAGATATTGCCTTTAAGTTGTTTCCGGCTCGCAATCTCGAAATCAAGCTCTTCGAGTCTGTTACCGTTGACCACAACAACTCGAGTCTCCTCGGGCTGCGTGGCGTCCACAAGCATGCGCTTGGCCATCAATGATCCTCAAGACGCCGCCCGGCCCGCTCGCGCGACCAACGAGGGAATGGCGCGTCCACCTGTTGAGCGAAGCCTCGGGAACCGATTCGACCTCTCCAACGGCGCTGGTCAAGCTGCCAGAACGGGTCGATTTACGGCACCCGGCCACGGCCTTGCGGACGTGGCTGCTTCGAGGTTTCTCCTGTTCAACCGCTTGATCCCGAAGCGCCACGCCCCGAAACGCGGTCGAAGGCGACATGCCAAACCGCAGACTTTTCGGAGCGCGACGCCGTCCACTGCCGCCCGAGACAGGGACGGGCGCGGTTTGTCGCGAGGGGTAGGATAATCCTGGGAGCGATCTTCCACAATGGGATTATTGACAGTCGAGGGAATGTTCAGGGCCGAAAAGGCAAGGAAGGGAGGGTGATCAGAATGACTCGCGCCAGCATCTTGGTCGCAACCCGATATCGGCGGCAGGGCCGTGGACCCTGCACGCCGATCCCAATCCGTTCCGATCGTCAGAGCCGAACCAAAGCGGTTATTCCAGGCCGTCGAACAAGGCCGTCGAGAGATAGCGTTCGGCGAAGGACGGCAGGATGGCCACGATCATTTTACCGGCATTTTCGGGACGAGCCCCGACTTCAAAGGCCGCCGCTAAGGCCGCACCCGACGAAATCCCCACCGGCAAGCCTTCGATCCGGGCCGCCTTACGGGCGGTGGCAAAGGCACGCTCGTTGGAGATACGGATCACTTCGTCGATGGCCTTGGTGTTCAAGACGTCGGGAACAAAGCCTGCGCCGATTCCTTGGATCTTGTGCGGGCCGGGCAAACCGCCGGACAGAACGGGGCTGTCCTCGGGTTCGACCGCGATGGCGCGGAAAGACGGCTTGCGGGCCTTGATCACTTCCGAGATGCCGGTCAAGGTGCCGCCCGTCCCGATGCCGCTGATCAGAATGTCGATACCGCCTGCCGTATCGGTCCAGATTTCCTCGGCGGTGGTCCGGCGGTGGATTTCCGGGTTGGCGGGATTGCTGAACTGTTGCAGCATGTAGGCGTTAGGCAGTTTGGCCAGTAGCTCTTCGGCCCGGCGGATGGCGCCCTTCATGCCTTCGGCGGGAGGGGTCAGCTCCAGTTCAGCGCCCAACAGCTTCAGCATTTTGCGCCGTTCCACCGACATGCTCTCGGGCATGGTCAGGATCAGCCGATAGCCCTTGGCCGCCGCAACGAAGGCCAGCGCGATGCCGGTGTTGCCCGAGGTTGGCTCGATCAGCGTCGTGCCGGGGCCGATCTTGCCATCGCGCTCGGCGGCTTCGATCATCGCCAAGCCGATCCGGTCCTTGACCGAGGCCAGCGGGTTGAAGAATTCCAGTTTGCCGACGATGTCGGCCTCAACCCCCAGCTCCTTCGTCAGTCGGGGCAGCCGGACCAGCGGAGTGGCGCCGATGGTCTCGGTGATGGAGCCGTAAATTTTACCACGAAACTCGGGTGTCGACGCCGTCATAATGAACCTCCATTTACTGTTAAATCGTCGCTATGATGCGGCGAATATACAGAGCGTCAAAGTAACTAAAGCCCTGGGTGTTGAACGTCAAATGCTAAAATCGATGCGATCGCCGGTCTCGGTCGGGACGCCGGCTTTGCGCGCCCGCAGACATAAATCCTCGATCGAGGTGTTATCCAGGCGGGTCATGCAGTCCTCCTGCAATTCCAGCCATAAGGGTCGCACCACCTGATGGCCAAGGACCGAACCCGCTGGGTCTTCCATGGCGTCCGCCGCACTTTCCATGGACCGGACCACCCGCACGATTTCGCCCAGTGTGATTCGGCGGCGCTCGCGGGCCAGTCGGTAGCCGCCGCGCGGGCCGCGCACACCGGCCAGAATGCCGTCGCGCACCAACTGCTGAAGAACCTGTTCCAGGTATCGTTTGGGGATGCCTTGGCGGCGTGTGATCTCGCCGCTATGGACCGGCTCGGTGCCAGCGTTATAGGCAATATCGAGAACCGCCTCGATAGCGAACATCAGTTTTTTAGAAATTCGAAACATCAGTGAGAATCCTGGCTATAGCCGCCGGTTGATCCAAAGCCGCCAGCCCCGCGCACACTGTCGGGAAGCTGGCCTGTCTCGCTCCAGCTGATCGAGGCGATCGGTGCAACGACCAACTGCGCGATGCGGTGGCCTCGTTCTATGACAAAGGGTTGATCGGAGAGGTTGATTAAAATCACACTCACTTCGCCTCGATAATCGGAATCGATGGTGCCGGGGGCATTGAGTATGGTGACGCCGTGGCGGAGGGCCAGACCCGAGCGCGGGCGGACTTGGCCTTCCAGTCCAGCCGGCAGCGCCAGCGCCAAGCCGGTTGGCACGAGCGCCCGAGCGCCCGGAGCCAGAGTCAGAGGCGTTTCACGACCCACCGCCGCCAGCAGGTCGAGGCCTGCGGCTCCTGGTGTGGCATAAGACGGTAGGGGCAGGTCGCAGCCATGATCCAGCCGGATCACCGGAACGAGGGTTGCGCGAGGGGCGGTCATGATGGCGCCTTGGTGTTGCTGCCGGCGATGTGCTCGGCGATGAGTGTTGCCAGTCGCTCGCCCACCGATGTTTTACTGAGCGACGGCCAATCTTCGACCGAAGCCGGTCCGCCGTTGGTAGACGCCCGCAGGAGGTGAACGGTGTTGCGCTCGCCGCCGAAAATCCCAGTGCTGGGACCGACATCGTTGGCGATGATCCAGTCGCACGATTTGCGGGTCAATTTCGCTTGTGCATGTTCAATCACGTGCTGGGTTTCGGCGGCAAAACCCACCACCAATTTTGGCCGGTGCGGGCCGGCCTTGGATAGAGTGGCCAGAATGTCCGGGTTTTCGGTTAATTCCAGGATCGGCATTTCGCCTCGATCCTTCTTCAACTTATGGTCCGCCATATTGCGGACCCGCCAATCGGCAACGGCGGCGGCACAGACCGCGATGTCCACCGGAAGCGACGCCTGACAGGCCGCCAACATCTGGTCGGCGGTTTCGATCCGAATTACCTGGACGCCGGGCGGATCGGGTTCGGCGGTGGGGCCTGTGACCAAAATGGTGTGGGCTCCCAGTCGAGCCAGGCCACGGGCGATGGCATGGCCTTGGCGACCCGATGAGCGGTTGGTGATGTAGCGAACCGGGTCAATGGGCTCGACGGTGGGGCCGCTGGTGACCAGGGCGCGGTGCCCCCGGAGCGGCAGAGGGCCATCGCCCCGCGCCAGAGGATCGAAAAAGGCCGCAATCGCCGCCAGAATTTCACTGGGTTCGGCCATGCGTCCAGCGCCGGTCTCGCCACAGGCCAAAGAGCCAGTGTTGGGGCCGACCCGATGCACGCCCCGTCCCATCAGCACGGCGATGTTGGTTTGGGTGGCTGGATGGGCCCACATGGCGCTGTTCATGGCGGGGGCGACCAGAACCGGCTTGTCGGTGGCTAAAAGCGCCGTGGAGGCGAGGTCATCGGCCAGACCCGCCGCCATTTTAGCCAGAAGATCGGCGGTGGCAGGGGCAACCACCACCAGATCGGCCTCGCGGGATAGGCGGATATGCCCCATTTCGGATTCGTCGGTCAGAGACCACAGGTCGTGATAAACCTTGTTTTCCGAGAGTGCGGCCACCGTCAGCGGGGTCACGAATCGAGCGCCCCCCTCACTGAGGACGCAACGGACCTCGCAGCCCCGCTCACGCAGTCGGCGGATCAAGTCCAGGCTCTTGTAGGCGGCGATGCCGCCAGCGATCACCAGCAGGATGCGTTTACCGTCGAGAATGGGAAAATCGGGCACGGTCGAGCCTTTTTTGCCATGGCGAACTGTGAAACCAAGGTATGAGGTCGCGGCCACCAGTGCAAGCTGGGTGTCGCGTCTTTTGTGATTTCTGGGTTCGCTCTGAGTCTGGCCGGGAGTCCTTGAAAACACAGGGCCGTTTCCCTGTCGTCGGACGTTCGACGAGCCCGCTTGGAGCGACGCGGTTTGGCTACCGGGGCTATGGGGCGTGAGGATGCCGACTGACCGCTTCCAGGCACGGGCGGAAATGGGCGACGGATGGCGTCGCCAGGGATGGAACCCGCGCCATCTCGTCCCAGCGTCGGAGCTTGAGAGCGTCAGCAGCGAAAGGTGTGGCTAAAAAAGTCGCAGCTTCGGTTGGCGTCATGAGGCCGCCCTGGGAATCCAGCCTGAATTTGGAGGCCGAGGAGAGGCGGGCTGGGTAGCCGGGTTCGACGCTACAGAGGTAGCGTTTGGCCATGACGTGCAGCCGAACCGGCTCGACCACCGAAGAGGGGAAATCCGCAGCCAGCCATGCGGCTCCGGTTTCGGCATGCTGAGGATCACCGCTGACGGCGACCTTTGGAGCCGTGAATCGAATCGCCAGCAAATGCCCGATATCATGAAGAAAAGCCGCCGCTACCAGCGGAGGCGGGGCGCCGGCCTGCTCGGCCAGCCAAGCGATTTGCAAGGCATGCTCGACCTGAGTCACCGGCTGATCGAGAAACAGGGCGTTGCCCCATTGCCCGTACAGGTCCAGGACCGCGTCGGCCGGTGCCATCGGGTGGGTCACGGTGGGTCTCCTTCGTGCCTGGGCTCGTGATGGTCGTCACCGATGTGGCAACGCACGAACCGCGCCTTGGTAGCAAGCCGCCGTTACAAAAAGAAGTCGCGCGGCTCGGTTCGATGAAGTCGGGAGGTCGGCTTTTTGGTCATCAACCCTGGTGGCGTTCGACGATCGGGGGGCTGAATCGAGGTTCAATGTCCCACGGAAAGAAAATCCAGGTGTCTTGCTCGACTTCGGTGATAAAGGTGTCGACCCGTGGGCGGCCCGCAGGTTTGGCATAAATCGACGCCAAATGGGCCTTAGGCAGCATGCGCCGCACCACGATGGCCGTTTGACCGGTATCGACGAGATCATCGATGACCAGCCAACCACTACCATCGCCTTCCACGGCCTTTAAGACCTGGACTTCACCTTGATTCTGATGTTGGTAACTGGCAAGACAGATGGTTTCAACCAACCGGATGTCCAGTTCTCGGGCCACAATAGCCGCTGGGACCAGGCCGCCGCGACTGACCGCGATGAGGCCTCGCCACGGACCCAACGGCAACAATCGCCAAGCCAATGTCTTGGCGGCTCGGTGAAGGTCTTCCCATGACACCGGAAGCTCGTGGCGGTGAGGAGGGACCGGAGGGGAGAAGAAGGGGGCAGACACGAACGTCGAGTCTCCGGGTTTGGGTGTTTCTAGGTGCGCCGCAAAATAGCAATCGCCTGGGGTGCGGGGCAATCCTCGTCCGAAACCTGGGGCGCTTTGTCCAGATCGGCCTTCTCGTCTTGTGTTCTTTATGTGTTTGAGTCGCCGGTGGCTTGTAAGCCGTGATCCATGGTGAATGGCAGGTGGTGCTAGGGTGGGCGGAGGTGGTCTCATAATATAGTATGCAAGCCCACTTTGTAGGCTTTTTTGGCACACAGTGAGCATATAGCTTGCTAAAGGACCATCTTATGATAATCTGTCCTGGTCATAGCTGTTTAAAAGGGACAGCTTTTGTCCTGTGCGTGGGTCTCACCAAAATATCGCTGTTTTGTTGAAAAAAGAAAGTAAACAACCCTTTTTGGGTGTGCTGACGTGGAAAAGTTTCTGGATATCGATATTAGTCTTGATCACTTCGGATCGAGCGGTCCGAGGGTTGTTGTTGCCGATGATCATGCCCTAGTTCGAGAGGGGTTGATATTAAAGTTGCGTCAATTGTCTCCGAACATCCATATCGTTGAGGCAACAACTTTTAATGAGGTCACTGCCTTACTTCGGAATCGAATTGATTTGGTTTTTCTCGATCTGCACATGCCCGGTGCCGATGGTCTTGATTGGCTCCGTCAGGTTATCCCCACCACCACAGCGAGGATCGTTGTGGTTTCGGGGACGTTCGAACTTCGCGATATTCAGGCCGCAATTACGGCTGGGGCGGTTGGCTTCCTATCCAAAGGGATGGCGGCGCGGTCGCTGGCCAATGCTTTGCAAATTATTTTGGACGGAGGTACTTACGTCCCGGCGGAAGCGTTTCTGAGTCCCTCTGATGACGTGGAATCGGCGTCACGGCAGGGGTGGGCTCAAAAAACAGAGCAGAAAACGGCAAGCGTAGCCTTGACGCCTCGTCAGAGCGAAGTGCTAAAGTATCTTTCTCAAGGTCATATGAACAAGCAAATTGCTTATGATCTGGGTATTTCAGAAGCGACCGTTAAATTGCATGTAAATTCTTTGTTTCGTCTCTTGTCAGCACGAAATAGAACCCAAGCCGTGAATCAAGCCCGAAAATTTGGCCTGATTGATTAGTTTTCCGGTGTTTTACTCCTGAGGACGCGAACGTCCTCGCCTGGCGTCTGAGGGCAGGCTTGATGAATCAACATCAAGGCTCGAGGGTAATCCGGCTGATGGCATGGCGACTTCCCTATCGTGAAACCAAGAGCATAGTCATAACGCCCCGCTATGCCGAGCCGCCTATTTCTGTATCTAACCATCTGGCTATCCGGTCTAGCCATTCGAGAAATGCTCGTAAGCCTTAGGACTTATTAAAAATAAACGCATGGCTTATATTCTATGAGCATATAATATCATATTATCTTCCGGACTTGAGGGGCTTCAGTTCAAGTCCCGAAAACAAGGAGGATATCTGATGTGTGCAACAGCTTCCGGTATCTCATTTGGTATCGGGCCCGCACAGCCACGGCGTCAGGGTTTCAATTGCCGCAGCTATGCCGATAATCCCAGTGTCCTGATGAATTTGGCCATGATTGCCAGTCGTCTTGGGCCAACCACCTTATCCGATCGTCAAGGGGCGATTATGACCATGGGGGGCGTCGTCGCGGGTGATACGGAATTATTCTAATAGCGTTATTCCTAGTCCCATGGAGAAACGTGATGGATAATCGAATACTGAACCGTGCGGCTCTGCCAATCCCCGGCTTTCCCTTGGGTGACCTTAAAGTATCACCCCGCCTGGGGTGCCGTACTATACGGTATCGACCGATTCAATCTCAAAGGAGGCTGCGTCGATGACCAGCAAGGGCGATCCCCATTTATTGCGCGAGGTCGCCCGGCGCCAGTATGACGGCTATCGTCTGGTATCGTGTTGGCAGGCTATGACCAAATGATACCGGCGGGCCCTGATACTGACACATCGCCGGTCCTCTGGCCGCGACGGCGGCCCTGCGTCCTCGTGGACGCGAAGCCCCAGTGTTAGGGGGCGCGGATGCGCCTGCCCGGCGTCTGAGGGCAGCCTTGATGAGCCACCATCAAGGCCCGATGGTATGACAGACAGTCGGGTGAGGTAGCGGATCTGGCTCGGCTTGGGCTAATCTTCCCCTGGGGTGATGGGGGAGTGAGTGCCGATGGTGTCTGGGCCTCTTATGTCGGATGGCAACCCGAGCACGGAGCTGCGGCTTTCGTGGCGACAGTGGGTGGCTGGTTTGTTGGACCCGGCCTCCCGACGCCCCGGAGCGCGCCTGGTCCGGATGGTGAACATCGCCTTTATCATCACTGGATTGATCGGTGTTCTGCTGGCCTCCGACGCCGGGGTGATACCTGAAGAGGGCGTATTGGTTGGGGGGCCGCTGGCGGCCTTTATGATCGAATATCTGGTGCGCCTGTGGATAATCCCGGACATGTGGGCCGCACATGGCGATCCTGCCGGTCGGTTGCGATTGCGTTGGATGTTATCAGCGCGCGGCCTGGTTGATCTCAGTGGCGCCGTGCTGATTCCCGTGGCCTGGATCGTTGGCGTATCGGTTGCAAATGCCGAAATGCTGGGGGTGCTGTGGGTCTTCAAGCTGGCCCGCTATTCTCCGGGATTGGCGGTGCTGTGGCGGGTGATCCAGCTCGAGGCCGAGCCCTTGATCGGGGTGCTCTTCGCGTTCCTGGTGGTGTTGCTGTGTGCGGCCGTGCTGGCTTATCTGTTGGAAGGCCAAGCCCAGCCTGCCGTTTTCGGCACCGTCTCGAAATCGCTATGGTGGACCATCGTTACTCTCACCACCACCGGCTATGGCGACGTGACGCCTGTCACTGTGCCGGGCCGGATGCTGGCCGGATTGGTGATGATGTGCGGGATCCTGGTTTTTTCCCTGTGGGCCGGTATTTTGGCCACGGGCTTTTCCCAGGAAATGCGGCGTCGGGCTTTCTTGAAGACCTGGGATTTGGTGGCGCGGGTGCCGCTGTTCCAGAATGTCGGCGCCGCAGTGATTGCCGATGTCGCCCAGCGTCTGCGCGCGTGCGAAGTCGGATCCGGTAGCGTCGTGGTGCGGCGGGGCGATATTGGCGATTGCATGTACTTTATTGTCAGCGGAGATATCGAAATACAAGCCGCTTCTGACGTGATCTTTCGTTTGAAAGACGGTGATTTCTTTGGCGAGATGGCCTTGATCACCGGCACCCGGCGGCGCGCGACCGCTGTGGCTCTCAAGTCTAGCCAATTGTTAATCCTTGATATCGCTGATTTCCGCGACCTTGCGGCTCGTCATCCCGATTTAGCGGCAGCAATCCGTAGCGAGGCCGAGCGACGAATGGGAAAGGCCCATGAGTCTTATGAATGAGATCGGCGATGTGTCATACCGGCGAGCTATAACGATGACACTCTGCCGGTATCGGGCCGCGACGGCGACCCCGCATCCTCGTGGACGCGAAGCCCCAGTGTGTGGACTAGGGGGCGCGGATGCGCCCGCCCGGCGTCTGAGGGCAGCCTTGATGAGTCACCATCAAGGCTCGATGGTATCAGTATCAGGGCTCGCCGGTATAACAGCAAGGCTTGATGGCCTGAATCGGTTGATACTGCGCGTGCCAATGTCCCTTGTTAATGATACCGTGGCAAACGGATACGAGGGCTCCCATTAAGGCGTCCTCCGATCGACCACCGTTCCGTGAAGAAAGCACGTCCTCCCATGATCGACGACGATGAAGACTTGTTCCTCGAAGACGATGACGTGACCGTCGGTCTCCCCCGTCCGGGGGTTGTGCCGGTCGGATGGAAAATGCTGGTGGTCGATGACGAACCCGAGGTTCATTCGATCACCCGTCTGGTGTTGGCCGATTTTGTTTTCAAAGGTCGGTCAACCCAATTTTTCAGCGCCTACTCGGCAGCCGAAGCCATCGGAATTTTAGAACAGGAAAAGGACATTGCAGTCATTCTGCTCGATGTGGTCATGGAGACCGATGATGCCGGCTTGAAACTGGTTCATCATATCCGCGAGGTGATGGGAAACCGCCATGTTCGAATCATTTTGCGCACTGGCCAGCCCGGACAGGCTCCAGAGCGGAATGTCATTCTCGAATATGATATCAATGATTATAAGGCCAAAACCCAACTCACCGCCCAACAGTTATTTACCTGCACCGTGGCGGCGTTGCGCTCTTATGAAGATTTAATCACCATCGACGCCAATCGGCGCGGGCTGGAAAAAATTATTGAGGCTTCCAGCTCTCTATCCAAAACCCGTTCGATGAAACTCTTCGCGGCCGGGGTTTTTACTCAACTGAGTGCGATTGTCGGTGCTGGCCCTGACGCCATTTTATGCGTCAAGCGCGGCGATGTTGGACGGCGTGACCGCGAGGGCCTTTATGTTTTGGCCGGCTCCGGGCGATTCGAAACTTTGATCAATGAACCTTTGGATGCGGCGGTGGATGCCGGGGTGGTGGTCACCATCAAGGATTGCTTGGCACGCCGTCAGAATGTCTTCAGTCAAGACCATTGCGCCATGTACATTCAGACTTTGACGGATCGCGAAAATGTTGTCTATATGAGTTCAAATCGACCTCTGAATGAATTGGATCAAAGGCTGATTGCCTTATTCTGCGATAAAATTACTGTTGGGTTTGAGAATATTTATCTTTACGAACAGGTCTTAAAGGCTCAGGAAGCCACTGTTGCGACCTTGGCGGATATCGCCGAAACGGCCCAGGTGGATGCCGACGTGGCCATTGCTGCGTCGCACGAGACGCGTTCGGAAAGTCTCCGTCTAGCCGGATTGGCCGAGCGCATTGCCCGCACTCTGTATACCTGGCGCCATTTTCGCGAGAGTATCGATTCGCCCTTTTTGGAGCTGATCGGTTTGGCTTCGATGCTCCATGATGTCGGGAACATTACCGTCGCCGACCGTATTTTGCGTAAGCCGGGTCCGCTGACCGATGACGAACGCAAGGTCATGACCCAGCACACTGTGCGCGGTCATGCTTTTTTAGTTCGGGCCTGCGGCATGGTTCGGGGATTAACATATCTTGAGTTGGGGGCGGAAATTGCCTTATCCCATCACGAGAATTTTGATGGGTCTGGCTATCCTGATGGCTTGCGGGGTGCGGCGATTCCTTTGTCTGCCCGGATCGTGGCGGTCGCCGATACCTTCGAGGCGCTGGTATCCGAGCGGCCCTATCGCCCGGCTTTTTCTCAAGATCAAGCCATGACGATGATTGAAACGATGGCCGGAAGTCGATTCGATCCGGTGGTGGTCGAGGCCTTTTTGGACGTCATGGCCTCGCCGTCGCTGGATGAGGAGTAATACTGGCGAGCCCTAACCATGACATAGCGCCGGTCCTCGGGCCGCGACGGCGACCCCGCGTCCTTGTGGACGCGAAGCCCCCGTGTGGACTCTAGGGGGAGCGCGGACCCGCCTGCCCGGTGCCTGAGGACGCAGCCTCGATGAGTCACCATCAAGGCTCGATGGGGGGCACCACCCCGACGCCCACACCCGTACAGTGGCGTTATCGTCTACAGTGGCGTTATCGTCGCGGGTATGGGGCGTGTCCCGGTGCTGTTCAGCGATTCGGCATATTGGCGAGACGGTCGATCTGTTTTGCCAGCTCCAGGTCGCGGACGGTCACGCCTTCGGCGTCGTGAGTGCTCAGGGTAATTTCCACTCGATTATAAATATTAAACCATTCGGGGTGGTGGTTCATTTTCTCTGCCACCAAGGCAACCTGGGTCATAAATCCCCACGCGGCGCTAAAATCCACGAAATGGTAGCCTTTACGAATCGCGTCGCGTTCGGGAACCTCTGCCCAGCCATGTAAGTCCCGCAAGGCCGTTTGCCGTTTGGCTCCCACTAACCGTTCGACCATTGTCAACTCCTGTTCCGGGGGCGGTTCTACAGCGACCTCGGCGCGCCCCTTGCGGCGTTCGCCGAATCACATCCTATCATGCTATGACTGATGGTCGATGTGGCGCTTCGGAGTGCCGGGATCAAGCACTAAGGAAAGTCTTACCTTCATGGCTCAGCAGGGTGGCGACCATCGCCGAAGCTTTACCGTCGCGCCGTCCCTGGCCGATCTGGAGGCGTTGGCCGAACAGGCGTTGGCGACGCTGCCATTGGTCTTTTTGGCTCGGACCAACAACATCGCAATCCATGTGGTGGATTTTCCCGATGAGGAAACCGAAGAGGAAATGGATTTAGATAGCCCTTTTGACCTCATGGGGTTGTATCGCGGCGTTGATTTGCCTCATCAAAGCGTTCAGGACATTCGCACCAATCTTGATGCTATTTTCCTCTATCGACGTCCTTTGCTCGATTATTGGTGCGAGTCGGGGGAAGATTTATCTCATATTGTTCGTCATGTTCTGATCCACGAGATCGGGCATCATTTCGGCTTGTCCGACGAGGACATGGAGCGAATCGAAGCCGAGGGACCGGATCCGGAATAATTGGGTCGGGGCCGTTACGGTTGCCGAAGATCGCCCAGCCTGCTACACGGCTGGCCAAGCATCGGGCGATGACCGCGCGGTGGCATAAGGTTTTTGAAAAGGATCGGGCGGTGATTCGACCTCTTTATGACTGGACCATGCGTCAGGCCGGGCGCAAAAACGCAGTGTGGGCGTTGGCCGGTGTTTCTTTCATCGAAAGCTCGGTCTTCCCGATCCCGCCGGATGTTCTGCTGATCCCGATGGTTCTGGCGAATCGCGACCGCGCCTGGCTGCTGGCGGCGGTTTGTACGCTGGCTTCGGTAATCGGGGGGTGGCTGGGATATGCTATCGGATACTATTTGTTTGAAACGCTAGGCCAGAAGATACTGACCTTCTATCACGCCATGGCGCATTATGAGGCATTTAAGGCTGGTTTTGATCAATGGGGATTATGGATTATTATTATTAAAGGGGCGACGCCGATTCCCTTTAAGCTTGTGACGATTGCTTCTGGAGCCTTCAAATTCAGTCTGTTATGGTTTACCATCGCGGCGGTGATTTCTCGGTCTATGCGGTTTTTCCTGGTGGCGAGTTTGCTGTGGAAATTCGGCGAGCCTATTCGCACTTTTATTGAGCGGCGATTGACACTTTTGACCACGCTGTTTGTGCTTCTGTTGGTCGGTGGTTTTTTGGCGATGCGCTATCTGTTATAGCCATCCGGTGAGAATGGCCAAAGCATTCGGGACGATTGGCGGTTCGGGAACATCGACGGAGTGTGGAGCATGGGAACCCTGATCGGGCGTGCTTTGGATGGGTGGCGAGCCCCGTTGCTGCTGGCTGTGGGGGCCGTTGGCGTGCTTGGCGCTGCGCTGTTCATGCAGCATGTGGTGGGCGTACAGCCTTGCGCGTTGTGCGTTTATCAGCGGTGGCCCTATGTCATTACCGGGGGCTTGGCCTTGCTGACCCTGGCCTTTGGCCGCCGTCGGCCCGTGCGGGCGGGGTTGCTGGGACTCATCGGTTTGGTCCTGTTGGGGGATACCTGTCTTGCGGTGTTCCATGTGGGGGTCGAATATCACTGGTGGGTGGGATTGTCGGGATGCAGTGTGGAACCAGCGGCAACACTGGACGAATTGCGCGCCCGTTTGCTGGACGGGCCGGTTGTGCCCTGCGACGAGGTGTCCTGGTCTCTGTTCGGCGTCTCGTTGGCTGGCTATAATGTGGTGGTGACTCTGGCTCTCGCCGCGTTTGCCCTGTTGGCGGCGCGCCGGGCCCTTCAGCCCAAAGGTCGAAACAATGTCGTCTGACGCTCAATCCCCGGACTCCGCTCCGCCGATCGTTCATACCGGCCAGACCGCGCTTCCCGGAGCCCCTGGTCGTAGGGCTCTGATTGACCGGATTGTCCGTGTCGACCATGCGGGCGAATTCGGCGCGCGGCGTATTTACGAGGGCCAATTAGCGGTGTTGCGCAATCATCGCAACACGCCGGTCATTCAACGCATGCTGGAGCAGGAGCTCCATCATGTGGACGTCTTTGAGAAGATGGTCGTCGATCGTCGGGTTCGCCCAACCTTGCTGCAACCGTTTTGGCATGTGGCAGGGTTTGCTCTTGGCGCGGCAACCGCTTTGATGGGCGCGCGGGCGGCCATGGCCTGCACCGTTGCGGTCGAAACCGTCATTGATGAGCATTATGCCAGTCAAGCGGCCCAGTTGGGCGAGGATGAGGCGCCGTTAAAGGCCACGATCGAAGCCTTCCGGGCCGATGAGATCGAACATCGCGATCTTGGTTTGGCTCATGAGGCCGAACAAACGCCGGGCTATCCTTTGCTTTCAGGAGCGATCAAGGCGGGGACGCGGGCGGCGATTTGGCTGTCAGAGCGGATTTAGAGTCGAGGGCTTGCCTTTTCCCAGGGGCTTTTAGGGGCGTTCCGTTACCGTGCAAGGTGTTCATGACCTCTTTCCCGCCGGCCCCTGACGCGCCTGTAAAGGCCGTTCCCTTTTCGGCTGATGATCAGGCCGGTCTTTACAAGGCGATCTTTAATCGCCGTGACATTCGGGGGCAGTTTTTGCCGGATCCGGTGCCGGCGGAGGTTTTGGCGCGATTGCTGACGGCGGCGCATTTCGCGCCTTCGGTGGGCTTTATGCAGCCCTGGAGCTTCATTGTGGTTGCCGATCCCGAGGTCAAGGCTCGGGTGCATGCCGATTTCGAGGCGGCCAACCAGGAAGCGGCGTTGCGATTTGAAGGCGAGCGGCGGGAGGCTTACCGCAAGCTCAGGCTTCAGGGAATCCGCGAAGCCCCGATCAATCTATGCATCACATGCGATCGCGACCGTGCCGGATCGGTGGTTTTGGGGCGGACCCATATGCCGACCATGGATTTGTATAGTACGGTCTGTGCCGTGCAAAATCTGTGGTTGGCCGCTCGGGCCGAGGGATTGGGGGTGGGGTGGGTCAGTATCCTGCATCCCCGCCGGCTTCAGGATATCCTGGCTATTCCTCGCCGGGTGGTGCCTGTGGCCTATCTTTGCTTAGGCTATGTCAGCCATTTTCCGTCCCGGCCAGAGCTGGAATCGGCGGGGTGGCGGGCTCGATTGCCGCTGGAGAGTTTGATCCATTTCGATGGATGGGGCGGAGGCCGTGGCGAGCGCGAGGAGGCTTCGGCGCTACTAGCAGCGGTGCGACGGGAAATGGCCGAGCGCGAGGAGGCTAGGGCCACTGCGGGTTCCGATGAGGCGGGAGGGTAAAGGGGCCCGGCGAATTTTGCTGGGTGGGTAGGAATTGCCGGGAGCTTCTCTCTTAATTTTAACAGGGCTTCGCCCTGCACCGGCAAACAGGCATGGCCTTCTTTGATCTCAAGGCCATTCTCATTGGGGACGTCCTTGAGGGTTAGCCGGTCTGAGCGTATGATCGTAGGCTCGGGATTGAGCTGTCGAGATATCAGGCAACGGGCGGCGCAATTCTTGCTTTGCCGTTGTGGGGGTTGATCCTGCGGAGCGGGGCCGTGTGGTTCCGGGTGGCGCGAAGAACAGGGATGGACGAGCCATGGACCTCAATTCTCTCGGAATGTTCAAGCTGTTGAACAAGAAGATGGACTGGCTCAACCAGCGCCAGGAGGTGGTGGCTCAGAACATCTCGAATGTCGATACCCCGCACTACAAGCCGAGCGATTTGAGCGCCTTTACCTTTAAGAGTGCCTTGGGCGAAGGGCATCATTTGGCTCCCGTTTTAACCAATCCCGGCCACCAGATGCCGAAAAGCTTTTCGAATGAAGCTGGAACGGTACAAAAAGACAAGGTTCCCTACGAGACTAAGCCTGACGGTAATGCGGTGGTGGTGGAAGATCAAATGTTAAAAATGTCTCAATCGGCACAAGACTACACCATGATTACTAATCTTTATAAAAAGAACATTAATCTCATCAAATTGGTCATCCATAGCGGTTCATAATTGAAAAGTTGCGTGCGGAGTCGTGGACGACTCACCAGGACGGAGGCGAGGTTATGGATATCACCAAGGCCATGGCGGTTTCTGCTGCCGGCATGAAGGCTCAGGGAACCCGGATCAAGGTGATTGCGGAGAACTTGGCCAATGCCGACTCTTCGGCTGTGACTCCAGGGGATTTGCCCTACCGGCGCCAAGTGGTGACCTTCAAGAACACCCTTGACCGTCATCTGGGAGTGGATACGGTTCGGGTCGCAGCCGTCGGGGTGGACCGCAGTGATTTTCAGCGCCGGTATGATCCGGGGAATCCGGTGGCCGATGGGGATGGGTATGTGCTGATGCCAAACGTCAACAACATCATCGAGACCATGGATCTTCAAGAGGCCCAGCGGTCTTACGACGCCAATTTGAACTTGATCGACACCGCGAAGACGATGCTGTCTCACACCATCGGTTTGCTCCAGTAGTCGCTTCACCCTTTGCGCGACCGGATTCTGTCGCGTGGGAGTCATCACCATGGTTGCCAATGTCAGCGCGGCCCTTAATGCCTATGCCAGCGCCGCTTCCCGTGCGGTTCAGCCGGGAGCGACGGAGGAAAGCGGCGGAGCCTCGTTTGGGTCGTTGCTCGAGCAGGCTGCCAAAGAGAGCATCGATACGCTGCACACCGGCGAACAAATGTCAGCCAAGGCCGCGCTGGGGAAAGCCGATCTGACCGATGTGGTGTCAGCCGTGACCAATGCCGAGATGACCTTGCAGACTGTCACCGCCGTCCGGGACAAAGTGGTCAGTGCGTATCAGCAGATTTTACAAATGCCGATGTAGGATATCATGACCGAGACCGACGCCATCGAGGTCTGTCGCGAGGCAATCCTCGCCATGATATTCATTTCAGGGCCAATCCTGACCATCATGCTGGTGGTCGGTATTCTTATCTCGTTATTTCAGGCCTTAACCCAAATTCAAGAGCAGACCTTAACCTTTGTGCCCAAGATGTTGCTGGGATTTGCGGCAACCATTTACTTGGCGCCGTTCATGGTCTCGCATCTGGTCACGTTCACCCAGCATATTGCGGATCGCATTGTCGCCATTGGCACGCCGTAGCCCGTGGAATCCCTTCAGACCCTTATCACCGATCACCTGTTTGCCTGGCTTCTGGTCTTTACTCGGGTGGGTTCGGCTTTGATGGCCATGCCGGTCTTTGGCGATCAGTTCGTGCCGACCCGTGTTCGATTGTTGCTGGCCCTGGTCATCAGCATCGTCGTGACCCCCATTTTGCAAGACCGGCTGCCCCATGAACCAACCCATGTCTTGTCCTTGTTCTTATTGTTAAGCAGTGAGATTATTATTGGCATCTTTATCGGTTCGCTGCAACGACTAATGTTCAGCGCGCTGGAAGTTGCTGGCATGTTGATTGCCATGCAGGCGGGTCTCTCTAATGCCTTTGTCTTCAATCCGGCCTTAGCATCTCAGGGATCATTACCGGGTTCTTTGTTGGCGTGGCTGGCTTTATTATTAATTATGGTTACTAATTTACATCATATGTTGCTTATGGCGGTGGTTCATAGTTACGATGTTTTTCCGCCCGGTGAGGCTTTGCCGGTGGGGGATTTTGCCCAGATGATTACCCGTCTGGTTTCGGATGGTTTTACCATCGGGATCGAGATGGCGGCGCCTTTTATCGCAACGGGCTTGGTGTTTGCTCTGGCTCTAGGGGTGATGTCTCGATTGGCGCCCCAAATGCAGGTCTTCACGGTGTTCATGTCGGTCCAGATCGCTTACGGCCTGCTCCTTTTTTCACTGACCTTGGGGGCTATGATGATGTTTTGGATGCGTCATTTCGAATCGAATCTTGTTGAGTTCGTTTCTCCAGGATAAGCCCCGGCGGTCTCTTTAGAAAATACGACCGCAGCCCCACGCTCCCATGCGCCCACCCTGAGAGCAGCTTGGGGGTGTGTGAAGATCAAGGCTCGATGGGATGATAAGCCGGAATCCGGCGGGAGAACGGCATGTCAGAAGATCAAGACGAGTCATCAAAAACCGAAGAAGCCAGCGGTCGAAAACTCGAAAAGGCCCATGAGGAGGGTCAATTCGCGATGAGCCGTGAGGTTAATAACCTCTTATCTATGATCGGTATCCTAATTATTGTGGGGTGGCTGGCGGCGCCTGTGGTCGGTAGTATCAAAGATGAACTGGCTAGTTTTTTATCTGAAAGTTATCAAATGCCAACGGATCAGGAAGGGCTTCGCCTGATTCTGAGTCGAGTCATGATTGATATTATTTATTATGCCGGACTTCCATTAATGCTTTTGATGATTCTCGGAGTAATGGCGACAGTATTGCAAATTGGATTTAAATTTACGTGGAAAGTATTAAAAATAGACTTTAATAAGCTTAACCCCCTTGCCGGCATGAAGCGATTGTTCAAACTGGATCGGCAGGCGGTCGAACTTGGCAAGAACTTGGGTAAATTGATTGCTATCGGCTTGGTTGTTTATTTCATGTTAAAACCAATGGTTCAAGGATTTGAGCATTTCATTGGGATGGATTTCATTGATATTTTAAATGAAGTCCATCGTGTGATGATGAAAATGATGGTCGGTATTATTATTGTCGTTTTAATTATTACAATAGCTGACTATGCGTATAACCATTTTAATTTCTATAAACAACAACGCATGACCAAAAAAGAGGTCAAGGACGAGCATAAGCAGAGCGAAGGCGATCCGTTGATCAAGGGTAAGATTCGCGGTTTGCGGATGCAGCGGGCTCGCCAACGGATGATGGCGGCAGTTCCCAAGGCCGATGTGGTGGTGACCAATCCAACGCATTTTGCGGTGGCGATGAAATATGATCCAGGCAGCAGTCGGGCGCCTGTGGTGGTGGCCAAGGGCGTGGACTTCCTGGCCGCAAATATTCGCAAAATCGCCGAAGAGCATAAGATTCCCATCGTGCAGAACCCGCCTTTGGCGCGGGCCTTATATGATACCGTCGACATTGACCGTGAAATCCCGGCGGAATACTATCGGGCCGTCGCGGAAGTGATTACCTTTGTATTCAAACTGAAGGGCCGTTCTCTCAGAGGCTAGCCGTGGTCATCGGGCGGGTCCGGTGAGGTCGGGGGGGCTGGTCTGGCGGGGCGGAATCGCTCGGTGTTTCCGTTCAATGACTGTCGGAGTTCCGTCATGGTCGCCGCCCTTACCGTCGTTCGCCGGGGTGTCCGTTTGGTTGTTTGGCTTTGGGTTTTGGGAGGCTTGATCCTGGTTCAGGGGCCGACCGCCCAGGCCGGTGAGTCGGAGACGGGCGGGCCGTCGCCCAGGCAGGCGGTTCAAGCCAAATCCTTTCTGGTGGCAGCGGGCCATCCGTTGGCTGCGTCCGCTGGAGTCGAGATGATCCGCGCGGGCGGCACCGCTGCGGACGCCCTGGTTGCGGTTCAGGCGGTGTTGGGGCTGGTGGAGCCGCAATCCTCGGGGGTGGGGGGCGGCGCGTTTTTGCTGCATTATGACCACAGTACCAGTGAACTGACGGCCTTTGACGGTCGCGAGACCGCACCAGCAGGCGTCACGCCCGGCCTCTTTTTGGACGCTGCGGGCCAACCTTTGGCATTTTATGATGCGGTGATCGGTGGTCGCTCGGTGGGGGTGCCGGGGGCGCTGCGGTTGATGGAAACCGTGCATCAACATTATGGCAAACTGCCTTGGGCCAAGCTGTTCCAGCCAGCGATTGCTTTGGCCGAGCACGGTTTCGTCGTGTCTCCCCGGCTGTCGACGGCCATCGCCGCCGATCGCGAGCGGCTGTCTCGGGATCCGGCGGCGCGGGCTTATTTCTTTACGCCCGATGGTCAGCCCTTGGCGGCAGGAACTCTTCTGAAAAATCCGGCCTATGCCGAGACTCTGCGTAAGATCGCCGCCGGAGGCGCCGATGCCTTTTACGCCGGCCCTATCGCCAAGGACATCGCCGAGAAGGTTCACGGCGTCGCCGCCAATCCCGGTACATTAACCGAGGCCGATCTCAAGGGCTATCAGGTCAAACAGCGAGAGCCGTTGTGCCAGGCGTATCGGGCCTATGAGGTGTGCGGGGTTCCACCGCCAGCCTCAGGGGGGGCCATCGTCGGTCAAATTCTCGGGCTGCTTGGCCATTTCGACATGCCGCACCTGAAGCCGCTGTCGGTGGATGCTGTCCATCTGTTCGCCGAAGTCAGCAAATTGGCGTATGCCGATCGCGATGCCTATCTGGCGGACCCCGATTCCCGGACTGTCCCGGCAACCGGCCTGATCGACAGCCTCTATTTGCTGGTACGGGCGCAGTTGATTACCCTTGATACGGCGCTGCCTACGCCGGTTCGCGCCGGGAACCCGCCCTGGCGGGACGCTTTGGAGTTGGCGCCGGGTGAGGCTTACGAATTTCCCTCGACCAGCCAGATTTCCATCGTCGATGCCGCCGGCAATGCCGTTTCAATGACCACGTCCATTGAAGACGAGTTCGGCGCGCGGTTGATGGTTGACGGTTTTATGCTGAACAACGAACTGACCGATTTCTCATTCCGACCCGAGGTGAACGGGCGTCCGGTGGCTAATCGAGTGGAGCCGGGCAAACGGCCCCGCTCGGCCATGTCGCCCACCGTAGTCAAGGATGATGGGGGGCGGCCCGTGTTGGTGGTGGGCTCGCCGGGGGGGAGCCGGATTATCGAGTATGTGGCCGAAACCCTGGTGGGGGTGCTGGATTGGGGGCTGGACATTCAAACGGCGATCGATTTGCCCCATATCGCCAATCGCAACGGTGTCACCGAACTGGAACAGGGAACCGCCTTGGCGTCATTGAAGCCGGTTCTCGAGGCGCGTGGTCACACGGTTGCTTTGGTCGATCTGCCGAGCGGTTTGCAGGGCATTCAGATTATCGACGGTCACTTGGTCGGCGGTGCCGACCCGCGCCGTGAAGGGGTTGCGATCGGGGAGTGATGTTTTATGCCGGCGAGTCATGACAATGATACCATCGGGCCTTGATGGGGACTCATCAAGGCTGCCCTCAGACGCCGGGCGGGCGCATCCGCGCCCCCTAGAGTCCACACACTGGGGCTTCGCGTCCACGAGGACGCGGGGCCGCCGTCGCGGCCCGAGGACCGGCGATGCGTCAGTATCAGGGCTCGCCGGTATTGCCCATGGCGTCATGAGATCCAGGGGGGCTGTGTCTCCTTGCGGGAAGGTAAGGCGGAGCCTCCCGAAGCCAAGGAAACATCGCTCTCCTAGCGCCGATGGGGTTTCTCCTCACCTAATCCAGGAACAAATCCCCGACCAATTCACCACCCGGACTGGCCGCATAAACCGAGTAATCGGTTACGCCATTTTCAGAAAGAATATCTTCGTCGATGAAAAAGTTGCCGGTGGTGGTGCGGCTGTCACGGGTTAGAATGGCGTGGGCTGCATCGGCGACAATCTCGGGTTTGCGGGTTTGTTCCGGCTCAACCATCCCGCCCAGCATGACCAACGCCGCCGTGCCGATCACCGTTCGCGGCCAGAGGGCATTGACCGCCACTCCAGAGGCCGCAAATTCGGCACTCAGGCCGATGACATATAGGCTCATGGCGTATTTCGAGACGGTATAGGCGGTGTGGTGCCGGAACCATTTCGGGTTGAGATTGAGCGGCGGTGCCAACATCAGGATATGAGGATTCGCCGCCTTTTTGAGGTGGGGCAGGCACGCTTGGCAACAGGCGAACGTGCCACGGGCGTTGATATTCATCATGAGGTCAAACCGTCGCAACGGCGTATCCAGCGTCCGGGTCAGGCTGATGGCGCTGGCGTTGTTGACCAGAATATCAAGACCGCCAAACCGGGCGACCGCTTGGGCGACGGCAGCGGTGACTTGGTCTTCGTCGCGAATATCCACCATCACGGCCAGGGCGTGGCCGCCGGCAGCCTCGACCTCTCTGGCCGTGTCATGGATGGTGCCGGGCAGCTTGGGATGGGGCTCCGATGTCTTCGCGGCAATGACGACATTGGCGCCGTCGCGCGCCGCTCGAAGAGCGATGGCGCGGCCAATGCCACGACTAGCGCCAGTGACGAACAGGGTCTTGCCCGCCAGGGACATCATAACCGATCACCCTTTCATCGATTGGCAAACAGCGCGTTGCCAAGAGCCGTTGGTGGGGAATCGCCAACGGATAGTCACGAGCCCGCACCCCACGGGAGTGAGTGTGCCTGATGACCGCTGAAGGTGCAATGCCTCACCCTTTATTCCGCATCAGGCGGGCCTTATCCCGTTGCCAGTCGCGTTCCTTTTGAGTTTCGCGTTTATCGGCCATGCGTTTGCCTCGGGCGAGGCCCAATTTCACCTTGGCGATTCCGCGCGCGTTGAAATAGACCGCAAGCGGAACAATGGTAACGCCTTCACGACGGATGCCAATCAACAGCTTGGCCATTTCCCGCCGATTGAGCAGCAATTTGCGGGGGCGTTTGGTTTCGTGCTGGAGCCAACGACCGGCCAGTTGATATTCGGGGATGAACGCATTGATTAAAAACAATTCACCCGACTGTTCGCCAGCATAAGACTCGTTAATGCTGGCCCGCCCCGAGCGCAACGACTTAACCTCGGTGCCAGCCAAGACAATTCCGGCTTCCACTGTATCTTCGATGAAGTAATCAAAACGGGCGCGGCGGTTTTGCGCCACCGTATGCCCTTGCTCGTCCTTATCCTTGCCCGCCACCGTCGTTGTGCCTTTCTTGTGACCTGATCCCGTCGTGATCCCCCGCGATCCCAGGCAGTACGGCCTTTGTGAAAACCGGGCCGAGGGCAGGTCCGTGTCGCTCCCCTCAACCCGCTTTCAACATCAACAGCCCGTTCAGCCGAGCAGGCCAAGCTTGGTCATGGCTGCGCGGACTCGATTTTGCGTGTCCTCGGTCACGGGGACCAAAGGCAAACGCAGGCTGTTTTCGCAGCGACCCAGCAGGCTGGCGGCGTATTTGACCGGCGCCGGATTGGTTTCCAGGAACAGGGCATTGCTGAGGGGCTGCAACTGGTCGCGCAGTCGGAACACGGTCGGCAGATCGCCGATTCGCCATGCTTCATGCAAGGCCGCGCAGTGGCCTGGGGCGACATTGGCCGTCACCGAGATACACCCAACCCCGCCTTGCGCCAGAAACGCCACAACGGTGGTGTCTTCCCCTGAGAGTTGGCAAAAATCCGGTCCAACCTCCAACCGGGTGTCGAGCGGCCTTGCTAAATTGGCGGTGGCGTCCTTCACTCCGACGATGTTAGGCAATTTGGCCAGCCGGGCCAGAGTCGAGACCGAGAGGTCAACGACGCTCCGTCCGGGAATATTGTAGAGGATGATCGGCAGCTCTGCCGAATCATGAATGGCTTTGAAATGCTGATAGAGACCTTCCTGCGTCGGCTTGTTGTAATAGGGCGTGACCACCAGGGCCGCGTCGGCGCCGGCCTGCTTGGCATAGCGGGTCAGGGCAATGGCTTCTTCGGTGGAATTGGAGCCGGTGCCAGCGATCACCGGAACCCGGCGGTTGGCGGCCTCCAAGCACATGTCGATCACCCGTCGGTGCTCGTGATGGCCGAGGGTTGGCGATTCCCCAGTGGTGCCGCACGGCACCAAGCCGTGGGTTCCCTGGCTGATTTGCCAGTCGACCAGGCTGAGGAAGGCATCCTCGTCGACCGCCTCGTTCTTAAAAGGGGTGATCAGGGCGACCAACGATCCCGTAAACATGCCAAACTCCCTTGCCATAGCGCGCCCTGCCGTGGCGCGATGAATCCCGCCACCTTACCCCCCGAAGCCGGCGGCGGCAAGCCTGTGCGGCAGGGGTTCGTGACGGTGCTTGCAGGGGGGCTGTTGGCCTTTATGCTCGGGAACTTGGTGGGAAGCAGCGGGGTGCAGGCTGGGATTCTTTCGACGTCTGATCTGGATCGTTACCGGATGGCTTTTCATGACGGTGCCGAAGGCCAGTGGAGTGAGGCGGCAAGGCTGGCCGCAGGTGCCAAAGAGCCGCTTCCGGCCAAGGTGATCCAATGGCTTGATCTGGCTCGACCTCAAAGCGGGAACAGCTTTGCTGCGATCACAGCCTTCATCCGCGCCAACCCCGAGTGGCCGAATCAGACCGGACTCCAGCGCCAAGCCGAGGCCGCCATGCCCTTGGACCTGCCCGCTGCCGAGGTACGGGCGTGGTTTGCACAGCATGCACCGATGAGCGCCGATGGCGCGGGACGGTATGTCGAGGCCTTGGTGGCGGGGGGGACGCCAGCCAAGGCTGCCGATGTGGCGCGGCGGTTCTGGGTCGAGGCCGGCTTTGTCAGTGTCGACGAGGAAGCCGGCTTTCGTACCCGCTTTAAAGCGCAAATCCGGGCCGTCGACGATTGGGCTCGGCTGGATCGTTTGCTGTGGGACCATCAATCAACGGCGGTCCGTCGGCTTCTGCCGCTAGTCGATGACGGACATCGGGCTTTGGCGTCGGCGAGGATCGCGTTGGCCGATGACGAGCCTGGGGTGGCCGAGCTGGTCAAGCGGGTTCCGGTCGTTTTGGCCGGGGATTCAGGGCTGCTGTATGAACGGTTGCACTGGAATCGACGGAAGGACAATGACGGCGGGGCGCTGGCGATTCTGCGAGACCCGCCGGCCCAGTTGGGGCGGCCAGCCTTGTGGTGGGCCGAGCGTAACATTTTGGCCCGCCGATTGATGGTCCAGCACGATGCCGCCGGAGCCTATCGCCTCGTTCAGGCTCATGGCATGACCGAGGGCCAACCTTTGGCCGAAGCCGAGTTTCTGGCGGGGTTTCTGGCATTGCGGGCGTTGCATCAGCCGTCGGACGCTTTTGCTCATTTCCACCGGGTGTATCAGGCGGTCGCCACGCCCATGAGTCTGGCGCGGGGCGCCTATTGGTGTGGGCGGGCCGCCGAAGCTCTGCATGATCAGGCCCAAGCCCAACGGTGGTACAGCGCCGCCGCTCGCTATCCGACCATGTTCTACGGGCAATTGGCGATCGCGGCGCTGGGCCATGATCACCCGCCGGTCATGCCGCCGGAGCCGGTTGTCTCGGAAACCGATCTTCAGGGATTTGATCGTCTGGAATTGGTGCGGACGATTCGCATGCTCCACGAAATCGACCCTCGCGACGAGGCTGGGCATATCGGACTGTTTTTACGGCGCGTGATCAAGGATGGGAGGGGAGCGGTTCAATTTGCGCTGTTGGCGCGTCTGGCCGATGAGGTCCAACGACCAGATCTGGCTATCACTGTTGCAAAACAGGCACTTTTGACCGGCGTTACGCTGACCCGGTTGGGCTATCCGGTTCTTCCGATTCCAGCGGCGGGCGGCGTCGAATCCGGCTTGGCGTTGGCGGTGATTCGCCAGGAAAGCACCTTCAACACCACCACCATCAGTCCAGTGGGGGCCCGAGGCTTGATGCAGTTGATGCCTGCCACGGCCCAGCAAGTGGCTGGCAAATTGGGGCTGCGTCATGACGATGGCCGACTAATCACTGACCCTGATTATAATATTCTCTTGGGAACCACGTATTTGGGGCAGTTGATTGGGGGATACGGTGGGTCTTATGCCTTGGCAATTGCCGCCTATAATGCCGGCTCTGGTCGGGTTCGCGATTGGTTAAGCAAATTTGGCGACCCGCGCAACGGCGATTTGGATGGCGTAGACTGGGTGGAATCGATTCCGATTGCCGAGACCCGGAATTATGTTCAGAGGGTCTTGGAGGCTCTGGAAGTGTATCGTGTCCGTCTGGGAGTTGCTAAAGCCGATCTGACATTGACGCGAGACCTTGCGCGTTGACACCTTGGGAGCGTGGGCGTTCGGCCCGCGCTCCTAGGATGGTTCTGTTGGCCTTATCCTGATCCTAAGGCCTATGCCTGCGAAGCCAAGGACATAGACGCGCCCGCCGGAGTTCCCTTGGAACCGGCAGACGGGCAGCTCCTCTTTGTAATCAGTGATTATTTTAAAACCAAAGCTTTCACTGAATATAAAAACCAGGGTACAACTAATAATTATTACGATCTCTTACCGATCCAGAATAGTTTGGCATGCGTCTGTATGGGGCCGGTTATGGATTATCATTAATGGATATTAATTAGTTGCAGTAGATTTTAAAATAGGATATAAGGCCGGCGCCTTTTCACGGTGGGCTGAGTTTTTAATCCAAGCTCGCCTAAGTCTATGTAGGCGTTTGAGTCCGTCATTCGTGCTTGTTTCGAATCGGTTGGGGGCGTGATCGCGAAAATGATGCTGTCGCCTGGAAGCGATTAAAATGAAAGGGGATTGCCTGATGTCCTACGCGCATAATTCGAACTACAACATCTCGGCTTGGCCGTCTTTGCTTGATGCCGTGGCCGGTCATGCCGACGCTCGCGGATGGGCGGCTCTGGACGATCTCGCCGACTTCATCGCCGGTCTGGAGATCGCCGAGGCCCTGGGGTTTGTGGTTCGGGAAAAACGATACGGCCGAGAGTTCGTGGTGTTGACTCCGATAGGCCGTGGAGTGGTTGCCGAAGCCGCTGCCGTTGCTGCTGCCGCCGCGTAACACATAACATTTTGTGCGAAAAGCGGTGCTGCTGGAAGGGGTCGGCCGCCGGCTTGGGTTAATCCTGGCACGGCACCAAGGAATAATTATCCAAGGCCAATTGGGCTAGGAGATCATCAACCGATAGTTCAAGCTCATCGCGGCGGCCCGAACGTTGTTCCTGTTCGGTCGTGCTGTGGTGTCTTCGCATAATCCGTACTCCGCAAAGAGGGATATTGATCTTGCCTGTTTCGGTGTTGGCCGAGAGCGGGCGACAAGGCTCTGATTAATCCTGGCAAGGAACCAGAGAGTAATTGTCCAGAGCCAACTGGGCCACCAAATCGTCGATGGATAATTCGAATTCATCGTGGCTGTTGATCGCAGAGATGCTGGTCATTGTGGTCATTCCTTAAAGGTTTGTGGTTCTGGTGAGGCCGTGAAAGCGGTGCGCCGCAGGATGCGAACAACGCGCTCGGATTAGTTCTGACAAGGGATCATGCAGTAATTGTCGAGACCCAACTGAGCCACCAAATCGTCGATAGACAATTCAAATTCATCGTGGCTATTGATCATGGAGATGCTGGTCATCGTGATCACTCCTTAAAGACTTTATGTTTTTATGAGAGACAAAAACCAGAGACCGATAGTATCGGTAGCTCTATTTAAATTAATCCTGGCAGGGAGCCAGTGAATAATTATCAAGAGCCAGTTGGGCCACCAAGTCATCAATAGATAATTCCAGGTCATCATGGCCATTGATCATGGAGATATTGGTCATTTCCGTTACTCCTTAAAGCTTCAGCGTTCGCTATCAGGGCCATTTGGTTCCTGGTCACTGGCGGACGCTGGGGATGATCCGTTGTCGTTCTGGGTTTCTAAGAGAGCAACAAGCGTGCCAGTCGTGTCCTGGCCTCACCCCGGATGATGGTTTGGAATAAAATCAATGAGTTACCCGGACGGAATGCGCGATCAAGGAATCGTCGCATGATGGGACGGGGCGATGGGCCTCGCAAATTTCAACGAAGCCTGGGACGGAATCGCAAAATTCGAAGAATTGGGTCTGCGACCGTGGCCCGATACCGGCGGTGGGTCGCGGATTTGATGGGGCAACATTAAGGCTCGAGGGTCTGGTATCATCGAGCCTCGATGCTGCAACACTAGGGCTCGATGATATGAAGGGGCGTCTAGGCCGTTTTCTCGACACCACGGGTCGGCGCCTCGGCGAGCTGTTGGAGTCGATCCGAAGCCGTTTCAAGAACAAAGGGGCCGGAGTTGCTGCCGTTGCGGACGCTCCGGTTCGCCCGCGCGGGCTAGGGCAGTTTCTTGAGGGCGACTATAGCAATGCCGCCGGTCATCGCGCCTATAAGCTCTATGTTCCTGGTGGGTATGGCGACGCCCCTTTGCCGCTGTTGGTGATGCTGCATGGATGCGGCCAAACTCCCGACGATTTTGCGGTGGGAACTGGCATGAATGAGTTAGCCGAGCAGCAGGATTGTCTGGTGCTGTATCCGGCTCAACCGGTCAGCGCCAACCGCTCGCGATGTTGGAACTGGTTCAGTCCAGGAGACCAGCAGCGGGATCAGGGAGAACCCTCGCTGATCGCCGGGATGACCCGCCAGGTGATGGCCGATTACGGCACCGATCCCCAGCGGGTTTATATTGCCGGCTTGTCGGCGGGAGGGGCCGCCGCCGCCATCATGGGCATGGCCTATCCCGATCTTTACGCGGCCATCGGCGTCCATTCGGGGTTGGCCTGCGGGGCTGCCAACGGGATGTTTTCGGCCTTTATGGCCATGCGCTCCGGGCGCCCCCTGGTGGTCCGTGCCGCTGGAAGAGACGGCGGGGCCCGTGCGCGAGACATCATGCCGACCATTGTGTTTCATGGTGACCGTGACACCACCGTCCACCCGGCGAACGGCGACCGGGTCATTGCGCAATCCAAGGACAGCGCAGGCATGCCCCTAAGGATGGAGCGATTCACCGGGCAGGTTCCAGACGGCCACGCCTGGAGCCGTATCCTCTACAGCGATCCCGCCGGGCGAACCGTGTTAGAACAATGGATCATCCACGGCGCTGGTCATGCTTGGTCAGGAGGCTGCGCCAAAGGCTCCTACATCGACCCTCGCGGGCCCGACGCCACGCGGGAAATGCTTCAGTTCTTTCTGAGGCACCGCCAGAGCCTTGGTGATTGAGGTCTGATACCCTCGAGCCTTGATGTTGACTCATCAAGGCTGCCCTCAGACGCCGGGCGGGCGCCTCCGCGCCCTTGGCTTCGCGCGCATGGGCGCGCGGGGCCGCCGTCGCGGCCCGATACCGGCGATGTGTCAGTAT
>Ga0302282_1000080_pt1 | contig 68889 bp, 58 predicted proteins | sample III_Fen_E1_3_FD_198763 | JGI IMG/M metagenome (GOLD analysis project Ga0302282, IMG submission 198763) | Peat permafrost microbial communities from Stordalen Mire near Abisko, Sweden - III_Fen_E1_3 | ecosystem: Environmental > Terrestrial > Soil > Wetlands > Permafrost | place: Sweden: Abisko... | reverse complement strand
GCTTTACGATTCGCCCGCGCTGCGCGGCTTTGCTGGAGTCGATCTGGGCCGCGCCGCCGCGCCTGACGAGTCAACGATTCTCAACTTCCGCCACTTGCTCGAAGCCCATGATTTATGCGGCAAGATACTCGATACGGTCAACTTCTATCTGGATCGCAAGGGCATTCGCATTGCTACCGGCACGATCGTTGACGCGACCATCATTGCCGCGCCTTCATCGACCAAGAACAGCAAGAAGGAGCGCGATCCAGAGATGCATCAAACGAAGAAGGGCAACCAATATTATTTCGGCGCCAAGGCGCATATCGGAGTGGATAGTAAGTCGGGAATTATTCACTCGGTATGTACTTCGGCGGCGAGTGTTTCCGATGTGCATATGTTGCCCGACTTATTGCATGGCGAGGAGAAGAAGGTCTGGGGCGATGCGGGTTATCAAGGGCAAACCGAGGCGATTCACGAGGCCGCGCCGCAAGCGCAGGACATGACCTGCCGCCGCGTGAAGACCAAGCAGGGCGTGGATGAAGACGAGAAGCGCAGGAACCGGACTAAGTCACGAGTTAGGGCAAAGGTGGAGTGGCCCTTTCGCATCTTGAAGCGTGTCTTCGGTTATACCAAGGTGCGCTATCGCGGCATCAAGAAAAATCATGAGTGGTTGCTGACAGCCTTCGCTTTGATCAATCTTTACCAGCATCGCAAGCGGCTGACGCCGCAATTGGCCCCGTTGGGGGCGTAGTGTCTCTCGGGGCCGGGAAACGGCTTCCCGAGACGATAATTCGAACAAGTAAAGCACTTTTGGCCTTGAAATCACTGCAGAAATGCGGAATCTCTCCAGGAAATCAACCTCCAACCTTCAACACGGAAAATATCAGGGCCTGATCAGAGGTGCCACAGATGGTATTTATGGATTGATTGTGCGCCATTGGGAGCAAATAACCTGCAAACTGCGGGAGACTTGATGCGATTGCCCTGCGGCGGGGCAGTCTCCGGACCGGTTTTAGCGCGGATCCAGGCGGCTCAAAAATGTCTCCAGTTCCGCGGGCAGCGTCGCCTCCAGTTGCAGCAGCTTGCCGGTGCGCGGGTGGGGGAATTCGAGGCGGGCGGCGTGCAGGAAGTTGCGACCGAGGCGCAGCCGCTCCGGTTGATTGTTGCGGCGGGCGGCCTTGGAGGTTGCGGCCTGCGCGGCAACCTGATCCGTTAACTGGCTGGATGCGCCATAGAGCGTGTCGCCGACGACGGGATGCCCAATGGAGGCCATGTGCACGCGGATCTGATGCGTGCGGCCGGTCTCGATGCGCACGTTGACGAGGGTGAATTTGCCGAAGCGATTGGCAAGCCTGCGCACAACCTCGTAATGCGAGACGGCGGTGCGCGCGTTCATCAAGGGCATGGTGGTCATGCGCGTGCGCCGCTGCGGATCGCGACCGACACTCGAGTTGACGGTGCCGCGCGGGCGCTCGACGGCTCCCTGGACGAGCGCAACATAGGTCTTCTTGATCTGACGGCTGGAGAAGAGCTCCGCCAATGCCGCGTGGGTGCGGTCGTTCTTGGCTACGACGATCAGGCCGCTGGTCTCCTTGTCGAGGCGATGGACGATGCCGGGGCGCAGGTCGCCGCCGGTGGCCGAGAGCTTCTTGAAGCGAAAGAGCAAGGCGTTGACGAGCGTGCCGCGGCTGCGGACGTCGTCATTCTGGCCCGAGCCGGCGTGGACCATCATTCCGGCGGGCTTGTTGATGACGGCCAGATCGGCGTCCTCGTAGATGACATCGAGAGGAATCTCTTCGGCTGTGGCTTTGAGCGGGACGGGACGCGGCTCGCCGGTCACGTCGATGCGCTCACCACCGCGCAGCTTGAATGAAGCCTTCTCGCGTTTGCCATCGACCAGCACATCGCCCTGGTCGATAAGCAGTTGCACACGCGAACGGCTAATGCCGTCCTGTTGCGCGGCCAGGAATTGGACTAGATACAGATCCAGACGCTGGCCCTTGGCCTCCGGCGGTGCTTCGATGGTGCGCAGATCAGTCATGGACGGCCTCGTGGGAATTGCAGGTTGGATTGCGCTCCATCAGGACAAAACCTCCGGCTATGACCAACAGAATCATTGCTGCCTGCGGTCCATCGAGCGTGCCGCCCAGCAGTATGCCGCGGCCTTCGGGGTCGCGCCAGAACTCGGTGATGAAGACGATGACGGCTGCGCCGAGCAGAAAGATGCCTGAGAGATCGCCTGGTTGGCGGCGATAGGAGAGCCTTGGGAATCGGAAGATTTTAAAATACTTTCTCGCAGGGGCTAAAGCCTGAACTTCAACCTGGGGCATTGGCGGCACGACTGAAGTCGTGCCCTGACACTTCACGCCGACATGAATCTCTTGTTCCGCAGACTGCGAATTCGCATCCTGACACAAAACCAATGAAAGGATTGCAAGAGCGAAGAAGCCCAGCGCGGCGTAGGCTTGGACGGGATGGACGGCAACACCTAGCGGAGCGCCAGACCAGAGAGCGGCCAACGGGTGAGAGTAGGTGACAGCCCAGCGGACGGTGGTCTCCGAGCCAAAGCCCGAGCCGGCCAGCAGCGCGCCGAGTTGCTCGAAGGCCAGACCGAGAGCCACAGGCGCGGCCAGCGCATCGGCCGAGCGCAGGAGCGGCATCGGCTGCCTGTGGGCATAGACGATGGCCGCGAGAGTCGCAGCGAAGGCGGCAAAGCCGGTGAGCAGCGGGTGATGAACCGTGGCAAGGCCGAGCAGCCATGCGGGATGGAGCCGCAGCGCGCTCCAATTGAGGGCGATCAGCAACAGCCGCGAGCAGACGAGCGCGGCGAAGAGAGCGATGACAGAGAGATTCCACAGCTTGCCCGCGTCGACGCCGGTCAGGCGCGCCGTGCGTTGCGCCAGATAAAGCGCCAGCAAGACGCCCAAGGCGGTGACCGCGCCATAGGAGGGGATCAGGATTGCGCCGAGATGAAAGAGAATGGGATGCACCAGAGTCAGAATACGGCATGGGAGCTACAGGCGTAGCAGCCGCACTTCCGCGTAAAAAATAGAATCCGACCCGCGGGGCCGTGGTAGATGCGCCGGTGAACCCTTCCTAAGAAGGTGGAGCTCTCCGCGGTTCATTAGGCATTCCGGACTGGCGGACACGGCACACAGAACCGATTGTCGAGTTGAGCCCCTGTTCAATGAATGTTGGTTCAACCAGCGTTGATCATCCCACCTGCTTTGCAGGCCGGTTTCTAGTGTGAATGTAGGCGCGCGGGCGAAAAATTACAAGTCTTGTATTGAAGGCTGGCTTTGTGCTAACGTTTTGAACCCGCCGGAATCGGACTGCTGTTTCCGACTTCGGCGATCAGCGGCGAAGTCTATCCGATTTTTCTCTCGTCTTCGAGCACTTCGTCGAGCATTCCGCGCAGGCTGGCCGCGCGGGCCAGAGTCAGCCGTCCATCGCCGCCCTTGCTCTTGCGGGCCTCTGAGAGCTCGTCGGCGAGATTGAGCGCGGCCAGCACAGCCACGCGCAGCGAATCGACCGTGCGCCCGCCGGCGGCGACGGCGCGCATCCGCGCATCGACCAACGCTGCCAGGTCGCGAATGTGCGCGGCATCGTGCCCGGAGAGGTAGTAGGTCTGGTCGTAGATCTCGACGGCGACATAACCGGAGTGCTTGGGGGAAGACTTTGGAGTCATGGACGGCCTCATAATTCAAGTGCGTCGAGCTGGGAGAGGATGCGCTCGACGCGCTGGCGCACCTGGGCGCGCTCCTCGCGCAGGGTGCTGATTTCCTTTTGGAGCTGCTCGGCCAGCGGCGCCTGCCCGCGCAACTCAAGCTCGGCCCGGGCGGCGCGCTCTTCGGCTGTGGCGCGCGCTTGCCGTTCGAACTTGACCAGATTGACGGTGCGCAGAACGCGCTCTTCCAGCGCTGCAAACTCATCGACGCTGAGGGTTACGGCATTCGCATCCGCAATCGGCACAGCGACCGGCTCGGCGATGGCTTCGGCAACGGGCTCGGCAACCTGCTCCTCTGGCAGCGTCTCTTCCATTACATCGGATTTCCACAAGGACTCGGACATAGAATAAACCTCCACGGGAGTGCAGCTATACCCGTGAAGTATAGCGAAGATTGGCGCTGTTTTCCGGCTAAGCGCGCAGCCGCGCCCCTACTTTGCCAACAGCCTGGACGAGCTGCGCCTGAAAGGCCTGCAACTCTTCCTCGCGCAGCGTGCGGTCGGCGGCCTGGAAGGTTGCGCCGAGCAGCAGCGAGTACTCGCCCGCGCCGAGTTTGGCATCGCGAAAGAGCTCTCGCGCGCGCCAGTCGACCAGCTCGGGAATATGAAGCGCTGCGACGGCCTGATCGATCTGCTCCCAGGCGATTTTTTCGTCGAGGATCAGGGAGAAATCGCGGCGGACGGGCTGGAAGCGCGAGATTTCTTTGGCGATCGGCTGGCGCAACGGCAGCTTGTAGAGGCGGTCGAGATCGAGTTCACCGAGCAGGACCGGCTCCTTCAACTTGCGCTCGGCGGCGACGCTGGGATGCAGTTGACCGAACCAGCCGACGGTGATGCCGTCGACGCTGACACGCGCCGAGCGATAGGGATGGAGCCAGGGCGGCGTCAATCCGGCCTCGGCGGGGAAGCGGTCGAAGAGAACGGCGCGCGAGTGGAAGCGCGCGAGCAGTTGCTCGACGACTCCCTTCAGATCGTGGAACTCGATCGGCCGCGCCGCGTGCAGCGCGGAGTGCTGCGGCAGACTGCCGACCGCTCCAAAGGAGAGCGCGGGGCGTTCGTCGACTTTTTCTGTGCTTCCACTGAAGACCGTGCCCAACTCGAAGAGGCGCACATCGCTCACATCGCGATGCAGATTGCCGGCAATCATGGCGAGCATTCCAGGAATGAGCGATGGGCGCAGTACGCCCGCCTCTTCACTGAGCGGATTGCCGAGGGGAACCGCCACCCCCGGCTGCGGCGCGGTAAGCGCGGCCTCAGTGGCTGAGCAGAAGGTGCTGGCGATGGCCTCATGGAAGCCCGCCGAGAGCATTGCGCGGCGGAGTTCGGATTCCTTTTTCGCCCAGGGCAGCGCGCGCACGCCTTCGCCAAAGGCGGGCAGCGTGTTGGCGAAACGATTGTAGCCGTAGACGCGAGCGACCTCTTCAATCAGATCGATCTCGCGCTCGATGTCGAGACGCCAACTGGGCAGCGTGACCAGCCAGGCAGGCTCGCTGGAGGACTGGCTGACGAGTCCGCAACCCAGCGCGCTGAGCACGGATTCGACTGTTGCGGCGATGATTCCCTCCGCATCGATTGTCGTGCCGAGAATGCGGCGCACCTCGCTCAGCGCGAGCGCGACAGGCCTGCGCTGGGCGGTGCGGGCTTCAAGAGCAGGCACGCGCTCGTCGATCAGATCGCCCTCAATCCAGCCGCCTGAGGCAAGCAGAATACTGCTGACGAGGTCGGATGCAATCTCGGCTGCGTTGAAGTCCGCGCCGCGCTCGAATCTGTGACTCGCATCAGTGTGCAGACCATGCCGCCGCGCCGTGCGGCGCACCGCGACCGGATCAAACCAGGCGGCCTCGACCAGCACATTCTTTGTCTCGGCGGTGATCATCGAGTCCCAGCCGCCCATGACACCAGCCAGGCCGAGAGGCTTCGCGTGATCGGCGATGATCAGGTCTTCGGGGTCCAGAGAGCGCTCGACGCCGTCAAGGGTCTTCAGCTTTTCGCCCTTGCGCGCGCGGCGAACGATGATGCCGCCTTCAAGTTTGTCGAGATCGAAGACGTGTGTGGGCTGGCCCATCAGGAGCCATGCAAAGTTGGTGGCATCGACCGCGTTGGAGATCTGCTTCTGCTCGAGAAGGCCGAAGTAAGTTGCCACCTCAGCGCCGGCAAACCAATCGCGCGTTTGAGCGATGGTCACATTGCGCAGCACACGCGCCGTGAAGCGCCCGCAGGCATCCTCGGCCTCAATGCGCACGGAAAATGGTTTTCCGTACGGCTTGGGCTGGGGCAGCTTGAAATCGAGCTGCGGCAGCGCGAGTCCATAGATCGCCGCCGCCTCGCGCGCCACGCCGTAGTGGTTCATCGCATCCACGCGGTTGGTCGTAACATCCATCTCATAGAACGAGCCATTCCCGTCGCCAAGCGGATAGATGCCATCGACGGCAATGCCGCGCAGAGTGAGGTCTTCAGCGAGCCGTGTATCGTCCACCGGCAGTCCCGGCAAGTACGCTCTAAGCCATTTCGTAAGAATCTTCACTTTGATTCGTTCCTGTCCGAAGTCGTGTTCTTGCCAGGATCAAGTAACTCGAATTGGATTTTTGAGGCTGGCAATTTTTCCCGTGGAAAAACTTCTCCACACAGCTCACATTTGTATTCGAATGAACCGGCAACCATTCCACCGTGAGGGATCCTCCATCTGATGAAATATCTTGCCCCACATTGGCAAGTAATCTCCTTGCCACTCGAAGGTTCATAAATTACAGCATCCATATTTAATTTCTCCTCTTGTCTCACACAAACTGCCCCAAAAACCGCATATCGCCCGCAAACAACGAGCCGATCTCGCTGATGCCGTACTTCATCATCGCGATGCGCTCGACGCCCATGCCGAAGGCAAAGCCGGAGATCTTCTTGGGGTCGTAAGCGGGCTGCTTCTCCGCGGCGAAGGCGAAGACCGCCGGGTCCACCATGCCGCAGCCGAGCAGCTCGATCCAGCCGGAGTTCTTGCATTTGCGGCAGCCTTTGCCACCGCAAAAGATGCAACTGATCTGCACGTCCGCGCTCGGCTCGGTGAACGGAAAGAACGACGGGAAGAAGCGCGTCTTGACCGCCGATCCGAAGAGAGCCTTCATGGCGTGGTCGAGCGTGCCCTTGAGGTCGCTGAAGGTGATGTTGGTGTCCACGCAGAGGCCTTCGACTTGATGGAAGATCGGCGAGTGGGTGGCGTCCTGCGCGTCGTTGCGGTGCACCTTGCCGGGAATCACGATGCGCACCGGCGGCGGCTGCGACTCCATCGTCCGCATCTGGACGGGCGAAGTGTGGGTACGCATCAGCAAGCGGTCGCGCTGCGGGCGGCGCTCTTGATTGGCGACGACCAGCGTGTCTTGAGTGTCGCGCGCCGGATGGCCGGGCGGGAAGTTCATGCTCTCGAAATTGTAGTAATCGCTCTCGACCTCTGGGCCGACGCCGACCGAGTAGCCGAGCGCGGCGAAGACGCCAACAATTTCATTCAGCGTGCGGGTGATCGGATGCTCTGCGCCGAGCAGGCGGCGCGTGCCGGGCAACGTGATGTCGATGGCCTCGGCGGCGAGAGCGGCATCCGTGGGACCGGCTCCGAGCGCAGCGTCCAGCAGGCTCTCGACGACGGCCTTGAAGGCGTTGAATCGGATGCCGAGCGCTTTCTTTGCGTCGGCAGGCGCGGCCTTGAGCCAGCGGCCAGAGACTTCATTGAGCAGGCCCTGTTTGCGGCCCAGCCATTGCAGCTTGAAGGCTTCGACGGCCGCATCATTATCGATTTCAGCGGCCGATGCGCGCGCCTGTTGTTCGAGCGCGGCGAAGGCCCGGTCGAGCGCCGACTCGTCGAATGCGTCAAGATTGGGAATTTCGATGTTCATATGCGTATATGGTCAGGATAAACCATTGATATTACCTACGCAGAACGGCCCGGAATCCTTGGGATTCCGGGCCGTTCATTGACTTGCTGACTTGCTCTTACGCGGCCTTCTTCTCGGCGGCGAGGGCGGCTTTGGCCTTCTCGACCAGCGCGGTGAAGCCGGCTGCGTCCTTGATGGCGATGTCGGAGAGGATCTTGCGGTCCAGCTCGACGCCGGCCTTCTTGAGGCCGTTGATGAGCTGCGAGTAGCTGAAGTTGTTCAGCTTGCAGGCGGCCGAGATGCGCACGATCCATAGCGAACGGAACTGGCGCTTCTTCTGCTTGCGGCCGGTGTAGGCGAACTTGAGGCCGCGCTCGACGGCCTCCTGGGCTGCCTGATAGAGCTTGGACTTGGTGAGAAAATACCCACTCGCCCTCTCCAGAATCTTTTTGCGGCGGTCACTCCGCTTGGTACTGCGCTTTACGCGGGGCATAACATTTCTCCATTTTGCGTTCGGTTGAGCGGCTGGAGGCAGGAGGCCGGAGCCCTTGGCGGGACCGGCTGTAAACCTCTTCACACGCTATTGCAAGCCTGAATCTCTCGCCGGTGCGAACGCGTATCGCATCCGGCGGGGGCCATTTCGGCCCATTGGCATCGCCGCGGCTCCCTCAAATGGGCTGCCGCAACTAGTGCTCAGGCGTAGGGAATCATGCGCGCCACCTTCTTGTAGTCGCCGTCGGAAACCATCAGGGTCTTGCCCAGCTTGCGTTTCACTTTCGGAGATTTCGAAGTAAGGATGTGCCGCGTCTTCGTCTGGCCCCGCTTGATTTTGCCGGTGCCAGTCTTGCTGAAGCGCTTGGCCGCGCCCGTATGGGTCTTCAACTTGGGCATTTTCTTCTCGTTTGGGAGGAGGGATTGCGCCCTCCAGATCGCCCGTGAGACAGGAGTTCCCCTGCCCTCTTGAGGCTTCAACCAGTATACAGCAGGGAGGCATTCCATGCACGCGCGCCTGTTCCGTTTCGGCTCACGGTTTCAATTGCGACGGCCGGGCCGCGATTTGCCGCTCGCCGACCTTGCCTCCCGGAGATTGCCGGATTAGTGTTTGAACGATGGCCGTCCTCTCAGTCGATCTCGCTCACCGCCGCTGGTCCGATCTGGGCATCGTTGTGCTCGAGCGGGCGCGGGTTGCGCAGACCGTGAGCCGCTTGGGTGGTGATCGGAGCCTGCCGCTCAAGGAGATCTTCTCAGCGGCTGCTCCGCCGGAGTCGCCGGAGGAAGAGATTGCCTGCGAGATCATTCCCTGGAACGATCCTGGCCCGGTGGAGGCCGAGGTGCTGGCTGGGCGGCTGAACCACCTGTGCGGCGTGCGTGGCATTCGCGTGCTGATGCTGGATGGCCCGCAGGCCTGGAAGTCGCGTACAAACGGTCTGGAGCACTCGCGGCTGAGCGAGCGGCAACTGAATACCGCGGCCAAGACGGGGCTGCCCGGCATGGTGAAGCCGCAAACGCAGCGGCCCTTTGCCGAGTTCTGCCTGGATGTTTATGAGGCGCTCAGCCGGCGCGGCTGGCGGCGACTGGAGACGCGCGACGCGCCCTCGTCGGCGCTCGATCAGGGGCAGGAACGGCTGTTGGTGGAGAGCTACCCGCATGCGGCCTGGAAGTCGCTGGGGCTGAAGCCGGTGGCCTCGAAGCGCAGAGCTCGCGTAAGCGATCTGGCCGAGGCCTTTGGCGCGCTGCGCGCGCTGATTCCGCTGAGCGTGAACCGTCCGCCGAATCACGACCAGTTGCAGGCGATCGTCGGCGGGCTGCCGGGCCTGGCGCTGGAGGAGCGCAACACGGCCGGCGCGCGCATTGTCGGCCTGCCGCCACGGCGCGAGGATGGCCACTGGCGCGAGGGCTTCATCGTGCTGCCCGTGCCACCGAAAAGCTCGCTCGGGCTTCGCTGGCTGCACTAGAATTCATCTCACAGGAGCCTCTTGCACAATTGACGGGAAACCGGCACTCGATATTCAGGCGCCACCTGCGGTGGGGCATCCGGCGTGCGAGTGCATGGATTCCCCGGTCCCCAAAAGCGAGCGACCGGGGGCACCCGCACCCGTTTGTTGTTTCCCAGACACCCGTCGCCGGAGGTCAGCAATTGTCAAGAGGCCGGAGGCGCGGCGCGACAAATGGTCGAAAAAGCGGTCTTTTTGCCCCCAAAGCGGCCTCTTTGGGGCGGAAAAGTGGGCAAAATCGGCCGTTTGATGTTACTTGTTAATTAACAGAAAGAAAAGATAACTGATTGAAAACATGCATCTTGCAAGAAAGACTGCGCAAAATTCCGGGGGATTTCCACAGGGGGGGGTGGGGGTAAGGCCGAAAAACAGGGAATAGGGACTAAGGGTCTGAGGGACTGGAAACGCGCCGCAGCTTATGTTGGTACTCATGGATTGATTGTGCGCCACAATGGCGAAATCATCTGCAAACGGGCGTTGTGGTTGAGGAATACTGCACGCTGTTTTATATATAACCCAATTGATTCCATAGCCTTGCATAAGTGATTCGCCGGATATTTCCGCTAGAATCCAGCGCATTTTCCGTTCTCTCCAGCAATATTCTGAACACCGTGACCGCTGTCACTGCCGGCAAAAACGACTCGCCCTAGACTCGGTATATGGTTATCGATATGAATTTATCGAATCCGATTCCCATGAGTCGCCCCGAGGCCCGCTCCATCCCTCAGCCGAGCCTGCAGCGCCTTCCGCAGTACCACCATTACCTGGTGGAACTGGAGAGCCGGGGGATCAACCGCATCTCGTGCAGCGGCATCGGCACGGCGCTGGGTCTGGTTCCGGTGCAGGTGCGCAAGGATCTGCAATACACCGGGATCATCGGCAAGCCGAAGACCGGCTACTCCGTCTCCGCGTTGATCCAGGCGATCGAAAGCTTTCTCGGCTGGAACAACATCAACGAGGCTTTTCTGGTGGGAGTGGGCCACCTGGGGACGGCGCTGCTGGGCCATGAGCGGTTCACGCAGTTCGGTCTGCATATCGTCGCCGCCTTCGACACCGATCCGGCCAAGATCGGCCAGTGGATTCACGAGAAGGCGGTCTTGTCCCTGGACAAGCTGGCCGATCTGGCGCCGCGCATGAGCATTCACTTAGGAATTATCACCACGCCCTCTAATGTGGCGCAGGCCGTCGCCGATGAGATGGTCAAGGGGGGCATTCAGGCAATTTGGAACTTTGCTCCCGTCAAGCTCACAGTTCCCGAGCACATCATTGTGCATAACGAAGATCTGTATAACTCGCTGGCTTCGCTCTCCTGGAAGCTGGCGCGGCGATTCCGTGTACCCATGCAGGAAGAGAAGGAGGCAGTTTAGATGGCGACCATAGCCCTCGATCGCGCGGAGAGGTTTGAAAAGGTGGTCAGCATTCTGGACCGCCATGCCCGCCGTCCCTCAGGATTGATTCCGATCCTGCAGGCGATTCAGCACGAGTACCAGTATTTGCCCGAAGAGGTGCTCACCTATGTGGCAACTTCTTTGGATGTTCCTCCGGCGCGCGTCTATGGCGTGGCGACGTTTTACGCCCACTTTGCGCTGGAGCCCAAGGGCAAGCACGTCATCCGCATCTGCGATGGAACGGCCTGCCATGTGAAGCAGTCCTTGCCGGTGTTGAATGCGCTGCACGAGAAGCTGGGCACCAGCGAGAAGAGCAAGACAACCGCCGACATGATGTTCACCGTGGAGACGGTGGCCTGCCTGGGCGCCTGCGGACTGGCTCCGGTGATCGTCGTCGACGAGCAGGTCTACGGACAGATCACGCCGGAGCGCGCCGTCGCGCTGATCGACGAAATCAAGAGTGCGGAAGCAACGCTGGCCGCGGAATCCGCGCTGCCCGAGGTGGTCAATGGATAAGTTGGAAACGCTCACCACAGTTCCGCAGAATGGGCACGGCATCTCCACGCTGGCTCAGGTGCGGCGCGTGATCATCTGCGCCGGCACGGGCTGCATGGCCAACGGCGCGATGAAGGTCCACGAGGCCTTCAAGAGCGAGATCGCCGGCTCCGGCCTGCGCGTGATTCTGGAACTGCGCGCCGAAGCCACGAGCGACGAGATTCGGCTCTCGAAGAGCGGCTGTCAGGGCTTCTGTCAGATGGGACCGCTGGTCTCGGTCGTGCCCGACGGCATTCTGTACACCAAGGTGCGCGGCGAAGACGTGGCCGAGATTGTCGAGAAGACGCTGGCGGGCCACCAGATCGTGGAGCGGCTGCTCTACAAGGATCCGGCGACGCGCCAAAGCTGCCAGGGCATCGAGGACAATCCCTTCTACGCACGGCAAAGCCGCTTTGTGCTGCATGAGTGCGGCTTCCTGGATCCGGAGGATATTCGCGAATATATGCTGCATGGCGGATATGCGGCGGCAAAAAAGGCATTCGTCGAGATGTCTCCCGAGGAGATCTGCAAGACGATCCTCGACTCCGGCCTGCGCGGGCGGGGCGGCGGCGGCTTTCCGACGGGACGCAAGTGGGAGGCGGCGCGGATACAGAACTCCGCCAAGAAATACGTCATTTGCAACGGCGACGAGGGCGACCCCGGCGCGTTCATGAACCGCTCCGTGATGGAGGGCAATCCGCACAGCGTGATTGAAGGCCTGATGATTGCGGCCCGCGCCATCGGCGCGAGCGAGACGCTGGTCTACGTTCGCGCCGAGTATCCGCTGGCCGTCGAGCGGATGCGCCGCGCCGTGGCCGATGCCGAAAGCGCCGGCATTCTGGGCAAGAACGTCTTCGGCTCCGGCCTGAGCATGAAGTGCGAGGTGATGGAAGGCGCGGGCGCATTCGTCTGCGGCGAAGAGACGGCCATGATCGCCTCGATCGAAGGCCAGCGGGGAATGCCGCGGCCCAAGCCGCCCTTTCCCGCGCAGAGCGGATTGTGGGGCAAGCCGACGATCATCAACAACGTCGAGACGCTGGCCCATGTCTGCCGTATTCTCAACGAGGGCCCCGAGGTCTTCAAGCAGATCGGAACGAAAGAGTCTCCGGGCACGAAGACCTTCGCGCTCACCGGCCACGTGGCCAACACCGGCCTGGTGGAGGTTCCCTTCGGCACGACGCTGCGCGAGATCGTCTACAACATCGGCGGCGGCGTGACGGACGACGCGGGCAAGATCTGGAAGACAGGCTTCAAGGCGGTGCAGATCGGCGGTCCCTCCGGCGGCTGCCTGACCGAGGATCATCTCGATCTGCCGCTGGCCTACGAGTCCCTGCGCTCGGTCGGCGCCATGGTGGGCTCCGGCGGACTGGTGGCGATGAACCAGGGCACCTGCATGGTGAGCATTGCGCGCTTCTTCATGGAGTTCACGCAGCGCGAATCCTGCGGCAAGTGCGTGCTCTGCCGCGAGGGCACGCGCCAGTTGCTGGCGCTGCTCGATGACGTGATCGAGGGCCGCGCCGATCAGAACACGCTGGACCTGCTGGAGAAGCTGGGCCGCGCGGTGCAGATCGGCTCCCTCTGCGGACTGGGCAAGACCGCGCCCAATCCGGTGCTGTCGACGATGCGCTACTTCCGCAAGGAATACGAAGAGCACGTCTTTGAGAAGCGCTGCCGCACGGGCCGCTGCAAGGCGCTGCTGAGCCCGGAGATCAATCAGGTGAAGTGCAAGGGCTGTGGCCTGTGCATCAAGGCCTGCCCGACGGGCGCCATCACGGGAGAAAAGAAGCAGCCGCACCAGATCAATCCCGAGTTGTGCATCAAGTGCGGCGCGTGCGCTACAGCCTGCAAAATTCACGCGGTCGAGGGGATATAGCCAGATGAACACAGTCACGCAGCCAACATTGACGATCGATGGAAAAACGGTGGTGATCGAGGGCGAACGCAATCTGCTCGAACTCGTGCGCAAGGCCAACATCGACCTGCCCACCTTCTGCTATCACTCCGAACTGAGCGTCTATGGCGCCTGCCGCTTGTGTCTGGTGCAGATTGAAGGGCGCGGCATTCAGGGCGCCTGCTCGACGCCCGCCGAGCCGGGCCTGAATGTGCTGACCACGACGCCGGAGATCCGCGAGATTCGCAAGATCGCCGTCGAACTGCTGCTGGCCAACCACGATCAGAGCTGCCCCACCTGCTCACGCAGCGCCAACTGCCAGTTGCAGAGCCTGGCTCTGCGGCTGGGCGTGAAGAAGGTGCGCTTCAAGAGCGTGCATCAGCCGGTTCCGCTCGACGAGTCTTCACCGTCACTGGTGCGCGATCCAAACAAGTGCGTCCTGTGCGGCGATTGCGTCCGCATGTGCGCCGAGATTCAGGGCATTGGAGCGATCGACTTTGCGCATCGCGGCCACGAGGTCAGCGTGCAGCCGGCCTTCGGCAAGCTGCTCGGCGAGGTCGAATGCGTCAACTGCGGCCAATGCGCCAGCGTCTGCCCGGTGGGCGCGCTGACGGTCAAGTCCGAGGTTGATAAAGTCTGGGAGCTGCTCGCCGATCCGAAGAAAACAGTGATTGTGCAGATTGCTCCCGCCGTGCGCGTCGGCCTGGGCGAGTGCTTCGGCCTGAAGCCGGGCGAGATCACCACCGGCCGTATCGTGGCCGCTCTCAAGCAGCTCGGCTTCGATCAGATCTACGACACTTCGTTTGCCGCCGACCTGACGGTCATCGAAGAGGGAAGTGAATTTCTGGAGCGCAAGACGCAGGGCGGAACTCTGCCCATGTTCACCTCCTGCTGCCCCGGATGGGTCAAGTACGCGGAGCAGTACTTCCCCGAGCTTCTGCCCAATCTCTCCACCTGCCGCTCACCGCAGGCGATGTTCGGCTCACTCGTGAAGGCGATGCTGCCCGAGCAGATGAAGATCGAACGCAACGACATCAAGGTCGTCGCCATCATGCCTTGCACGGCCAAGAAGTTCGAAGCCCAGCGCCCGGAGATGGGCGTCGATGGCGACCCCGACGTGGATGTGGTGCTGACCACGCAGGAGCTGGGGCAGATGATTCAATCCGCCGGCATCCTGTTCGACGCATTGCAGCCCGAGTCCTTCGATATGCCCTTCGGCTTCTATACCGGCGCGGGCGTCATCTTCGGCAACTCCGGCGGCGTGATGGAAGCAGTCTTGCGCTACGCCGCGGAAAAAGTCTCCGGCAAAAAGCTGGACAATGTGGACTTCCAGCAGGTGCGCGGCGAATCCGGTTTGCGCGAGGCCACGGTCACGGTCGACGGCACCGAACTCCGGCTGGCCATCGTGCATGGCTTGCGCAATGCCCGCGTCGTTGCCGAGCAGGTGAGAGCCGGCAAGAGCAAATACGACGTGATCGAAGTGATGGCCTGCCCCGGAGGCTGCGTGGGCGGCGCGGGACAGCCGGTGACCACCTCACAGGAGGCGCGCGCGCTGCGGACAAAAGGCTTGTACCACGCCGACAAGATGCTGCAACTGCACAAGTCGCAGGACAACGTCTTCATCGCCGACTGCTACACAAAGTTCCTCGGCGAGATCGGCGGAGAGAAGGCTCATCATCTGCTGCACACCAGCTACAGCAGCCGCCGCCGCATCGCCGATGAGACGCTGTCGCTGACCCAACCGCAACAGGGCGCCGAGAAGACTAAAGTGAGCGTCTGCCTGGGAACGAATTGTTTCTTGAAGGGCTCGCAGGAGGTGCTGAACGGCGTGCTGCGCCACGTGGAGCAGAACAACCTGGAAGGCAAGCTCGACGTGCGGGCCGGCTTCTGCTTCGAGAAGTGCGAGAGCGGTCCAACGGTAATGATCGACGGCGAACATGTGCATCACTGCACCGCCGCAAAGGCGATTGAAGAGTTGAATAACCGCATTGAAAGCGAAAAAACCGCTTGAGCAGTTGACGCGGAACGAGTAAGCCCCGGCGCCGGCTGAGTGATCGCAAAGGAGACTATTTTGATTACTCACGAACGAGCAGACTATATCAATGAAGTGGAGATCGACGCGATTCTCGAGCAACAGAAGCGTCCCGAGGCGGCGAAGGTCCGCGAACTGCTGGCCAAGGCGCGCGAGATGCGCGGGCTCTCCATGGAAGAGGTGGCCACACTGTCTCGCGTCGAGAGCCGCGAACTGCTGCAAGAGATCTTCGACGCGGCCAAGCAGATCAAGGAAGCGATCTACGGAACGCGGCTGGTCTTCTTTGCGCCGCTCTACATCTCCAACCGCTGCTCCAACGAGTGCACCTACTGCGCCTTCCGCGCAACCAACGCCACGCTCAAGCGGCGCACCCTGACGCAGCAGGAGATCGCCGAGGAGACGCGCATCCTCGTTCGCCAGGGGCACAAGCGCGTGCTGATGGTCTCCGGCGAGGCGCTGCCGCCCGAGGGCTTTCAATACCTGCTCGACTCGATTGCGACCATCTACTCGACGCGCGTCGGCCCGGGCGAGATCCGCCGCGTCAATGTGAACCTTGCGCCGCAGACCACCGAGCGCTTCCGCCTGCTGAAGCAGGCCGAGATCGGAACCTTCCAGCTCTTTCAGGAGACCTATCATCGCCCCACGTACGCGGCGGTCCATCTGAAGGGCACCAAGCGCGACTACGACTGGCGCGCCACGGCCTTCGACCGGGCGATGGAGGCGGGCATCGACGATGTCGGCCTTGGCGTTCTGTTCGGGCTTTACGATTGGCGCTTCGAGATCATGGCCATGATGCAGCAGATCCGGCACCTGGAAGAGAGCTTCGGCGTCGGTCCGCACACCATCAGCTTCCCGCGCATGGAGCCGGCGGTCGGCTCCGACGTTGCCTCACAGCCGCCGCATCCGGTCAGCGACGCGGACTTCATGAAGATGATCGCCATCATGCGCCTTGCCGTGCCTTATACGGGCATGATCATGTCCACGCGCGAGACGGCCGAGGTGCGCCGCGCGACGCTGGAGCTGGGCATCAGCCAGATCTCCGCCGGCAGCCGCACCGATCCCGGCGGCTACAAGGACGGCGAAGGCGACCCGAACGGCAGCCAGTTTCAACTCGGCGATCATCGCAGTGTCGAAGAGGTTGTCAGCGACGTCGTCTCACTCGGCTTTCTGCCATCCTTCTGCACCGCCTGCTATCGCCTGGGGCGCACCGGGCAGGACTTCATGGATATGGCCAAGCCGGGCGAGATCAAGTATCACTGCCATCCCAACGCGCTCTCCACATTTCAGGAGTATCTGTCGGACTACGCCGGCGCGGAGGCAAAGACCCAGGGAGAAAAACTCATCTCCATCGAGCTGCAACAGATGGATGGCCGGCAGACCGCCTGCGCGCTGCCCATGTTGAACAAGGTGCGACGCGGTGAACGCGATGTGTTTGTTTAAAGCGGTTCTCCAATATTTATGCCCTGACCAGCTCTGTCGAAGGTGGCTTTTTCTTGAGGAAAAAACCACTCAGTTACATGGCTTAGGAGTACAGCAATTGGAGAACCGCTGCAGGGTGAATTGCCCGTGACTGAACTGAGCAAATCCGATCTGCTTCAATGGCTGCGCGAGAGCGATCCTGAGCGCCTCGCGGAGCTGTACGAGCAAGCCGACGACGTGCGCAGGCTGAACGTCGGCGACGCTGTGCATCTGCGCGGGTTGATCGAGATCTCCAGCCACTGCATGCGCCAGTGCATGTACTGCGGGCTGCGCCAGGCAAATCGCGCACTGCCGCGCTACCGCATGACGCGCGACGAGATCCTTGACTGCGCGCGCCAGGCTGAGCGGCTCGGCTTCGGCACCGTCGTCATGCAGGCCGGCGAAGACGACGAACTCACCGGCGATTGGATCGCGGAGATTGTGCGCTCCATCAAGCGCGAGAGCGCGCTGGCCGTCACGCTCAGCCTGGGCGAGCGCTCTCTTGACGAATTCAAGCAATGGCGCGCGGCGGGCGCGGACCGTTACCTGCTGCGCTTTGAAACCTCCGACGCCAATCTCTTTCGTCTCATTCATCCGCCGCGCGCATCCGGCGCACCGGACCGATTGCAACTGCTGCGGCAACTGAAGAAGCTCGGCTACGAGGCGGGCGGAGGCGTGATGGTCGGCATTCCTGGCCAATCGTACGAGAGCCTGGCCGACGACATTTTGGCCTTTCGCGCGCTCGACCTTGACATGATCGGCATTGGCCCTTACATTGCCCACGCCGATACGCCGCTGGGCTCCGGCGCGCTTCGTCCCGCCATTGCTCCGGCCGATCAGGTGCCCTCTGTTGAAGAGATGGTCTACAAGATGATCGCTCTTGCGCGCATCGTCTGCCCCACGGCAAACATTCCCAGCACCACGGCGCTGGCCACCATCAACCGCGTGGATGGGCGAAAGCGCGGCCTCAGCGTGGGCGCCAATGTCGCCATGCCCAATCTGACGCCGGCGCGCTATCGCCGCCTCTACGAGATCTATCCCGACAAGGCCTGCGTGGGCGAGAGCGCGATCGATTGCAATCAATGCCTGCGCGGCCAGATTCACTCACTGGGGCGCTTTGCGGGCGAGGGCCAGGGCGGGCGGGGAACGATCGAAACCCTTGAAGGCAATCTGCATCCTGCGCGCGAGCGCTTCGTGCAGTTGCAGGCATCGTGAGGTGGATATGGCTTCCGAAGACGGAGTTGTAGAGATCGTAGTTTGCCTGGGAAGCTCCTGCTTTGCCCGCGGCAACTCGGAGAACCTCGCCATCCTCAACCAGCAGGTCAAGAGCCGCGGGTTGAACGCAACCATCCGGCTCACCGGAAAGCTCTGCCAGGACCAATGCAAGCAGGGGCCCAATCTGACGATCGATGGGGAGTTTTATCACGGCGTGACCGCGCAACGATTGCGCGAACTGCTGCAACAGCCGGGCAGTCCGCTGCGGGGGGATGATGGAAAAGCTTAATCCCATCTACACGCAAGAGCGCGAGTGTCAGGATTGCCACAAGTGCATTCGCGAGTGTCCGGTGAAGGCGATCCGCGTCGAGGACGGCTATGCGCGCGTGGTGCCGGAGCTGTGCATCATGTGCGGCAACTGCGTGCTGGCCTGCCCCAGCAGCGCCAAGCGGGTGCGCGACGATCTGCCCCAGGCCAAGGCGCTTTTCACCGGCGGGCGCAAAGTCTTCGTCTCCCTTGCGCCGTCCTTTGTGGCGCACTTCACCGGCGTGAGCCCGGCGCAGTTGATTCATGCATTCAAGAAGCTCGGCTTTTATGCCGTCTCCGAGACGGCGCTGGGCGCGCAGCAGGTCTCGGCCGGCGTTAACGCGCTGATGCGCGGCGATCAAAAGCAGATCTGGATCTCCTCGGCCTGTCCGGTCGTGGTCGATTTCATCGGCAAATATCATCCCGAGTGTCAGCCGCATCTGTTCAGCGTTCTCTCGCCCCTGCTGACGCATTGCAAGATGCTGCGCGCGCGCTATGGCAATGAGATCGCCATCGTCTTCATCGGTCCCTGCATCGCCAAAAAGACCGAGGCCGAGCAGCATCCCGAGCTGCTGGACGCGGTGCTCACCTTCGAGGATCTGGAGCGCTGGCTGGACGACGAGGGCATTCGCCTGGACGAGATCGCCGCCGTGCCCGAGGACCGCTTTCAGCCCGAACAGGCCGAGGAGGGCGCGCTCTACCCCATCGACGGCGGCATGGTTCCCGGCATCGACGGGGTCGGAAGCGAGCAGTTCATGGCCTTCTCCGGCCTCTCCAATGTCGAACAGGCGCTGCAGGACATCTCCGCCTGGAAGCCGGAGCAGAATATCTTCTTCGAACTGACGGCCTGCGCCGGCTCCTGCGTTAACGGACCCAAGGCGGCGCGCGGCACATCGGTCGCCCGCCGCCGCTACGAGATCGTCCACTACGCCCGGCCCGCCGCCGAGCATCCGCGCACGCTCGCGCTCTGCATCGATCGCGAGTATGCCGCCTCACCCATCGCGCGCAGCCAGTACAGCGAACAGCAGATGAGAGAGGCGCTGCGCACCGTGGGAAAATACTCCGCCGAGGATGAGCTGAACTGCGGCGGCTGCGGATACGACTCCTGCCGCGACTTTGCCCGCGCCCTGATTGCGCGCAACGCCGAGCGCATGATGTGCGCCACCTATACGCGCAAGCTGGCGCAGAAAAAAGCCAACGCCCTGCTGCAGAAGATGCCCTCGGCCGTCGTCATCGTCGATGAGGAGATGCGCATCATCGAGTGCAATTTGAACTTTGTCCATCTCTTTGCCGCCGATCTGGAACACGCCAAAGAACTGGAGGGCAGCGCGCTGGACGCCGTGATTCCGTTCTCCTCTCTCTTCAGCCGCGTGCTCGATTCCGGCGAGGATATCGTCGGCCACGACATCCGTTATCAGCGCAGCATCCTCAACACGAGCATCTTCACCATCGAGCCGCATTCGGTTCTCTGCGGCATCTTTCAGGACATCACCAAGCCCATCTTCCAGAAGGAGCAGATCATCGGCCGCGCCCGCGAGGTCATCCAGAAAAACCTCAAAACCGTGCAGCAGATCGCCTTCCTGCTGGGTGAAAACGCCGCCGACTCCGAGATCATCCTCAACTCCATCGTGCGCTCCTTCAGCCCCGAGGAGCTGGAGGGCGGCGACGCGGGTGGACGCCCATGACATCCTCCGGCAGCTTCATCGAGGTCGACTCCTGCCAGAGAGCCAAGAACGGGCAGTTCATCTCCGGCGATGTCTTTCTCTCGCGCAAGGTCGAGCCCGAGGGGCGCATGATCACGGTCCTCTCCGACGGGCTGGGCAGCGGCGTCAAGGCCAGCGTGCTCGCCTCGATGACGGCCACCATGGCCTTGAAGTTCACCGCCAGCCCGATGGACATCCACGACTCGGCCGAGATCATCATGGACACGCTGCCCATCTGCAGCGTGCGCAAGATCAGCTACTCCACCTTCACCGTGGTCGACGTGGACGGCTCCGGCGCAACGCGCATCATCGAGCATGGCAATCCGCCCTACCTGCTGATTCGTCCCGGCGGCGAAGTGAAGGTGGAGAAGACCGAGGTGCGCCCCAAGCGCTGGGAGGAGCGCGTGATCAGCTTCTCCTCCTTCCAGGCGCAGCGCGAGGATCGCATTGTCTTCTTCTCCGACGGCATTACCCAGGCGGGCATGGGCGAGTTTCGCACGCCGCTCGGATGGGGGCTGGAGAGTGTGGCCGCCTTTGTGCGCGAGAAGATCGACCGCCAGCCCTCGATCTCGGCCCGCGATCTATCGCGCCAGCTCGTCGCCCGCGCCGAAGAGGTGGACGGACTGAGCGCCAAAGACGACATCACCTGCGGCGTGGTCTACTTCCGCAGCCCGCGCCAGTTGCTGGTGATGACCGGCGCGCCCTTCAATCGCGCCCACGATCACGATCTGGCGAAGATGGCCGAATCCACTCCGGGGCGCAAGGTGATCTGCGGCGGCACCACGGCCAACATCGTCTCCCGCATGCTCAATCGACCGATTCAGATCGATATGCGGCAGCCGATGCACTCGACCGTTCCGCCTTCGGCCCGCATGGACGGCTTCGATCTGGTGACCGAGGGCACGCTCACCCTGGGCGAGGTGCTGCGCCTGCTGGAGCAGGGCTTCGATCCCGAGCAGACGCGCGCCAATGCCGCCGTGCGCCTGGCCAACCTGCTGCTCGACAGCGACATCGTCAACTTCGCCGTCGGCACGCGCATCAACGAAGCGCACCAGGACCCCAACATCCCCATCGAACTCGATCTGCGCCGCAACATCGTCAAGCGCATCGCGCAGTTGCTGGAGAGCAAGCACATGAAGCGCGTCCTCATTCACTATCTGTAAGCGACTCCAGCCACAGCCTCCAGAAGCGGCCGGCGGCCTCCGCCAACGCCGCTGCGTACTGCTTAGCCTCGGCGCGCAGCCCGGCCGCCGAAAGGCCCGCGGATTGCAGCTCGCTGGCGTGGCCCACGTACCAGCTCTCGAGGCCTGCGGCCGTCACCTCGGGATGAAATTGCAGCCCGAGCGCGAAGTCGCCAATCGTAAAGGCCTGATGCGCGTAGCGCTCGGAAGAGGCCAGCAGGCGCGCGCCGGGCGGCAGATCGAAGGTGTCGCCATGCCAATGAAAGAGCTTCAGATCCACAGCCAGCAGCGGAGCAAACCAATCGGGCGAATCGCTTGCGGCCTTCAGCGGAAACCAGCCGATCTCTTTACCGTTTGTGCCCGGATAGACGCGGGCGCCGAGTGCCGCGGCCATCATCTGCGCGCCCAGGCAGATGCCCAGAATCGGCTTGCGCTCGGCCAGCCGCCGACGGATGAGGGCAATTTCATCGGCAAGAAAGGGATAATCCCGCTCGTCGTAGACCCCGATCGGCCCGCCGAGAACGATGAGCAGATCGCAGCTCTCGGCCTGCGCCAGCGGAAACCGCGCCGTCGAGGCTAGCCTGCTTTCGATCGTAAAGCCGCGCTCGACGAGCGGCGCTTCCAGCGTGCCGAGGTCTTCAAAGGCAACGTGACTCAGGACGAGGGCGTGGTGTGTCGGCTTCTGCATGGCATCAGTCTACGAGGCCGGAGATGAGGATTCAATCAACAAAATCCACCTGCGGGGCGACGGTGATGATGCCGCGCTCATGGCCCAGGTCGAGCAGCTTGCGGATCGCCGCGCGCCCGTCCGCGCCGTAGTCCAGCGTCCGCTCATTCACATACATATTGACGAAGCGGCTGGCCAGGCGCGTATCCAGGTCGCGGGCAAACTGCATCGCGTATTCCAGTGCTGCTTCGCGATGATCGAGAGCGTGCTGGATGCTGTCGCGCAGCGCCTTGGAGAGCGTCTTGTGCGCCTCCGCGCCCAGCGAGCGGCGGATCGCGTTGCCGCCCAAGGGCAGCACGAGGCCGGTCGTCTCCTGCCACCAGAGGCCCAGGTCCAGTACCTTGTGCAGACCGCTGGTGCCGTAGGTGAGCTGGCCCTCGTGGATGATCAGCCCGGCTTCGAAGTCACCGGCAAGAATCGCCGGAATGATCTTGTCGAAGGGAACCGTCTCGGTGCGGAGCTCCGGATTGAAGATCTTCAGCGCCAGATAGGCGGTCGTCATCTCGCCGGGAACGGCGATCTTGATGCGGCCCAAATCCTCCGGCGCCAGCGGCTTGCTGGAGACCACCATGGGTCCGTAGCCCTCGCCCACGCTGCCCCCGCAGCCCATCAGCGTGTACTGCTCTTGCAGATAGGGATAGGCGTGAAAGCTGATCGCGGTGATGTCGAAGAAGGCTTCCTTCTGGGCGCGCAGATTCAGCGTCTCGATGTCGCAGAGCGTGTGCGTGAATTTGTAGCCGGGGACGCGGATCTTATTCGTCGCCAGCCCATAGAACATGAACGCGTCGTCCGAGTCGGGACTGTGCGCGATGGAAATTTCTACGCTCTCAGCCGGTTTTCCGGCTGCTGTCTTTGCTTGACTCATGGGGAATCATAGTCCTTTCGGAGAATAAAAGAAGGGCTAAACCTCTGTTTCTACGTCGCTTTTCTCTGTCGATACCGGCTGCGAGGCGCCCCCCGGCGCACTCTTTTTCCGCTTGCCGGTGCGATATAGACCGATGTGATGCGCCATGCCCCATGCTGCGATCAGCAGCCCCAGCAGCGAGACGAAAAGAATCATCAACAACCAGCGCATCAGTAGCAAACCATGCTCAGGATACCAGACTCACCGCTAAGCGAGCCTGTGCATCGGGGCAGGGAAGCCGAGATTCAAGCCTCGAGCAGGCTCTGCAGCAGCCAGGCGAGGTAGGGCTGGCTGGCTGCTTCAACGCCCAGCACCAGAAACTCCGGCGTCTGGTAGCTGTGCAGTTCATGGAGCCGGGCTTCGAGGGCGGTGAGTTGGGCTTCGTTGGTTTTAAGCAGCAGCAGCGTCTCGGTGGCGGACTCGACCGCGCCCTGCCAGCGATAGATGGACTGTGCGCCGGGGATCAGCGTGGCGCAGGCGGCGAGACGCTCCTCGACCAGGGTGCGGCCGAGGCGGGCGGCCTCGTCGGGGTTGGCCGTGGTGGTGAGGACGATGCGGATGGGTGGAGTGGTTTCGGACATTTTGACTTCCTCGGTAAGTGTAAGGCATTCCCAATGGCGTTTTTTCACCTACCCTGCTACGCTTTTACTGTGCAGATCACGGTCACCATCCCGGATGAGTTCGCCGCGCAGGTTAAGGCCCGCGGCCTGACGCCGGAGAACTATGTTGAGAACCTGATCGATGATGCGGTGCGCACGGCTTCCAGGCCTCTTCCTCCGGCCAAGCCTAGAATGGATATGGCGACATTTCTCCGGGAGATGGCTTCTTTTTCCGATAAAATTCCTCAACTTCCCGACGAGGCTTTTACCCGCGAGAGTTTTTATCAGGACCATGACTGATGTCGCCCGCGCCGAGGTATTTGATCGATACCAATGTTCTATTGCGGATATTTCGGCCAGACGACCCCCAGCACCAACTGACACGGGCAGCTCTCGATGAGTTGGACAGGCGTGGAATTGAAGCCTGTTTCTCCCTGCAAAATATAGCTGAGTTTTGGAATGTCTGTACCCGGCCCCTGGAACGAAACGGCTATGGCCTCAACATCTCCGATGCCAGCCAATGTGTCGACCGAATCGAACGCACAATGACTTTTCTTCCAGACAATGAGGAAGTTTATTCGATCTGGCGTCGGCTGGTGATTGCCAATCAAGTATGCGGCGTGCAGGTGCATGATGCGCGGCTTGCTGCGATCATGCAGGCTTATGGCTTGACATGCATTTTGACGCTGAATCTGCCTGATTTCCTGCGCTATGCGAAGATTCAGGCAGTGCATCCAAGCCAAGTTCAGCCCTCGGCGCAATAGCAGAAACGGGTCTCTGCAACTGCAGAGAACTTGTTCCCGCGCGCCCGAGTAAGGCAGTATGAAATGAGAGCCGCTCGGTACGGCTCAAGGAGAATTGTCGATGGCGAAGGGGATCAGGTTTGGGACTTCGGGGTGGCGGGCGATTGTGGCCGAGGAGTTTACGGTGGCCAATATTCGCCTCGCGGTGGCGGGCATTGCCGCGTATGTGAAGACGCAGCCGGAGCCGCACCGCGTACTTGTGGGCCGCGATCCGCGCTTTCTGGGCGAGAGCTTTGTGGACGTGGCGGCGCGCGTGCTGGCCGGGGCGGGCGTGACGCCGATTGTGATTCCCGAGGCCGCGCCGACGCCGGCTATCGCCTATGCGGTGCGCGAGCTGAAGACGAGCGGCGCGATCAACTTTACCGCCTCGCACAATCCGCCGGAGTACAACGGCATCAAGTTCTCGACGCACGACGGCGCACCGGCTTTGCCGGAGGTGACAAAGCAGATCGAGGCGGCGATTGCGGCGTTGCAGCAGAGCGGCGCGGCGATTGCGCTGGCGGAGGTTCCGGCGGGCGGCTTTGAGACAGCCGACGTGAAGCCGGGTTTTGTGAAGCGGATTGGAGAGCTGGTGGACTTGAAGACCATCGCCGCTTCAGGCATCAAGATTGTCTACGATCCCTTCTGGGGCGCGGGGCGCGGCTACAGCTCGGAGATTCTCGGCGCGGCGGGCGTCGCGGTGGAGACGGTTCACGATTACCGCGATGTTTTATTCGGCGGCCATGCGCCGGAGCCGGATGATCCTCTGCTGGGCGATTGCAAGGCCAAGATGAAGCAGACGGGCGCAGTGCTGGGCATTGCGACCGACGGGGACGCGGACCGCTTCGGCGTGGTGGACGCGGACGGCACCTTCATTCAGCCGAATTACATCATCGCGCTGCTCTTCGATTACCTGGTGGAGACGCGCGGCTGGCGGAACGGCGTGGCCAAGAGCGTGGCGACGACCAACCTGATTAATGCGCTGGCCGACTACCACAAGGTTCCGCTCTATGAAACGCCCGTCGGCTTCAAGTATATCGGCGAGCTGATCAACCAGGACAAGATCGCCATCGGCGGCGAGGAGTCGGCGGGGCTGACGATTCGCGGCCATGTGCCGGAGAAAGACGGCGTGCTGGCCGGATTGCTGGTGGCCGAGATGGTGGCCAAGCGCGGCCGGAGCCTGAGCGCGCAGTTGCAGGAACTGTTTGCCAAGGTTGGTTCCTTCTATCCGATTCGCGCGAACTTCCACTTGACCCCGCAGGCAATGGCCGCGTTCACTGAGAAGATGAAGGCCGATCCCGCCGATCTGAGCGGGCGCAAGGTGGCGAGCGTGGTGCGCACGGACGGGTTGAAGCTGATCCTGGAGGATGGCTCATGGGTCTGCTATCGGCTCTCGGGAACCGAGCCGGTGGTGCGCGCTTATACGGAGGCGCGCAGCGAACAGGACTCCGAGGCGCTGCAGGCGGCGGCCAAGCAGTTTGTGCTGAGTTAGAATTCCGAGTCAGGAATTGCCTGTGGAATTCGGTACGCGGAGACGCGGATTCTTCGACTCACCACCCCCAAACTGAAGAACGTTTGGGGCCCCGTTCGCTCAGAATGACAGATCGAATTGGGAGAGGACAGCTCGATGCCGGTCGTGACAAGACAAGCCGAGAAAAGCGCGACGGAGCCGCCGGCAACGCTGCGGGAGCGGGCGCTCGGCTGGCTGCGGCGGGCCTGGCGTCCGGCGGCCTCGGTGGCTGCCGTGACAATCGCGTTCGTGCTCGTCTGGCAGGGCATCAGCGGCAAGAACGGGCTGCTGATGTGGCGCGAGAAGCAGGCCGAGGATCGCGAACTGCAGAAGGAGATCGACGCGCTGAACCAGGAGAACGCCCGCCTGCGCCAGCGCGTGGAGCAACTGAACTCGAATCCGGATGCAATCAATCAGGTTGCGCGGGAGCAGTTGCACTACGCCAAGCCGAATGAGGTGATCGTTCAACTGCCGCCGGAGAAGAAGCCGCCGGAGCAGCTGATTGGCTCCGGTAAGTAATTGGATTCATATAGATTATTGAAACCTTCATCCCTTTCGCGGTATTTCAATTTACGGGAAAATTAGGTAGTGGGTCAGTTTGAATAAAGATACCCTCGGGGGCTAAAGCCCGCATGATATTGCGGAGTTTATGTACGGGCTAAAGCCCGTACCCTTCAAATTGACCCACTGCTGAAAATTACTTCTCCAATCCCTCAGGCGAAGCCAAAGAAATCGATTCGCGGTGTGAGATTCCGAACCAATTCAATTATTCAAAGAACTTGTCGATAGATGAAATATGCCTCTGACCCAGAGTTGAAATGGGTCCAATGCTCTTTCGGCACATGCAAAGGGCCTCTCATGTCTGAGACCGTATTCAAACCGGAAGCGCTGGTTCCCATCTGGGTAGAAAATACCGGCATCTCCGCGCTGGAAAAGATGGCGCAGCGCCCCGTGTTGATTGAGCTGGATTCGCTGGGCAAGACGATGCGCGGCCAGATGATGCAACTGACGATGTCGGGAGCCGTCGTTCTTCCCAATGAGCAGTTCTTGATATGGAACAGCCTCCATGTGAAGGTCTCCTTCCGCTTCAACGACGTTGTCTACAATCTCACCGGATTGACGTTCATGAGCGAGAAAGACCTTCGCTTCCGCTTCGAGTTCGACAATGTGACGCGCAAGAGCTTCATCATTCTCAGCAAGAATCTAGGCGAGGCGGGACTGCTGGATGCCGCCGATGTGGAACAGATACTGGCCGCGAAGAGTGCCGACAAGCAGGCTTCAGAGGCGGATTCCGCGTCACTGAAAAAATCTCGACTCCACGCCCGACTGGTTCGCCATGAACCGCCTCCAGGCGGGAAGGAGCGGCGCATCCATCATCGCTATGACATCGAAGCGAACGCCAAGCTGGCGGTCGTCAACTCCGATTGCAACCTTGAATGTACCGTGCTGGAGCTGAGTTTGGGCGGTTGCCGGGTCCATACCGAACTTCCGAGCACCATCGAATTGGGTACGCAGGTGGAGGTGCAGTTTGTCTCCTGCGGCTATCCGCTGCGTATGCCGGCGAAGATTCAAGGCAAGCACGGCGATCATATCCTCGGCTTGAAGTATCTGGAGATGAGCACCCGAATAAGAGAGCGGCTCAAGAGTCTGATTTGGGAGGTTGCAGAGGACGAGAGGGGAAGCAGCCCTGAACTCAGCCAATCCTAGAAATCCACGTGGGCGCGGACGGAGCCGACCCAGACCGGCCCGCGGTCGCGATTGTAGCCGGGATTGTTGATGTGCTGCACATCGACGGCATAGAAGAGGCCGCGCCACACGTGCCAGTTGTAGTAGCCTTCGACAATATTCTCGCGTCCGTAGTTGAGGCTGCCGTCGCCCAGCAGAAAGCCCAGTCCGCCCAGCTTCAAATACTCCTGATGGTCGCGCTTGATGGCGTTCGATACCGCAACCAGGGCGATCTTGTCCGCCGGGCGATGCCAGCGCGCGCCGGCCAAGTCGCTGCCCACCTCGACCGTCTGATCGACCTCCGTGTAGGCGTAGGATTCATGCTGGCCCTCGTTCCATCCAAAGCGGCCAAAGAGGCGCAAATCCTCGGTGATCTCCTGCTCGATGTTGTAGCCGAAGCCGTATTTGAGGGCGCCGTAGTGCTCGTGCAGCAGGATGTTGGGCGCGGGCAGAGCCTGGTCCGCACCGTAAAGGAAGGCGTCGACGGTCTCGCGATAGACGCCCATGTGGGCGCGGTTGGCGTAAAAGAGCAGGCGCTCGGTGCCCTGCCGCTTGGCGACAAAGCTTTTGCGCAGTTCAAACTCGCCGTTGTGTGCGTGCGCGCGCCGCCAATTCCAATCCAGATCCATGCCGTTGGCCACGGTGGGCATGGCGAAGAGGCCGTAGCGCAGGCTCCAGACGCGGTCGTCGTACTCGATCAGGCCGCCCACGGTGTAGCCGCGCGTGTTGGCCGCGTAATCCCATGCGCCGTTGTTGTCCACCGTCCAGTTCATGAACTGCAGATGGCTGTCGGAGCCGGGGCCGTTCACGTCGAAGAAATCCGGCAGCGTCAGTTTGCCCAGGCGCAGCTCGAGGCGGCGCGCGGGCAGGCGGGGCGCAAGGCCAAAGGTCGAGGCAGAGATGGCGTCCTGAGCTACTGTTTCATTGGTGAGCCCAAGAACCTGATGCAGCTCATAGCGGGCCAGGTAGGGCGCGGTGCCCAGCGTCGGGTTACGCACCACGTCCAGATTGGTAAAGCCGGCCAGCCCCAGCGCCTGGCTCAATCCTCGCCCTCCGGCGCTCTCCAGATCCAGGATCACATCGGTGTTGTAGCGGATGGAGTGGGTCGGACGGATGACCGAATAGAGCGTGCCCAGCAGCGAGGTCTTGTACTCGGATGCGCCGCGAAAGCTGTTGACGCCGACGTACGGAGAATGAAAAGGCAGATTGCCCTGAAAGATAATATTGGCCTGGCCCGAGAGCCAGTAGCGGTCGTTGCCGTGATGCGGGGCCAAGGTGAGGATGGGCTCGCTCTCGGGCGCTTTCGGCTCCGCTTTGGCCGACGCCTTCCCGGGCGCATCGGGCAGCGGATTCTCTTGCTGCGCGGCGGCCGATGCGCAGACGAGCGCCCCCAGCGCGAGCGCGCTCAGCAGGCGGATTGCCTGGCGGGGGCTCGAGCGGGTTCGGGCTATGCGGAGCATCGATGACCTCATCGGTTGGATGCGCCCCGTGTGCGGCAGGACGCGGGGATAGAATGGTGAGTGAACCGTACCCCTGATCGATATATACCATACCCGGGGTGGGTATTGGCAAGCGGAGGCCTTCCATGTCCGGACATGAACGAGAGAAGCTCAAACTCTTGCAGCGCATCAGAAAAATGCGCGGACAACTCGATGCCGTCGAGCGCTCGCTCACGGCCGACGAGGATTGCGGCGGGCAACTGATGCTGCTGGCCGCAGTGCGCGGCGGCGTGAACAGCCTGATGGGCGAGGTGCTGGAGACGCACATCCGCTTCCATCTGGTTGACGGCGTCAAGGAGCAGATTGCCCCCGATTTGGCCGAGGATCTGATCGACCTGGTGCGCGCCTATTTGAAATGATCTCATCGAAAGAAAACAGCCGCTGCCGCTCCAAGCCTGTGCAGAGCAAGTGGAGGACTGTTACTCGATTGTAGATTGCCACAGGCGTGGCAATTGTTAGAGCCGGATGAATCTGCGGCTTGCGCTCGTTCTCCCTGCGATAGAAGATCCGGCTCCGAGCGCCTGGCGGAACATTTTTTTCACGCGATTCGTATGGAATGATATGAACCCTGGCCCGCTGGCTGTTGTGGCCTCGCAAGATGGCCGTCAATCCTCACTGTTCGCTTCCGGCATAGCGATTGCCGTCTATGTGGCCCTTGCGCGCATCGTTTTGTTCTGCATCGCCGGGCCGCATTACGGATACTTTCGCGACGAGTTGTATTATCTGGCGTGCGGCGAGCATCCCGCCTGGGGATATGTGGATCAGCCGCCGCTGATCGCATGGGTGGCGTGGCTGCTGCAACACTCGATCGGCACCTCGCTTTGGGCCTTGCGCCTGCTGCCGGCGCTGGCCGGAGCCGGGACGATCGTATTGACGGGAGCGCTGACACGCTCGCTAGGTGGCCGGCGGTGGGCGATCTTTCTCGCCTCGCTCGGGGCCTTGCTGACGCCGGTCCTGCTCATCTTTTCTCATCTGTTTGCCATGAACGCCTTTGACCCGCTGCTATGGACGGCCATCGCCTGCGTGGTGGTGCGCCTTGCCCAGAGCGGGCGCGAGCCTCTTTGGCTGGCCGTGGGCGCGCTCGTGGGCGTCACTATCCTGAACAAATACGGCGTCCTCTTCTGGCTCTCGGGATTGTTGATCGGTGTTTGTCTGACGCCGCTTCGCCGCAGCTTCGGTCATGTCTGGATATGGCTGGGATGCGCGCTGACGGCTGCGATCTCGCTGCCCAACTTTCTCTGGCAATGGCAGCACGAGTTTCCCTTTCTGCAGTTGATGCACAACATCCGCGCGCATGGCCGCGACATTGCGCTCGGGCCGCTCTCCTTTCTGCTGGCGCAGGCTCATATGCTGGGCTTTGTGACTGCGCTCTTTGTGCCATTTGCCCTGCTCTACTTTTTTTCCAAAGCCGGAAGGAGCGTGCGCGCTCTGGGGTGGGCCTATCTGGTCTTCCTGGCGGAGATGATGCTGCTGCACGGCAAGATGTATTATGTCGCGCCCGTCTATCCGATGATCTTTGCCGCCGGCGCGGTGGGTTTGGAAGCCGTCGCATCGAGCAGGCGCTGGAGTTGGGCCAAGCCGGTTCTTGCCGTGTCGATCGTGAATGCCGGCATTGTCTCCGCGCCGCTGGTTCTGCCCGTTCTGAGCGTTCCCGCCTTTCTCGCCTACGAGCGGATGACGGGCATCCAGTCGCAGAAGTTCGAGCACCAGCCGGATGGAGTGCTGCCGCAGGTCTATGCCGATATGTTCGGCTGGGAGCAGGTGGCGCAGACGGTGGCGGCCTACTATCACACGCTTTCACCGGAGGAGCAGCGCAAGACCGCCATCTTTGCCAACAATTATGGGGACGCCGGCGCGATCGACTTCTTCGGGCCGCGCTACGGGCTGCCGAAGGCCATTGGCAATCACCAGAACTACTGGATATGGGGGCCGCGCGAGTTTACCGGCGAGAGCATCATCGTCCTCGGCGAGGGCCACGAGAGCAATATGCAGAGCAAATGCGCCAGCTACTCGATCATCGGCAATACGATGAACCCGCTCTCGCGGCCCGACGAATGGCAGCCTATCTATCACTGCCGCGGATTCAAGTGGAACCTCAAGGAGAAGTGGCCGGAGATGAAGCACTGGGATTGAGTGAGCGGCTTTCTTCGCCGCTCGATCAATGCCGCGCGCCGCTCAGCTCTCCTTGCGATAGAGCATCTCGCGCATGGCGCGGCGGCGGGCCTCGTTCAGCTCGCGCTCGGTCTTGGGAGCGACGAAGGCTCCGTGCGTGCTGCCGGCGCTCTCGGCAGCCTCATCGGCGGCGCTGCACTCGGGACAGCGGTTGGCAAAGCCCGGCTTGCCGGGTCGCAGCTCGAACTCTTCCGAGCAGATCACGCAGGTCTTGATGGGAAATTCCATACATAATCCCCAATAATGTTTCCGGTATCTGATCCCTGATCCCCGTTATTACTCCAGCGCCTTCTCGACCGCGTCGGCCAGCCTCTCTAATCCATCGGCAAGCTCGCCTTCGAGGTGAACGCGCAGAGCGCGCCTGCCGCGCGCTTCGAGCACCGCCAGATCGCCCGCGGCCTGGGCGTCGATGACCACGCCAAAGGTCAGCTTCTGTCCGGGAATCTCAACATCAACGGAATGATCCGCGGTGATCTGCAGGAAGACGCCTGTGTTGGGACCACCCTTGTAATCCTGCCCGGTGGAGTGCAGGAAGCGCGGGCCGAAGCCGAGACAGGTGGCGACGCGCTTGGTGTCGCGCACCCGGTGGCGCAGGCGTTGAATCACCGCCTCGTTCTCCGAGAACATTGGCAGATAGGCCAGCGCGGCAAAGTAATCGCCGGAGTGAATCTGATTCAGATGAGCGCGCAAGTAGCCGACGAGCGTCTGGCTGGGCGCGGCATCTTTCAGCGTGGCCGCGTAGGTGTCGGTCGCGTAGAGTTTGAAGCCCTCGCCCGCCAGCACCGGCGTCCGCGCCGGCAGTTGGCCGCTCTGCTCGTAGGCCGCCGTCAGCGCGCGGGTCTCGATCTTGGCCGACTCCACGTCGGGCTGATTGAAGGGATTGATACCCATCACGGAGCCCGCGACCGAGGTGGCCACCTCCCAGGTGAAGAACTGGCCGAAGATCTCGTAGAGGTCGTCGAGCTCGATCATCACCACCGGATGGCCTGCGGTCGCGAGCGCCGCGACTTGAGAGTCCTGCGAGCTGTCGGCAGTGGCCGCGTAGCGGATATATACAAAAACCCGATCCTGTCCATATGTTGCCGGTGCGGCGATCGCCTCGCGATCCACCGGCGTAATGCCCAAGCCCCGCTTGCCGGTCGATTCGGCGACCAACTGCTCCATCCATGCGCCCAGGTCGGAGAGCTCGGGCGAGGTGAAGACGGTCAGCTTGTCGCGACCGTCCGAGGCCGCCGAGCCCAGTGCGAGTCCCAGTTGCACGGCGAAGTTTTCCTTGGGGTCAAGTTTAGCCGCGGCGACGGCCTTGGCGGCCTCATCCAGCAGCTTCTCGACATTGAGGCCGGCCAGCGTCGCCGCCACCACGCCGAAGGGCGAGAGGGCGGAGAAGCGTCCGCCGATCTCCGGGTCGCCATAGAAGATGTAGCGGAAGCCGTCTTGCTTGGCCACCTGCTCCATCTTCGAGCCGGGATCGGTGATGGCGATAAAGTGGCTGCCCACCTCCTCCGGCCCAACGGCCTCCTTCATCTCGTTGTAGAAGTACTGCTTCAGCACATTCGGCTCGAGCGTCGAGCCGGATTTGCTGGCCACCACCACCAGCGTATCGGCCAGATTGGCCTCATTGCGCGCCGTCCAGACCTGCTCGGGATCGGTGGAATCGACGATGCGCAGCGCGGGGAAGTCGGGGCGCTGGCCAAAGGTGAGCGAGAGCACCTCCGGACAGAGGCTCGATCCGCCCATGCCCAGCAGCAGCACCGTCTGGAAGTCGGCCGTTTCCACCTCCGCGCCCAGCTCGGCATAGGTGGCCAGATCCTTCTGCTGGCGCTCGACAATGTCGATCCAGCCCAGCCATTTTTCCTCGCCGTCGCCGGTCCACAGGCTCGAGTCCTTCTGCCAGAAGCGGGCGACTTTGTTGTTGGAGGTCCAGTCGGCGGAGGCCTGATCCACGGCCGCGCGCAATGCTTGCGGTAGTTCAAATTGAATCTTCATATCGTTCTATATTGTGCAACAAAAGGCCGCATCCTGTCCGTGCCGTAACGGAAATTCTTCTTGGCAATCGGACAAGTGCATTGACCCACCCTGCCCGGCGGGTTGAGGATAGAGGTTGAGCCCGCTTGAGCGGTTCTCCAATAGGTATGTCCCGATCAGTTTTTCGCAGGTGTCTTTTTCTTGATGAAAAAGCCACTCAGCAACATGATTCCGGGGGGCAGCAATTGGAGAACCGCTGATGCCGCACCCCAACAGAGGAGCCGACTCCATGCCTGAATCTTCCCAGACGATCCACGATCGCCAGCGTTCCCTGCCGCCGGTGCTGGAGAGCCCGTTGGCCGGCGAAGGACTGGAAGAGATCTTCCAGATCGTAGCCTCCGGGCTTTATAGCCTGGCCTCGATGCTGGTGGGCGAAGGCGAGCCGAGTATGCGGCTGGTGGAGGCGGCGGTGGCCAAGGCCGAGGTCTCCGTCTGCCAGAATCCGCTGGAAGCCCGCCAGAGCAGCCGCCGTTGGCTGGCCTCGTCGGCGCTCGATCTGCTGGCCGAGCGTGAGCCGGGCAGCCTGACCCCGCCCGCGGGATTGGCTCCGGCCAGCGTCTGCATCGACGACGACGACCTGGCCGCGACCGGCATCACCACGGAAGAGTTGGAGGGCATGATCGCCGGCCCCGAGCGCGACCGCGTCCGCGAGTGGCTGCATGGGCTGCCGCCCTGGATGCGCTCCGTCTTTGTGCTGCGCGCCGTGGCCGGCTTCAATGCCACTGAGACGGCCGAGCTGCTGGCCAGGCATAGCGGGACGCAAGCCGCAGAATGGAATCGTGAGACCGTGCGCGAGGTCTATCGCCAGGGGCTCTGCTCGCTGGCCTCGCAACTGCTGCACGCATCCACTGAACGGTAATTGGGGAACGGTAAGCGGAACGGAGATTGGTTAGGCGCACGGTGATCCCAGTGCGCCAGTTCCAGCACGATTCGAACGATCAAACGAAGAGGCTTTTTTTCGACAGAGCCGCTCGCTCCAGCGTCACTCGCGAAACCCATGCGACCAGAATGCTCAGCCCCAGGCCGCCCGCAGCCATCAGGCCTGCGGTCATGCTGGGGTGATGCCACCGGTCCAGCCGGGCAGCCAGGTTGTAACTCAAGGCTATATGCATGATAGAGAAATGGTAGAGATAGAGTCCATAGCTGATGAAGCCGAAGAAAGCAAGCGTGCCGTTCATGAAAAAGAGGCGGTGCAACTGCTTTCCCGTATTCTCCGAGACCAGTGCAATCAGAAGCAGACCGGTGGAGAAGATCGCAACTGCCGTATAGAGCAGGGGGAAACATGGAACATTGGTCGTGAAGAATGCCTGGATGGAAAGAAAGAGTGAAACTCCCGCAATCATCAAGGCAGAACCGGCCAGCAGCAGGGTCATGCGTTTGGGCGTTGCCGAGCGCAGCCAAATGGCCACAAAGGCACCGCAGAGAAGCCCGTCATAGTGCGTGAATGGGCAAATGTAAATAACGATATCGGAGACGCCGTGATGCCGGGCAATCAGTCGAATCAGAGGCGCGGCGGAAAGGCCGGCCAGCAGAATCGGCAGGATGATCAGCCGTCTGCAAATCCGCAGGATTGCCGGCCATACCAGATAGAACTGCTCCTCGATCGCCAGAGACCATGTAATGCTCAGCAGCGGGGAGTAATAGAGTGCCGGGCCTAGCAGATTCTGAATAAAGAGCAGGTACGCCCAGACGCCGTATGGTTCCCCAAGCAGGGTCCCGGCCGACAAGCCGGACAAGTGCCTGATGAGCGGAACGATGGCGAATACCAGGAACAAAATAATCAGATATACGGGCCAGATGCGCAGGATGCGGCGTACGTAGAAACGCTTGAAGTATCCTTTTTCGCCTCGACTCTCCCACAGGATGCCCGTGATAAGAAACCCGGATAGGACGAAGAAGAGATCGACTCCGATCCAGCCCTGACGGAGAATCCCATCGAAATATTGAGGGGCAGCCTTCTTCGTGTGATTCATCAGCACCAAAAGAATCGCCAGGCCGCGGAGCCGGTCCAGTTGCGGAATCGACCTGGGCAACCGATACAGCGACCTCAACTCCAGCTCAGCGGCAGACTGACCGTTCGGTTCTTGCATCCGATCACCATGGATGGGGTAGTCGATCTCTCTCTATCATAACTGGATACGCCTTCCCGGTTGCGGGCATCCGCGATATGCCTCGAGGCAATCAAGCGAAGCATAGATCCGAAACTTCAGTTAGCTTATGGGGCTGGGCAGAGGCGGCTCCAAAGGTTGCGGCGCTCAGTTTCGACAGAGCTTCCAATCAAGCTTCAGCATTCTCAGAAGTCACACCCAGACGAAAAAGCCTCCCGTCGCCGGGAGCCTTTCCTGCCCACCCCTTCGCTTGGATCGTTCTCAAAAAGGCGGATCGTCTCGATGAATACCTTGGACCTTCATGCCACTTGCCAGATTGGACCCAAGTTCCTTGAAATCTGGCGGGGACGACGAGACTCGAACTCGCGACCTCTGCCGTGACAGGGCAGCGCTCTAACCGACTGAGCTACGTCCCCACTTGCAGTTACACCCGACGTGCTTCCACTCCAGAGGGTGGAAATCGCTTGAGCACAACCACTAAAAAGAGTGTACCAGAGAAGCCCGAAGCCGTTGAGGAAAACCGGCCCAGCCGCTGGCGAAAAAATCGATCGGGCTCGCGCTCATCCCTGCCAAGGGGCGCGATGGCCGCGGCTGCTGGGAAGAAAGCCCATATCCATCGAGATGCCGCGCACGCACTGCAACAGGTGGTTGGCGATCGAGGGCAGCTTCTGGGCCGTCACGCGGAAGGAGGGCCCGGAGATGCTCACCGCCGCCACCGGCAGGCGCTGCGCATCCAGCAGCGGCACGGCGATGCAGCGCAGACCCTCCTCGAACTCCTCGTCGTCGACGGCATAGCCGCGGCGGCGGGTCTTTTCGATCTCGGTGCGAAGCGCCTCGGGAGTGGTGATGGTGCGCTGGGTGAAGCGCTCAAAGCGGATGCGGCGCAGAATCTCGTTCAGGCGCTCCTCGGGCAGAAAGGCGAGGATGGCCTTGCCCACCGAGGTGCAATGGGCGGGGTTGCTCGAACCGATGCGGGTAATCATGCGCACCGAGCGGGCCGGCTCGATCTTGTCGATGTAGATCACGTGCGCGCCCTCCAGAATGCAGAGGTGCGCTGTCTCCTCGGTCTCGGTGACCAGGCGGCGCAGATGCGGCTGGGCGCGGTCGCGCAGATCGTATTGCTCAATGGCGCGATTGCCTAAATCGAAGAGCTTCAGGCCGAGGCGAAATTTGCCGCCCAGGGTGCGCTCGACCATGCGATGGCGCTCCAGAACCATCAGGAAGCGGTGCGCGGTGCTCTTGTGCAGTTGCAGGCTCAAGGCAACCTGCGCCAGTCCCAGCGGCGTATCGCTCTCCCCCAGCAGATCGAGGACGGCAAAGGCGCGGTCGAGGGCTTGTACTTTATAGGTTCCTTGCGGGGCTTCGTCTCGCATGATGGTCCTCAACTTCGCAGAATGACTCTCTTTCAGTTTGCTGATTTTGGGATGCCGTGTCAAATGCTGGCATACGAATTTACGTTACGGGAGGTGCCAATGGGTGAGGCCACCGCATCTCGCCGTCGATTGGCAACCGCCGGTTAGCTCTCTGCCATCACCGTCTGCCGGAGGAGTGTGAGCAGGCCCTAATTATCAAAGGTTTCTCATGACAGTATGCCGCTCGCCGATAACCAACATGAGCAATTGTTAAGTTTTCAGTTGCCTGAAAGCCGTTGTTCGCAGCCGGGTTCTGCACTTTCGCCATGCAATCGTTACTCCATCTGAACGAAACTCCATCGCTGGGCACTGGCTCGATGACCGTCGCGATGATCAGCCCGGACGAGCCGAGCCGCAATGCCGCATCGAGCGCGCTGGGTGAATGCCCCGGCGTGCAGATCCGCGAGTTCATCTCCTATCCGCCGGGCATCGAAAATGTCTCGCGGATGCTGGGCAACAACTTCGATGTTGTGCTGATCGATCTGGACAGCGATCCCGAGTATGCTCTGGATCTGGTTGAGAGCATCTCGGTCAACGGCGCGGCCACGGCGATGGTCTTCTCCTCCAAGGCCGATCCCGATCTGCTGGTTCGCTGCATGCGGGCCGGCGCTCGCGAGTATCTGATTACCCCCTTCAAACCCGGCGAGATGGCCGATGCGCTGGTGCGTGCCTCGGCCTTGCGCGCGGTCGTCAAGCCGGAGAAGAAGACCGGCGGCAGGCTGCTGGTTTTTTTGAGCGCCAAAGGCGGCTCGGGCGTGACCACGCTGGCCTGCAACTATGCCATCTCGCTGGCTCAGGAGTCGCGCAAGCGCACGCTGCTGATCGACATGAATCTTCCCTTGGGCGACGCGGCGATCAACCTTGGCGTCCGCGCGCAATACTCGACGCTGAATGCGCTCGAAAACTTCAGCCGTCTGGACTCGAATTTCCTCTCCGGGATGCTGGTGCAGCACAGTTCGGGGCTGCTGGTGCTGGCCGCGCCCACCGAGCTGGTGACGGCGCAGACCTCCGACGACGCGGTGGACAAGCTGCTGGCCGTCGCCTGCCAGGACTTCGATTATGTGGTGGTGGATGCCGGCTCGCGGCTCGACCTGCAGCACACGCATCTGTTCGACGAATCGGTCACCGTCTATCTGGTTACGCAGGTGGGCGTCAGCGAGCTGCGCAACTCCAATCGCCTGATCACCAAGCTCTCGGCCGAGGGCTGCCCCAAGCTGGAGATCGTCATCAACCGCTACGACCCGAACTCGCAGGAGATCGACGAGGCGCAGGTGACCAAAGCATTGACGCGCCAGGCGGAGTGGAAGATTCCCAACAACTATGCCGCCGTGCGCCGGATGCAGAATACGGCCGTCTCGCTGATGCATGAAGACTCGAAGATCTCGCGGGCCATCCGCGAGATGTCGCGCTCGGTCAGCGGCGAAGTGGCCGAAGAGAAGAAGGGAAAGAAGAGAGGCTTCAGCCTCTTCGGCTGATTGTCTGGCCGGAAGATCACCGCAGGCGGTAAAATGCGGTCATGCCCGCTTATCGCTCACGAACCTCGACGCATGGACGGAATATGGCCGGAGCGCGCGCATTGTGGCGCGCCACCGGCATGCAGGACGGCGACTTCGACAAGCCCATCATTGCCATCGCCAACTCCTTCACCCAGTTCGTCCCCGGCCACGTTCACCTGAAGGACCTCGGCCAGCTTGTCGCGCGCGAGATCGAGCGAGCGGGCGGCGTTGCCAAGGAGTTCGACACCATCGCCATCGACGATGGCATCGCCATGGGCCATGACGGAATGCTCTACAGCCTGCCCTCGCGCGACCTGATCGCCGATTCAGTCGAGTACATGGTCAATGCCCACTGCGCCGATGCACTGGTCTGCATCTCCAACTGCGACAAGATCACGCCGGGAATGCTGATGGCCGCCATGCGCCTGAATATTCCCGTGGTCTTTGTCTCCGGCGGGCCGATGGAGGCGGGCAAGGTCAAGCTGAGCGGCAACATCGTCAAGGCAGTCGATCTGATCGACGCGATGATTGTCGCCGGCGATCCCAACGTGAGCGACGCCGATGTGGACGAGTACGAGCACTCGGCCTGTCCCACCTGCGGCTCCTGTTCGGGAATGTTCACTGCCAATTCAATGAACTGCCTGGTGGAGGCGCTGGGCCTCGGCCTGCCCGGCAACGGCAGCGTGCTGGCCACGCACTCGGACCGCAAGGAGATCTTCCTCGAAGCTGGCCGCACCATTGTCAAACTCGCCCGGCGCTACTACGAGCAGGACGACCAGACCGTTCTGCCGCGCGCCATCGGAAGCTTTGAGGCCTTCGAGAACGCCATGACGCTGGACATCGCCATGGGCGGGTCTACAAATACTGTGCTGCATCTGCTGGCGATCGCGCAGGAGGCCGAGGTGCCCTTCACCATGGCCGATATCGACCGCCTCTCGCGCCGCGTGCCCAACCTCTGCAAGGTCGCCCCCTCGGCGCCCAGCGTGCATCTGGAGGATGTGCATCGCGCCGGCGGCATCTTTGCCATCCTTGCCGAACTAGACCGGGCCGACCTGCTGCATCGCTCGGCGTACACCGTTCATGCTCGGACGATCGGTGAGGCCATCGATTCACTCGATGTGATGCGCTCGCCCTCGTCGGCAATCCAGCAGTTCTATCGCGCTGCTCCCGGCGGCGTGCGCACGACCGAGGCCTTCAGCCAAAGCAATCGTTACGACGCGCTGGATCTCGATCGTACGCACGGCGTGATTCGCTCGCTCGACCACGCCTTCAGCAAGGACGGAGGCCTCGCCGTGCTCTTCGGCAACATCGCCGAGGAGGGTTGCATCGTGAAGACGGCGGGCGTCGATCCGGCGCATCTGACCTTCACCGGCCCGGCGCGCATCTTCGAGAGCCAGGACTCGGCCGTCGAAGCGATTCTGGGCGACAAGGTCGCGCCCGGCGATGTGGTCCTGATCCGCTACGAGGGGCCCAAGGGCGGTCCGGGAATGCAGGAGATGCTCTATCCCACCAGCTATCTCAAATCCAAGGGGCTGGGCAAGGTCTGCGCGCTCATCACCGACGGACGCTTCTCCGGCGGCAGCTCCGGACTTTGTATTGGCCATATCTCGCCCGAAGCGGCAGAAGGCGGTTCACTGGCGCTGGTGGCCGAGGGCGACATCATCGAGATCGACATTCCCCAGCGCATCCTGCGCGTGTCTCTTACGGATACGGAGTTGGCCCTCCGGCGCAAGGCAACCGAGGCCAAGGGCTCGGCCGCATGGAAGCCAGCTGCTGCGCGCGTGCGCAAGGTATCGCAGGCGCTCCAGGCCTATGCCGCCATGACCACCAGCGCCTCGCGCGGCGCGGTGCGCGACGTGAGCCGCATCCAGAAGTAGTCTTTCCCTTTCAGAGATTTTGCTGTACTATTTCGTTAGAGTAGGATTCAATCCTACTCTAACGAGAGGCGAATCCATGCGTTCTACGCGTCAGCTGAGCATCACCTTGCCCAATGAAATGGCTGAGATGGTCCGCGCCAGGGTCGCCTCCGGCGAATATGCCTCCGAAAGCGAGATCATCCGCGACGGTTTGCGTGCTTTAGAGGTGCGCGACCGGGCCTTTGAAGCATGGCTGCGAAACGATGTGGCCGCTGCCTATGATGCCATGAAGGCCGATCCATCCCGCGCACGATCGGCAGATCAAGTGCGCGCATCGCTTGAGGCCGCCCACCAGTCCGCTCTCAGCGCAGGATGATCTATCGCGTCCTCTACGCTCCGGAGGCAGAGGCGCAACTGGTCGCTCTCTTTTTTCATATTGCTGCTGCCGCCTCACCGGAGATTGCCGCCCGCTACACAGACGCAATTGTGGAGCAGTGCGAGAGCCTGAAGGCCTTTCGCATGCGAGGTGCGCTTCGGGATGATATCCGCCCCGGCCTGCGCGTCTTCGGCTTTCGGCGGCGCGTCAGTATCACCTTCGAGATCACCGGAGAAGTCGTAACCATCCTCGGCATCTTTTATGGTGGACAGAACTTCGAGACGGCCTTCAAGGAATAAAACCGGGCATGGCACCTCACCTCCCCAAAATCGAGAGTTGCACCAGCAGCGCTTTGATGATGCGCTGGTCGCGTAAACGCGCCCTCCCTGCGGGGTTGAAGCTCGACCTCTCCAGTGTTTGGAATGAGGACACTCTCAACATCAGCCCGGCAGGCGATCTTCGGTACTCGATCTCCCGCTCGAAAGTCATTGCAGAAGGGCAAGAAAATCCTCAGCATATCTAAATAATTTTTAACCGCCGCCGATGCATCCGTTAGAGAGGTCATAAGGATGCTCACCAACACAACCCCCGTCTATCTACTCGCATCGGCAGAGCCCGGACTGCTTACGGCTCTTGAACCTGTGCTGGCTTCCAACGGCGCGCGCGTGGAGATCTTCCTTTCCGCCGAGGCGGCTCTGCCCGCGCTCACCGCGGCTCATGCGCCCACGGCGGCGCTCATCGATGTCCGCCTGCCCGGCATGAGCATGGGCCAGTTGCTGGCCTCGGCGCGCTCGGAGGCCACAGGGCGCGGCTATCCGATTCTGCTGCTTGCGGATTCGATCAGCCAGGAATGGATCGATCGCCTCGCCGAGAGCGTCATCGACGACCTGTTGCCGATCGCAATGGAGCCAACTTTTGTCCGTCTGCGCATCGAGGCGGTTCTGCGCGAGCATCGTCGTCGCCGCGAGCTCGAACTGCTGCGCGAGGCCGCGCAGATGCACGCCCAGACCGACCAGCTCACCGGCGTCTACAACCGCGAGACGATGCTCTCGATGATCTTCCGCGAGACCGATCGCGTGCAGCGCATGAACAGCCCTTTATGCCTGATTCTCTTTGACATCGACGACTTCGGCCACTGGAACACCCGCCTCGGCACCGACGTCTGCGACGATCTGCTCTGCCAGGTGGTCACGCGTACGGCGCGCCTGCTGCGCAGCTACGATCTGCTGGGCCGCGCCGGCAAGGACGAGTTCCTCATCGCCATGCCCGGCTGCTCCAGCGTCAACGCCGTCATGCTCGCCGAGCGGCTGCGCCTGGATGTCTTCAGCGCGCCCTACCATGTCAACGGCGACGCCATCCGCCTCTCGGCCTGCTTCGGGATTGCCACCAGCGGCGGCCGCTCGCCCGTCGTCGTGCTGCGCGAGGCCGAACAGGCGCTGATGATCGCGAAAACCATCGGCCCCGAATCGATCCAGTGCGCCGGCGACTTCCCCGAGCCCTCAGCCGCCCCCGTCGCTTTCCTGTCGTCCACCTCCGGCGACGAGCTGCTCGCCTGGTAGGGCAGGGCGATTGGCCCAGTCGACGGCAACGATCAAAAGTGCGCTGATCGCCGCCGGAAAGTGGCTCTAGCTCGCCCCCGCCATCGCCCTGAGCGCCTCCGTGTACGACGGCCGCAAAACGCCGCGCTCGGTGATGATCGCCGTGATGTACTTCGCCGGGGTCACGTCGAAGGCCGGATTGCGAATCCCCACGCCGTTGGGCGTCAGTTGCCGGCCGCCGTGGTGCGTCACCTCCACCGCCGCCCGCTCTTCGATGGGAATCTCCGCGCCGGTCGCCGTCGCCAGGTCGATGGTGGACCACGGCGCGGCCACATAAAACGGTATTCCGTGTTCCTTGCAGAGGATCGCCACGTTGTAGGTGCCGATCTTGTTGGCCGTGTCGCCGTTGGCCGCGATGCGGTCCGCGCCCACGACCGCTGCCTGAATCAGTCCGGCGCGCATCAGGCTGGCGGCCATATTGTCGCAGATCACGGTGGTGGGAATCCCGTCGGCCATCAGCTCCCAGGCCGTCAGCCGCGCGCCTTGCAGAAAGGGCCGCGTCTCGTCGGCATAGACGTTGATCTTCTTGCCCTGCTCGATGGCCGAACGGATCACGCCCAGCGCGGTTCCGTAGCCGCAGGTGGCCAGAGCGCCGGCGTTGCAGTGGGTCAGCACGCCGCCCTCATCGGGAAGCAGCACCCCGCCATAGGCACCCATCGCCCGGCAGGCGCGGATGTCTTCCTCGTACATGGCGTGCGCCTCGGCCAGCAGCCGCTCCTTGATCTCGCCAAGAGCAGCGCCTGCGGCAGTCAACCGAACGAAGCACCGCTTCATGCGGTCGATTGCCCAGAAGAGGTTCACCGCCGTGGGGCGCGTTCCGGTCAGGTGCGCGCAGATCCGCTCAAACTCCGGTGCAAACTCCGCCGTCGTCGCAGCCCGCGTGCGCAGTGCCCCCAGCGCCACGCCGTAGGCCGCCGAGACCCCAATCGCCGGCGCGCCGCGCACCACCATGGTGACGATTACCTCCGCCACCTGCTCGTAAGTGGTTGCAACTACATAGCTCTCCTCCAGCGGGAGCCGCGTCTGGTCGATAAAGCGGACACCCTCAGGCGTCCATGCAAGTGTGGGTATCATGGAACTCCAGTGTAAACCGTGAGCGAGGGCTCAGGGTTGTGCCCGGTCGCACACCGGCAGGCCTGAGAGAAAGAGCGGATGCCTATCTGCGCCTCCGCTGCGATAGGATGCTATCGAGCGATGAATTCTTCTCAGCAACCCCGCTTTGCCGCCGCCTGTCGTCTGCTGGACGAGGCAATCGCCGCGCGCGCCTTTCCCGGCTGTGCCTTCGGCCTCCTCGCCGGTGGCGCGGTTGTGCTTGAGGGGGCGAGCGGCCGCTTTACCTACGACGAGGCCTCGCCCCCGGTCACGCCTGCGACGGTCTACGATGTTGCCAGCCTCACCAAGGTGGCGGCCACCACCGCCGCGGCGATGCTGCTCCATCAGCAAGGCCGGCTCGATCTGGAGACACCGCTTGCCGAACTGCTGCCCGGCTTTCTCTCGGGCTGCGCCGCCAGTGATCCGGCACGGCGCGTGACCCTTAGCCATCTGCTGGCCCACAACTCCGGCCTGCCCGGTTATGTCGAGTTCTTCCGCACGGCCACGACGCCCGAGGCGCTGATGCAGGCCTGCCTTGCGCTTCCGCTCGAGGCCGCGCCCGGCGAGCGCGCCGTCTACTCCGATCCCGGCTTCATTCTGCTGGGCAAGGCGCTGGAGGTACTGACCGGCGAGCCGCTGGCGACTTGGGTCGCGCGGGAGATCTTTCAGCCGCTCGGTTTGTCGGCCACGGGCTTCTGTCCTCCCGCCGCAGCGCGTGAGCGGATTCCGCCCACCGAGCGGGACACCACCTTCCGCCATCGCCTGATCCAGGGCGAGGTGCAGGACGAGAACGCATGGCTGCTGGGCGGCGTGGCCGGCCACGCCGGGCTCTTCTCGAATGTGGCTGAGTTGCTGCTCTTCGCCCGCGAGATTCTTTTGGCCGGCTCCGGCAAGGCGCGCCTGTTCAACTCAGCTGCGGTCGAGCACTTCGCTCGCCGCCAGAGCCCGCCGGGATCGTCGCGGGCGCTGGGCTGGGATACGACCTCGACGCCCTCGTCCTCGGGCCGCTACTTCTCGTCCCGTTCGATCGGCCACCTGGGCTACAGTGGCTGCTCGCTCTGGATCGACCTTGATGCCGATGTGGCCATTGTGCTGCTGACCAACCGGACTTGGCCCGACAGGAGTTGCCAGTTGATCCGTTCGCTGAGGCCCGCCTTCCATGACGCCCTCCGCCAGGCGCTGTAAGACGCAGGCCTCAGCTGTGGAGATTTCTCTCCGGGTTGACTACTTTCCAGTTACAATAAAAACTCGGGGACTGACGCGATGCTGACGAGCTCGATGACACAGGGTGCGGCCACGGCCCATAAAGAAGAGAAGACGGGCCCGTCCACCCAGCCGCAGATCATGACGACCGAATGCCAGAACGATGCCTCGCAGGGCTTCGATACCAAATCCGCGCTTGAGATCGCCCGCATTATCAACCACGAGGACGCCAAGGTCGCCGCAGCGGTGAAGAAGGCGATTCCGGAGATTGCGCTGGTGATCGACCAGTTGGCGCGCAGCCTGCGCGAGGGCGGACGGCTGATCTACGTCGGCGCCGGCTCCAGTGGCCGCATCGCCGCGCTCGATGCCTCCGAGTGCCCGCCCACCTATTCGACCGCGCCTGCACAGGTGCAGTACATCATGGCCGGCGGGCCCAAGGCTCTGGCTTCAGCCGTTGAGGTCAACGAAGATTCGGAGGAGATGGGCCAGCGCGACATCGCCCGCCGCCGCCCCACGCGCAAGGATGTGGTCATCGGCGTCTCCGCCAGCGGACGCACGCCCTATGTTGTTGCCGCCGTCGCTTACGCTCGCGCTCGCGGCGCTCACACTGCCGCCGTCACCTGCAATCACGAGACGCCTCTGGCCCAGGCCGCCGACATCACCATCATCGCCGACGTCGGGCCTGAAGTGATCTCCGGCTCCACGCGCATGAAGGCCGGCAGCGCCCAGAAGATGGTGCTCAATATGATCACCACCGGCGCCATGACCCGGCTGGGCTACGTCTACGAAAACCTGATGGTCAACGTGCATATGCAGAACACCAAGCTGGTGGAGCGCGGCATCCGCATCCTGATGTGCGCCTGCAAGATCGACCGCGCCACCGCCGTCGAGACGATCAAGTGCGCCGGACGCAGCGTTCCCGTGGGGCTAGTGATGCTCAAGGCCAAGGTGGACAAGCCGGAGGCCGTGCGGCGCCTGGCCAAGAGCGACGGCAATGTGCGCCTGGCCATCGAGGACAATGTACTGGAGTTATAGAATCGCGGTTGTATCGAGATCTTCCATGTTGCACGACGGAGATGAACGTTGCAGACCGTACTGATCACAGGCGGTGCGGGGTTCTTTGGCGGAATCCTGAAGCGCAGGCTGCTCGCCGCGGGATTTCAATGCATCAGCCTCGACCTGGTGCACGATGAGGACAGGCACGAAAACCTGGTCAGCATTCAAGGGGATCTGCGCGACAAGGCGCTCGTCGAGGAAGTTTTCAGCAAGTATAAGTTCTTCGCGGTACAGCATTGCGCTGCCATGCTGGCGCATGGCCTCAGGATAGACGCGGAGGAAATCTGGAATTGCAATGTGGAGGCCACGCGCAATCTGGCGGAGGCCTGCAAGCGCCACCAGGTGAAAAACTTCGTCTACACCTCCACCAACTGCCTTTGGGCCAGCAATCTTGGCCATGCCATTGCAGAGAACGAGCCTCCAGCTCCGGTTGAGGCCTATGGCCGTGCAAAACTCGCGTCGGAGAAGGTGCTTAAAGAATATGCAGCGCATTTGAATGCCGTCATCATTCGCTGCCCGACGATTATCGATAGCGGGCGGCTCGGTCTGCTGGCCATCCTTTTTGAATTCATAGATGACAACAAAACAGTCTGGGTTGTGGGCAAGGGATCGAATCGCTACCAGTTCATCTATGCCGACGATTTGGCCCAGGCCTGCACGCAGGCGATGGAAATAGGAAGGCCGGAGATTTTTCATATCGGTTCCGACCGCGTGGAGAGCCTGCGCGAAGTTTATGAAGCGGTTATTCGCTCCGCTGGATCGCGGTCCAAAGTGCGCTCCCTACCGGAACGGCCAACTATCTTTGCCATGAAGCTGGCCAGCATGCTGCACCTTTCGCCGCTTGGGCCTTATCAGTACAAGATGATCGCGGAAGACTTCTTCTTCAATACGGAAAAAATCAAATCAGCTCTTCATTGGCGACCCACGTTGAGCAACTCCGAGATGATGGTTCGCGCCTACCGGTATTACTCGGCCCACCGGGGGGAGATCGATGCGCGGTCGGATGTTTCGGCTCACAGGAGGACCGCGCCGATGGGTATTATCAGGCTACTCAAATGGATATCCTGAGTTCGCGCCACACGCCCCGGTTCGGCAAAGCGGAAGCCATAGTGCTGGCCGCCTATTCTCTCCTGCTTGCATGGACGGTTGCACACCATGCGCCGTGGGCCGATGAGGCGCAGTCCTGGCTTCTTGCGCGAGATTCGTCGTTGACCGCGCTTTTTAAAACCAATCTGCATTTTGAGGGGACACCGGGACTTTGGCATTTGTTTCTTTGGCTGCTCTGCCGGATGCACGTTTCATACGCCGGTATGCACTGGTTTGCCGCTCTTATTGCTATTACTGGAATCTGGGTCTTTCTTCGCTTCTCCCCTTTTCCGCTGCTCGTGCGCATCGCGTTGCCCTTCAGCTTTTACCTCTTCTATCAGTATGCGGTTATTGCGCGAAGTTATGTGGCGGTTCCGCTGTTGGTCTTCATCATCGCCGCATTGTTCTCACGGCCGGCGCAGAATCTGATCGCGATTGCAGTCGTTCTTGGATTGCTGGGCAATCTTTGCACACAAGGCCTTGTGCTGTCGGCGGGTTTTGCCTTTGTTCTCTTTCTTCATCTGCGGCAGCAAGGAGATAGTAACTCCACGCCTCCGGGGCCAAGGCGCATCACCGCTGCACTTTTGATCCTGAGCGCGTTTTGGGCGGCAGCTGTATGGACCGCACTTCCATCCGCCGATAACAGCTTCATGCCCGTTGCGAAGCTGATCAACCGAATTGCTCCTCCGCCACCGGCCAGCATCGGAAGCGCAAATTCTGCTGCACAAACGCCGCCCGCCCAGGAAAAGCCGGACGATCCGTATGAATCCTGCCATCCAGTGACGCTCGCGCAGGATCTGGGGTTTATCGTGACCGGTGGCCTTTCGAATTCCTGGCTGCTTACCCTCATCACGCTGGGCATCATCTTTGCCTTTCTCGCCTCTCGCGCCTCGCAAGAGAGACTCCTGGATATTGCTCCCTACTTCATGCTTCAATGTTTTTTTCTGCTGGTTCTTGAACAGCCCTGGCATCTTGGTATGTTATTCGTTGCGTTGATAGGCATTCTTTGGATCAACTGGCCGCGGGAAGAAACGCGCCGCGAACGCATCTGGAGCGCGCTGCTCGTATCCGCAGTGCTGGCCGTCAGCATTGATCAGGCATTTTGGAGCGCGCGCGCAATCAAGACCGACTTGCAAGGCAATTACTCGGGCGACAAGCAAGCCGCGGAGTTTTTGAAAAGCCATGCCGCTGGTAAGAGAGTGGCCGGATTTCGCCCTCATTCCGTCGGAGTCTTGCCGTATTTTTCTTCAAATATCTTTGAAAACCAGCATCAAGAGGGATTCTGGTTTTGGAGCCGGATGAATCACACCGACGACCGGGTGATGGAAACGGTGCTGGATCATCCCGATTTTATTGTCATCGGGTTCCTGGTCCATCTCTGCAATGGGACCACCGCAGATAGCGAAGCTGTGGCATCTTCGAAGCGGGTTCTCCCGGGGATGGAAGAGCGGATTCTGGCAAGCGGGCTCTACGTGGAAACGCACCGCTTCTGCGGTGATGCATTCTCAGGCCATGATTCACAGATGACACTCTGCCAGGTGATTCTGGAGCCTGTCACTCGCTGACGCTCTCGCAAGCCGATGGGAATCCTCTCGAACCGAATCGAATACGCGCGGGCCACCCTGTGCCATCCTCTCTCTTCCATCGGTGCTTCGATGGGCACGATTGACTCTGCTCGGGCTTCGCACCACAGCGTGCTACTTGCTGGCAGGCTTCCTGGGAGCGGGTTTGGCGGCCGCCGTGTCGGCCAGCGCCTGGTCGATCGTGCGGTATAGATCCTGGTCGATGTTTCTCACCTCGATGTACTGCGCGCCCTTGCCGCCCGCGGTGACGATGAAGACGGTCGGCGTGTGCTCGATGCCGGTGCGCTTACCCATCTCGTTGTCGGCCTTGACGGCGGCACTCAGCGCGCCCTGCGGATCAAGGGCGAAGGGCAGGCTGATGCCGTGACTCCGCGCGAATTTATCGGTGAAATCGTGCAGCACGACAAGGCTGTAAATCGAAGCCTGATTGGCGAAGACCTGATCGCGGTATTCGTCGCCCAGGGACTTGCTCTTCTGGTCGAACCAGCGCGCGTTGATCGCCGCCTGCGTGCTCCAGACGTGATAGGGAATGAGGAAGTCGTGGCGAACCCAGGGGATCTTGTACTGCTGAATGGCCCTCTTGATAACCGGGTTCTCATTGCCGCAGACGGGGCATTCCATGTCAACGAACTCGACCAAGGCCACGCGGGCGCCGGCCGGCGGATGGAGCGCGCTCGAGTCATGCACCTGGGTTCCGGGCGACGGAGCGCCAAATTGGCCGCGGGCGCTTGAAGGAATGATCAACAGAACGGCGGCCAGGCTCAGCAGCAGGCTGGCGCGCGACAAAAGACGGTAGCGATGGGAAAGTGCAAGCGAATCAGACATAACAGTTGGACGACTCCCTGACAGCAATTGTAACTACTGGCAGCGCGGATCTCCTATTGGGTTGGCAATTCTCTCATCCGCGCCGGAAAAGGAATCGGGTGGAATGCACTACTATGGTTCTCATGCGCGCACTTTCCGCTGCCGAGATGAAAACCTGCGACCGGGTGACCACGGAGCGCTTTGGCGTGGCGTCGCTCGATCTGATGCGCGCGTCTGCGGAGGCAGTGGCGGCCTTCGCGCGGCGGCAATTCCCGCAGGCGCGGCGGGTGACGGTCCTCTGCGGCCGCGGCAACAACGGCGGCGACGGCATGATGGCCGCGCGCAGGCTGGCCTCGGCCGGCTTGGAGGTGACCACGCTGCTGCTGGGCTCGCGCGAGCGGCTTACCGGCGACGCGGCTCAAGCCTGGCGCGAGCTGACCGGCCCGGCGCATGGACTGATCCACGTCGTCGAGTCGCCCGGAGAGCTGGCCCATCACAACGACGCACTCCAAACCGATCTGATTCTGGACGCCGTCGTCGGCACCGGCTTCAAGCCGCCCTTGAAGGGCCTGGCCGCCGCCGCGCTCGAATGGCTGAAGTCGAGCAAGGCTCCGATTCTGGCCATTGATCTGCCCTCCGGCTGGTCCTCGGACGCGACCAGCGCAACGGCGGCTGGAGCGGTCTATCCCGCCGATGCCGTGATCTCATTCACCGCGCCCAAGCCGGCGCACCTCTTTGGCCAACTGACGCGCCATTGGGAGCAGCCGGTGGTGGTGGCGCAGATCGGCTCGCCGGAGGAGGCGATCGTCTCCGCGCTGGGATTGCATTGGGCCGGCGCTGCGCTGGCGATGACGCAGGCGAGGCGTCCGGCGGCGGCCAATAAGGGCAGTTTCGGCCATGTGCTGGTGGTGGGCGGGACACTTGGGACGGCTGGCGGCAAATCCGGCGCTCCGGCGATGGCCTCTTTGGCCGCGCTCCGGGCCGGTGCTGGTTTGGTGACGGCAGCTGTTCCCTCGCCGGTGCTCCCTCTGGTAGCGGCCGTCGCGCCGGAGCTGATGAGCTTTCCGCTGGCCGCAACGCCGTCGGGTTGTATCGCGGCGGAGAACTTTGCTCCGGAATCTCTGGCCGCGCTGACGGCAGGCAAGACGGTGCTGGCGATTGGCCCCGGCTTGGGCCAGGATGCGGAGACTGTCAAATTCACGACCGGGCTGCTTTCGGCCACCAAGATGCCGGCGGTGATCGACGCCGACGCGCTGAATATTCTGGCGGCGAAGCCTATGCTTCTAGCCAAGCTGGCCAAGGGCCGCACGCTGGTGCTGACGCCGCATCCGGGTGAGATGGCGCGGCTGGCGGGAATCGGCGTGGTCGAGGTGCAGGCCAACCGGCTGGAGGTGGCGCGCGGCTTTGCCCAACGCATGGCTGTTACGCTGGTGCTCAAGGGCGCGCGCACGCTCATCGCCCACCCCGACGGGCGCGTGGCGGTGAACACCAGCGGCAATCCGGGGATGGCCAAAGGCGGCTCAGGCGACCTGCTGACCGGGCTGATCGCGGGGCTGCTGGCGCAGTTTCCGGCTGATGCGGCGCGGGCAGTGGAGGCCGCGGTCTATCTGCATGGGCTGGCCGCCGATCTGGCGGTGCGCAAGGCCGACGAACATACGCTGCTGGCGACAGACAGCCTGGCTGAACTGGCGCGGGCCTTTCGCTTCCGCGCAGGCGACGCCGAGGGACTGGTTTGGTTGCAGGGGCTGCCGTCGGAGGCCACGCGATGAGTGCAGAGAGTGCAGGCCGTCACCACGAGTTCACGACAGAGAGCGGCGCGGAGACGATTGAAGTCGGGCGACGGCTGGTGGAACTGCTTTCGCCCCCGCAACTATTGATCTTGCGCGGCGACCTGGGAACGGGCAAGACGACGCTGGTCAAAGGCATTGCCGAGGCTCTTGGGGCAGCCGAAGCGAATGAGGTGACCAGCCCCACCTTCACGCTGCTGCACGAGTACGATGGCGTGCGCGAGGGCCGGCCCGTCAGGCTCTGTCACCTGGACGTCTATCGACTGGAGGGCGAGCGACAGTTGGATACGCTGGGATTGGATGAACTGCTGACCGCCGATGCGCTGGTGCTGGTCGAGTGGGGCGAAAAGTTCGCGAGCATCCGCAAGAAGGCCACGGGCGAGGTCGTGATCTCGTCGACCGGCGGCGACACGCGCCGGATTCTTGTTACGTTGAAAGCATAACAATAGAGTACCTTTCAATACTCCGCAATTACTCTCGGGGAGAAGTGGTGAATGGTTCCTGAATACATCAACGAAATTGATGCCAAGATCGCTCTGATGCGCGGCCGGCTTGCGAGCTTGCAGAATGAGGACGGCGGCTTCCGCGCCTTCTATTGCCACGACCGCGAAAGCGGAATGTGGACGACGGCGACGGTGGTGCATAGCCTGTCGAAGCTGCCGCCTGCGGGCGACGATCTCGGCTGGCTGCGGCGCGGCTGCGATTATCTTGTGGCCTCGCAGAATGCCGATGGGGGCTGGCCCTTTCGCGCGGCGGGCAAATCGATCACGGATATTACGGCATGGTGCTGCCTGGCGCTGAGCCATTACGGTTATGACGATGCGATTCGCCGCGGCATCGAATTCATCCTGCAGGCACGGACCGAGTGCAACGGACAAGAGGGCGCGGATTGCCCGATGGGATGGGGCTTCACCTCGCACGAGACGCCGCGCACCTATTCGACCTGGGCGGCCTGCTACTGCCTGTCGCGGCTGCTGCGCACGCGAGCTGAACTCTTCCGCGATCCGGAGGCGGTGGAGGCGGCGATGGCCAGCGCCAAGTCTTGGCTGCTCGCCTCGCGCCACGAGGACGGAAGCTGGGGCGCAACGGCGGGAACGCCCTCCTCGTACTCCAGCACGGCGATAGCTCTGCTGACGCTCTTCTTGCAGGGCGAGAATCCGGAGAACTACGGCAGTTCGTACAAATATCTCTGCTCGGGAATGCACGACCACCTGTGGGCCGCGGAGAACGAGGTGGTGATCACGCAAGAGAAGTATGAGCTCTCGCAGGACTGGTTCACCTCGGCGCAGTGCCTGGCGGCGATGATCTTCTTCGCGGAGCTGAACATTGCGCCGATCGATCAGGTGCACGGCGTCTTCAGCCGCTTGATGAAGCTCGTTCGCGCGGATGGGAATGTGGCGATCGAGGCGCAGGGCGCGGCGGATTTCATGTGGTCAATTCCGCAGATGGTGACGGCGGCGGAAAAATACAGGGCGCTGATTCTCTCCAAGCAGCGGGAGTTCAACGACTTTCTCTACCGCCAGGAGCAGCAGCAGGTGAGCCTGCGCAAGCAGTCAATGCAGGAGACGCTGCAGGTGCACTTTCCTTATCCGGTCAGCCAGGTCTTCTTCTCCTATCAGCATGAGCTGGATTACCACCGGCGCTTTCAACTGATTCTGCAACTCTATGAGGTGGCCATCAAGTACGCGACGATCGTGGGCATCTCGGGCTACCTGCTCGGGCGCGAGCAGGACGGGGCGATCAACGCACTGTTGCGGGAAAACTTTCGCCGCCCGAGCCTGGGAGATTGGTCGACGCTCGTCGAGGCGCTGCTGAAGAGCTCAGCGGGCTTTGCCAAGCTGCTGCAACCGGTCTCGGCGCAGGATGTGCTCCGCAATCGCCACAGCTATTTGAATGAGAGCGGGGCGAAGACGAATCTGCATCAGACGATCGAGGCGATCCTTACTTTGCGCAACAACAACACCGGCCACGGCGCGCTGCGCACAGTCTACGAGTACAAGCAGATTGTGGAGCAGGAGGAGGACCGGCTCTATTCCTTTTTCGACCGGCTGGGATTTCTGGCGACGGGCAACTCGTTCCTCGTGCTGGCCTCGCAGTACGACGAGTTCGGCGAGAGCGACCGCTACAAGATCCGCGTCTTCCGCGGGCTGAACATCAGCGACAACGACCTCGAGACGCCCAACCGGCTCTCGGAGGGGCAGAAGGATACGATGGTGCGCTACATCTATTTTCAAAACACATCGAACAACACTATTGTGAATCTTTATCCGTTTCTCTCGTATATGTACTGCGACAGTTGCAAGCGCGAACACTTTTTCTTCTTCAACGGAATCAAGGGTAGCGAGCGCGTGACCTACCTTTCCTACGAGTGCGGGCACTTTGTGGAGCGGGAGAATATGGCGCACTTTCGCAAGCGCCTGCAGGCGAGTGGGATCGAGTGGTCGGAGAGCTAGAGCATTTCGCCGGAGTCTTTCTTCAGCGGCTTTTCCAGGAAGTTCCAGAGCTTGAGAACAAGAATCATCAGCAGAGCGGTTACGGCAAAGCTCAAGAGCGTGAAGAGTCCGGGAGCATCACTCGACTCCGGTCCGCCATAGAGCGCGTGATAGGCGGCCTTGCCGATGTAAGGGCAGGCGCCGATGGCCAGGAAGAGGGCGAAGCCATAGATGGAGACAAAGCGGCCGATGCGCAGCGTGTGCAGTTCGTTGAGGCTGCGCAGCGAGGTTTCCACGGCGCGGATCTCGCCGTCGCAGAGGTCGAGGCGTCGCGCGAGCGACCAGCGGCCGTCAATGGCGGCGCGGATGAGCCGGGCGTCGGGATCCTCCGGCAGGATGGCGTAGCGTCCGCGCATGGCGGCCAACTCGGTGCCAAGCCGGGCGGTGCGCAGCAGCAGTTTTTCCAGCCCTGGCGCGTGCTTTGCGCGATTGAGCAGAGAGCGGACGTCTTCGACCAGCGGACGCAATTTGCGATTTTCAAAGCGCAGTAGTTCGGCGTCGAGCGTGGCGGCGCGATGGAAGTCGTCGCGGATGGCCTCCAGTTGCAGCGATTGCGCACTCCAATCATCGAGGAGAAAAAGGCCGTCGCGCATGACGATGGCCAGACCGCCATCGAGCGAGACCAGCTCCCAACTGCCGAGGGCGGGCAGATCGCTGAAGCCGACCGGCTCAGGCGAGCGGCCATGATGGAGCAGTGCGGCAAGAATGCGGATGAAAAAATTGGAGGCGGTGAGAGAGCGTGGTAGGACCAGAGCCTCCTGTGCGGCTGAGTCGTCCCAGCGCGCGGCATAGAAGAGCTTGTCGTGCTGGCTGTGCCTCGTGTCGGGCGGCAGGCTCAGCAGCGGCAGCATCCCCTTCGCTAGCGGCGAATGGACACTGATGCCGCGCAACGGATTGAGCTCGGTCCAGAGCAGCTCGCGCAGATCCTGCCAATCGAGGCGCGAACCGGGACGTCCATCGCGCAGGGCGCGCGGCCGGGCGAGCAGTGTTTTCGAGGGATCGATATACCAGGGCTGCTCGTAGATGTTTTCAACACCTTCCAGAGGGCGCGGGGCATCGGTGGGACGGGCCTCGCCGGCTTCCTCCCAGGCGCGCGTCTCGCGGCGCTCGATCGCCTGCCAGAGCGGGAGCAGGCTTACGCCGCGGCCTGGATCGACGCTGAGAGTGATGTCCATCGGATGCCCATCGCTGGGCGGAGTGTAAAGAGCGAGGAAGGAAAAGCCACGTCCAAGGGGTGAGTTTGTGCGGTCGTTGCGCAGAAACACCTTGGCGGCGCCGGTGATCTGCTGGGCTTCGACGAGGAGTCCATCGACCAGCATACGGCGGTTCAAGGCGCCTTCCAGAGGAAGGGAGAATTGCAAGACAGTGGCGCGCTGCAGCCAGTCCCAGTAGATCTCCTGCTCCTGCTCCATCGCGCCCTTGGCTTGCTGATACTCGCGACAATGAGGAAGCTCGGGAATGTTGAGTGGATCCAGTTGCAAGGCGAGCGCGTGAGCTGCAAAGCGCAGGGCTTCGGCCCAACCGCGTGCGAAGTCGGCTGGAGCGACGACGCCCTCGCGCGGGAAGTGGCGATGCGCCAGGGCTGACTCCAGCGCGCACCAGGAATGCCAGGGGTCACTGACGTCGCCGGAGCGCTCCCAACTGTCGACGGCCTCGATCCAGGCGGCGGGAATCTGAGCGGGATCGACGCGGGCCATGCGTGCCAGAAGAATCAGCACGGCAAGGACGGAGTCTGGACTGATGTCGTCGGCGACCAGAGTGATTGAGGCCAGCGCCTCCTCCGGGGCAAGCGGAGACTGGAATGGTTCCCAGTTCTCCAGATAATCATCCGGCGGATGAAGCACGAATTTGGTGACACTGCTATCGTCGCTCGCGCGGCCAAAGCGCCGGGCCGTGCCTTTGTTGGTCAGCAGGAATGGAGAGCCCGCTGCGGCTACGTTCTCCCACTGCTCCCAGCCGATGTAGAGCGGGTGCGCGAGTTCATATGCGCTGAATGCACTCTGCGCGTAGACGGTATTTAGCGATTGAATCCCGCTAAGCCGATCGAGAAAGAAAGAATAATTCATGAGACTCCCCTCTACAGCATGCTTCGGATGGATACGCCGGAAATAACGGCGCCTGCACTCCTCTGTCTCGAATAAATATCTCAGGAAGACGAATAATGATTCAAATCAGAATGTTTTGTAAACAATGTCCGGGGCCGGTTGGTTGAGCAGAAAGACGAAGACAAACACAGCCAGGCCTAGCACCGATGCATAAATCATCCTAGCGTAGCGATGCGTAAGTACCGGGTTTCCATCTACCTTGATGGACAATAAGGCCGAACGCAAAAACTCCCAAAGCGACAAAACAACTGCCGCGCAAAACCAGATAAATAACCACACAACGAGTAACTGAGTAATACTTATAATATGCAGGAGTTTGCCGATCTGTATCCAACTACTCCAGAACCAGAGTAAGGTGAAGGCGAACCAGCTGAATGTCAAGCCGCGGCCAAGCGCAATATAAACAGGATTAGCCGCCAGTGTTTTATATTGCTTGCGGCCCAGGCCGCGCGCGAGGCCCAATTGCCAGAGTTTGTTAACAGCCACGCCTCCGCCTTGAAGCACGCCGAAAAAGATGAACTCCGAGGTGCGCCCATGCCAAACGCCAACCAGAAAAAATGTAACAAAGAAGCACAGTACTCCCAGCAACGGCTCCAAGGCCGGCGACGAGTTCCAGCGCATCAACGCGATCAACAGAGGATTGTAGACGTATGTCTTCAGCCATGTTGACAGCGTGATGTGCCAGCGATTCCAGAAATCCAAAAAGGAAGAAGCCGAGAAGGGGCGATTGAAGTTTTCCGGCAGGCGTACGCGCATCAGGCGAGCCAGGGCAATCACAATATCGATATAGCCGGAAAAATTGGAGTATAAAAACAGCGGATAAATGATAAAAATATTAAAGATTGAGAAAAGCCGCAGCGATAAATGGAAGGATGGAATCGACCGCGCCAATGCATCATCCTGCGCCGCATGCAGAAGAAGAGCCAAAACATTGACCTTGAACAACCCGCGCACGATACGCTCCAACTGCGCGCCGATTACCTGCGGCCCCAAAGGCAATGGATCGAGGGAAAACTGATCGCGGGCAAACTCCTCATAACGCTGGATGGGTCCGGAGACCAATGTCGTAAAATTGAGTGTATAAAGAAGATAAGCACCGAAGTTAATTCCCGTCTTGCTCTTGTCGTCTCCGCTGTCGATCAGCAGATGCAGCACGCGAAAGAGTATGTAGGAAAGCCCGATGGTAAAGTACGGCGAGTGCAAAATAATTCCTTCGGGCAGGAAGCTATACTTTTTTAGCCAGACATAGACGGATAACAAGGCCAGTATGGTCCAACCTATGGACCGGGCTCCGCATCGCCTGATCAGCAACAGGCCGACATAGCCCAATAGCAGAAAACAGATCAGAGGAAAAACGAGAATCAAGCTATGAGCCAGCAGGACAAGAAATATAATGCTGGCCGCCATAAGAACTGCCGAGCGCCAAAGACGCGAACGGCTGAAGTTGGAGACAAGCGCCACGGCTAATCCAAAGAGTACAAACTGAAATGACGCAGTGTCCATGACTATCTGCCTTGCTCCATTTCCTTCAGAGGCTGCGCGGCAACTGTAAGTGCGGGCACCGATCCGCCGGTAAGTTCTCCGGCAAGAAGCTCCGATAGGATTGCATGCCCGCCGGCATCCGGATGGCCGTCTGCCGGAAAGTAAAGCTCTTCCGGCCTGATTAAATTACGAAACTTCGGCAGGATGTCAATATAAGTTGCTCCATGGCTCGAAAGGATTGTGCGCACCTCGCCGTCCAGTTTGTAGGGGTCGTATCCTGCCGGCCAAACATTGTCGGAGATCATGATGGCTTGCGCACGATCCGGCACAAACACTGCTGCCAAAGGAACGTTCGCATCCCTGGCTTGAGCCGCAATGCTCGCGGCATGACCGGCAAAGTCCTTTAGATGCTGTTGCCAGTTAGCGCTCAATTTGCTCTTCAAAAACCCGGCTGTATCGTCGGCATTCATAAGAAAAGTCGCCACGTACCGGTCCGAGCCCTCATGAGCGTAGAGAGTATTACGGATCAGGAGCAAGGCCCGGGAGCGTTCTTGGAGATCGCGAGTTATTTCTCCAACCGACTTGGTGCTGAAATCGTGCTTTAGTCGAGACCATGGAGTGATTGAAGGGTCTATTCGTTGTTCGATTTTGGAGGGTTCAGGAATTGTCGTTCCCTTCAGGACATCATAAGGAGTCAATACCCAGAGAATCAAGTCGGGCTTGGCTGCGAGAACCTCATTGAACCGCAAATCCAAGGCTGGCGGAAATACCAGGAGCATTCCTTCGTTGTAAAGTTCAATCCTGCGTCCGGTCTTGTGGGTGAGTTCCACGGGCAGTTGCGCGGCGATGGTTTTTTCAAACGGTACTCGATCGCCCATGGCAGTAGAGGCGCCGGCGATAACGATTCTGTAACTTTCCGGCGCTTTGGCTCCGCACTCCATACCCGCGCGGTGCCCACAGCTATTCATCCTGTATTCAATCGACCCGCCGGCAAAGACCTTTCCCTTGCATACCGAGTTTGGTATTCCCCTCCCGCCTAGAGTCCGGTTGCTCTCATCGATGCACTTTGGGATATCCAGGTCATTGCCGGGAACCAACCGCCGAACGATCAATTCAGTGGAAACTGAAACGATGCAGACCGTCAGCAGGCCAATCATGGGCAATACTATCCAGTCGCGGCGCGGGAGCCTTGCTTCCTTCGCGTGATTGATGCTGTCAGCAGTGTCTTGCATCATGCCCTCAGTACCCCTTGGCCGGCGCAAAGCCGAGCGAGACCACCTTCATAGGCGCGTTTTCCGGCTCGGCTTCAGCAACCGGCAGATCCCAGCGCGTCAGTCCGCCCTCTTCTTCGCTCATTTTAGTAAAGCCGAGTTTGAGATAGTGATCGGCGACCAGCCCATTGCGCTCTGTGGGCCTATAAGTTCCAGCCAGCTTCCGGATACCCGCCGCGCGCGCGTGTTTTAGAATCTCGCGCAGAATCTCATGCTCCACCTTGCGCCCGAGCACCCGGCAGCTCATCAGCCAGGTATCGATCTCCCAAACTCCCGCTTCGCAGGGCCGGCAGATCACAACGCTGATCATGCCATTGTCGCCGAAGATGTCCGACAGGCGCACTTGCAACGTAAAGACGGAAGGGTCACACTCTGCCTCTTCCACCTCCGGATCGGTGTAGCGGCGCGTGGTCAGATTGTATTGGTTGGATTTGTTGATGAGCTGGACGATGCGGGCACGGCCGGTCGAGTCAAATGGCTGAAAGGTGATGGTCATCTCCAGCGAGGCCAGGTACGCGTCAACACCGCCAGCCTGTTTCTGAAGGCTGGCACGGCAGGCATTGTCCTGATAGAAGCCCGCGCGCTTCAAGTCTTCCTGCGCAAAGGAAACAGCCTCGAAGTAACCGCCGGCCGCCAGGGTCCTCGCGTAATAGGCGGGATCCTCGGGCAACTCGGGAACGGCGACTTGCGGGAGCAGCTTGCGCACCAGCCCCCGCTCCGCCGGGTTGTCGTCGAGGAAGACCATGGCGTCCAGTCCCAGAGATAATTCATCGGCGATCGCCTGTATGTTGGTAGCTTTGTCGTTCCAGTTGGCCTGAAAAACGGCGATGTGCTCCAGGCGGAGCAGCATCTCGGGGTGCTTTTCGAAGGGGGTGCGCGCCACCTCGTCGGTATTCTTGGATGAAACGGCAAGGATAATGCCGCGCTGGCGCAGCTCCAGGGCATAACGCTGCACGGCAAGATGCGCCTCTCCGCGAGCGTCGCCCTGAGCCACTTGGATGCCCTCCAGACCGTCGTCGCCAATGACCCCGCCCCAGACGGTGTTATCAAGATCGAGGATCAGCGCCTTGCGGCTCTTGCCGCGGAGGGCGGAGACGGTGCGCGCCACATGATCGGCATAGAGCGGAATGAGGCGGTCGGAAAAAGGCAGCTTGGCCAGGTTCCAGAGTTGAGGATCGTGCCAGTTGGCCAGCCCTACAGTCTCCGCCAATCCCGCCACGTCCAGCAGCACATCGCCCGAAGCCAGTACATACGCGGCCAACTCCCGGTTGATCTCGTCCAGCAGCCAGCGCAGAGTCCCCGGCAGAGCGCGGTCCAGGCTGCCAAACTGCGGCTCGGCCGGCGGCGCAAAGCTCTGAAAGATACAAACGGCGTTGACGTGTTTCTTGATGCCTTCTCGGAGCGTCTGCAGATAACCCAGTACGCCTTGTACCGTGGCAGAGGCCGCTTCGATGTCGCCAAGCGAGGTTTTCAGCGGCAAAGCCCTGTAGTCCAGAGCAAAGAGCACGGCATCGGCTTTCGAGCGATTGACCTGGGAATCCGGCGACAACGCTTCTTGCGCGACCTGATCGTAGCAGGGCTGCACGACTTCCAGCGCGACTCCGTGGCGGACGGCGCTTGCCACCAGAGGCGGAACCAGAAGATCCGAAGTCGAATTGCTCAGGATAGCCAGGCGAAACGGCGCGAGAGGTGTGAGCGGCCTGCCCTCGGAGCGCAACTTGCCGATTGCCTTGGCCAGCTTGGTCAACTGATTGAGATCGAGAGCATAGGAGGCCAATGCGCGCAACTGCTCGCCAATCGCGCCGGACCTGTGGCCCAAATCCTTTACCAGAGCGGAAAAACTGGCCGGGGCAGGAGGCAGCCACTGCAGCTCTGCATAGAGTGGATTCACTAAATCCTCAATCCTCATTGTTCCTTACGAAAAGGAGAGTTTAGTCTAGATTCGAGACTGGATCAACGCGACAAGGTCGCCAACGTTTGCTAGTTTTCCAATCTCTGAAGTTGAAAATTTGATTTTGAAGGCTCTTTCGATCGTCAGAAGAAGACGGATGTGTGTGAGACTGTCCCATCCATCGACGTCTTTTGCAGACAAACCGGGCCTCAGAACGATGGAGTCATCGTCAAAAACGTCTTCGAAGATCTTTGCCAGCAGTGCGTATATTTGCGATTCGTCCATTGGAAGATTAGGTACCTCGGCTCGGGCAGATAGACCGTTTGTCTCCATTCTAGAACGCTGCAACCCTCTTCAACCTGGAGAAATCCATTTGGTCGGGCGGAGGGATTCGTATCGACTCGTATCTAGTTAATATTCATGGCGGTAGAATTTTTCGCCTTGTATATACCCCCATATCTACCCCCTTTTCAGTAGGTTGCGTCCGGATTTGTCTATCGGGGTCCGTTGACGTCGGCTTCTTCCGTGTCAAGGCTTCCATACATTGTACTTTCAATATCTTACAGGACGATGGAGACTGCCAAACCACGCGGAAATACGCCGAAGACGAACATTTAACAGGTGATTTTGCAGGTGAAGAATGAATAGGGTTCCTTGGCATCAGCTATGGCGGCAGGTTGCACTCTTGCCCGGTCAATCCGCGCTGCAACGGTTCTTGATGCTCGTGCTTGACCTCTCGCACGATGTTGCAAAAAGCCAACCGTCGCGCAGCGGCGGAGAAAACCGTGCGCAAGATAGAGGCAGAGGCGATAGCCCTTGTAGTGCCCAAACCATCGGCCTCAGCACAGGCCGGGCGCTTCGTCGTAGCTCCTGACAAGCTCTCTTCCTTGAAAAGGGTCTTGCATCCGGCCCGCCGCGAGCTGCAAGGCTGTACTCTGGTCGTCAGTCGATACGCGGGCATAGCCGTATTTCATGGTTTAATTATGGCCTTGACATTTGACCCATGCAAGCCCTTGAAAACACGGGGCGGCGGTCGTGGGTCAACACTTACCCTTTGTAGCCCAAAACCCGCACAGGTGAAGCAGGGACAGAAGCATAGTCTACGTCTCTAAACTAAACCATCAGCGTGATCGCGCACCCAAGAGTAGCTTCATGACATTTATCAACAACACTCTGGATCGATCTCTTGGAGCTTAAGTCGAATTCTTTGCTTAACAACCTCAGTCAGACCACTCATGGATGTGGAAATCACACAATTTTCGCGCTCGCCGACCAGCTCCCAGCGTTCGGGGCTCTTTTTCCAGCGAAAGATGATCAGGTTTTCACTTTTCGAGGCGATCTCATGCGCTGCCCTGATTGCAAGTCGCGCAGAAGGCAGTCCTTCCACCGTTGAGCCATTGACTGTCCGTTTCCCGTTGGTAATATGGAAATCATCTATCAAAGTAGCTCTTTGAGAAAAGTAAGGAACGAGTTCGAGAATCGCCACAGATTTCGCCAACTTATTGAGAAAACAATCACGTCTATCCTGCGGGTAGCTGTTTATTAAGCCGCCAAACATTCTAGCAAAGTAAGGTGTCCATGCTTGCTTCGGAATTCCACTCTTTTTGAAGGCAAAGCAATAATCCAACTTTTGGTGCCTGTTGCGCTCAAATAGACATTGAACCTCATGATTACGAAGATCTTCGTAATCATCATTGTTTACTCCTGGATTAATCATGAGAAGAAAGATTTGTGCCGTCCGCAGATTGCCAACGTACGGAATTGCACCTAAATCAAAGTGGAACCTCCCGCTTCTCGTACCGTTCAGATCTTTTTCGTTAGCCGTAAACCGTCTCCGTGGCTCGACTCTCTGTTCGACCTCCTTCAGGTAGTCCTCGTCGCCAGGAAAGAACTGCCCTCCTCGAAAGTGCTGTCCTAACTGCAAATGCTCGCACGCTTTGATCCACTCTTCCACTGCGGACATATCGACCCTCCATGTGCTGACTGGGTAGTTCGCTTGAATTGTGCGCGACTCGCTCGCCTCGTATCGACTCTCGACTCCCTTACGGCTGGTACTCCCACAGATCGTTGAGCGTTCCTTCCGTTCCGGTCGAGTCGTAGCCAGACCCGCCGAAGAGCCAGAGATTGCCCGACGCATCGCTCCAGCTCACGGCTGAGGCTCGTCCCCCTGGGATGTTGGTGGAGGCCGCTATTCCCCGCGTTCCGTAGACCCCGGAATTGCCGCCATATTGAGTTGGCACAGTGCTGCTGCCATCCATCCAAGTCCACTCGCCATTTATGCCTAGATTCGGATTAAACATCCATAGGTCGTTGAGATCTCCTTCCTTTCCGGTCGAGTCGATGCCAAACCCGCCGAAGAGCCAGAGATTGCCCGACGCATCGCTCCAGCTCACAGCAAAATTTCGTGCTCCGGGGACGTTCGTGGAGGCTGCCGTTCCCTGCGTTCCGTAGACTCCGGATTGGCCGCCATTGCTGCCGACTGTGCTACTGCCGCCCATCCACGTCCACTCGCCGTATGTGCCCAGCTTCGGATCAAACATCCACAGATCGTTGAGAGATCCTCCCGCTCCGGTCGAGTCGATGCCATACCCGCCGAAGAGCCAGAGATTGCCTGAAGCATCGCTCCAGCTCACGGCATAATCTCGTGCTCCGGGGACGTTCGTGGAGGCTTCCGTTCCCTGCGTTCCGTAGACTCCGGATTGGCCGACTGTGCTGCTGCCGCCCATCCAAGTCCACTCGCCATATGCGCCTAATGCCGGATCAAACTTCCACAGATCGTTGAGAGATCCTCCCCCGAAGAGCCAGAGATTGCCTGAAGCATCGCTCCAGCTCACGGCATACTCTCGTGCTCCGGGGACGTTCGTGGAGGCTGCCGTTCCCAGCGTTCCGTAGACTCCAGATTGGCCGACTGTGCTGCTGCCGCCCATCCACGCCCATCTGACACATGTGACCTGAACATTCGTTACATTGACAGTAGCAGTGCCGCTGCCGTTGCTCACCGTGCAGCTCTGGCCCGCAGGCTGGGTGAGTATTGTGACGCTGTAGGCCGCGCCGCTGGCAACTGCCGTGCTGAATGTGAAGCTGCCTGCGCCCGCGCCCACCGCCAGGTTGTTGCCGCCGTCGTTCTGCAAGACGAGCCCGGTGCCGGTGAGTCCGGAGACGGTGCCGCCGATGGTGTAGTAAGCAAGCGAGCATGAGACCAGGACGTTCGTCACATTGCCGAAGGGCGTGTCGAAGCCGTTGGTCACTGTGCAACTCTGACCAGAGGGCTGGGTTAAGACTGTGACGTTGTAGATGGTGCCACGGGCAACGGGATTCGAGAAGGTGAAGGCACCATTTGCACTCACCGCCAGGTTGTTGCCGCCGTCGTTCTGCAAGACGAGCCCGGTGCCGGTGAGTCCGGAGACGGTGCCGCCAATTGTGTAGTAAGCAAGCGAGCATGTGATCTGGACATTCGTCACATTGGCGCTGGCCGTGCCGCTGCCGTTGGTCACCGTGCAACTCTGGCCGGTGGGCTGGGTGAGGACCGTGACGCTGTAGGCCGCGCCGCTGGCAACTGCTGTGCTGAATGTGAAGCTGCCGCTCGCGCTCACCGCCAGGTTGTTGCCGCTATTATCCTGTAAAACCAGCCCGGTGCCGATGAGTCCAGAGACCGTGCCGCCGATGGTGTAGGAAACATTTGAGCATACGACCTGGACATTCGTCACATTGGCGCTGGCCGTGCCGCTGCCGTTGGTCACCGTGCAGCTTTGGCTGGTGGGCTGGGTTAGGACCGTGACGCTATAGGTCGCGCCGCTGGCGAGGCCATTCGAGAAGGTGAAGGCTCCATTTGCGCCCACCGTCGCGTTGTTGCCGCCGTTATCCTGCAAGACTAGCCCGGTGCCGGTGAGTCCGGAGACCGTGCCGCCGATGCTGTAGGAAACATTCGAGCAAGCGACCTGGACATTTGTCACATTGGCGCTGGCCGTGCCGCCGCCGTTGGTGACCGTGCAGGTCTCACCGCTCGGCTGCGTTTTCACTGTTACTGCATAGCTTGAACCAGAAGCGACGGCAGTAGGGAAGGCGAAAGAGGTCGCGCCCGATACCAGGGAAACGGTCTGGCTACCATCGGCCAGTACCAGGCCGCTAGCCGTCAATCCGCTGATCGTGCCGCCGATGGTGTAGGTGGTCGTAGAGCAGGTGACCTGGACATTGGAAACATTGGCGCTGGCCGTGCCGCTGCCGTTGGTGACAGTGCAGGTTTCTCCGCTCGGCTGCGTTTCGACTGTCACCGAATAGATCGTGCTGGAAGCAACCGCAGTCGGGAAGGTGAAAGAGGTCGCGCCCGATACCGGGGAAACGGTCTGGCTGCCATCGGCCAGTACCAGGCCGCTAGCCGTCAATCCGCTGACCGTGCCGCCGATGGTATAGGTGGTCGTAGAGCATGTGACCTGGACATTGGAAACATTGGCGCTGGCCGTGCCGCTGCCATTGGTCACCGTGCAACTCTGGCCGGTGGGCTGAGTTAGGACCGTGACGCTGTAGGTGCTGCCGCTGGCAACTGCCGTGCTGAATGTGAAGCTGCCGCTGGCACTCACCGCCAGGTTGTTGCCGCTATTATCCTGCAAAACCAGACCGGTGCCGGTGAGGCCGGAGACTGTTCCGCCGATGGTGTAGGTGGTCATAGTGCAGGTGACCTGGATATTCGTCACATTGGCGCTCATGGTCCCACTGCCATTGGTCACCGTGCAACTCTGGCCCGTAGGCTGCGTTAGAACCGTGACGCTATAGGAGGAGCCGCTGGGTTCTGTTACGCCGAATGTAAAGCTGCCATTGGCACTCACCGGCAGCTTGTCGCCAGTAGAACCATTGAACAAAACCAGCCCGGTGCCGGTGAGTCCAGAGACGGTGCCGCCGAAGGTGTAGGTGGTCGTAGCGCAGGTGACCTGGACATTGGAAACGTTGGCGCTGGCCGTGCCGCTGCCGTTGGTGACCGTGCAGGTCTCACCGCTCGGCTGCGTTTTCACTGTTACTGCATAGCTTGAACCAGAAGCGACGGCAGTCGAGAAGGCGAAAGAGGTCGCGCCCGATACCGGGGAAACGGTCTGGCTGCCGTCGCCCAGTACCAGGCCGCTAGCTGTCAATCCACTGATCGTGCCGCCGATGGTGTAGGTGGTCGTAGAGCAGGTGACCTGGACATTCGTTACATTGGCGCTGGCTGTTCCGCTGCCGCTGGTCACTGTGCAACTCTGGCCGGTGGGCTGAGTTAGGACCGTGACGCTGTAGGCTGCGCCGTTGTCAACGGCTGTGCTGAATGTGAAGCTGCCGCTGGCGCTCACCGCCAGGTTGTTGCCGCCATTATCCTGCAACACCAGCCCGGTGCCGGTGAGTCCAGAGACGGTGCCGCCGATGGTATAGGTGGTTGGCGGAAGATTCGAGCATGAGACCTGGACATTCGTTACATTGGCGCTGGCTGTTCCGCTGCCGCTGGTCACCGTGCAGCTCTGGCCGGTGGGCTGGGTAAGGACCGTGACGCTGTAGGCCGCGCCGCTGGCAACTGCTGTGCTGAATATGAAGCTGCCGCTGGCGCTCACCGCAAGGTTGTTGCCGCTATTGTCCTGCAAAACCAGCCCCGTGCCGGTGAGTCCGGAGACGGTGCCGCCGATGGTATAGGTGGTTGGCGGAAGATTCGAGCATGAGACCTGGACATTCGTCACATTGCCGCTGGCCGTGCCGCTGCCGCTGGTCACCGTGCAACTCTGGTCTGTGGGCTGGGTGAACACAGCGACGCTATAAGCCGCGCCGCTGTCAACGGCTGTGCTGAATGTGAAGCTGCCGCTGGCGCTCACCGACAGATTGTTGCCGCCATTATCCTGCAAGACTAGCCCTGTGCCGGTGAGTCCGGAGACTGTACCGCCGATGGTGTAAGTGGTTGGCGGCGGGGGAGTCGATCCGCCTCCTGCGCTGCCGCCGCAGCCTACAACCATGGGCAACGGCATGGCAAGCAGAAGGAGCCAAGGGGCTGCACCAACCTTCGGTGCCCCTGGGAATGAACTCGTAACCATTTGAAAGGCACTACGGAACGTGAATCGAGCGGAGACCAACCCCTTATTCATTGATACACCGTGCTTTCCATCAACTTAGAAACGGCAGTTGAACCGCCTAAAACGCCTCGAACGCTAGACTGGTAGCGGGTTTATTCGTCACCTGTCATTGCAGCCAGCGGAAAGTCTCCGAATCATTCAGAGGACAAATCCTGTGGGTCTTGCTTCATCAGTAGCTCTGCCAGCAACTGTAACTGCTCGTCCGTGATATTGATTTCCTCGCGCTCGCAATACTCGCGAGCTTTCTTCTTCTGCTGATCGGATATCATGAGAAGCTCCTGTTCTTACTTGGCTATTATTGTCCACCCCCCCCCGAAAGTAAAATCGGCCTGGCTCTTGTTCAGAAGTCAGGCGGCAGGCTGGAGGATAGTTCGGTAGATGGGCGATGCCGAAGCGGGCGGCGACCTTTGCAACCGGGATGTAGAGCACCCCATATTCTGAGGGGTTGGACGATAATAGCCACCCTCCACAAACCTTCTATTCAGTCGACTGTAGCTAGAACGAGGTTGTCTGTATAGTTTTGCTCATAAATGCGCAGCCAGAAACTGAGAAGCCGCCTTCGAGAATGACGGAGCCTTCCGCCATAGTGCCACCTACAAAGCCACGCTGTTCTGGGAAGGCCGGGGTCGCTAATGCCCGACAGAACGGCCAGCGCCTCGGGCGGTCCGCAACTGCATCAAAGCACGCCAGTGAAGTCGTACAACTACGCTACACCGGGCTCAGCAGATCCGAGATCGCCCGTGCGTCAACATCGGACGAACCGCGCACGCCCTCCGGAGGGCTTCAGTTGATTTTCGAAAGCAGTGCGAACAGTCTTCGATCATCTTCGAACACTGTCCGAAGTTGTTCGAACTCTGTTCGATGTCATCAGAACGCGTCACCATCGCCCCCGAGAAAGCAATACAAAAGGCGGATGCGCAACGCGGGAAGACCTGAAATCCTTGCGCTGATTGTTCGAGACGCCGTGGAGAGACAGCGTTAGCAGTCCATTTGCGCGTCGTATGCGCCGCGCGAGACGGCAACATAGGCCATGCGGTTATTGAGCAGGCCTTTGGCTCCCAGCTCGGTATGCGCATGGATCAGCACACGGTCGGCGGTCTGCCCCTGGCTGGAATGACTCGTGACCGCGTAACTGCCTTGCCGTAGCCTGTGACGGTCGCCGCGAATCCCTGGCTGGACTCCTTTTCTCCCTTCCTCTCCCACGGTTAGACTTGTTGCAGTTAATTCGGCTTCCCTCACTTCCATGCAATGAACCCACTACTCCCCCGGCGCATTATTCGCGTGAACTCTATTTGCAACAATCGTTTGCAGTGTGGTCTTCCATTCTCATATACTAATGCTGTAAGATACGTATCGACAAGGAAACCACATGCCTGCCGCAAAGAAAGCCCCAGCCCGATCGAAGCGCAAAATCGTGTCTCCCGCAGAGACGCGCACTCAGCTCCGGCTCACCGTCGATTCCAAATTCACCAAGAGCCATTTCAGCCAGCTTTTTGCCGTGCTCAAAATCCGCAGAAAGAACGCCCTGGCCGAACACATCATCATGAGTTTCAAAACCAAGGCCGCGCAGACACAGCTTGTTGCGTTCTACAACAACCAGTGGCTGAACATCCCATTTCAGAGTATCGACACCGCTTTCGTGTTTCCTTTGACGTTCGAGATCGCTGATGAGCTGGAAAGAGTTGGCGGAGAGATTCTCGGCGGGGTGAATCGGTCCAAGGCATTTCGTGTGATGGTGGCCTATTTTGCCTTCGTCCATAAACTCAAGACTCCGGTTCAATCTACATTCGCATAGTCTCGTCAGAGCATCTTGCTGACGGCGGCCGAATATCCGTAATCACGGGCTACCTGCCGCCTCTTTCCTGCTGGCGTTGGCGGGGATTCGCCAGACGTTGAAGAAGACGCAGGGCGTGTTGCATCTCCGGGTCAGTGAATTGGACGGAGATGCCTTGTTGCGCCGCAACCTTCGTGACCATCCGCTTCCACTCCACGCTGCCGTCACACGCGATGCGCGATCCGTATTTCTGGACGGCCATCTCCAATCCAAAGAGGACGGCAGCCTTATCCTGGTTGAGAACGGTGACGATGCGTCCGCGGTCGATGACGGAAACTTGCCCGTTGAGTGCGTAGGACACGTCGCCGGTCTTGCGGTCAATTGTCCAGATGCGCGTCGCGGCGATCTGGTTGGCAAGGGCCTGTTGCTTTTGTTGGGTCGCAAAGCGCCGTTGCGCAAGGTCGGCCCACTCTGTGCTGCTGTCATGATCGGGCGGTGGACCGATGTGCATCGCGTTCGCTTCTAGCCTTGCATCGAGCCGCCGCTGGTTTCGCTGATCCGCATAGCGCCAGCCACGCAATTGTGCCGCTGCCCGCGCATCGCCCTCAGTGGCACGTTCGGCAACCCATGTGCGCAGGTTTTTGGGAAATGCTTCTTGCCGCCGCTGTTGAACGGCCAGCTTCAGAGCGCGTATTTCGATAACAGTTTGGGCAACTGCCTGGGAGAGTAAGATTTTCTTGTCCAGCCACGGCACAGCCAACGCGCGAATTTCCTTCTTCTTCTGCCTGAGCGACACCATGAGATGTTGACGCGCCTCTCTGCCGTCTGCTGTGAGGCCCTTGCACACGGCCCGTTGCTGGTTCCGGTACTGGTTGTAATCGGCCATCAGAGAACTGCGTTCGGCGTGTCGTTGCGCTTTCCGTTCTTCCCTCAGTGCGCTATTACGAGCACTATGTTGAACGCTATTTTGTGCGACCTGTTGATCGGCTTCATAGCCGGATGTTGAGGCCGGTGTCCACGGACCAAGAGCGGCCTCCGTGTTCTGCCGGTTGATCTTTCCTGCGAAGTTGTTGCGGAATACGTCGGACGCCTTGACTCGGATGTTGTGGTCGATGGCAAGG
>Ga0302282_1000074_pt1 | contig 71954 bp, 49 predicted proteins | sample III_Fen_E1_3_FD_198763 | JGI IMG/M metagenome (GOLD analysis project Ga0302282, IMG submission 198763) | Peat permafrost microbial communities from Stordalen Mire near Abisko, Sweden - III_Fen_E1_3 | ecosystem: Environmental > Terrestrial > Soil > Wetlands > Permafrost | place: Sweden: Abisko... | reverse complement strand
CCAAGGCCATTGGTATAGCCCTGATACTGACACATCGCCGGTATCGGGCCGCGACGGCGGCCCCGCGCGCCCATGCGCGCGAAGCCAAGGGCGCGGAGGCGCCCGCCCGGCGTCTGAGGGCGCCGCAGACGTGTCAACGTCCAAGGCCATTGGTATAGCCCTGATACTGACACATCGCCGGTATCGGGCCGCGACGGCGGCCCCGCGCGCCCATGCGCGCGAAGCCAAGGGCGCGGAGGCGCCCGCCCGGCGTCTGAGGGCAGCCTTGATGAGTCAACATCAAGGCTCGATGGTATAACCGGCTTTATCGAGCGGGATAGGCGGGATATCGTCTTGGTCGATGAAATTTTCATTAAAGAGGGGGCTGTCATGCTTCGACCGCAGGCGGCGGTTTGCGCTGAAGGAGAGACGTTCGGTCTCTTTTTAACTTTGACCCTGGTGGATAACCAGGAGGCCGGGCCAACGGTTCGGCGGGTGGCAGCCGCTCTGCCAGCGCTGACCGCCACAGTTGCAGAGCAACTTGGTGAACCGACGCTGGTCAGCGCTATCGGATTCGGGGCGGCGGTTTGGTCGAGGCTGTTCGGGTTGTCGCAGCCAAAGGCCTTGGTGCCGTTCGAAGCCTTGGCCGATGGGCCGCGATTGGCGCCAGCCACGGCTGCCGATCTGTTGATTCACATCCACTCATCCCGCCACGACGCCAATTTCGCTTTAGCGCGGGAGGTGATGGAGCGGTTGCAGGGTGCCGTTGATCTGGTTGAGGAAATCCACGGATTCCGTAGGTTCCAGGATCGCGATCTGATTGGCTTTGTCGACGGCACCGAAAATCCCAAGGGTGAAGAGCGGGCAGCGGTGGCTTTGGTCGGGGACGAGGATGCCGACTTTGCTGGTGGCAGCTATGTCGATGTTCAGCGTTATGTGCATGATTTGCGACGGTGGGAACGGTTGGCGGTGGTCGAGCAAGAGGCGGCTGTTGGGCGGACCAAGTCGGATGATTTGGAGTTGGGAGATGACGTGAAGGCGCCTTCAGCCCATATCGCTCGTGTGGTCATCGAAGAAGACGGTAAAGAGTTGGAAATCGTTCGCCATAGTTTGCCCTATGGTACGACCTCCGAACACGGCCTTTACTTTATCGCCTATGGGGCCAGTCCAGCGCCCTTCCGCAAGATGTTGGCTCGGATGATCCTGGGCGATGAGAACGGGCACCATGACCGCCTACTGGATTTTAGCCGAGCGGTCACGGGGGCGAGTTTCTTTGTTCCGTCCTTAGGGTTTTTGGAAGGGCTTGCCTGACGTCCCAGCGGTCAAAGGCCCCTGGATGGGGCTTTTCGTGGGTTCTGCCCACATCTGTAAAGGGCCGGTTGGCCCTTCGAACGTGTAATACCGGCGATGTGTCAGTATCAGGGCTCGCCGGTTGACGGTTCTCCCATAACGCCTTGAGGCCAAGGAACCGGCGCTATCCTGGCGCCTCTGGGCCAGAGTCAGGCAAAACGAAAAGGCGGGGAGAGCGGGCGAAATCGCCCCTCTCCCCGCCTTGCTTTACCGCTTGGCCTTCGCATCCCGTGCGCGGGCAAAGGCTTCGGCGAAGGCATTATCACCAGGAAGCGGCGGTGGTGAGGACACGCGCGGAGAGGCCGCCGGTTTCGCCGTCGCCGCCGGTTTGACGGTGGCCGGAGTCCTATTGCTACGACCCGCAGCGGGCGCCAGCGACCGACCAGGCGACCGATCGCGGGTGTCTTGCCGAGCCTCTCCCGACCGTGTGTTCCCCGAGCGGTTTTCCGGTCCCGACCGATGGTCTGGCCGGGCTTCGGTGGGCCGGGTCTCCGGTCGGCGATGTTCGGCGGGGCGCACGGCCGGCTCGTCGGTCCGCATGGTCAGGGCGATCCGCTTGCGCGGAATATCCACCTCCATCACCTTGACCCGCACGATATCGCCGGCCTTGACCACGGTGTGGGGATCCTTGACGAAACGATCGGCCAGTTGAGAGATGTGAACAAGGCCGTCCTGGTGAACACCAACATCCACAAAGGCACCAAACGCCGTCACGTTGGTCACGACGCCTTCCAGCGACATGCCCGGCTTTAGATCTTTCAGGGCCTCGATGCCGTCTTGGAACACGGCTGTTTTGAATTCGGGGCGAGGGTCGCGACCCGGCTTTTCCAGTTCTGCCAGAATGTCGACCACGGTCGGACGGCCAAAGCGGTCGTCGGTGAAGTCATCGGGGTCGAGGCTGCGTAGGAAGGCGGCGTCCCCGATCACATGATCCAGGTCACGGCCCGTCTTGGCCAGCAGCCGTTCCACCACCGGATAGGCTTCGGGGTGGACCGCCGAGCTGTCCAAGGGGGTATCCCCGCCCTGGATGCGTAGGAACCCGGCGGCCAGTTCAAAGGTTTTGGCTCCGAGTCGCGGCACCTCCAGCAATTCGGTGCGGGTGCGAAAGGCGCCCCGACCGTCGCGGTATTCGACGATGTTGCGGGCCACGGTTTCCGAAAGTCCAGAAACCCGAGCCAGCAGCGGGACCGAAGCGGTGTTGAGGTCGACGCCGACCGCGTTAACGCAATCCTCCACCACCGCATCGAGGGCGCGGGCCAATTTCTGGGCGCTCACGTCGTGCTGATACTGACCGACTCCGATGGACTTGGGTTCGATCTTGACCAGTTCGGCCAGCGGGTCTTGAAGCCGGCGTGCGATCGAGACCGCTCCGCGCAACGAGACGTCCAGTTGAGGAAATTCCAAGGCCGCGACCTCGGATGCCGAGTAGACCGAAGCGCCCGCTTCGGAGACCATCGCCCGAGTCAGTTTGAGTTCGGGATGACGCTTGAGCAGATCGGCAACCAAGCGGTCGGTTTCGCGGGAGGCTGTGCCGTTGCCGATGCTGATCAATTCGGGCTGGTGACGAATGACGAGGGCCGCCAGCACCGCCAGAGAGCCTTCCCAGTCGTTGCGGGGCTGGTGAGGGTAGATGGTGGTGGTGTCCAGCAGCTTGCCAGTACGGTCCACCACGGCCACCTTGACGCCGGTGCGGATGCCAGGATCAAGCCCGATCACCGCGCGCGGGCCAGCGGGAGCCGCTAGCAGCAGGTCGTGGAGATTGCGGGCAAAGACCTTAATGGCTTCGTCCTCGGCCCGTCCCCGCAACTCGCCCATCAATTCGGTTTCCAAATGCGGCCCGATCTTGAGCTTCCAGGTCCAGCGCACCGTATCGGCCAGCCAGCGGTCGGCAGCCCGGCCTTGATCGACCAATCCCCGATGACCGGCGATGATGGATTCGCAGGGGTGGGGCGTTTGATCGGGGGGGGCGACTTCCAGGCGCAGATCCAGAATGCCTGACCCGCGTCCTCGGAAGAGGGCCAGCGCCCGATGTGACGGAACCGCCGACAACGCTTCGGAGAAATCGAAATAGTCCGAGAATTTCGTGCCTTCTTCCCGTTTCTCCGGGATCACCGTCGCCACGACCCGCCCATTGTCCGCCGCATGGCGGCGGAGGCGGCCAACCAGCTCGGCATCTTCGGCGAAACGCTCGACCAGGATATGCCGAGCGCCCTCCAAAGCGGCTTTGACGTCGGCCACGCTCTTCTCGGCGTCGACGAATGCTTCGGCCTCGGTTTCGGGAGTCAGGCTGGGATCCGCCAGCAATCGATCCGCCAGCGGCTCCAATCCGGCCTCGCGGGCCAGTTGAGCCTTGGTTCGGCGCCGGGGCCGGTAAGGCAAATACAGGTCTTCCAGCCGAACCTTAGTCTCTGCCAACGCGATATCGCGGGCCAAGTCTTCGGTCAACTTCCCCTGTTCGGTGATGCTTTGGACGATGACCGCGCGGCGTTCTTCCAATTCGCGCAGATAAACCAAGCGTTCGGAGAGTTGTCGCAACTGGGTATCGTCCAGTCCGCCGGTTGCTTCCTTACGGTAGCGCGCGATGAAGGGCACGGTGGCGCCTTCGTCGAGGAGGCGAATAGCGGCGTCGGTCTGGGCTTCCCTGGCGCCCAGCTCTTCGGCAATACGGTGACTGATGCTGATCATGACCTCGGCCAGTCGGATGGTCCTGGAGTGTTGGCGGTTCCTATACTCCCGGTCGGTGTCCGAGGCCAACGATGTTCTCCGGCGGGACGCCCCGCGTTATTGTCCGGGCGAGCGGCATAGGAGCGGGGAATGTACATCGGTATCGATCTGGGGGGAACCAAGATATCAGCGTTGGCCATCGCCGAGGATGGTCGGGCACTGGCGCGTCGTCGCCTGGTCACTCCCATTGGCTATTCCGAGACCTTGGCAGCGTTGGCGGCGGTGGTGCAGGCGTTGGAAGACGAATTGGGCCAACAGGGCCTGCCGGTGGGGTTGGGGTTGCCCGGCGTGATCGATTCCGAGGCGGGGAGGGTGCAGGCGGTCAACCTACCCTGGTTGACCGGGCGACCCTTCGCACAGGATCTGAGTGTCAAGCTCGGACGATTCGTGCCCATGGCTAATGACGCCAACTGTTTTGCCCTGGCGGAGGCGCTGGAGGGAGCGGGCATGGGCGCTGAGGTGGTGTTCGGAGTGGTCTTGGGAACCGGAGTCGGTGCGGGGATCGTGGTCAAAGGGCGGTGCTTGGCTGGTGCCCACGGGATCGCTGGAGAATGGGGGCATACACCATTGCCATGGAGAATGGTGGAGGATGGTTCCCCTTTGCCTTGTCCTTGTGGTCGGATTGGGTGTCTTGAAACCGTACTCGGGGGAAGTGGTTTACTCGGTATCTATCGACGACTCGGCGGAGAAGCCCATTCCGCGATCGATATTGCCGAAGCTTTTAGGCATAATAATCAAAAAGCCGAGGATGCTCTCCACTTATACTTTAGTGCGCTTGCAAGGGCTCTAGCTTCTGTCATCAACTTGCTGGATCCTGACGCTGTGGTGTTGGGGGGTGGGTTGTCCGATTTGCCCGGTTTGTTGGAGAGCGTTTCTCGATTGTGGCGTGGATGGGCGTTGGTTGCAGAGCCTCGGACCCGTTTGGTTCGCGCCCGATATGGGGCGGATGGGGGTGTTCGGGGGGCTGCGTGGCTCGCGAGATCGGCGGTCATCGCCGGATAGAGCCAGAGAGGGCGGAGCTGTTCGTTGAACGCGCAAAGGGCCCCAACAAAAGGGCCAATATACCATTGGGGGGCACAGAAATGCTGCGTGGAAAGTTAAAGTACTTACACCCCGCGATTGATTCGGTTGCCGACAGACACACGCCGTCGCTTGACGATATCGATGATGATTTCGGTCGACCGATCCCGTTGGATGTGTGCGAGAGCAGCCTTGGAAATTCCAGGTCAGAGCAGCAGTTGGCCCAAGCGGGAGAAAGACTCCAACATGTGGTTGCTGATCTTGAGGGGTTATTGTTCGATGCACCGGGCCTTGGCTCGCGGTGCCGGGACGAAGTTCACGATGCTATTGGGTCGGTGATGGATGCCCTACAGGCCATGGGCCGCGCCCAAGTGGCGCTGAAACAGGCGCGAACCAAAGGGAGCAAGGCGGCCTCTTTGAGAATCCCGATGGCGCGGGCTTGAGAATCAGTGAACCAGGGCACCGGCACAGGCCCGCCTGAGGTCGCGGCCTTCTGCGTCCCTGCGGCATGCATGTCAGGCCGGGGCATGCACTCGGTATTCTGGCGGCCGTAACGTGTAATACCATCGAGCTTTAGTGTTGACACAGTAAAGCTGCTCTCGGACGCCAGGCGGGCGCGTCCGCGCCCTTCGTTTCCGCGCCCTTCGTTTAGCGTCTACGAGGACGCAGGGCCGCAGTCGCGGCCCATACTGGCGAATTGTCATGGCTCGCCAGTATAAGTTCGCCAACGACGGCCCACCCACAGCGGCCAGGGGCAGGAAGCCCTCGGTCGCCGTAGGCCGTGGACAGAGGTTAGCTGCGTTCGTTCAAAGTGGCTGTGATGGCTGCCGAGACTTGCGAGGAGCTGGTGCTGCATTCACCCAGCCGGCCCACCACCTCTTCAACCAATGCCCCAGCCAAAGCGGGCAGATCCTTCAGGGCCGTCTCTCGGGCATGACCAATGCGGCGTTCGGCATCCCGAACTTGGCCGGCGATTTTGGCGTCAAACATGCCAAGCCGAGCTGCCGCAACGCCTTCAGCTTCACGATTCGCCAGCGAGATGATCGTGCGGGCATGGTCACGGGCATGAACCAGCTTGTCCTCGATCATCGCAGCAATGGCCGCAGCCTCGTTGCGCTTTTCTTCGGCCCGAGTGATATCGTTGGCAATTTTGCCATCGCGGGTTTCCAACACCCGAACCACCGCCGGAATCGCCACCCCCTGGACCAGGATGTAGAAGGTGCCGAAAATCACAACCAGCCAGAAGAGCTGGGTCAGAAAAAACGTGGAATCAAACTGGGGCAGGCCGGGGGAGCCGGCTTCTTCGGCAAAAGCCGCGTGATCTCCGCCCACAACGCCTGCCGCGACCATCAGCGCCAGCAGGAGCACCCAGCGCAGCCGCGCTGCCGTGACCAACTTCATCATAACCAATCCTCTCGGAGTCGTCTGAATGGCTTTCCCAAGACTGGCGCCTTGGATGCTGGCCCCGGTCTTCGGACGGTTTACGCCCGAAATCCCGTTCACCGCACCCGCAAGGCGCCGGCCTTTCGACAATCGGATCTAGTGCAGCTCCAGCGAGTCCTGGATGTAGATCACGGTCAGCAGCACAAACACATAGGCTTGGATAGCGGCCACGAAGAACTCAAAGCCCACCAGCACCACCACCAGGGCTAACGGTGCCAAGCCAACGAAATAGCCGACCGCCCCGAAGGCGCTGGCCAGCATCACGATGAAGCCCGCGAACACCTTCAACATGGTGTGACCGGCCATGATGTTGGCGAAAAGACGAACCGAGAGACTGACCGGACGGATGAAATAAGAGATGATCTCCAGCGGGATCATCAACGGCATCAACACCGCAGGCACGCCCTTGGGCACGAACTTGGAGAAGAAGTGGAAGCCGTGTTTGATGAAACCCAGCAACGTCACCATCACGAACACGACCATCGCCAGAGTCGCCGTCACGATCAAGTGAGAGGTGAAGGTAAAGGTGTATGGGATCATCCCGATCAGGTTGCCAAGCAATAAAAATAGAAACAGGGCAAAGACAAAGGGGATGAAGGGCCGCCCTTCGGGACCGGCATTGCTGTTGACCATCCCGGCAACGAATTCATAGGCCATTTCGGCCACAGACTGTAAACGGCTGGGAACCAGTAAACGCCGCCGCATGCCGCCGACGATCAGCGCCATGGCGATAACGACCGACAGCAGCATGTAAAAGGCGGAGTTAGTAAAAGAGACGTTGCCGCCGCTGATGTCGATGGGAATGAGAGAATAAATTTTAAATTGATGAAGCGGATCCACGGCTAGCCTCTTTTCTTGGTGGTTGGCGCCGAAGGCGTGACGGTTTCTTGATTCGGCGGAGCCTCTGATTGAGGAGGTCGCTCAGAATCGTCATTCGCCATACGGCTGGCGGTTTGGTAGACGTTACGGATCGCGGCAGCTCCTCCCAGCACGAACATGCTGACGATGCCCCAAGGCCAGGAATCGAAAACGCTGTCGATGGTCACCCCAAAGGCGATAGCGATAAGAACGGCGGCGATCAGGTCATTGAGGACCCGAGAAGCCAGGTCGAGGGTCGAGCGAGGCACCAAAAACCGATGATGAACCCGCCTAGCCTCCTCCTCGGCTTGTTGCTTGCGATAAGCAGAAAGCCGCGCATCCAACTCAGACAGGGATACGGGAGGTCGATCATTCATAGGCTAAATCTTCCCTGGAGCTTGACTCTCCCCGGTCGAACGCTCACCGCCCGAGTTCCGGCTCTCGAGCATCCCTCCGATTCGAACCGCTGCCCGGCACCCTCCCGCCCGGCCAAAACCACCGGAACGGGACGGGCAACCTGAAAAAGGCAACGGCGATCCAGAACATGCGTCAGGAAACCGGACCCTGGCTGAACGCCGACGGTACTGACGCTCAGGTGAAGATGAAGATGAACGCGATCAACAGCGCGAACAGGCCCATCGCTTCGGCGAGCGCGAAGGCGAGCCAAGTCACCGGCAGCAACCGCTTTTCCATGGCCGGTTGACGGGCAAAGGACATAATGAACGACGCGAACACGATACCGATACCGGTACCCACGCCACCCAGCGCCGCGATGGCCGCGCCAGCGCCGACATACCGAAGATTGTGGCTAATATCCAGGAGCGTGTGCGTAAGCGCCTTGACGGTCTCGGGATCCATCTTACAACTTCCTCCAGTTAAACTCTGAACAGTTATCGTTGGCAACAGCGGCGTTGGCAACACGAAACATGGTGACGGCAAGTGCGACCAGACATCCGGCGAAAGATCCCCTAAAGGGCGCCGAAGATGCCCGATCACCAAGCTTCAGTAACGGCGAGAGCCACAAACACGTTGCTCAAAACAGATCCGTCGGCGCCCGACCAAAACCACCACGAACACCGCGTTCGCTTAGTCATTCCGCTTTGGCATCAGCAAATGCCCAAGCCGGCGGTGACCTTAGGGGGGGGGCGCGGCGGTGTCAAGGGGGTATCGGCGGGTTCTGAAGTCCGGGAAAGCACTGATTGGTATTCGTCCAGGCTTTTCGTGTTGTTAAAGCGTGGATAGTCCCTTCAGACAGACGCCGGATTTGCCTGTGACGTCGATCAACGACCAACCCGAGTCGCCCTCTTTGGGGCGGATCAACCATCGGAATCGAGGGAGCCGATCAGGGGGGATCGTCTATCCTACGGAAAATAAAGAAGAGTATCGACACCTAAATGGTGACAGGTCCAGGGAGTGGTGGGCCCGTCGCGGTGAAACCGGCTTCGCTCAGGATGGGAAACTTGATCCTTCAAAACCATTTCTAATCCGCGTATCTTGATTTTTAATCTATGTCAAAGTCATGGGGTGCATTATATGACTTGAATTTTAAGATCGATTAGAGAGTATGACTGTTGTTTTTCATAGAAAAAGAAAAATCATTGGGTGCGCTAGGGCCTCTTCGAGCCGACCCGATCCGATGCCATAGGGAGGTTGGTCCCCGATGGTCTCGGATCGATTCGGCCCCAAAGGGTTAGCCGCGAATGCGTGACAGGAACTGATCAACGCCGGTTGAGAGATTCTGGGCCTGGGTTGAAAGGTCGGAGGTCGCGCGGAGGACTGTTTCCGCTTCCCGGTGATTGGCTTCGGCGGACTGGTTGACCCGAACGATGGTGGTTGTCACCTCTCGCGTTCCGACGGAAGCCTGCTGAACATTGCGGGCAATTTCGGCGGTGGCCGAACCCTGCTGTTCGACAGCGGCGGCAATGGACGAAGCGATGGCGTTGATCTGGTCGATGGTCCCAGAGATTCCTTTGATGGCTGTGACGGCTTCGTTGGTTGCGGCCTGGACAGCGCTAATCTGGGCGTCAATTTCCTCCGTCGCTTTGGCGGTTTGTCCGGCGAGATTCTTAACCTCGCCCGCGACCACTGCAAATCCGCGACCGGCTTCGCCCGCTCGTGCGGCCTCAATGGTGGCATTCAGTGCCAACAGATTGGTTTGGCTAGCAATATCGTTGATCAACTTGACCACTTGGCCGATTCGCTTGGCGGCATCCGCTAGGCCCTGGACCTTCTGGTTGGTGCGACCGGCTTCTTCTTGAGCAGAATTGGCGATGCCAGCAGATTGGGCAACCTGTCGGCTGATCTCGGAAATCGACGAGGACAGCTCTTCGGCGGCAGCCGCGACGGTTTGGATATTGACGGTGGCTTCTTCGGCTGCCGAAGCAACCATAGTGGCTTGCCGGCTGGTTTCGTCGGAAGACGACGCCATGCGCCGGGCCGAGCTTTCCAACTGGCCAGCCGCTGACGCCACCGTCTGAACCACGGTGCGGACATCGCGCTCAAAAGAGGTTGCCGTGGCCCCCAGCTCACGCTGAATCAGCGACTGCGTATTAATATCAACATAAACCGACGTGGCTAAGTCCATATCTAGGAACACAGCCTTGTTGATAGCCTGAAGGACTTCACTCAATCGTTCGGGTTTGCGGCGGTAATGGACGGCTGCCAGATCAATCAACCGATTGAGCGTAAAGCAATAGGCACCGAGATACCAACGGGGCTCCAAGCCGATGCGCTGGTGGGTTTCCCCGATGGTCCGAACTTGGGCCATGTAGGCATCATCGAAGGTGCCGGTGAAGACATTCCGCAGCCAATGTTGCTTTTGTTGCGCTCGCGCCCGCGCCGTGCGTTCGGGGCTGCCAAGCAAGCTCGCCGTGGCCGGAGACGCTCGCAAATAAGAATAGAACTCATCAAGAATTTTATCAATCTTAGGGGTAAGAACCTGATTGAATTCTCGTAAAGCCGTCTTGGTTGACTCGTCAATTTTCAGATAAGCAACCCGATCGGCGATGGAAATCGCCTTGGAAACCACAGCCATCGACTTCCCATCCTTTTTGTTGGTAACGATTTGGCAATTAAACAACTAATGATAAATGTTTTTCCGGCTGTCAACCACGCCTGTCGCCCACGCGACAAGGGCGGCCCGAGACCTTGACAGCCCGCCGCCGTCACCTTGGTTATCAGGGTTCCCTGATGCTTTCAACCGTAGCTATTGAAAGGAATATCGTGGTCAGGGGCCGTTGACGTCGAAGAGGAAGTCAAGATCATCGGCGGTCAGGGATCCGGTCCAAGATCCTTCGTCAAGCATGGCGTCGGCCAAGGAACCCTTGCGATCCTGAAGTTCAAGGATACGTTCTTCAACGGTGCCTGAAGAGATGAGCTTGTAAACAAATACCGGCTTGACCTGTCCGATCCGGTGAGCGCGGTCGGTAGCCTGATTTTCGACTGCCGGATTCCACCATGGATCGTAGTGAATCACGGTATCTGCGGCAGTAAGATTGATCCCCCGGCCACCAGCCTTGAGGCTGATCAAGAACAATGGAACTTCGCCGGCTTGGAAACGATTGACGGGGGTTGCCCGATCGGCGGTATCACCTCGCAACTCAACATAGGTAATTCCCGTCGGAACTAACGCTTGCTTGATCAGATCGAGCATAGACGTAAACTGGGAAAATAGCAGGATACGTCGGCCTTCCTCAATCATATTGGGAATCATATTGATCAGCAACTCTAGCTTACCACTGCCGGTAACCCGTCGTGCCGACTCGAGTTTAACCAGTCTAGGGTCGCAACAGGCCTGCCGTAATTTCAGCAGGGCGTCGAGAATCAGAATTTTACTCCGGGCCAAGCCGATTCGGGCAATTTCATCCCGAACTTTTTGGTGCATGGAGAGCCTGATGGTCTCGTAAAGATCCCGCTGATCCGAGGCCAGCTCGACCCGATGAATAATTTCCGTCTTAGGTGGCAAGTCTGTGGCGACCGCCGCCTTAGTCCGCCGTAACACAAAGGGGCGGAGTCTTTTAGCCAATTGATGACGTTTCTCGTCATCTCCACGCTTTTCGATAGGGGTTCGATAGCGCGCTGTGAAGCTTTTATGGTCTCCCAGAACACCCGGCATTAAAAACGCGAATTGTGACCAAACTTCGCCTAAATGATTTTCTATGGGCGTGCCAGACAAGCAAAGGCGGTGGCGAGCCTTGAGTTTGCAGGCTGCGCGGGTTGATTTGGCCAGGGGGTTTTTAATCGCCTGGGCTTCATCCAACACCACCATATGAAAATCGATGGATGCCAGAAACTCAACATCACGCGCAAGGATAGCGTAAGTGGTGACGACCAAGTCGGTTCGCGCCACTTCAGCGCGGCGGCCATGGCGGTCAAGCCCGTGAAACACCAGAACTCGCAAATCTGGCGTAAAACGTCCGGCCTCGGCAACCCAATTCGGCACCAAGCTGGTCGGAACGACAATCAGACATGGCCGTTCTAACCGGCCTTGCTGGCGCTCGACAGCGATATGAGCCAAGGTTTGGGCGGTCTTACCAAGGCCCATATCGTCGGCCAAGATGCCGCCCATGTCATTGGCCCGCAGGAATTGCAGCCAGTCTAGACCGTCGCGTTGGTAAGGGCGAAGCGAAGCGCGGAAACTGGGCGGCGGTTCGATTCGAACCGGGGTGTTGACCGAGCGCAGCCGCCGGCCAAGGTCGCGCAAGCGGTCGCCGCCGTGCCAACGGGTGCCGACGATGGCTTCCAGGTCCACCAGGGTGGGCACGTCTGCGGAGGGCAGGGTCAAATGGCCGTCTTTGCCGAGCCGGCCATTTTGCATCATTTCTTCAAGAGTGGTCAGGAACTTGGCCACCCGTTCGGCTGGTAGCGCCAGGATGCGGCCATCGTCGAGCATGGCTCGGACCTTGCCGTCAGCAGCCAGTGCCGCCGCCATTCCGCCCCGATCAATGATCCCAATCAGAATCGGCAGCAACGGAACCCGTCGCCCTTCAATTTCGATGCCGACATCCAGGGAGAACCAACCGTTGCCGGCCTCCACCACGTCGACATCCCAATCATCATTGATTTCAATGATGCGATAGGGGCAGGTTTCGCCCAATTCCACAGTCCAACCGTGTCGCCGCAACTCTTCGGCGCCGCTGACCACCATCCATTGCCAGTTTTCTTTGGGGTTGCGACCGCGAAAAGCATAGCCGCGACCACCAAGAGCCCGTGTGGTGGTGGTGATGCGGACGGCGGTCAGGCCCATCACGCGCAGGGCCGCCGCTGCGGATTCCTCAAGCCGTCGGTCCCGCCGAACGAATATGGGGCCGCTGTCCCCTTCGATACGGACGATTTGTCCGGTATCATCTTCGCGGACCAGTTTTCCGCCGTAGTCGAAATACAAGATCAGAGTGTCGGTTCCGTCGACCGACGCCACATCGCCGGTTGCAGCCTTCAGCACCGGAATCGGCTGCCGCTCGACCACGGTCGGCGTGCCGTCGCACCGGCTGCGGGGCCGGATCGGCGGCGGGGCTGGAACAAAACTTTGAGCCGTGACTTCGTCGATGATGGCTTGGCCGATATGGCCGGTGGCTTCGCTGACGTACCAAGCAGGGTCGGAACCGATAATGCGGGTTTTAGCCGGACGATTCAGGAACTTACGGGCGTCGGTGCGGGGGTTGGTTTCCAACAGGAAGCGCCGGGAGGGGCCGCGCACCAGTCCGGGGCCGTTCAATCCCCAACGAGAGCGCCCGGTTTCCAACAACGCCGTAATCAGCTCTTCCACGGCTTCGTCGTCGTTGAGGGGAACCACCACCAGAGGAAGACTGGTGAGCCCCAGCAACCGACACACCGCCCGGTCGGGATCGCCGGTCGGGCCGATAGGAGCTGCGACAGCCGCGCGCTTGGGCGAGCTGCCCTCGATCCGGCGGCTGTTCCGGTCGGTCACTTCGGTGGCCACCGTCACATAGAATGTGTCGTTTCGTTCGGAAGTTTCGAGGCCGTAAATGATTCGGCGCTGTTCCGTCGGAGCGTCCACCGGCGGCGCCAACCGATCCATGAAGGAGCTTTGGTTCGGTCGTCGCAACGCTGGATAACGTTCGAGTAACGCTACCGCCGCCGCCGCCCCGTGAACGCAGGCGGAGATGCGGCAGGAGCAGGTAACGTTCAGCAGCGAAGAGTCCTTTTTCTCCACAACCTCTAACGTAACGCCGCGCCGCAAAGTTCCATCGGTAACTACCACCTGCATGTGTGGCGTGCGGAGTGCGTTTTCAGTCGAGACGGCGCCTTTGGCGGCCAGTGCCCGCCCCGCCGCCAACCGGACCGGATCGAAGGTTCGCACGATATCGTCCTCGGCAAACCTGGCTCGTTCCGAGCGCCGTGACGCCGTCGTGCGCTTCCCGACCTGCGATCCTGCGGTCGTGTTGTGCCCGATGGCCATTGTAATCGGTCCTCCGCTATCACCTTGATTCCCCGGCCTCGAATGGCAGTGTGACATCTTCGAGACCAACTCAGCGCGTAACTAGCACAAGATATAGCCGACGTCACTCCTAACCACACAACCTCCTGATCAGTGGATTGTTTCGGTACGGAGGCGCCAGAGCCAAAGGCAAAAGCAATCCCGGTAAAATGTAAAGGAATTCTTGAAAAAACAATCAGTTATTGGTTTGTTGATCCGGGGCTTGGCGTATTTTGGCAACAAGACCAAGCGGGATGGGGTTTGCAGCGGCTTTGGGGTGGGGGTAACCACATGATTGTTTTGGGCATTGAATCAAGTTGCGATGAAACAAGCGCCGCAATAGTTAGTGAAAATAAAAAGATTCTGTCAAATGTTATTCTCTCTCAGATTGCTGACCACGCGCCCTATGGCGGTGTGGTCCCGGAGATTGCAGCCCGTGCCCATTTGGACCATTTGGATCGCCTGATATCCGAAGCTCTGGCGTGCGCGCAAGTCAACTTCAGCGGGCTATCAGGTGTGGCGGCAACCGGCGGGCCGGGATTGATTGGTGGTGTCATTGTCGGTGTGATGACCGCTAAGGCGATTGCTTTGGCGCGCGGCTTGCCGTTTTTGGCCATCAATCACCTGGAAGGGCACGCTTTGAGCGTTCGGCTCACCAGTGACATTGAATGGCCTTATCTATTGCTTCTGGTTTCTGGCGGCCATTGTCAATTGCTGTTGGTGGAACGGGTTGGACAGTATCGTCGACTCGGAACCACTATCGACGACGCTGCGGGGGAGGCTTTTGACAAGGCGGCCAAGCTGTTGGGGCTGGGTTATCCGGGCGGGCCGGCGCTGGAACGGGCGGCGCGGGCGGCGGTGGCGCCGGAGCGTTTCGCGTTGCCGAGACCGATGGTCGGCAGGCCCGGCTGTGATTTTTCTTTTTCTGGGTTGAAGACGGCTCTTGGCCGGTGTGCCGCTGGATGCCCGCAACCGCTTTCGGCGATCGATGCCGCTGATCTGGCTGCCGGGTTCCAGGAAGCGGTGGCTGACGCCCTGGTGGATCGCACCGGACGAGCCTTGGCGTTGGCCCGCATCGCCGCGCCCCAATGCCGGACGTTGGTGGTGGCCGGAGGCGTTGCCGCCAACCAGTGTATCCGGACCCGGCTTGAAGCTCTGGCGCAGCGGGCCGGCTGGCGGTTCGAGGCCCCGCCTTTGGCGCTCTGCACCGACAACGCGGCCATGATCGCCTGGGCCGGCATCGAACGGCTGCGGTTGGGTGAACAGGATCGGTTAGATTTTGCGCCCCGTCCACGTTGGCCGCTGGATCCCACAGCCCCCCGCGCTCCAGGAGCGGGGGTTAAGGCCTGATCATCCTCTCCCATGGGCGCCAGGATAGGGCTTCTTTGTGGGCTCTGCCCACACCTGCAAAGGGCCCGTCGGCTTTTTGAACCTGTCGCGTCTTGTGCGTGAGGTTAAGAGGCCGATCCGTGGCCATCATCAAGGGTAACATCAAACGGCTGATAGCCGTTGGGCATCCGGGTCTTAAGAAAGCCGGCCAGTTTTACATCGGCCCGCATCACATGACCGCCGACCAGGGCGTTGGCGAATTCGACGACGTTGGTGATATTGGCCTTATTGCGACCAAGATTTTGGTCGATTTCCATCAGGCGGCCAATCAGCTTCTCGTGCTCTCGCAAATGAGCATCGAACTCTGGATAGCTGAACGCCTTCATCAACTCTTCTTCATGTGCAAAATGGAAAGTTGCATAACCAGCAAGGTCTTCAACCGCCCGCTTGGCCAGCATGAGCGGTTGATCTGTCCGTAGGGCTGCGACCAAATCATTGTAGATGCTGAACAAGAGCATATGCTCGTTGTCGATCAGCTTAACGCCGACGCTCAGGGCATCGGTCCACTGCACGGGCTTAAGGTGATCCATGGTCATTCCAAGTCTCGATCGCGGACCGACCGGGGGCACAGCCCGGAGGATCAGGCGGCGCGGGTCCATTTCCCTTGAAACAGGGTGCATGGCGGTGCGGGAATGTCAAATATTTTGCGGTGCCAAGGCGTGGGCCCGCCCGGCGTCTGGGGCAGGCTTGATGTATCGACATCAAGGCTTGATGGTACGACTCCCTTGATTCTGCTATCATCGTAGCGACTTTTTTCCCAAGCCCGGACGGGACAGCTCATGGAGCATCACCTTCCCCCAATCCCCCAGCTTCCCGCCTCGCCCCTTCATCCGGTCGAGCATCGGCATCGTCCGAGCCAAAGAGGGTGGATCGGCGGAGTCGTTTTCACGGCATTTCTTCTCAGCATTATTGCGCTGTCGATCAAAGCGGTGGCCGGGACGCTGGCTTTTGTGCTGTTGGGTTCAGTGATTTTTGTGGTGGCGGTGTTCCATCGGGTTTTTCCGGGCAGCCGATTCTTCACTTTATCCTTGGTTAATTTTATCGGTATCTATGCCTGTATTTTCACGGTGATCGTGGAAAGCAATTTCGAGATGGTCAGCCAGCGCGAGCGGGCTTTGGGATTTATTCTGCCGTTGCTAGCTTTTCTCGGTGGGGCCTGCATTCGCGCCCGCAGTGTGCGGCATATTGTCGTGTCGCGTCGCCTGCGCCATGATTCCCATTTCGGCGAGATGTTCCTGTGGCTGATGCCTATGGCCGGGATGGTGGCATTAACTTTTGCCTTGCCTGGTGGTGGTCTGGGGGGGCCTTTGCCGCAGATCCCGTTCGTTGCCTATATGATGGTTGTGGCGCTGATTGTCTTCTTTGTCAGTCGCGACATTGCGATTTTTTTGCTGGATGTCGGTCTGTTGTTTGAAGGATTTTTCCAGCAGGCAGCGCGGTTGGTCATGCCGGCCTTTGCCTTTTTGACCTTTTATTCACTGTTGGTGATCATCTTCGCGGCGCTTTATTCAATCATCGAGCGGTTATCGCCTGGCCCCGATTTTCTTGCGAGCGGTGTCGGGCGGCCCCTGAGCTTTGCCGAATGCCTGTATTTCTCGGTGGTGACACTCAGCACGGTTGGTTATGGCGATATTCAACCCGTCAGTGGGTTGGCGCGCTTTGTCACGGCGGTTGAGATCATTATGGGGGTGTTGCTGCTGCTGTTCGGCTTCAGCGCCATTATCCGCCACACCCCCGCCAATACCCGACCGCCGCCGGATGATTCAGGGTTTTAGGGACCGCGTAACGGGCCGATGGGGGTGACATTCCATTTTGCGATGAAGGACTCCAGATCACCGGGAGTCCGATCATCCCGCAAGCTTGGCCCCTGGTATCCTCCCGGATTATGATCGAATAAAGCACCGATCACTGCGAATGCTGCGATGCCCTGGGTTTTGCATTGCATGCCAAAGTCGAACATCTCGTAGAAGAATTTATAGCGTCCGTCAAAATTAACCCGCTTTGTCGCTTCCCGCCGCATCACCAGGGACGCCAAGGGGATATCGCAGCAGACCGCCTGCATGCGGGACGCCAGAGCCTCGTCGGGACGGATAAAGCGTTTGAAGGCGGTAATGCCTTGATCAGAGACGCCGAATTCGATGAACTGGCCCAGTTCGCTTGGGTGACCGTCGTGAAGCCAATGGCCGCTGGCGATTTGGACGCCGGGGTGACTGGTGATGAAGTTGACCAGGGCCGCGATGGCGCCAGGGCGGGCGACCAGATCGTCATCCAGAAAAAGAATCAGCTCGTGATCGGTTTCGCGGGTGATCAGAGCGCGGGCGGCGGCGGGGCCAATGATGGGGGCGATGCGAATCACACGGGCGTTGAAGTCTTCGAATCGTTGGGGGGGCAGGCCGAGTGTGCCGCTGTCGACCACCAGGATCTCGGCGTTACCGTCATAGGTGCGACGCACCGACTCCAGGCAGGACAAGAGCTTATCCGGTCGATTGCAGGTCGGAATGCCGATCACCAAACGCTCGCTCATTGTTTCCCCCGTCTCTCTCCAGTTCTTCGGCCCGATCATACCAAGGGCTTGGCTTCGGGATCAGGCGTTCTCTGACCATGGTGGATTGTCGCCTGTAAATTGACAGGGGTCGGTTCGGATGGGGGGCGCTTTCCTTCGCATCCGCCCTCGACAGACCCCCCCGATTTACGCCATCCTCCCCCCATGATCGACGAATCCTCCCCCCCTCCGCCTCCGGCCTCTGCCCCATCATCGCCCGAAGCCTTGTATCTGGTGGATGGCTCCGGTTTCATTTTCCGGGCCTTTCATGGCTTGCCGCCTTTGACGCGGGCCGACGGTACGCCGGTCAATGCGGTGTTGGGGTTCACCAACATGCTGATGCGGCTGTTGGCCGAGGCCAAGGCCGAAGCGGTGGCGGTGATCTTTGATGCCCACCGGGTCAATTTCCGTAACGAAATTTATCCGGCCTATAAAGCCAACCGTGACGCGCCACCGCCCGAGCTGGTTCCGCAATTTGCGTTGGTCCGGGAGGCGACTCGGGCATTCAATGTTCCAGCCATCGAGTTGGACGGCTTCGAGGCCGACGACCTGATCGCGGCCTATGCTCGGCTGGCCCGCGAAGCCGGGCGGGACGTGACCATCGTGTCGTCGGATAAGGATCTGATGCAATTGGTCGGTCCCGGAGTGCGGATGCTGGATCCGCTCAAATACCGAACCATCGGCCCCGCCGAAGTGGTGGAGAAATTTGGAGTGCCACCGGCTCAAGTGGTGGATGTCCAGGCACTGGCGGGTGACAGCACCGACAATGTGCCGGGGGTTCCTGGGATTGGCATCAAGACGGCGGCCCAGTTGATTCGCGAGTATGGCGACCTTGAAAGTCTGCTGGCGCGGGCCGGTGAGATCAAACAGCCAAAGCGGCGGGATTCTTTGATCACCTTCGCCGATCAGGCCCGATTGTCACGACGGCTGGTCCAGTTGGCCGCCGATGCTCCGGTGCCGGTGCCGCTGGATCAGTTGCGGGCCCAGCGTCCCGACCCGGAAATCCTGTTTCCTTTTTTGCGGGAACAGGGCTTCCAAAGTGTGGTGTCCCGAATCGAGTTGGAATTCCTGCGCGGCCATGGCCGGGGGCATGGGGACGGCGTGGTGGTGCCGGGGGCGCCTGTCGCTCATCCCGTGGCGGTTCCGGTGAGGGCCGAGCCCCAAACCCCAGCCCATCCGGTTCCAGCGGCACCCGCATCGGTGCATTACCAGTTGGTCCAGGATTTGGCGGTGCTGGAAGGTTGGATTGCGCGGGCGCGCGAGGCGGGCGTGGTGGCGGTCGATACCGAGACCACCTCGTTGACGCCCTGTACCACTACGTTGGTCGGGGTTTCGCTGGCGGTGGCGCCGGGTGAAGCCTGTTATATTCCACTCGGCCACCAAGCCCCCGAGGGACACACCGACGGCTTTGATTTCGGGGTCAGCCGACCCGTGCAAATCGAACGGGACGCAGCGTTAGCGGCCTTGAAGCCGTTGCTGGAAGATCCGGGCGTGCTGAAGGTCGGTCAAAATCTGAAGTTCGATCTCCAAGTTTTGGGTCAATTCGGCGTGGCCGTGACACCCTGGGATGACACCATGCTGATCAGCTATGTGCTGGGGGGCGGTGCTCATGGTCATGGTATGGATGAGTTGGCAGAGCGGTATCTGGGCCATACCACGATTACATTTGCCGAAGTGGTCGGAACGGGTAAAGCCCGGATCACTTTTGATCGGGTTCCGTTGGAACGGGCTTGCCAGTATGCCGCCGAAGACGCGGATATTACGCTCCGTCTTCATCGGGTGTTGAAGCCGCGATTGGTCGAAGAGCGGCTGGTCACGGTGTATGAGACGTTGGAACGGCCTCTGGTGCCGGTGGTGGCGGGGATGGAGCAGGCCGGGGTCTGTGTGGACCGGGCGGTTCTCTCGGCCCTGTCGCGCGACTTTGCGGGCCGCCTCTTTGCATTGGAAGGCGAGATTCACCGTTTGGCCGGTCGCGCCTTCAATGTCGGTTCGCCCAAGCAACTGGCCGAGGTGCTGTACGACGAAATGGGGCTGGCCGGTGGGCGCAAGGGCAAGTCCGGGACTCGGTCCACCGACAGCGCCACTTTGGAACCGTTGGCCGAACAGGGGCACGAAATCGCCCAGCGAGTGCTGGATTGGCGCCAACTGGCTAAGTTGAAAAGCACCTATACCGATGCTCTGCAAGATCAAATCGATCCTCGTACTAGGCGGGTTCACACCTCTTTTGCCATGTCCGCCACCAGCACGGGTCGCCTATCGTCAACCGATCCTAATCTTCAGAACATTCCGATTCGTACCGAAGAAGGCCGCAAAATTCGTACCGCCTTTGTGGCGGCCCCCGGTAAAAGCCTGCTGTCGGTGGATTATTCTCAGATTGAATTGCGTTTGGTTGCCGAAATCGCCGGGATCGAAGCCTTGAAACAGGCTTTCCGCGAGGGTCAAGACATTCATGCCTTGACCGCATCACAAGTCTTTAGAGTGCCTTTGGCGCAAATGACGCCGGATTTACGGCGCAAGGCCAAGGCCATCAACTTTGGTATTATTTACGGTATCAGTGGTTTTGGCTTGGGCAAGCAACTCGGCATTGGAACCGGAGACGCTACAGTCTTCATCAAGGATTATCTCGACCGCTTTCACGAGCTGCGCGACTGGATGGAAGCAACCAAGGACTTTTGCCGGGCTAATGGGTTCGTCCGCACGCTGTTCGGTCGCAAGTGCCATGTTCAGGGCATCCAGGACAAAAGCCCAGCCCGCCGCAGTTTTGCCGAGCGTCAGGCCATCAACGCGCCCATCCAGGGTACCGCCGCCGATATTATGAAGCGCGCCATGATCCGGCTGCCAGCGGCGCTGGCGGAAAAGGGATTGCAAGCCCTTTTACTGCTTCAGGTCCATGACGAACTGCTGCTCGAAGTGCCTGAGGCCGAGATCGACGTCACCGCGTCGGTGGTTCGCAGCGTGATGGAAGGGGCGGCCCAGTTGGGGGTGCCGTTGGTGGCCGAAGCGGGGGTTGGTAAAAGTTGGGCGGAGGCTCACTGACGGGCTTTCGCTTTGCACCCGCAAGGAAGCACAGCCCCCTTGCCCTCAAGATGCGCTGGGGCCTCCAAACGTCACGAGTTCAAAGGACGTCACGAGTTCAAAGGGCCGGCTGCACGTCACAGCCCAAGACCGGCGATGCCATGGTCATGACTCGCCGGTCTTATGGTTCAAGCCTGCCAATCCTACTCGACAACCTCACTGAACTTGCCATCATGCCATTGATAAAAGACATAGGCCGGGCTGGTGACATCGCCTTTGGCGTCAAAGCCGAGCGTGCCCATGACGGTTTCGAATGAGCCGCTGTGCAGTTCTTTGATCACCTGATCGAGATCGGTTCTGCCCGCCCGCTTGACCGCTTCGGCATAGACCTGCACAGCGGCGTAGCTGTAGAGAGTGTAGCCTTCGGGTTCATAGCCGGCCTTGCGGAATTCCTCGGTGACGGCTCTGGCTTCTGGCTTGTTGCGCGGATCGGGGCCGAAGGTCATCATGGTACCCTCACCGGCAGCTCCGGTAATAGCCCAGTATTCGTTGGTTAGGAGCGCGTCGCCTGCGATGACTCTGGCATTTAAACCTTGTTCCCGCATCTGGCGTGTGAGTAATCCGGCTTCGGTGTAGTATCCACCGACATAAACCGCTTCAATTTGTCCTTGCTTAAGCTTGCTAACCAACGCCGAGAAGTCCTTCTCACCGGCATTATAGGACTCGTTGATAGCTTCGGTCACGCCGGCTTGATTGAGCGTCCGCTTGGTATCATCGGCCAGTCCTTTTCCATAAGCGGACTTGTCGTTCAGAATAGCGATGCGACCATTGGGATAATGATGAGCAAGATAGGTTCCCGCCACTGTTCCTTGCTGATCATCCCGACCACAGACCCGAAAGACGTTTTTGAACCCTTGCTCGGTTAATTTTGGATTGGTTGACCCCGGCGAGATTTGTAAAATGCCCTCTTCGTTATAAACTGCCGAAGCTGGGATCGAGGAGCCGGAGCAGAAATGGCCGGCGACAAAACCGACTCCAGCGCGGGCCAACTGGTTGGCGACTGCCACGGCCTGCTTGGGATCACAGGCGTCATCGCCGAGTTGCAGTTCCAGCTTTTTACCCAGCACACCGCCCGCCGCATTGATATCGATGACGGCTTGTTCGGCGCCGTGACGCATCTGCTCGCCGAAAGAGGCCGTGGACCCGGTGATTGGGCCAGCCATGGCAATTTTGATGCTGTCATCGGCCCGAACGGGGGTTCCACCGACGGCGACGAGAGCGGCGGCGGCGAGAAGAGTCCATCTCAGTGTCATGTGGGGCGTTCCTTCGGCTGTTGGCGAAAGAGCGTGGCCCCGTTGGTGGCAAACCAACGATCTCTTCGATACCGCAGGGGCCGCACTGCCTGATGATAAGCGATTTCTGATGTTCAGCGCCACGGCGCATCAATATCAGGGAGCAACAGCGGTCGCAGAGGCTCGAGTCGCAGGGGCCGCCGAACCGCCGAACAGGGCCCGGCCCGCGCCGACCACCGCCCGATAGGCAGTCCCACTCACCCGACCGCCGAAATACAAGTCGACGGCCAGAGCCAGTGCCGTAATCTCGATTACATTGAGGGCCGATGGCGTCCAGGGGGTGGGGTCAACCGAAGGGTTGTCCCAATTCCAGGACGGAAGCGCCGGTTCAATCTGAGCATGGCCTGGTACCGACGTCAGAAGAACCGCAAAAAGCGCGATGATAGTCAAAATCCGGCATTTCATGTCAAATTTCCCATTGAAAGGCCAAAGGGTTGGGGGATTACTTCTTAGCAGTTGAGTCCGGCTTCGGAGCTTCGTTCTGCTTAACGTTTTCAGCAAGATCTTTGAAGCTTTGGTCTTCACGGGTCAGAATGTCATTCAGGGTGTTTTGGAAGGACTTATTCTTGGGATCAATATAAATCGCCCGTCGCATCGCTTCGACCGCGTCATCAATCCGTCCCCGTGCCTGCAACACCAGCGCCCAATCGCGGTAGCTGTCGGCATCCAACGGATTAACCTTCAGGGCTTCAGCATAGGCATTCATGGCTTTGATCGGCTCGCCTTCGAGCTGGTAGACGGCGCCTTGGATTTGATAAATATCCGAATCGGTCGGGTTGAGAGACTTGGCAACGTCCAATTGATGCTCGGCGTCTTTTAACTTGCCAAGTTTGATAAAGGTTTGCGCCCAGTGAACGTGTGGGCGGTGCAGGTTGGGATTCACCGCCAGAGCTTGCTGATAATTCAGGATGGCTTGCTCATAGTGGCCTTCCGCCTGAAACACTTGACCTAGTAAGTCATAATACCAGGAAACATCATTCTTATTGGCTTTGATTAGTCCATCCCGAATTGTGCGGCGCGTATTGGTGAAGTCTCCTCCTTTTTTCTCAGTTTGAAACCAATAATCGGCGACAACGAAGGGGTCTACTTGTTCTAAAAGAGCCAGAACACCGTCTTTCATTAAGGTTTCAATATTATCATTTTCAGGAATCGAGCACTTGACCTTATAAACTGCACCATTGCTAGCGTAGGCGGTCAGATATAGATAAATACTTTTGCCATTTTCAACCACGCTGCCGCCTACTTGCAGCGGAATCATGCCCAAAGTGGTCTGAATGGCTTTGATCGGTTTGCCAATTTGTAAAGAATCGGCCATGACTTCAACCGCTTTATCGCGAACTTTATCTTCACTGGTATATTTTAGGCCGCGCTTGGTCTTGACAACGGATTCAACCGCCATCAATTGCGACTGAAGCATGACGCTTAACGTCTTGGAATTGTAACCATTATACTCGACCCACTGGGAGGCCGAAATTGAACCGATCGAGATGGCTTCTGGATCGGCAGTGTACATGGCGTATCCGAAAACACCAAAAAACGCCAGTATGGGTGTTAATATAAAGCTTCCCATTGTATAAAGGCTCCTTCAGGACTTAAACAAAAGCCGCCCTAGATGTTGGCCGTGATGGCCGCGTCCAACTTGCCCATGATTTATGCACGAGCGTCATGAGTCTGTAATGGTCAGGATTGTGGAGCGGCTGACACAAACCTTGAAAGGGTTTCTGCCTGCACTGTACAGGACATCTAAAAGTGGTCAAGGTGTTTTGTTGGCGGCTGGCAGGTTTTGAAGCTGCCCACCAGCCTACGAAGCCGATGTGATCTCATATCATCGCGCTTTAATGGTGACACATTAAAGCTACCCTCAGACGCCGAGCGGCCTTGATGTATCAATCAATAGGCTTGCCGGTATCGGGCCGCGACGGCGGCCCCGCGTCCTCGTGGACGCGCAGCCAAGGGCGCGGATGCGCCCGCCCGGCGTCTGAGGGCAGCCTTGATAAGTCAACATCAAGGCTCGATGGTATAAGGGGTTTCTCGGCCAAAACGAAGAAAGCGAACCGTGGTATACCGATAGCGCCGCTCATCGAGCGGCTCAAACAGGTTCGGCCGGGTAAAAGGGTCGCGATTCTCGGCTTCCACGACGACAATCGCCCCCGGAGCAAACCAATGATGGGCGGCCAGCGCGGTCAAAGCGGGTTCCAGCAGAGTTTCCCCGTAAGGGGGGTCCAGGAAAGCCAGGGTGAACGGAACCCGGCCCGGCGGTGGCTTGGTGGCGTCGGCGCGCAAGATCGTGACGCGACTGTCCTCGTCGAGCGCGGCTGCATTTTGGCGGACGCAGTCCAGGGCGGCTTGATTGCGATCGAGGAACAGACAAGACGCCGCTCCTCGTGACAGCGCTTCGAACCCCAAGGCCCCCGAGCCACAGAAGGCATCCAACACGCGAGCCTCAAGCAGGGGTGACCTGTCGTCGGGGCTCCATCGGGCATGGGCCAGAATGTTAAACACCGCTTCTCGGGTGCGTTCCGAGGTGGGGCGGACGGAAAGGCCGGGCGGCGCTTGCAGCGTCCGCCCGCGATGGCTACCGGCGACGACGCGCATGGCTGGGGACCGGGGTAGGGGGAGACGGCGGAGGGATGACCGGGGAAACGGCAGGAGTCACCGTCGGCGCCGGCCCCCCGAAGAATAAGGTCAATTGATCCTTCAGCACGCGGCGGGGAATTTCCTCGACGGCGCCTTCGGGCAGCTTGCCCAGTTGGAATGGGCCGTAGGCGACGCGGATCAAGCGGTTGACGGTCAGGGACAGGGACTCCATGACCTTGCGAATTTCGCGGTTTTTTCCTTCCCGGAGCGTGACCGTTAGCCAAGCATTGCTTCCCTGCTCACGGTCAAGGATGGCTTCGATGGGGCCGTAGCGGACGCCGTCAATGGTCGGCCCTCGGCCTAAAGCCAGCAGGCGCGCGGGTTCAACCGTGCCGTGGACTCGGACCCGGTAGCGTCGGGCCCAGCCGGTGGATGGCAACTCCAGATAGCGCGCGACCTCGCCATCATTGGTCAGTAGCAACAAACCTTCGGTGGTCAAATCCAACCGGCCCACCGAGATCACTCTGGGTAACTCGGGCGGCAACCGATCGAACACTGTTGCCCGGCCTTTTTCATCCCGAGCCGTGGTGACCAAGCCAGCGGGCTTGTGATAGCGCCATAGTCGCGGCGGTTCCGGCTCGGCCAAAGGCTTACCGTCCACCAGGATTCGGTCGTTCGGCCCGACCACCACCGCCGGGCTGATCAGGACTCGGCCATTGACGGCAACCCGGCCTTCGGTGATCCAGCGTTCTGCGTCGCGACGAGAACACACCCCCGCGCGACCAAGGCGTTTGGCAATCCGTTCGCCGGTGCTGGGAGCCTCAGCCGATTTGGCTTTGCTATTGGCGTTGGTTTTGATGGGGGCGGGGGTGGTTTCGTCGCTCACGGGGCGGGCTCCTGGGGTTGAGCCGGTCACGCCTTGACGCGGACGCCGACCTTGAGCACCACCTGATACTGGTGCACCTTGCCATCGCGCACGGCGCCTCGGGTTTCCAGCACCTCGAACCAGTCGACGGCTTCTCCGGTGGCAACGGCGGCAACGCCCCGAGCAATGGCATCTTCGATGCTGACGGCGGACGTGCCTACGATTTCAAGTTTCCGAAAGACGGGATCGCTCATGGTCGGGAGACTCCTACAGAAGGACAACAAGGCTGGGAACACGGGCTGATAGGCTGCCTTGGGGCTTTACGCAATGACTTTCGGATCAGCCAGGCCCTTGAAGGCGAAAATCGACCCTTTCAGGGAGGCTGGGATCGATTGTTGGCCCCGGTGTTTGTTCAGTTTGCTATCCAAACAGATTGCAACTCATCATCGTCATGGAAATGAGCAAGCCGAAGCGAATGGCAAGAGCCCGGCGTCTGAGGGCAGCCTTGATGAGTCACCATCAAGGCTCGATGGTATGAGACAGCGGCGGTCGCGGGCGCGCCACGGTTTTTTTTAATGTCGCAGTCGGTCCCAGGCGGCGGTTTCCGGATCGGCAGGTTCGTCATGGTTTTTCAGGATATTGGAATCGCTTTTAAAGACCTTGAATTCATCCGGGATCGCGTAGTTGTGGGCACGGCTGAACGCGATCACGAAATGAATTTCCTGATTGGCTTGGGCGCTGGTTTCAGCAGCGGCCAGACCGTAACCGGCTTGTCGGGCGACTTCTTCGGCGATGACCTGTTTGGTGGCTAGCTCAACCAGTTTATTCCGCAGGCATTGGCGTTCGGCGGCGACGACGAGGGCTTGTCCTGTTTGTTCCGCCGAAGCCCCGAGACTCACTTTGTCGTGGGATGGCGATAGGCTGTCGCCAAGGCAGCGGCGAATCCAATCGACCAGAGCAATTTCCTCGTAGCTGTCGCCGTCCCGACTGTGCAGAGCGGTATGAGCGGCAATCGCGGCGGAAATTTTCGCGGCCAGCAAAGCCTCGGTAGATCGGGCCTGATAGCGCGACATTTCCACCCAAACGATGCCAGTAATTACGGTGATACCGAGAAACACAGAAAGATACAGAATCCGCCGCCAGTGTCGGGTGGCTTCGGCTTTCACGGCCTCGTTTTGTGCGGCGACGGCGTCCTCGTCGTCCTCGTCTGGAATCCTGGAGTGGGGCGGAATCGCGGCGTGAGATGGCGGCTTTTTGACCGAGGTTTCGTGTTCAGAGTCATTCCGGGAGTGACCCGTCGGGGAGGGGGATGGCGCGGTGTGGTGGTCCTTGTGGACAGTGTGAGCCGCGTGAACATCATGAGCGTCATGAGCATGAGCGTCATGAGCACTCGAGCGTCGCTGGTCCAAGGAACCGCCATCACTCCTCTGCTCACCCGTCCGATGGACGGGCGACGGATGCTTTGTGGATGGAGATGATCCGGTCTGAGTCTCTTTCATAAGCGTGCGACCCGATCATTTCGAACGCGTAGGGCCTTCTCGTGGGCTCTCCCCGCACCCGCAGAGGTGCCAGCCGGCCCTTTGAACCCTTGAGGTCAAGGAGGTGATGAGACCAGCGAGCCATAACAATGACACCATCGAGCCTTGATGGTGACTCATCAAGGCTGCCCTCAGACGCCGGGCGGGCGCATCCGCGCCCTTGGCTTCGCGCGCATGGGCGCGCGGGGCCGCCGTCGCGGCCCGATACCGGCGATGTGTCAGTATCAGGGCTCGCCGGTATGACACACCATAACAATGACACATCCCCGGTCTCCGGGCTCCGACCACAGCTTCGTGCACACAAGCGCGCGAAGCTGTGGTCTATAACTCCTTGCGGGTGTAGGGCCGAGTCCTACGGAAGGTCCGCAATCAGCCCTCAGTGGATCTGAAGATGAGCCAAGATCGCCAGCATCAACAACGCCACGATATTGGTGATTTTGATCATCGGATTGATTGCCGGGCCGGCGGTGTCCTTGCAAGGATCGCCAACGGTATCGCCGGTTACCGCCGCTTTATGGGCTTCGGACCCTTTGCCGCCATGGGCGCCCTCTTCGATCAGCTTCTTGGCATTATCCCAAGCACCACCGCCTGACGTCATCGACAGGGCCACGAACAGGCCGGTAACGATCACCCCCAGCAACATGGCGCCAACCGAGGTAAAGGCTGCGACGGATGACCCGGTGCTCAATCGGATGACAGCGAACAATACCAGCGGCGCAAAGACCGGCAGCATCGACGGCAGAATCATTTCTCGAATGGCTGCTTTGGTCAACAGGTCTACCGCATGGCCATATTCCGGCTTGCCAGTGCCTTCCATCAGGCCGGGAATCTCTCGGAATTGGCGGCGGACTTCGACCACCACCGAACCCGCAGCCCGACCGACCGCCGTCATCCCCATGGACCCGAACAGATAGGGCAACATCCCCCCCAAAAAGAGGCCGATCACCACATACGGGTCATTCAGCTCGAACTTCACATCCAGGTGTGGAAAATAATATTTCAAGTCCTGGATATAGGCCGCAAACAGCACCAGGGCGGCCAGTCCGGCGGAAGCGATGGCGTAGCCCTTGGTGACGGCCTTGGTGGTGTTTCCAACGGCATCCAAGGCGTCAGTCCGAACGCGAACCTCTTCGGGGAGTCCGGCCATTTGGGCAATGCCACCGGCATTGTCGGTCACCGGGCCAAAGGCATCAAGGGCGATCACAATGCCGGCCAACGCCAGCATGGTGGTCGCGGCAATGCCGACGCCAAAGACACCCGCGACGTTATAAGCCAGAACGATGGCGATGCTGATCACAATCACCGGCAGAGCCGTGGCTTCCATGGAAACGGCCAGCCCCCGGATGATGTTGGTGGCATGGCCTGTTTCGCAGGCTTTGGCAACGCTTCTGACCGGGCGATAGGGGGTTCCAGTGTAGTATTCCGTGATCCAGCATAACAGGCCGACAACGACCAAACCGATCACCGCGCATTGAAAGAGCGACCAGCCATTGACTTTCAGGCCGGCGCCCGTCGCGGTGAGGACATTGACCGTGAAGTCAGTGGTGAGTCCGACCAGCGCCAGCGTCGCAAAAAAGATCAAGATCAGACAGATCAGGCCACTGTAGATCAAACCTCGATAGAGAGCGCCCATGATATTCTGGGAGGATCCCAGTTTGACGAAGAAGGTTCCGGCGACGGATCCGATGATGCAGACACCGCCGACCAGAAGCGGATAAAACATCAGGGTGCGCTGGTCTGCGCCCGTAAACAATATGGCGGCTAACAACATACCGCCGACGATCGTCACGACATAGGTTTCGAACAAATCGGCGGCCATACCGGCACAATCGCCGACATTATCGCCGACATTATCGGCGATTACAGCGGGGTTGCGAGGATCATCCTCGGGAATACCGGCTTCGACCTTACCAACCAGATCCGCGCCAACATCCGCACCCTTGGTGAAAATCCCGCCGCCGAGACGGGCAAAGATCGAGATCAGGGATCCGCCAAAGCTCAGGGCCACCAGACCTTCCATGATGCCGCGCCGCGCGGTCTCTGTATCCGCCGCCGGGCCGGCCATGGCGATCAGGGCCCAATAATAGCCGGTGACGCCCAGCAAACCGAGGCCGACCACCAGTAGGCCGGTGATGGCACCGGATTTAAAGGCAAGGTCTAAACCGTCAGCCAGCCCGCGCGTACAGGCATCGGCAACCCGGACATTGGCGCGCACCGAGACATTCATCCCGATATATCCAGCGGCTCCAGACAGAAGCGCGCCGATCAAGAAGCCAAGGCCCGTCTGAAAACCCAGCGTCAGCGACAACAGCACGGCGATCACCACACCAACCAAGGCGATGGTGGTATATTGCCGGTTCAGATAGGCTTGAGCGCCTTCCTGGATCGCATTGGCGATTTCCTGCATGCGTGCGGTGCCGGCAGAGGCCGCTAACACCTGTTTCCCCGCATAGACACCATAAGTCAGCGCCAGCAGGCCGCAGAGGATGACAAAGACAAATGCAGGAGTCATGGAGCCCCCCATTTTTTAGGACTTTTTGGGCTTCCCCTTCTGCTCGGGTCCATCGCCGAAGCACGCCAAAGGACGATGGATCTGGCCGGGTGTTGTCACGGAAGCATGCCGGAATCATCCCGGCAATGCAATAGTCAAGGGGGTTTTCCCTCAGGAACGCCTTGAAATCACCGGCATTCGCGTTAAAAACGGCGTTGGAGCACGGTCTGCACCAGAACTTCCTTGACCACATCGTTCCCAAGCAACCGATCACAGGCCGCTTGCAGGCGTTTTTTAACCCCGCCAACATTGACCAAGCTGCCGTTAATCATTTCCCCTTCATCGATCGAGGCGTAAAGCGTGGTCAGGAAGGTATCCATCACGCGTGGCATTCGATCGTTAACTTGGCTCTCGGCACTTTGATTGCTGACCAGCAAGACGATCACAAAGGTGATCAACTGTTCTGGCCGTTCGGCGCCAATGGCGGGCACCGTGAACGGCGCCAGCCGGACATAAATCGGCGGAGGTTCCGGCTGCTTCTTGCCCTTGGCCTGTTCGGCGCTTTCCGGCGGTGGGGCGATATACTTCTTGTAGGCAACCCAGCCGCCACCAACGCCCGCCGCCAGCAGGACAATGCCAACCACCAGAAGAATGATACCCTTCATCGTTGGCTCCGGCCCTTAGTTTCCGTGCCTGCGCTCGCGCCCGTAGCCCGTACTTGGTTTGATTCGTTGGCTACACAGCTCCCGAGGTCGGCGGTTCTGCGTCGGTAAAGTGGTTCCAGCCCCGTCGCGTGAGTGTCAAGGGTTGGCCGTTCTGGTCAAGAATGTCAACCCGACCGGGCGATCCAAACTCGAGCCAGCCGATTTCGGTGATGGCGACGCCCTGTTCAACAGCCAAAGCGGCCAGAACCGCGCGAGCCTCTGGGGGGGCGGTAAAGACCAGTTCGTAGTCATCTCCGCCACTGACCACCGAAGCCAGAAGCGCAGGGTGCCGGTCCACCAGTGTCCGCACCGTTTCGGAGAGCGGAAGGCGGGCCCATTCAATAAAAGCGGTGCATCCGGTCACTTCGGCGATATGGCCAAGATCGGCGGTCAATCCGTCTGAAATGTCGATGGCCGCCGTGGCCAAACCGCGCAACGCCACCCCCAGCGTCAGCCGAGGTTCAGGGCGTCGCAATCGGGTGGTCAGGGCAGCGACGGCGGCGGCAGACAGAGGAGGCTCCGGCGACAGGTCACCCAAGGCCAGCGCCAGCGCCAAGGCCGCATCGCCGATGGTGCCGGTGACGAAGACTCGTTGGCCGGCGACTCGGTCGGCGGGACCAGAGACCTGCCGGGTCAAAGCCCGACCACAGGGCACCACGCCCAAGGCCGTTATGGCCACTGTGATCGGGCCACGAGTCGATACCGAATCGCCGCCGGCTAATGAGATCCCGTAACGTGCCTGATCGGCTTCCAGGCCCGCGCAAAAGCCGGCCAGCCAATGTTCGTCAAGGGTTCGAGGGAGGGAGAGCATCAGGGTATAGGCGAATGGGGCCGCGCCCATGGCCGCAAGGTCAGACAGATTAACCCGCAGCAGTTTAGCCGCGATGTCGTCGGGGCGGTCATCCGGAAAAAAATGGACGCCAGCCACCATGGCATCGGTGGTAACCACCAGCTCATGCTCCGGCGGTACCGAAAGCACGGCGGCATCGTCAGTGAGATTAAGAGCACCGGGACAGCCGACAGCCAGGGGCCGCAAAAACCGCTCGATCCGCCCGAACTCTCCCAACACGGCATCCTCCTAGTGGGGGCTTTGCCCCCGAACCCCGACCAGAGTTTCACCCTGGACCCAATCTGTGGTCGGCAGCCTTTTTGGAAACGACGACACCTTATACCAACGGCCCTAGACAATGATCCGTGCCGTTGGTATCGGCGACGACCGCCGCCGCCGCGCGCCCCATGGCGCGAAGCCAAGGGCGCGAATGCGCCCCGCCCGGCGTCTGAGGGCGCCGCAGACGTGTCAACGTCCAAGGCCATTGGTCTTGGGAGCCGGGGGGCAAAGCCTAGTGATCACCCTCGGCTTCCTCTCCACGGGGTTCCGGTCGGCTGAGTTCCTCGGCCCGCAATCGGTGGGCGACGTGATCCAGGACACCGTTGATCACTCCCGGTTCACGCCCCTGATAGAAGGCGTGAGCGATTTCAACATACTCGCTCAGGATAATGCGCGGGTGAATGTCGCCATGGGCGAGCAATTCAAAAGCCCCGGCCCGCAGGATGGCGCGCAAAAGCAACTCAATTCGATCCAGCGGCATTCGTGCGTCAAGGGCCGCCGAAAGAATACCGTCGATGTCGGCTCGCCGGGCGCTGACGCCGCGAACGATGGCCGAGAGCAATGGTGGATCGGCGGCGACATAGGAGACGCCGTCGACCTCGTGACCAAGCCGATGTTGAAGGAATTCGGCCAGCGCGGCCTCCGGTTCTGCGCCGAGAAGCTCGATCTGGTACAGCACCTGAACCGCAGCCAGCCGTGCCGCGCCGCGCCGCGCTTTGGCTGAACCACGGCCACGCCGGTTACGACCGGCTGTCTTACTGGGGGGAGCCATGGGGGTCCGATTATCGGGGATAAAGCCGGAAGTGGCGCTTCAATTCGATCATGTCCAAGCACGCGCGGGCCGCACCGCCGCCCTTGTTCTTGTGCTTGACCGAGGCCCGTGCCCAAGCCTGCTCTCGGTTTTCAACGGTGAGAATGCCGTAGCCGATGGCCAAGGTATGAGTTAAGGCCAAATCCTGAAGGCCCCGCGCGCTTTCGGCACAGACGTAATCATAGTGGGTTGTTTCACCCCGGATTACGCAGCCAAGGGCGACATATCCGTCAAACCGACGACGACCGGAATAATGATCCATCGCGGTCACGGCATAGCGAATCGCCGCCGGAATTTCGAAGGCGCCGGGCACCGACAGGCGCTCGTAGGTGGCGCCGGCCTGGTTGATTTCGGCCACCGCGCCACGAACCAGTTCGTCGGCGATATCTTCGTAGAAGCGGGCTTCGACGATCAGCAGCGTGGGTGTGTCAGCCATCGACGGCGGTTTCCCCGATAGTGGTTTTATGGGCTCCGGACAATGCCTCATTGACCGCGATCGGGCGATGACCGACCACCGTCAGGCCATAGCCGTCGAGTCCGATGATGGTCCGGCGATGATTGGACAGCAGGATCATATGCCGAACCCCCAGGTCCAGGAGTATTTGAGCCCCGACGCCATAATCGCGCAATTCGGCCCCCGGCGGTGCGGTTCCCGACAGCCGTGCTTGCAGCCGTTCGGCCAGGGGTTTTTCGGGCGGATCGCACAACATCACCACCACACCTCGGTTGGCTTCGGCGATCATGGCCATGGCGGCTTGAAGATTGGCGTCGCGTCCGGCGCTTTGTTCGGCGATGACGTCGTCGAGCGGGTCGTGGGCGTGCATCCGCACCAGAACCGGAGCCCCGTCGCCCACATCGCCACGGATCAGCGCCGCATGCTCAATTCCCGAGACGGTGTTGAGGTAGGTGACCAACCGAAAGCGCCCGCCGTAGCGACTGACGATCTCGGTGTCGAGGGTCCGTTTAATCAGGGTTTCGGTGCGTCGGCGATAACTGATCAAGTCGGCAATGGTGCCGATTTTCAGCCCGTGATATTGGGCAAAGGGAACCAGATCCGGCAACCGCGCCATGGTGCCGTCTTCGTTAAGAATTTCGCAGATCACGCCAGCAGGGGACCGTCCGGCCATGCGGGCGATGTCGACCGCCGCTTCGGTATGACCGGCTCGCACCAACACCCCCCCCTCTCGTGCCACCAGGGGGAACACATGGCCGGGACTGACCAGATCATGGGCACCGGCGGTGGGATCAATGGCAACCTGGATGGTTCGGGCGCGGTCGGCAGCGGAAATGCCGGTGGAGACACCGACTCGAGCCTCAATGGAGGTGGTAAAGGCGGTTTGGTGGCGGGTTTGGTTGTGCCGAGTCATCAGCGGCAGGTGCAACTGGTCCACGCGCTCTCGGGGCAAGGCCAGGCACACGAGGCCGCGCCCAAAGCGGACCATGAAATTGACCGCTTCTGCGGATGCAGCGTCACCGGGGATGAACAGATCGCCTTCGTTTTCCCGGTCCTCGTCATCAACCAAAATCACCATACGGCCCTGTCGGGCCTCTTCGATGATTTCCTCGGTTGAAGACAGAGCGGCGGCGAGATACGGCGTCATGCTGCCTCGGTCAGGCGCGCGACATAGCGCGCCAGCATGTCCACTTCGAGATTGATCGCCCGTCCCGGAGTCATGGAGCCGAATGTGGTGCATTGCTGAGTATGGGGGATGATGTTGATGGCAAAACGACGGCCAGCCACTTCATTGACCGTCAGGGACACGCCGTCAAGGGCCACACTGCCTTTGACCGCGATAAAGCGGGCGAATTCGGGCGGAGCTTCGAAGTCAAACCGCAGGCTGCCGCCTACGGGCGTGATTTCGATCACTTCGGCGACCCCGTCCACATGGCCGAACACCAAGTGGCCGCCCAATTCATCGCCAAGCCGCAAGGATCGTTCCAAGTTGACCGGCGTTCCCTCGGTCCACGCGCACAGCGTGGTCCGATCAAGGGTCTCCTTGGAAGCTTCGACGGCAAACCAGCCGAAGTCGCGGTCGACCACGGTCAGGCAGACGCCATTACAGGCAATCGACGCGCCCAGCGGCACCTCAGCGGTGTCAAGGCCGCTGGCGATGATGAATCGGATGTCGGGTCCACGCTCGATGGCGGAAACCTCGCCGATATGTGTGATGATTCCAGTAAACATGCTGGCACCTTAGCAGCTTGGAGCGGGTTGGGCCAAGTCGCCCAAAAACCCGATCGCATTTTTCGGTTTCAGTTTTGGTCTGTTGGCGCCGATTTCACCTCGGCTCAGTGTCCCAGGAACTTGATAAGGCCAAATAAGCCGCCAAGCACAACGGTAGCATTAACGGCTGTCGCCAAGATAATAACTTTTAATAAATAGACTTTAGAAGATAAAATATCAGCTCTAGTTTCGGCGATCTCGGCCTTTAATTCGGTTTTAAGGTGGGTGATGTTGGTCTTTAAATCAGCCATAACTTCGTCAATGTTAGTCATTGTTTTAATTTTAAGGTTATCGGCATCGATTTTTATTTCAGTTCTAATTTCGTTGACGTCGGCTTTTAATTTGGTTCCAAGGGTGGTGATATTGGTTATTAATTCAGCTTTAGTTTCAATAATATCGGTCTTTAGCTCGGCTTTTATGTCAGCAATACTGGCTTCAAGTTCCGTTTTGACATGGGCGAAGTCGGCCTTCAGCTCGATCTTTTCGGCTTTTAACTCGGCCTTGAGGTCGGTGATATTGGCCTTCAGCTCGGCTTTTCCAACCTTCTGAGGCTTGAGGCTTGCCGATGCGCTCATGACTCTGCTTTCCTCGTATCCACCTACACGCTTGGCGCCTCCGGCCTGCGCGGAGATTAGCAGTTTATGACAGGGTGGGTCACGTAAAGAACCATCAAGGCTCGATGGTGTCTGGGATCCGGTGGTTTTTTGGGGGGGCGACTCGAGCGCGTTGCAGCCAAGCCCCAAATTTTCTTGCGAGAAAGGGCCACTCCCAGGTACCGAGAGCAACCCCTGTAAGGATTTCCGTTATGACCATCGTTTCCGCGACCTGCGCCCCGGCGGTTGCCGTTGGCGAGCCCGCCGATCAGCGTATCGTCATCTTTGACACCACGCTCCGCGACGGTGAGCAATCGCCAGGGGCTTCGATGAATCTCGAGGAGAAACTCCGAGTCGCTCGAGTCCTTGAGGAGCTGGGCGTCGATGTGATCGAAGCCGGCTTTCCCATCGCTTCGAATGGCGACTTCGAAGCCGTGTCCGCCATCAGTCGGTTGCTACAACGGACCACGGTGGCAGGACTAGCCCGCGCCCAACGTCGGGATATCGATCGTTGCGCCGAAGCCCTGGCCGGTGCCGTTCGTAAGCGTATTCATACCTTCATTTCAACCAGCCCGCTGCATATGAAGTATAAGCTTCAGATGCCCCCCGAGCAGGTCTTGGAGGCCATCACTGAAAGCGTGCGTTACGCCCGATCTCTGGTCGAAGATGTGGAGTGGAGCGCCGAAGATGGCTCGCGTACCGAGCATGATTTCCTGTGCCGCTGTGTAGAAGCGGCGATTGCCGCCGGCGCAACCACCATCAACATTCCCGATACGGTCGGATATGGCGTGCCTGAAGAATACGGCGCGCTGTTTTCCATGCTGCGCAACCGAGTGCCCAATATCGACCGAGCGGTGTTATCGGTCCATTGTCACAATGACTTGGGTTTAGCGGTGGCGAATTCTCTGGCTGGGGTCAGCCACGGCGCCCGTCAGGTCGAATGCACCATCAATGGCTTGGGCGAACGGGCAGGCAATGCCGCTCTGGAGGAGCTGGTGATGGCGCTGCGGACCCGCCATGATCGATTGCCCTACACCACGGGTATTCATACCGAGACCATCACCAAAGCGTCGCGGTTGGTGTCGGTCATTACGGGCTTTGTGGTGCAGCCCAACAAGGCCATCGTCGGCGCCAATGCGTTTGCCCACGAATCGGGCATTCATCAGGATGGCATGCTGAAGCATGCCGGAACCTACGAGATCATGACCCCAGAATCGGTAGGGCTGGTCCGCGCCGCCGCCGACAAGGGCGGGTTGGTGCTTGGCAAGCATTCTGGCCGCAACGCCTTCCGGACTCGGCTGAAGGATTTGGGGTATGTCCTGGATGACGCCGGAATCGATGAAACATTCAGGCGATTCAAGGAATTGGCCGACAAGAAGAAAGAGATTTTCGACGAAGATCTGGTGGCGTTGGTGGACGACCAGATTGGTCATTCCGAAGACCGGATTCAGTTCATTTCGCTGGAGGTGCTGGCCGGCTCCAAGCGGCCTCAGCAGGCGGATCTGGTGCTGGTGGTCGACGGCGAGAGGCGGGAAACCTCGGCTGGTGGTAACGGTCCGGTGGATGCAATTTTCAATGCAATCAAGGCGCTGTATCCTCATGAGGCCGGGCTTGAGCTGTATCAGGTTCACGCCGTGACAGCGGGGACCGATGCCCAGGCCGAGGTCACGGTGCGTCTGGAGGACGAGGATCGCGGCGTGGTTGGGCGCGGTGCCGACAGCGATACCCTGGTGGCGTCCTGCCGGGCTTACGTCCATGCTCTGAACAAGCTGCTGGTCAAACGTCAACGAACCGCGCCGTCGCCACTCTGTGCTTGAGTGGCCCTGGCTGTTGCTCTATGGAACGGGGGGGAGGCCGGGTGCGACGACGGTTCGCACCCGCCGGTCCCTGAATGCCGCGTCAACCGGATGAAGAGTTAACCACCACCATGTTTTCCAAACTGCTCGGCATCCTGTCGGCCGACATGGCCATCGATCTCGGGACCGCCAACACGCTGGTGTACGTGAAAGGGCGGGGTATTGTCCTGAATGAGCCTTCGGTGGTGGCCATCGCGACGGTTCGGGGCAGAAAGCAAGTCCTGGCCGTCGGCGACGAGGCCAAGATGATGCTGGGGCGGACGCCGGGGAACATTCAGGCGATCCGACCGCTGCGGGATGGCGTGATCGCCGACTTTGAAGTGGCGGAGGAAATGATCAAACATTTCATCCGTAAGGTTCACAATCGGCGGAGCTTTGCCAGCCCTCAGGTGATTGTGTGCGTGCCGTCCGGGTCAACGGCAGTCGAACGCCGGGCGATTCAGGAGTCCGCCGAGTCGGCGGGGGCTCGCCGAGTGTTCCTGATCGAAGAGCCCATGGCGGCGGCCATCGGCGCTGGCTTGCCGGTCACCGAGCCCACCGGGTCAATGGTGGTGGATATCGGCGGCGGCACCACTGAGGTTGCGGTTTTGTCTCTGGGCGGGATCGTCTATTCCCGCTCGGTGCGGGTTGGCGGCGACAAGATGGACGAAGCCATCATCGGCTACATCCGCCGTAGCCATAATTTGCTGGTGGGCGAAGGGTCCGCCGAGCGGATCAAGAAAGAAATCGGTTCGGCCTGTCCCCCCGAAGACGGCGAAGGTCGGCTTATGGAGATCAAGGGCCGCGATTTGATGAATGGCGTTCCTAAAGAGTTGATCATCAGCGAGCGCCAGATTGCCGAGAGTTTGGCTGAGCCGGTCAGTGCGATCATTGAAGCGGTCAAGGTGGCTCTGGAACACACCGCCCCTGAGTTGGCGGCGGATATTGTTGACAAGGGAATCGTTCTGACCGGCGGCGGCGCTTTGCTGGGCAATCTGGACTATGTGTTGCGTCATGCCACAGGGTTGCCGGTATCGATTGCCGATGATCCCTTAAGCTGCGTTGCTCTGGGGACCGGACGTGCCTTGGAAGAAATGAAAACCCTCAGAAATGTTTTGGTTTCCATGTACTGATCTTGTATCCTGCCGCCTGTGTTTTTGAAATCGCGCCCGAATCAAGGCGCGGTTGGGGCATCGATACAGGTATTCAGCGCGGCTGGCCTTGAACGATAATTATGGAATATTATCGTGAAACCACGCACCGCAAGACCGATGACCCGGCTGACGGCGTTAAGGGCGCTGGTTCAGCGGTTTTCGTTTTTGTTGTTGGTCACGGCATCGATCGCTTTGATGATGCTGGGCAAAATTGATCCGTCGCTGGTTGAAGAGGCCCGGTCTCATGTCACCGACGCCTTCGTGCCCATTCTCGACGCCATTTCCCGACCGGCGGCCACGGCGGCACGAGCGGTTGAGACGGTGGTCGAGATCAGCGAAATCCATCGTGAAAACAGCGAACTGAGGTTGGAAAATGCTCGCCTGCTGCAGTGGAAGCAGGTGGCGCTACGGATGGAGGCCGAGAACAATAGCCTGCGCTCGCTGTTGCACTACAAGCCGGAGCCGGGCGCCGCGTTTATTTCGGCTCGCCTGATTGCGGCGCCGGGCGGGCCGTTTCTGCGCGATGTGCTGGTGACTGCCGGGCGCCGGGATGGGGTTCGTCGAGGGCAGGCGGCGATTGCTGGAGCGGGGATGATCGGGCGGGTGGTCGAAGTCGGCGAATGGACGGCGCGGGTTCTGTTGATTACCGATATTAATGCGCGGGTGCCGGTGCTGTTGGACAATAGCACCCGGCAGCGGGCGGTTCTGGCTGGCGACAATTCGGACGAGCCCCGGCTGCTGTATTTGCCGCCTGAAGCCTCGGTATCGGTCGGAGATCGGGTGGTGACGTCTGGTGAGGGCGGGCTGTTTCCGGTCGGTTTGCCGATCGGAGTCGTGGCGGCGGTCGAAGATCGGGTGATCAAGGTCAAGACGATGGTGGATTTGGGCAAATTGGAGCATGTGGAGTTGGTGGACTTCGGCTTGCCTGGAGGGCTGGTCGGGGAGACGGGGCTCTCTGGCGTGAGATAACGGTCGCCCGATGACGGTCAGTGTTTGGCACAGACTTGATCAGGCGGGGCGCAGCTTGGCACCGCTGGCGGTGACGGTGATGTTGCTGCTGTTGGCGATGGTGCCGTTGTATCTGCCCGGTTATGAAACCGTGGCGCCGGCGTTGGCCTTGATGTCGGTCTATTACTGGGCGATTCATCGTCCTGACCTCATTCGCCCCAGCGTAGCCTTCGCAATCGGATTGCTGCAGGATATGTTGACGGGGGCGCCGTTGGGTATGACCGCGCTGGTGCTGGTGTTGTGTCACTGGGTGGTGGTGTCCCAGCGGAGCTTCTTTTTGGCCAATTCCTTTGTTTTGTTGTGGGTTGGCTTTGCCTTTATCGTGTTTGGCGCTGCGTTGGTGCAGTGGTTGGCCTTTTCCATGCTGGCGCTGACGGTGATGCCGCTGGAAGCCGCCTTGTGTCAGGCCGCCCTGACGCTGGCTTTGTTTCCGATCTTCGCTTGGTTGTTCATTCGTGTTCACCGAGCGTTTTTGAAAGAACTGTAAACCCGACGGGTATTTAGGAACAGGTGGATGGCGTTTAACGGAGGCACGATGAACCGTGATACCGACCGCTACCGCACTTTGACTCGGCGCGTGTTGGTTCTCGGCAGTATCAAGCTTGGGTTGTTATCAACTCTTGTTGCCCGCTTATACTACCTTCAGGTGGTCGAATCTGCCCGTTATACGATGCTGGCCGACGAAAATCGGATCAGTTTACGGCTGGTGGCGCCGTCGCGGGGATTGATCGTTGACCGGCTGGGGGTGGCGCTGGCGGTCAATCAGCAAAATTACCGGGTGGTGTTGGTTCAGGAGCGGGTTCGGGATATCGAAGGGACATTAACGCTTCTGACTCAGATCGTGCCGCTGTCCGATACCGATCGGCGGCGGATTTTGCGTGAAATGCAGCGCAAGCGCCGTTTTGTGCCGGTGACGGTTAAAGAAAATCTCAGTTGGGATCAGGTGGCGCAGATCGAGACCAACACGCCGGATTTGCCGGGGGTTTCCATCGAGGTTGGCGAGATCCGCAATTATCCCTATGGCGAGGCCACAGCCCATATCTTGGGCTATGTCGGTGCGGTGGCGGTGTCGGAGGTTCAGGGCGATCCGGTGTTGTCGTTGCCAGGATTTCGGATCGGCAAAACGGGTATCGAAAAATATTGGGAAAAGGAATTGCGAGGAGTTGCCGGAACCAGCCAGTTGGAGGTCAATGCGGTGGGGCGGGTGATCCGGGAGCTGTCTCGGGACGAGGGGCAACCGGGGCACGAAGTCACCTTGACTCTGGATTTGGCCTTGCAACAATTTACCCAAAAACGTTTGGCTGACGAACAAAGCGCGTGCGCCGTGGTTATGGATGTCCATACCGGCGGCATTTATACGATGGCCTCGAATCCCAGCTACGATCCAAACCGTTTTTCCACGGGGATTAATGCCGAGGTTTGGGAAGAGCTTTTGTCCAATCCAAACGCTCCTCTGACCAATAAAACCACCGGGAGCCTTTATTCTCCGGGATCAACCCTCAAAACAGTGGTCGCTTTGGCGGCGCTGGAGTCGGGTGTGATTGGGGCCCACCATACGGTCGTGTGTCCCGGTTACATGGATTTGGGTGATCACCGCTTCCATTGTTGGAAAAGAGGCGGGCACGGAACCGTGGATATGAGTGACGCCCTGCGTCAATCCTGTGACACTTATTTCTACGATCTAGCCCGCCGGATGAGCATCGATCGGATCGCCGAGATGTGCCACCGCTTTGGTCTGGGAGAGACGCTGGGCTTGGATCTCCCTGGTGAGCGGTCGGGCCTCGTGCCGTCCCGCCTGTGGAAACAGGCGACATACGGGGTTCCCTGGCAGCAGGGGGAGACGCTGGTGGCCGCCATTGGACAAGGATATGTTCTGACCACGCCGTTGCAATTGGCGGTGATGTGTGCCCGCTTAGTGAATGGCGGCTATGCGGTTAAGCCGCACTTGGTCAAACAGATTCGGCAAGGGGTGGCCGAACAGACGGTTTGGCCGGAGATCGGGGTCGATAAAGCCAATCTGGACATGGTTGTTCAGGGGATGAATCTGGTGGTGAATCATCCTCACGGCACCGCCTACAAAGCGCGGATCACCGAGCCGGGTTTTGAGATGGGCGGCAAGACCGGAACGTCCCAGGTCCGGCGGATCAGCATGGCCGAGCGGTCGACCGGGGTGATCAAAAACGAGGATCTGCCCTGGCGAGAGCGCGATCATGCGCTGTTTATCGGGTTTGCGCCCGTGGATGCGCCGCGTTACGCCGTGGCGGCGGTGGTCGAGCATGGCGGTGGCGGCTCTGCGGTGGCGGCGCCGATTGTTCGGGATATCCTGGAGGAGTGCCAGCGTCGCAATCCGGCCCGGTCGTCGCCCAACGCCGAGGCTGGAGCCAGTCCGGGGGCCGGCTCTGGCAGTCCCGGAGAGGTCGGGCGGCCCAAGTCCACATGATAACCCCACCCCTTTGGTAGAGGGGGACTATCCGCCGACAGGGCGCCACTGTTTGGGGTTTAACAGCGTCGAGACCGGAATTGTCATCACGTCGTTTTCCAAGGTTTCCACGCTTTCGGTCCGTTCAATGCCTTCCAAAATCAGGTCGGCGAGCACCAGATGACGGTCATAGGCGTGGAGGGCAATAACCTGATAAATCTCCAGGAAAATGCCGGGGCGACGAAAGCGGTCGCCAATTCTCACGGTGTCGGACATCAGATTCAGCCGTTGGCCTTATGGTGCCCGGATGGCCGGGCGCCTCGACCATAGCGGGGATTAGGTTTTTTGGGTAGGCATCATGACTGTGGTCGAGCCGCGACGCCGATTATGGACAGGCTTGGCCATCATGGCGGTGGCTGGAGCCGCTTTGGTGGTGTTCAATCGGACCCTTTTGCTCTCGGGCTGGGACGCAGTGCCGGGAGACCTGGGGGATGGCCGATTTAATCTGGCGGTTCTGGAACATTGGTATCGGGTGACGTTGGCTGCCGAGTCGTGGCGATCCCCTGATTATTATTTCCCGGTGCCGGATGCGCTTGGCTACAGCGATGCCCTGGTGCTGTTGGCGCCTGCCTATGTGGCAGGGCGCTGGAGCGGGCTGGGGATGGTTCCAGCCCTGGCGGTGACGCTGGCGACGGCCTCGGCGGTGGGCTTTGCCGGCATGATTTGGTTTTTACGCCGTTCCCTAAGGTTGGTGTGGCCAGCGGCGATGGCGGGAGCCGGTGCCTTTGCTACCGGAACCGCGCTGTCTCAATCGCTAGCCATTGGCCATGTGCAGATGATGGCCATCGAGGCATTGCCCTGGTTTGCGGCTCTGGTTTGGCACTCTCTTCGCCGGGGAGGGACGGTGGCAGCAAGCGGTGCGGCGCTGTTGCTGACCATGATCTTGCTGACCTCGTTTTATGTCGGATGGTTCTTGGGGCTTCAATTGCTGGTTATGGCCGGTCTGGGATTGGTCATGGCGCTGGTTTTGGTTGGTCCTCAAGCGGCACGGGCTGGGGCTGGCGCCTGGCTTAGGGCGCGTCGTTGGTCCTTGCTGGTTGCCGGAGTTTCTTTGGCGCTGGGATTGGTGCCGTTCCTGCTGATCTACGGCCCGGTAGCCCTTCAGCATCACGATGGAAGACCTTGGGCGGAAGTGGTGCGGACGTTGCCGGACATCCGCCAATGGCTGGAAGCACGAGGCAACCTCGTGTGGGGGCCTGTGGCCGAAGCGATCTGGCCGGGGCTCTCAAACGAGGGCGGGGAACTGGGAAAGGGGTTGAGTTGGGGGCTGCTGTTGGTCTTTGCGGCAACGGTGGCCGGGGCGGGCGCAGCGCGGGGGCCGGTGGCCGGCTTGTCTCCCGAGTTGCGGCGATGGGGGCTGGTGCTGGGGATCAGTGTGTTGGTGTGCTGGTCGCTGTTGCTGCGGGAAGGCGCCGGGTCCGCTTGGTTTATGATGTATCAGGGCGTACCGGGAGGATGCAGCATTCGCTCGGTGTTCCGGTTTAATCTGGTGCTGTCCTTTTCGGTGGCGGTGGTGGCGGCGATTGGGATCCATGCGGCTTGGGTTGGTGCAAAGAGTAACAAGGTCATTCGGCTGGGTGTTGGGGGCGTGGTGGCGCTGTTGCTGATTGAGCAGACCAATACGCTGCCCGGAACCCTGAGTCGCTCCCGTGATTTCGCAGGGATCGAAGCCATGCCGGCTCCGCCGCCGGCCTGTCGGGCGGCGGTGCTGTTGCCGCAGACCCCGCCACCGGCCTATCACCGTTGGTCACACCAGCTTGACGCGGTGTTATTGGCTCAGTCCTGGGGATTGCCGGTTCTCAACGGCTATAGTGGTTTGGCACCCGAGGGTTGGGGCTTATTCGACCCCACCGATCGGATGGGCTATCGTCGGGCGGTGGTTGCCTGGGTCGATCGATACGGCCTGTGGGATGGCTTGTGCGGCATCGATTTTGAAGCCCGTCGTTGGTTTCCGGTGGTTCGCGCGGATATGGTGCCATAAATATCTAATCGTGATGAGGACGACGCATCGCGATGGAAGACCGGCGGCGCACTGATGGGGGCTCGTCCGTGTGCACGGGTGTTGAGACGTAGGGTTGCGAGGGGGATCGCGGAGATGAGTATCAAGGCCCGGCTGTTGACGCTGATTGGTCTGAGCATGATCGGTATGCTGGTCTTTGGAGCCGTTATCATTGGCCAAACCGGGTCTCACCTGTCATCTGCGGCCCAGATTGTGCGTGTCATGAAGCTGTCGACATCGGTCGGCGCCCTGGTGCATGAGTTGCAAAAGGAGCGAGGCGCCACGGCCATCGTGATTGCCAGCAAAGGGCAACATTTTGTCGAAGAATTGAAGGCCAAGCGCCATGAATCGGATCAAGCTGCCCGAGCTTTTGAAATAACTACAGTTGCCTTGGCACAGGCCAAAGCGGATGGGGCCTTTCACGAGGCTATTCAGGCGGTTCTCAACAAGCTTCATGGCATCGATGACGTCAGAGGGCGGGTGGATGTGCTGTCTGTCGATGGTTCGGCTTCGTTTTCTACCTATACCGAAGTGATCTTTGCGCTGTTACGGCTCAACGAAAGCTTGGTTAGCGTGGCCGATGATGCTGCGACTACCCAGGATGCCACCGCCTACATCAATTTTTTGCAGGGTAAAGAGCGGGCAGGGCAGGAGCGCGCGACCGGCGGCGCCGGTTTTGCCGCTGGTCGGTTTGATGGGGCGCTGTATCACCGCTTTGTTGTGCTGGCGGGTGCCCAAGAGGCTTGGTTCGGGGCGTTCAAGGCATTGGCGTCGACGGATCTGGTTCAGGCCTACACGCGCAGCGAGGAAACAACTCTGCCCGAGGTGGAAAAGTTCCGTCAGATGGCTTTGGACAGCGTGACGTCGGGCTCCATCGGGCAAGCGACGGCGACGGGCTGGTTTCAAGCCGCCACCACGCGGATTGAGGCCTTGAAGACGATTGAAAATCAGTTGGCCGCGCATTTGATCGAGGGCGCAGCGGCTCGGGAGGATCAGGCTAGAGGGGCGTTATGGGTGGCCATTCTGGGTATGCTGGTTGGGGTTGGCTTGGTCGCAGCTCTGGCGCTGCTGACCTTGCGCCATATTCTGTCGAGTCTGTCGGGATTCTCGGCGACCATCCAACAGATCGATGCCACAGGCGATTTGGGTCTGCGGGTGCCGGTGCACGCCAATGACGAAATTGGCGTCACAGCCAGAGCCTTTAACGCGTTGTTGGCCGATCTTGGCGGTGTTGTGTTTGCCATTGGCGCGACCATGTCCCGTGTGGCCGAAGCCGATTTGTCGGCGCGGGTGGACGTGGTGGCCAAGGGCGATTTGGCGACGATCAAGGGCAACATCAATCGATCTTTGGAAACTCTGTCGGATACTCTCCTTTTAGTAGTGCAAAGCATTCGTCAGGTTGCGGTGGCAGCGGGAGAGGTTTCGGGCACGGTCAGTCAGATTTCCGATGGTGCTCAAGGTCAACTTGCCGCCGTCAAAACCATCTCGGTTGGGGTTCAGCAAAGCGCCCGTGCTATCGAGGACGTTTCAGAAAGTGCCCGCCAGACCAGCGGTCAGGCCCGTGAGGCGACTCGTTTGGTGTCCGAAGGACGGGAAGCCATTGCTGGTTTGGCTCATTCGGTCAGTGCCATTGCCGGTAATGCGCGGGAAATTTCCAAGATCACGGATGTGATCGACCGTATCGCTAACCAGACCAACATGCTGTCCCTGAATGCCGCGATCGAGGCGGCGCGGGCCGGTGAGGCCGGCAAGGGTTTCGCTGTGGTGGCCGAAGAGGTCGGGAAGCTCGCCGAGCATTCCGGGCGATCCGTGGAGGACATTAACGCGGTGATCGAGCGGGCCGATGCCGAGACCGTCGAAGGCGTTCGGGCGGCTGAGGTGGTTGGTCACAGCATCGACCTGATCTCGCGGGTGGTGGCTCAAAGCGACCAGATGGCGGCGTCGATTGCTGCCGCCATGGAGCAACAGGCCCATTCCATCGAACAAATTCGGACCAGTGTCGAAGACTTGGCCCGCATCGGTGAGAGTAATGCGGTCGCGTCGGAAGAGGTGACGGCGACGATGGTCGAATTGGCCCGCCTGACCAATCAGACCCGTGCCGAGGTTGAGCGTTTTCAGTTTGCCAACAGGGGATAACCTGACACCAATGGCCTTGGACGTTGACACGTCTGCGGCGCCCTCAGACGCCGGGCGGGCGCATCCGCGCCCTTGGCTTCGCGTCCACGAGGACGCGGGGCCGCCGTCGCGGCCCGATACCAACGGCACGGATCATTGTCTAGGGCCGTTGGTATGAGATGGTTTGGGGTCCGTCCGGGAGCAGGGGCCCCGCTCGCGCTTCCAGGGCGGGACGCTCCTACGGGGCTTTGCTTGGCAAGGTTTCCGGAGCCAGAGTCGGGAGCGTTGGAGCCGGGGTCGGGGTCGGGGTTGCTGAAGCCGCAGGCTTGGCTTCATCGCCGGTATTAAGGATCACCGGCAAGCCATCGCGGCCACCGATAATAATGGTTTTGCTATTCTGAGAGTCGGCAAAGGCTCGGGTGGCTTCGATACCGCGTAGGCGCAGATATTCGTTGGTGATCGTATAGGCCACGGTCTTCTGGAAATCCCGGATGCCTTCCGCCTCGATTCGTTTCCGCACGCGCTCTTTTTCCTCGCGGGCGATGCGGAAGTCGTATTCTTCCATGATCTGCTGTTGTTCGATCTTCCTCTCGATGGCCTGACGCACCAGCGGCGGCAGCGTGATGCGCGAGACCAGCACATTTTCGATGCGGATCATCGTCATGCGGCCCCGGCCATCGTCTTGACGAAAATTAACCGGCAGGCTGGCCATGTCGCTTGGCGGGGCATCGAATTTTTCGCGAGCATGTTCTAGCAGGTAATTTTGAATGACCTTGCGGTCGATCGAGTAAAATTCTTCCGCTGTATATTGCGAAGCAAAGAGCAGAACAAGACTGGCGATTTCTGGATAGACTAGTTTTTCTGCATAATCCTTGCCGACTAGTTTGTGGATCAGGCCGACCGCCGGGGGATTGATACGATAGCGCACGGCAATTTCAACCTCAACCCGCAGGCCGCTTTTAACGAGAGCCTCATAGGTTCTGGTCTCGTTGTGTAGACGAACATCATACGGGACGATCCGGTTCCAAGGTGCCACGAAATGGATGCCCTCCCCCAAGGCGCGGGTGGTGACGGTTCCGCCTCCGAATCGCAACCACAACACCCCGGCCTGACCCGCAGGCACATCGATAAACATCCAGGGGGCCAGCGCGATCAATCCCAGCAAAAGGGTCAGAATCAGCGCATAGATAGAAACAGCATGCCGATTTCCCCATAACCGTGCACGGTACCACCAAGAATAAGGTTCGGACGAGTGATCAACAATGGTCATAGTCGCTTCTGCTGTGACAGGAATTTATCGAGCAACCGTGTGCTTGGACGCCCCACCGCCTGGATGACGAAATCCAAGACCGGAGTCAGGAACAGGGACAACAAAAAGTGCCCCATGAAGCCGAAGGCGGTGTTGCGTCCCATGAAACCACAGACCGCACACGCGGTCAGGTAAAGAAGGATGATAACAGAGGGCATGATCCAAGATCCGGTCAAAGGGACAAGCCAGACGAAGGAGCAGCCGCGATGCCGCCACTCCTTCAACCCGGTACGGATCAGGCGGCAGCGACGGCAGGAACCGTTTCAGCGGTCGGGTTCTTTTTGAAGTAACTGCGGGCTTCATCGTATTTTGTGCGGAAATAGACTTTCGTCGTCTCGGGATCGAAGGTCAGGAGTGTCCCACCCGAAGCAAAGTGACGATCAAAGGTTGCGCCCAGCGCATAGGTAAAGGCGCCGTTGAGGGACGGCTCGGTGATGATTCGTGCCAAGGGGCCGATCACCGGCAGGGCATACAGGCTATTGCGCAGGACATAAGACCCAACCAGCCCGCCCGCCAGCGAGGTCGGCGTTACGGTTGCCAGCAGGGTTCCGATCAGCGACTTGCCGATATCGGCGCGGAACTCTTGGTGGTGTAGCTTCGCCAACTCGTTCAACATGCGGATCTGCACGCCTGCCAGGGCAACCGCATCAAGATAATTGACGGGGATGACACCGGACGCAGCGGCCAGGAGAACATGGTTGCGAATGATGGTGGCAGCGTGCCGCGCCCGTTCCTCGGCGATCTCGGCTGGGGCGATAGCGGTCGGACTGTCGCTTGCCGCCGTTTCGGCGGTGTGGGGACTCACCACGGTCTCGGCGATGTGGAGGCCGTCAGTCGTGGCGTCGGTGGTGGGCGTTCCCGCGACGGCTTCAGGAGCGATGGGGGCGGCATCATGGTTGTCTGGGGTTTCGTTGCCAGTACGAGAGGAGGGCTTCGTGGCCATGGGATTGGGCTCCAAGCGAGGGGTCATGAGTACGGCCTGCCGATCGGCCAGCCGCCATGTTCGATCATGATGAGGTTGCCGTCAGCTTCGGCTGGGGCAATCCTCTTAAGACCAAATAAATAAAGTCGTAACAGCTATATCCGTAAAATAAGATCGCATTTTTATCGGAATAGGTCACGTCAAAAATGATATCGGCCTTCCATTCTTAATGATTTGAAACATTTATATAAGAATACATTGGCATGCAATAGCGGTTTCTGTGAAGATAAACCTGTTACGAAAGGCCACCCGCGTTGTAAACGATGCGTGGGTCACAGTTCCTCCTTCTGCCGTTCTCGAGTCAGATCGATGCGGCCTTCGTTGAGGTGGTAGATCCGGTCGGCACGATCAAACCAGCGGTCGTCGTGAGTCACGCAAATGACAATCCGGTTCCGGGCCCGAATCTCGGGCAGTAGAGTTTCATAAAAAACCTGCCGAAAGTGCGGATCCTGGTCGGCAGCCCATTCATCCAGGACCATCACCGGCTTGTCCTCCAGCAAGGCCACCACCAGCGCCAAGCGTTTGCGTTGGCCGGTGGAGAGAGTGACTGTGCTGAAGGCGCCGTTTCGCACACTGACCTTGTCCTGCATTTCCAACTGTTCCAGCAGCCGGCGAACGCGGGCTGGGTCGACATGCGATAGGCCATAAAGCCGGCGAGACAGGTGATGGTCAGAAAAAATCGCTGAAATCTGATCGCGATAGGCTTGCATGCGCTCGGTTGCCACCGGGATGCCGTCAACCAGCAGAGCACCGCCTTCCAGCGGAACCAAGCCCGTCAGCAAGCGCAGCATGGTCGATTTGCCCGAGCCGTTCCCGCCTGTAATGAACGTGATCTCGCCGGCCCGGAAGAGGGCCGACAACGGTCCAACCGAGAACACCGGCTGGTCGTCAGGGCCGGGATAGGCGAACACGGCATCCTTCAGGGCGATGGATGACGGCGGCTCGCTTCCGACTTCTGGTGCAGCAGACAGGGCGGGGGCTCGCAGTTTCTGTTCCATCTCCTCAAGGCTGGCCAACGCCATTTCAGCTTGGGTCATCATCGGAGCGACATAGGACACCGTGGCAATCGGCCCCACCACGAACAGAGCGGCTGTGGTTGCCGGGACCACCACTTCATAATAGCCGGTGGCGAACAGCGGTACGACGAACACCATAAGGCCGATCAACGCAAAGAAGAGAGACTCGATCAGTGCAAAATCATAGCCCCATTGAGTCTTCATCATGCTGTTGGCGGTGCGTGCGACGGTTGAGGCTTCGGCCAGTTCATGCAGCACGCCATCGGCGCGGCGGCGCTCCATCCGAACTTCTTTGAAGCCCTGCAACAGGTCGGTCAGGCCGTTGAAGACACGGGATTCGGCGTCTCCCACTTTGCGCAGCATGCGGCGTAGCGAGACCGCCCGACCCATCCGCACCATCACTGCAATGCCGCCGAAGCCAAACGCAATCAGAAAAGCTGGCGGCGAGAGCCAGGCCAGATAGCCGCCGACAAAGACCAGCATCACGGCCTGCTGTGCGCCGATCGCCAACAGCGGCAGAATCCGGGCCAGTGCCTGGGTGTTTTGGATCAGCACGGTATGCAGGGCGGCCCGTCCGATGCGTTCCACCGTTAACAAGTCGCTGCGCCGTGCCAAGTCGAACAGGCGCCTACGCATATTGAGAATCATCCGCTCGGCGTCAAAAGATGACGTGGTGAGCACATAATTGTGAGTCACCGCAATCAATGTGGTGGCGATCACGAACATCAAGACCAGTCGAGGACTGACATTTCCTTTCGCTGCGGCCTTAGAGGCCAGATCCACGATCCACAGCAGAGCCGCCATGGCGACGGCAGCCAAGACATTCATCAGCATCATGGTTCGCAGATGCTCGGGAACCTCGCGTTGGATCAGATGCCAGAGTCTCATATCGGAGCCTCTACCACGGGTGGTAACTCGATCAAGCGCCCTTCCTTCATGTGCAGACGACGATCTGCCACGTCGATGTAACGGTCATCATGGGTTACGGCGATGATGGTGAGCCCACAGCTCTTCAGGTACGGCAGAATTTCACGGTAGAATGTGAAGCGGAAATGCGGATCCTGATCGGCGGCCCATTCGTCCAGGATCAAAATCGGCTTTTTCTCCAGCAGCGCGCTCACCAGCGCCAGCCGTTTGCGCTGACCTGTGGATAGATCGTTGCGTTCAAAGCAGTCCCCCACCAACGCGGTTATGCGGTTCATCTCCACGCGCCGCATCAGAGCATCGGCTTCCTGTGGATCGGGCGGATCCATGCCGTAGAGACGGGCGAACAAGTGGAAATCGGCAAAGACGGTTGCCATCTGCTCGCGATAGGCCGCCAGCCGTTCCGACCCAATCACCACGCCATCCACGGTCAGAGTCCCGCGTATCGGGCGATACAGGCCGGTCAGCAGCTTGATAAAGGTTGATTTGCCTGAACCGTTGCCGCCGGTCACGAAAACCACCTCGCCTCGACGGATGGTCAGATCAAAGGGACCGACGACAAAGGGTGATTCTCCTTCCGGGGCGGGAAAGGCGAATTCCACCCCGGCCAAGACGAGTTCAGAGAAATCGGACGGTACGGGGCAACCCCGCCCGTCGCTGCCGGCTTCGGCTAGCGCCGTCAATGGCGCTTCGAGATCGAGCATCCGTCCGGCAGCAGCTTCAGCGGCACGCATGATGGCCAGGGATTGCATCAGGGCGAAAACCGGAGCTTCCAGAAACAGCACAGCGGCGGCAATTTTGACCAAATCGCCAGCAAACGCCTGGGAATACGCCGGAACAACAAACACCACGACGCCCAACATCAGATTAAAGGCGGTTTCACCGAATACAAACTGTTGCCACGAATGCATATGGACGGTGTTGGAAGCCTGATTGGTGGCCACGGAGACGGCGGCAAAGGTCTCGTTTAAATCGTTGCTGCGGGCGCTGTTCAATCGCTGTTCTTTAAAACCGTCGAATAAATCGGATACGCTCTCGAACATCTGTGCTTCTTCGGCGGACAGTTGGTTCTGTCGGGCATCGAGGGCTTGGCCCAGCTTGACATAAGCGACCGTCCCAACCCCCAGCAGCACTCCGATCAGCGCAAAAGCCAGCATCGACACCGAGGCGATGTAGACAAGAATCAGCACGGTCAAGATTGCCGAATGCAATGTCACCGCCAAGAACTGTGAGTTCTGGGAAATGACCTGACAGCTTTGGGTGATGCTTTCGTAAAGAGAGGTCTGACCAAAACATTCCAGCTTGCGCAGATCAGCCTTACGCAAACGGTCCAGCAAAGTCATGCGTAAGCCATCGATGGCTTCTTCCACGTCGGCAGCCATCCACGCCACCATCCGACTTTCCGAGACCCAATAGATCATCACACAGACGACAAACACCGCCGCCAGCGCCAGATTGACGGAATCCTTCTTTTCGGTGGCAATCTCTTGCGCGGCAGCGTTGATAATGGCCAATACGGCGGTGCTAGCCAGGGCCGAGACCGTGGCACTGAGCAACAAGCGGCGGATCGAGACCGGGTCAAGACGGCCAAACAGGCGGATCAGGTTCATGAGGCGGCGGGATTGGCAACAGAAGGGCAAACGACCCGTGCCGGATCCTGGGGCAGCCCATCGGTGATGCGGAGCCGCAGCATATGCCGCTCGGGGTCGGTGAAAGCCGAGCGACCGTGCAGTGCCTCGTGATTGTTGACCACCAGCAAGGAATCCGCCGGAAGGACGGTTTTCAGGATCGAGCTTTCGTCGTCCAGTTCGGCTTGAAGAAGGGCTAGCGCCCGGCGGATGTCCGGCGTTTCAGACGCGGGGAAGGCTTGAAGGCCCATCCGTAGGGTATCGGTTCGAAAGCGAATGCGTGGCCTGCTGCCGAAGATACGGGCAAAGGTTACTTCCACCGTGTCGGGCGATCCCGTCTTCGTGAAAACGGCGGGAATGCGGAACGGCAGTTCGCAGCTCGAGAGCAGCGCCAGTGCCCAACGGCCGGCCTCGGTTCGTGACAATCCCCGTTCGATGCAGCGGACATCCCGGAAGGTGGAAACCCCACCCCCGCATGCCGCCGGGCGAACGCAATACAGCATCAAATAACGCTCGGGGTTCGGATAATATTGGGTATCGGTATGAAAATCGGCTTCATAGGCATGTTGTGAGAAGGTCGAAACCAAGCCGCTGGTGCAAACCTTGATGTCCCAGAGCATCCGGCGGTCGATTTTATCGGTTGCGGTCGGGCTGCCGATGAACAGACCAAGGGCCAACAGGACGCCGCGACGGGCTGACAGGGGGCGATCCGCCATTCCCAGGCTGGGGATGAGCAGGCCGCTGCACTCGGCTTCGAGCCGGTCGCGGAGAATGTGCCCGAGGGCAGCCAGACCGGGCGCTACCCGTTCCAGGGCGGCCCGCAAGCCGGCTTCATCGTCATGGGGATCCAGTGAAGCTGGATCGGCCCCCGGTCCGTACCAGTGGGCCAGAACAGCCGGGATCGCCGTAATCTCCTCGTCTCGGATGGCCTGCATGGAGAATTCGGCGGCACGGTAGCCTAAATCCAGAACGTGCTTCATCGTCGTCTCTCTTAAGCGTTGGTCGATGGGCCGGGCGTGCCTGATCATGAAAAGAACCGCGCAGCGGCCTGTAGCATCAGCGTTTGTCCGGTTCTCGGCAGAGTCGGCCACAACACCCCCAGCCGGCTTAACAGCGCCTGGGTTCGATCGGTGACAACATCCAACCGTCGCGTCCGCCCCTGCGGTGACAAGCCGCTGTATAGCCCGAACGTCTCCATCGTTCCGGTCAAAGCCGCTTCCATTTCGGGCTCGTCTACTGCCGCCAACAGCCGATCAAGGAACGCCCCGAAAGAGGTCGCGTGGACCTGCCCCAGGCCGGCGCCGGTGGTGATGAAGTCAGCCACGGTGCTTTGTCGGGCATGCTCGATGTGGTGTGTGTCGTTGACGAGAGCGCGGGATTCCGCCAGGACCACCACCGCGCGGGCTGCCAGATTGACGTGGCAGGGCCAGAGATGCAGGTCGTCGGGGACGGCGCCCAGCCGGATAAAGGCAGCCAGTTGTCGGAAAAAGGCGTTGTCCTTCAGGTTGCGCTGCAACGCCTGGCCTTCGGTGGCAAACATGATATTGCCGACGCGATGGATCGAGGCGTTGGCCAACTCGCTGCGGGCTGCCACCACCAGCCGTTCGGCCTCTTGTTTGGTGCGGACATAGTAGTTTTCATCCAGCGTCTCGGGCACCGGATCGAATTCGGTAAACAGGCGGAACCCCTGGTCGGGAGCCCTGCCAGCCACCGACAGGGTGGACACAAAATGAAAATCCGCCGGTTCCGGCCCTCGGGCCGCCAAGGCCAGCAACCGCCGGGTGGCGGCCACATTGTCGGCGTGGAAGTCGCTGTAATGGCCGAAATGATCGACCTTGGCGGCACAGTGAAAGACCGCCTGGATCGTTTGGGCCAGCCGATCAACCGTGCTGACCGGCAGCCCCAGATCGTCACGGCGGAGATCTCCGGCCAGCACCTCCAATCGGGAGTCCTGCACCAGGGCTGTGCCCTCTTCGGCGCCGAAATAGCCGCACAACACCTGTTCCAGCCGGTTCCGAGCGACCGCATCGTCGCTGCCCCGAACCAGCACCGTCACGATCCGATCGGGCCTGGTCGGATCAGGCCCGATCGAATGAGGCTCGGCCAAAAGCGCGCGGACCAAATAACTGCCAAGATAGCCGGTGCTCCCGGTCAACAGCACCCGGCCATAGGTGCGGCGTGGGCCAAAATCATGCGCCAGATCCCGCCGGATGCGGCTGGCGTAACGGTTTTGGCTCTCTTCCAAGGCAGCGGCACGTTGGGCGTCATAGGCCGTCAGGTCGTCGCGGTAGGCTTGCCAATGACTGCGCGCCGAGCGAATCAGCGCCCGCATGTGGTCCGAACGGGAATGGCACACGCGGGCGAAGTCGGCTAGGACCGGATTCTCATATAAATCATTGATTTTGCAACTAAAATCCCGGCGAAGGCGGCTGACCATGGCGATCACCCGGAGACTGTCGCCTCCCAGTTCAAAGAAATTATCCTCGCGGCTGACGGAAGGCCGATCGAACAGTTCGGCCCAGAGAGCAGCGATCCGTTTTTCTGCCGGCGTGCGGGGCAGCGTGCGGGTTTTCTCTAGGGCAACATCGGTGTTGGGCTGGGACGAACCGGGCAAAGTCCGCAAGAGCTGTGCCCGGTCCACCTTGCCCGAGATCATGACCGGGATGGCTGGAACCCGGATCACCGCCGCTGGCACCATGTAGGACGGAAGCCGGGCGGCTAGACGGGCATGCCAATCTGCGGCTGCGGGCTCGACGGCTCCGGCGCCGAGACTAACAAAGGCCCAGAGCGTTTGACTCCCGTCGGCCTGCGTGTCCACTAGGGCCACCGCCTGCTGCACTTCTGGATACTGCTCCAACTCGTGTTCGATTTCGCTTAATTCGATGCGTTGGCCGCGCAGTTTGACCTGGGTATCGATACGACCAAGGATTTCCAATTCGCCTTCGGGCGTCCAACGGACCAGATCGCCCGATCGGTACAGCCGCCCGTTTGGAGTCTCCACGAACGCGGCGGTGGTCAGGTCGGGCCGGTTGAGATACCCGGTGGCCAGTCCCAGTCCCCCAATCCAGAGCTGACCGACGGCACCCGGCGGCACCGGCAGGCCGTCCCGGTCCAGGATATGGGCGGTACTGTTGGGCAGCGGTCGACCGGCGGTGATGCGTTGGGCACCAGGGGCAATCCTGCCGATGGCGGTTGCGGCAGTGTTTTCGGTGGGGCCGTAGCCGTTGAAGTAAGCAAGACGGGCTGCGTAATGCAGGGCGTCGGCGATGTGGGGCGGCTCTCCCACGGTCATCAACACCCGGACGCCCGGCAGCTCTGCCTGTTCAAACAGGCGGAGATAGGATGGAGACAGGGACACGCAGGTTACGCCCAGACGGACCAGTTTGGCCCGAAGGCCGGCAATATCATCCATCTCTTCGCGCCGCACCGGAACCAGCGCCCCCCCGACTCTCCAGGTCATCACCAGATCCGAGAGCCACAAATCAAAGGACGGGGAGGCCATCAACAAAACCCGGTCACCAGGATGAACACCCAACATCTCGCTGACGCCCACGGCCAGATTCATGATTCCCTGGTGATGCAGCACAACCCCTTTGGGGGTGCCGGTGGAGCCGGAGGTATAGAGAATGCAAGCGGGATCGGAGGGCGCCGGTGCGGGCTCGGTGAGTGGGGGCTCGCGAGGGGGTAACAGCTCTGGCCGTAGCAGGGTGCAACCGATTTCGGACAGAGCCGGCGGCGGCTCCAGTCCGTCTAGGGCCAGCATCACCCGCACCCCGGCATCACGGGCGCTGTAAGCCAAACGCTCCGCCGGCAGGTCGTAGGCCAAAGGCAGATAGCAGGCTCCGGCCTTCCAGATCCCCAGGGCTGCTTCCGGCAGGGCCGCCGAACGCTCGGTCAGGACGCCGACCGGCTGACCCTGGACCACGCCGCACGCCAGCAAAGCATGGGCAATCGTATTGGCTCGCTCCTCGAGCATGGCATACGTCACCACGCTGCGTTCCATCACCAGCGCCGCTCGGTCTGGACGCTCGTTGGTTTGGCGGGTGAAGAGCGCGGAGATGGTCTGAGCGGGGAGGGGGCGGGTTGCAGCCTGCTGCCAGCGGGCTAGGATCGCGCCTTCCCAGGTCAGCAGGGCTGGCAGCGGCGTATCGGGCTGGCGCTCGGCATCGGCCACCACCCGAGCCCACCCCGCCAGCGAGCGAAGCCAAGCTTTCGAGGTTTCTGCCTCATAGAGCGCGGCATTGACGTACAGCGCCAAGACCAACCCGCCATCGGGCATGCTCTCGTGGACCACCACCAGATCCTGGGTCGGCCCGGTGGCACGGAATTCATAGTGCGTGGCGTCGTCATCGGCTTCATCCGGGAGCCTAGCCACCAAGGGGGCGGGAGTCGTGAACCACAGGCCGCCGTCGGCCCCGACCGCCACGCGCGGATTCTCGGTGACCGAAAAATCAAACAGAGGATAGCGGGTCGGATGCACCAAACCGGGGTGGTTGCGCCGGAAGTCTTGGTAAATGCGCGAAAACGGATAGCGGCTGTGCCGGAGCCCTTCGCCCAGAGCGCGCTGCATCGCGCGCACGGCCTGTTCGAGTGGGTCACTGCGCCGGATTTGGCAGACGATCGGCAGCATATTGACGTAATAGCCGACAATACTGGCCTCGGCGACGGTTTCACGGGTGGAAACCGTGGAGCCGAGCAGGAACTCCGACCGACCTGTGCGCCGCCCGACCTCAAACGCCAGCAAGGTCAGGATCACGGCGTGTAAACTGGCGCCATTGCGTCTGGCCAGAGCGCGCAGCCCCTCGGTGGTGGCCTTGTCCAGGCGAGCGCGGAGCAGGTGATTGCCTTTGCCGTGATCTGTTGTCCGCCCTGCCGGTCGTGGGAAATCCAGCGGCCACTCATCAAAAGCATCGGTGCTCCGCGCCAGACTGGAAAGCGTCCGATCCCACCATGCCGCGTCTTCCCGGCAGGCATCACTGGCCAAATAGATTTCTTCATGTGCCGCCGAACGGTCGAACGAGCCGAGCAGGGGCGGCAGTGACCGGCCTAACAATCCCGCTGCGAGTTCGCCCAGCAAAATCCCCAACGATAGGCCGTCCCCCACCGAATGATGCAAGGACAACCAGAACACCGTTTCTCCGGGCTCGGTCTTCTCCCCTTCGATTCTGGTTTCGGCGATCTGGGTCAAACCAGCTCGCCATAAGGGCGGGTTTGCCATGGCGAAGGGCTCGGTTTGGCGCTCTGAGATGTCTGCCAGAGCCGTTGTCAAGTCGGGGGCTTCCCGTATCTCCAGGCGGTTGCTCACCCATTCGAGAACGACACGGCGCAGCCTGCCGGTTTCATCCTCGTGGAATCCGGTCCTCAAAGCGTCATGCCGCATCACCAAATGGTCCCAGGCGGCGTGCCAGCGGTCCACCGACGGAATCGTTCCCCGCACGGACAGGGTGAGTGTGATATTGAAGCCACGGGTGTCAAAGTCGGAGGCTTCGGCGGTCCAGAATTCCGCCTGTCCTTCGGTGGCGCGATCCGATGTGGCTCCGATGGTGGTAGAAGAGCGGTTTTCGGGGCTCTGAAGCTGGCGAACCCGTCGGGTAAAGCCTTCCAATGTCGGTTCGGCGAACAGTTCGCGGGCTGGGACCGGGTGGCCCAAGGCCGCCTCCAGCCGTTGCGTCATGGTGATGGCCAACAGACTATGCCCGCCCAGGCTAAAGAAACTGTCTTCGCGGTGAACCGTCTCGTGACCCAGGACACGGCTCCAGGTTCGGGCAATCTGGCGCTCCAAATCGTCTTGGGGTGCGCTGCCGCCCGAAGGGGAACGAAGCTGCTTGGCCATCAGTGCCCGCAGGGCCGCTCGGTCCACCTTGCCGGACCCCGTGAGTGGTATGGTCGGAATAGAAACCACCGTCGATGGGATCATGTAGGACGGCAGGCGATCCGCCAGCCAAGCCCGCCAATCGGATTCAACCGGCGCTGTCCGGTGTTCCGCCGGACGGATGAAGGCCCACAAGTATTGGGTTTTGCCGGTTTCGCCCCCGGTGATGACGGCGGTTTGTGCCACGTTGGGATGGGTGGAGAGGGCGTGCTCAATCTCGCCCGGCTCGATGCGAATGCCGTTTAGCTTCACCTGCTCGTCGATGCGCCCGACGATTTCCAGTGCGCCGCCCGCCCGCCAGCGACCGAGATCGCCAGAGCGATAACGCCGCCCTGTCGGGGTTTCCCTGAAACAGGCTTCGGTCAATGCGGGCTGATTCAGGTAGCCTTGGGCCAGACCGGCTCCGCCCAGCCAAATTTCCCCCACCACGCCGGGCGGCACCGGGTTGCCGGCAGCATCCCGGATTTGGACGCTGGTGTTGGGCATCGGGCGGCCACCGGACAGAAATCCGCCATCATCGGCAGACAGGAGCCCCATGGTACTGGTGATGGTGTTTTCGGTCGGACCATAAGCGTTGAAATACGAATGCCGGGCCGCATACACCGCCACATCCGATGGGAACGGCGCCTCGCCTCCGGTAATCAGGACGCGCACATTCGGAAGCTCGGCCCCTTCAAACAGCCTTAAGTAAGTGGGCGTGATGTCGACAACCGTGACGTTAAGGTCGCGCAGGCATGACAGGAACCGGCTGGGGGTACTCAACACATCGAAGGGGATGGAGCAGAGCGTCGAACCGAAGGCAAGCGGGATGCCGATATCGGACAGCGACACATCGAAAGACGGCGAGGCGAACATCAGTGAGCGGTCATCGGCGGTGAAGCCCAGTCTTTCTCCCGCTCCCAGGACCACATTGACAAAGCTCGCGTGGCTGATCAGGACTCCTTTGGGTTGGCCGGTGGATCCTGACGTATAGAGGCTATAGGCGATATCGTCGGGGTCTCCCGGACGGTTCGGGCGGTGGATGCCGGATTGGCGAGCCTCGTCGTCCAGCGCCTCGGGTCGCAGCACCGTCGGCACCGCATGGCTCAGGGCTTCGGGTACCGCTAGCCCGTTCAACACCAACAGATGCGCGGCGCCGCTATCGCGGATCATAAAAGTCTGCCGCTCGGGCGGTAGATCCGCCGCCAGAGGCAGATAGATTGCACCGGCTTTCCAGATACCGAGCAGCGCCGCTGGCAGGTCCGGCGAGCGACCAGTCAACACTGCCACCGTTTGGCCCCGCCCGGCGCCACGCTCTAGCAGAGCATGGGCGATGACATTGGCCGCCTCTTCGAGCGCCCGCCATGTGATGACGCCGCCATCGGTCAGGACCGCTGGCCGGTCGCCCTGACCGGCATCAGAGCGATCAAGCCGTTGTTCGAACAGCTCGTGAAAGCGCAGGGGCGGGCGAACGATGGTTTCACCCTGTTCCCAGGCCGTCAACAGCGCCTCTTCTTCGGGCAGGAGAGGCGGCGGTAGGGTCGGCGCTCGATCTGCATCTTCGGCCAGCCAGCGCATCCAGCCGGCGAGGGCGTGGAACCAAGTCAGGCCGGTTTCTTGGCCATAAACTGCGGCGTTGACATGCCATTGAAGCAACAGGCGGCCATCGCTCATTTCTTCATGGATCAGCACCAGATCCTGGGCTGGCGAGCGGTCGACATACTCGTGCAGGATCGCTTCGCTGGGCGTTTCTGGACGGACCAAACGCAGCGCTGTTTCTGTTGATGGCCGAACCGTCGGGACTTCGGTGACGGCAAAGTCGAACAACGGATAGCGGGTCGGATGTCGAGGCAACGACCGTTGAGCGCGGAATTCCTGGTAGATCCGTGCAAAGGGATAGCGGGCGTGCTGCAACGCTCCGGCCAACACCCGTTGGGCTGTGACCAACAGGCTGGCAAAGGAGTCCTCTGTTTCCAGGCGGATGGCCAGCGGCAGCATATTGGCTCCGCTGCCGACCACGCGGGCGTCTTCGGCGGTTTCTCGGGTCGAAGCGGCGGTCCCGACGGTGAAAACCGCGCGGCCAGTCCGTCGCCGGATTTCCATGGACAGCATAGCCACCATGAGGGCGTGCATGCTGACATGGTGACGACGGGCCAATCCTTTTAAAACCTCCGAGGTGTTGGCATCTAATAGCCGCTCAAAGCGATGGGTTCCCGCTGGCGTTGCTGACGACCGAGGGATATCAAGCGCCCAGTCCTCGAAAGCATCATCCGGCAGTTCGGCGAGCCGGTCGCGCCAGTACTGGGCGTCTCCGGCGCCATCGGCACCGGCCAAATAAGCATGCTCGCGCGCGGCAAGGGCGCTCCAACCCACGGGGGCCGGTAACAGCGGTTGATCCAAGAGTAGGGCTGTCATCTCGTCCAGCAGAAGGCCCAGCGACTGGCCATCGCCCACCGCGTGATGTAGGGCCATCCAGAACACCGGCGCGGAACCGTCCGCAACCGTGATCAAACCGGCCCGCCATAACGGCGGAACGGCTATGGTCAAGGGCTCTCCCTGGCGAACACGGGCTTCAGCCAGGGCGGATTTGCGGTCGGGTGAGGTGGTGAATGTCAGCGTTACGGTCAGATCCGGCAGAACGCGGCGGCGCAGAACCCCGTATTCGTCCTCTTCGAAATAGGTCCGCAGACTTTCATAACGGGCCGCCAGTTGGGTCCAAGCGGCGGTCCAGCGTTCCGGCGGCGGCGGCTTGCCTTCAACCAGACGATGCACAGGGATGTTGAAGTGACGGGTCTCTAACCCGGCGGCTTCGGCGATTCGGAATTCGCGCTCGCCTTCGGTGGCCAGATCGCTTTCGGCGGGGGGGAACGAAAGGTCAATCGGGGCCAGACCGGCCACCTTGCTGGCAAAGCCGGCTAGGGTTGGAGCCCCGAACAGCACCCGTGCCGGCACCGGCAGCCCCAACACCGCCGACAGACGGTGGGCCAGGGTGACGGCCAGCAGGCTGTTGCCGCCAAGAGCAAAGAAATTGTCCTGACGGGACACCTCGACACCGAAGCCCTCGGCCCACAAGGCGGCAATGCGGATTTCCAGTTCGCCCTGGGGAGCCTCGCGGGTTTCCTGTGGGCCATCGGCAGCCACCACAGCCAGCAAGGCCGCGCGATCGATCTTGCCGGCGGGTGTCAGGGGAATGGCGGGAACGACGGTGACGCTGGCCGGCACCATGAACGCCGGCAGACGATTGCCAAGATACACACGCCAATCCGGGAGTCTGGCCTTTTCGTATAGAGACTTGGCCTCTTCGTTCAATTGAACGAAGCCACGCAGCACCCGAACGCCGCTGGTGGCGGTGGTGTCGACCAACACGGCGGCGGTGGCCACGGCCGGATGAGACGCCAGTACATGCTCAATTTCGGCGGGTTCGACGCGCTGACCGTTCAGTTTAACCTGATCGTCCACGCGGCCTGACAGCTCGAGTTGGCCGTCCGGGGTCCAGCGGCCAAGGTCGCCGGAGCGGTAGAAATGGCTTCCATCCGTGTCGACGAACCGCTCGGCGGTCAGGGCCGGGCGGTTGAGATAGCCGTCGGCAACGCCGATACCAGAAATCCACAGCTCCCCGACCACGCCCGGCGGTACCGGCGTGCCATCCGGGCGGCGAAAGGTCAGGCGGGTGTTGGGTACGGGCCGACCGGCGGGAATGGGAGTCGAGGCGCCGCAGGTCGGCACAACCGGCCCCAACGAAACGATGATGGTTGTTTCGGTCGGGCCATAGGCATTGAAAAAAGATAATGGATTGGCATGATGACGGGCGTCGTCGTGGTTAGGCGCCTCGCCGCCAGCAATCAGAACCCGCAGGCCCTCGAACGGAACCGTCTTGCTGACCCGGAGGTAGGATGGCGCGTGAAACGCCACCGTAACACCCAAATCCCGATAGAAGGGCTTCAGCGCCCAAGGATCGTTCCGCAAATCCTGGGAGATCGGTACAACGGCGTTGCCGTTGAGAAGCGCCATCCCCAGTTCCCACAAGGAGGCATCGAAGCCGGGCATGGCGACCAGTGCAATCCGGTCATCCGGCAGGAAGCCTCCCACCATTTCGGATGTGGCCAGCCCGATATTGACGCAGCCAGCGTGTCGGATCGCGACGCCTTTGGGTAAGCCGGTGGTGCCTGATGTATAGATGACATAGGCGATGTCGTCGGGAGTTCCGGCAAGGACGGGCCGTGTATCAGGGCCGATGAGATCGTCGGCCCGAACCACGCTGCTGATGACAGAGGTGAGGGCGTTTGGTTCTTTCTCTCCATCCGGTACCAACAGCACTCGGGCACCAGCATCGCTGGCCATATAGGCCAGCCGTTCGACCGGCAGTTCACGGGGCAAGGGCAGGTAAACCGCTCCGGCCTTCCAGATGCCCAGCACCGCCGCCGGCAAGGCCGCTGTGCAGTCAACCAGGGCCGCCACCGTGTCGCCTCGACGCACACCGCGCTCTAACAATGTGTTGGCGATGCTGTTGGCCCAATGGTCCAGGTCCGTGTAACGCCAGGTTCGTTCGCGGGTGACGATGGCCGGGCGATCCGGCTGGTGATCGACGAAGCTTTCGAACCGTTCATGGAATCGTTGGGCTGGACGCGGGCGGTGAGGCCCATATTCCCACGCGAGCAGTTGTGCCGCCTCGTCCGGTAACAGAGCCGGCAGAACCCCGTCGGTTCCGGCACCCGTTCCGGCCTGAACTTCGGTCTCGGCCAGCCAGCGCGTCCAGCCGACCAGGGAGCGAAACCATGTGGCTGCGGTTTCGGTGCTGTAGAGCGAGGCATTCACGCGCCATTGCAACACCAAGCTGCCATCGGGTTGGTGCTGATGAATCAGCACCATATCCTGGCCCGGTGACGTGGTGGTACGCTCATAGGTTATGACATCGAGCCTTGGCTTGCCCTCAGACGCCGGGCGGGCGCGTCCGCGCCCTTGGCTTCGCGTCCACGAGGACGCGGGGCCGCCGTCGCGGCCCGATACCGGCGGGTCAGTGTCAGGGCTCGCCAGTATTACATCAAGGCTGCCCTCAGACGCCGGGCGGGCGCGTCCGCGCCCTTGGCTTCGCGTCCACGAGGACGCGGGGCCGCCGTCGCGGCCCGATACCGGCGGGTCAGTGTCAGGGCTCGCCAGTATTACATCAAGGCTGCCCTCAGACGCCGGGCGGGGGCGGATCAGGCGCACGGGCGCGTCTGTCGGTTGCCGGAGTCCGGGGTCTTCGGTCACCGCGATGTCGAACAGTGGGAAGCGGGCCGGGTGGCGGTTCAGCGGGCGAGCGGTGCGGAAGTCCTGATAAATGCGGGCAAACGGATAACGAGCGTGCTGCAAGGCTTCGGACAGTATCCGTTGGGTGTCAGCCAGCAGTTCGGCAAAGCGCCGTTCATTGTCATGGGCCGTCGGCATCAGCACCATCGGCAGCATGTTGACGCCATAGCCGACGACACAGGCATCGGCGGCGGTCTCTCGAACCGAAGCGGCAGTGCCCAGAACAAGCTGTTTGCGGCCAGTCCGTCGCCGAACCTCCATGGCCATCAGGGTCAGCATGACCGCATGCAGGCTGGCATGATGGCGCTGTGCCAATCTGCGCAAACGGTCTGCCGTGGTTGGGTCCAACAGCACATCGAAGCGATGGGTTCCGGGTTCGGCATCGGACCAGCGGGCTACGTCAAGCGACCACTCTTCAAAAGCCTCGTCGGGCAGCCCGGCCAGACGCTCCCGCCAGTAATCGGCGTCTGCGGCGCCCTCGGGGCCGGCAAGGTAAGCCTCCTCGCGGGCGGCGACGGTTCCCCAACCGGCAGCCAACGGTTGAGGCAGTGCTCGCCCGGCCAACAAAGTCATTAAGTCTTCCAGCAGGATGCCCACCGATAGGCCATCGCCCACCGCGTGATGCATCGCGAGCCAGAAGACCGGCGGTGTGTCAGTATCAGGGCTCGCCGGTATGATACCATCGAGCCTTGATGGTGACTCATCAAGGCTGCCCTCAGACGCCGGGCGGGCGCATCCGCGCCCTTGGCTTCGCGCGCATGGGCGCGCGGGGCCGCCGTCGCGGCCCGATACCGGCGATGTGTCAGTATCAGGGCTCGCCGGTATGACTTCGACCAAGCCGACCCGCCACAAGGGCGGTTCAACCATCGAGAACGCGACCGCTTGACGTGTCCGCGCGTGAGCAATGGCGGCGGCAGGGTCGGGCATGGTTGCGAACTCGAAGGAGCCGCCAGCATCCGGCAAGATGCGACGGCGCAAGACGCCCTGTTCGTCCTCGATAAAGACGGTGCGCAGGCTGGCATGGCGCACAACCAGAGCCTGCCAGGCAGCAACCCATTGCTCGGGAGACGGCAATTTGCCTTCGACAAAGCGGTGGACCGGGATGGTGAAGTGGTGAGTGTCCAGCCCGGCGACTTCGGCTAGCCGGAACTCCCGTTCGCCCACCGTGGCCAGATCGCTTTCGACCAGAGGCGCCGTCGTGGTGGGCGTCAGTGTCGTCAGATGACGGGCAAAATCCACCAAGACCGGAGCGGCAAACAGCGCTCGTGCTGGAACCGGCGTATTCAGTCGCTCCGACAGGCGGTGGGCTAGGGTGACTGCCAGAAGGCTGTTGCCACCAAGCGCGAAGAAGTTGTCATCGCGATAAATGTCGGCACCGAGCAGTTCACCCCAAAGCGCCGCCACGCGGGTTTCTAAGTCTCCTTGAGGCCGTTCACAGGGTACCGACGGGGCAGACGCGGCCACCATGCGTAAAAGCGGGGCCCGGTCGATCTTGCCGGCAGGTGTCAGGGGAATGGCGGGAACGGTGGTCACGCTGGCCGGGATCATGAAGGCCGGCAAGTGGTGGGCGAGGCTGGATCGCCAATCGGGCACTTGTGCCCCCTCGGCCAGCCGGACAAAGCCGAGCAGAACCTTGTTAGAGGCCCCAACGAGGCTATCCACCAGCACCACCGCTTCGGTTACGCCGGGATGAGACAGCAAAACCTGTTCGATTTCCGCCGGTTCGACGCGCTGGCCATTCAGTTTGATCTGATGATCGATCCGGCCTGCCAGTTCCACTTGGCCATCGGGAGTCCAGCGGCCAAGGTCGCCGGTCCGGTAAAAGCGGCCTTCAGGAGTCTCGACAAACCGCTCGGCGGTCAGGTCTGGCCGGTTGAGATAGCCAATACCCAATCCCGCGCCGCCGATCCACAGCTCACCCGGCACGCCGGGTGGAACCGGCGTGCCGTCGTTTCGACGAAACGTGATCCGGGTGTTGGGTAGAGGCCGACCCGCTGGAATCGGTGCGGTTGCTGGAATGTCCACGGCGGTTAGCGCCAGCGATGCGGCAATGCTGGTTTCGGTCGGGCCGTAGCCGTTCCAGAAAGACAGAGATCCGGCATGGTGACGGACATCGTCGTGCGTGGGAGCCTCGCCGCCCGCCACCAGAACACGCAGTCCCTCGAACGGAATCTGTTTGGTGACGCGCAGATAGGACGGGGCGTGAAACGCCACCGTCACGCCCTGATCGCGGTAATAGGGCTTCAGTTTCCAGGGATCGTTCCGCAAGTCCTGGGAAATCGGCACGATGGCCATGCCGTGCATCAACGCGATCCCGATTTCCCAGAGAGAAGCGTCAAAACCAGGGGTTGCTACTAATGATATGCGATCATCGGGGCGAACCCCAAGCCACTCTCCGCAACCGAGTATCGAATTGATATAGCCCTTATGCGGAATAATGACGCCTTTGGGTTGGCCGGTGGTGCCCGAGGTGTAGATGATATAAGCCGGGTCTTCGGGTGTCCCCGAACTCTCTGGCCGATGCCCGGAACCAGACGCCTGTTCCGGTCGGATCACGCACCGGATGGTTTGCGCCAAGGCTTCGGGGACTGGCGTGCTGTCGGGGGCGATCAGGATCCGGACCCCGGCATCACCTGCCATAAAGGCTAGCCGTCCGGCGGGCAGGTCACGCGGCAGCGGCAGATACGCCGCGCCGGCTTTCCAGATGGCCAGCACCGCCTCTGGTAAAGCCGGTGAGGTGTCCGCCAACACCGCCACCGTGTCACCCCGCTGAACTCCGGCCGCCAGCAGCGCATGGGCGAGGCGATTGGCTTGGAACTCCAACGCGGCGTAGCTTAGGACCGTCTCGGCGGTGACGATCGCCGGATGATCCGGGGCTTGGTCAACAAACGCTTCGAACAGCGCATGACTGCGCTGTTCGGGGCGAGGCCGGTCCAGGCCGAACTCTGTCTTTTTCAACCAGCGGGCTTCGGATGGCAGGAGGGCCGGTAACGGCGCGTCGGCGCGGGTTGGGTCATCGGCCAGCCAGCGCGCCCATGCTGCAAAGGCGTCGAGCAAGGCTCGGGCGCTGCTTTCGGTGTAGACATCAGGGTTCCACACCAACGTCAGGTCCAGGCCGGTGCCTCTGGCGCTTTCCACGGGCTGGTGGCTGAAGGCCAAGTCAACACCAGCAGCCGGGTGGGCTTTTTCATGGGGCAGAGGGCGCGACGAGAGGCCGAATCCGGTTTGCACATCCTTGCTGGTCCGTCCCGGCGCAGCGGTCAGGCCGATATCGAACAGCGAGGTGCGTGACGAGGGGCGGGCGTTCGGATGACGGCGGCGGAATTCGCGATAGAGCAACCCGATGGGATAAGCCGAGTGTTCCACCACGCCGGTCAAGGCCGCTTGCGTCTGGGTGAAGGCTGTCGCCAGTGATGGGGTGCCATCGCTGGGCAGAACCACCGGCAACACATTGACGAAGTGCCCAATAGCCGCTTCGGTGCCCGCCGGACGAACCGACACGCCCGAACCGATCACCAAATCGGCCCGATGGCTGCGTCGTCGAACCTCGGCAGCCAGAATCGTCAACAGCAAGCCATGCAGCCCCAGCCGGTGGGTCTGGGCGATCCGGGTCAAGGTTGTGACGATTCCGGGGGTGAGTCGCTCGACCAGCGGCGGGGCTGATCGTCCGCTCGGCGTGGCGGGACGGCGGTGATCGGTGGCGTATTCCTCGAACGCTTCACCACCGCGCGCAACCAGAGTTTCCAACTGATCGCGCCAGAAGGCTTGGTCCGTGGCCGCCCGAGGTGAGGCGAGATAGCGGTGTTCGACCTGACTGGCCAGTGCGATCCCATTGGGGACCGGCGGCAAGGGGTGGGCCAGCAGTAGGGCCTGCATATCGTCCTGGACGATGCGGGCCGAGGTGCCATCCGCCACCGCATGGTGAAGAACGAACCAAAACAACGTTTCGCCGGTCGAGTCCACGCTCAAGAGGCCGGCGCGGGACAAGGGAGATTGTTCCAGGTCAAACGGGGTTTCAAGTTGCCGAGCTATCCTGTCGTGGGCGTCCTCAGGGGTGGCGCAACGTTCAAAGGCCAAGGGGGCCTGTGCGCCCGGCGTCCCTGGCAAGGCCGTGTGCCAATGGACCCGGCCTTCGGCATCGGCGCCGAAGGCCGTTCGTAGGGCCGGGTGGCGTTCGATCAGGGCGGTCCAGGCGGCTTGCCAGCGGGCCGGTTCGAGGATTGGCCCTTCCACCGCCAGGACACGCAGAATATGCGAGCCGGCAGCAGCCAGCCCGAGATTGGCTGCGATCCAGAAATCTTCCTGCCCGGCGGTGGCCCGCTCTGGGGTCTGGCCGGAATCGTCCGGGTGATTCGAGAGAGAATCCGGGGGATGAGTGGGGGACTGCTCTTGGGGCGTCTCGGCAAGACGAGCCGCAAGCGCCTCGACGGTCAACGCCGACAGGATATCCGGGACAGCGATCGAGTGGCCCAACGCAAGCAAGCGTTGACTGACGGTGATGGCCAGCAGGCTGGTGCCGCCCAGCGCAAAGAAATTATCGTCCCGCCAAATGGGCCGGACATTGAGCACCTCTTCCCAGACTGTGGCGACGCATCGTTCCCACGCGTCTTGGGGCGGCACGCCCGTTTTGCTGGTACGTTGGGTATCGAACATCTCGCTCGCCAGAACCAGAAGGGCCTGCCGATCCGCTTTGCCCGCTGAATTCAGGGGCATCCTGGCCACTCTGGCCACTTGCGCCGGAACCATGAAGGCCGGCAGCGCGCGAGCCAGAAGAGCGCGCCAATCAGGGTCGGACACCGTCTCGTCGGCTCCTTCCACGAATGCCACCAGCCGCCCTTGATGCTGAAGAACGGTTGCACGGGTCACGGTGTCATGACGGACCAAGACGCGCTCGATCTCGCCGAGGGCCACCGTTTGGCCGGAAACCTTGACCACGTCGTCGCTGCGCCCCAGGGTTTCCAAGTCGCCATTGGCGTTCCAGCGGCCAAGGTCATGGGTGCAGTAGGCGCGGCCATACGGCGTGTCGACAAAAGACTCGGCGGTTAGGTCGGGTTGCCCCAGATACCCCCGCGAGACACCGCAGCCCAAGGCATGAATCACCCCGGTTTCACCCTCCGGCACGGCGTTGCCGTTGCCGTCCAGCAGAACCACGGCGGTATTCCAGAAGGGCTGGCCACTGGGCACCGTGCCGTCGTCTGGTGCCACCTTGTGCATGCAGATGGCGCCGCACAGCTCGGTGGCTCCGTGGACGTTCCAGGACTCCACATGGCGGGCATAGTGGCGGGCGTCATCGGGATTGGGACGCTCGCCAGCGGTGATCAGTAGGCGCAGACCGTCCGGGACCACCCCGTTAAACTGGCGCAGGTAAGAGGGCGTGAATAGAGCTACCGAGACTCGGTGACGCGACATCATCGCCAGCAGAGCCGGTGGCGTATCAAGCAACTGTCGGGAGGCCGGGACATAAGCCGCTCCTGACACCAGCGGCAGACACAATTCGCGATATCCCAGGATGAAGCCAGGCGACGTGGCCAGCAAGACCCGGTCGGCAGCCGTGAGGCGCTGGGTTTCGGCATGGCCAAAAGCCATGTTGGCGCAGGCATCGTGTTGGATGAACACGCCTTTAGGCTCGCCGGTAGAGCCCGACGTGAATAAAATGGTGGCGAGTCCCGTTAAGGGGCCAGGTCGGGCTGGACGGTGCCGGTGGGCTGCCGCGAAGGAATTGTCCGATCGGTGGGGTCGCAGGATGCAGCGCCCTTTGGCGCCTGTGTCATGGGCCGCCAAAGCGTCCTGCAATTCCGCCGGGATCGCCAGATCATCCAACGCCACCACGCGCCGCATGCAGGTTTGCCGAATCATGCTGATCAGCCGCTCAGGCGGGAGGCTGGCGACCAGTGGCACATAAACAGCCCCGGCCTTCAGAATGGCCAGGAAGGCGACCGGCAGGAAAGCCGAGCGGTCGGCTAGAACGCCCACCGGCTCTTCCGGCCTGACACCGGACTGAATGAGCGCCCAGGCCAGGGCATTGGCGGCTTCATCGAGTTCGGACCCTGTGACGATGCCGTCATCGGTCACGATGGCCGGTGCCTCTGGCTGATGATCCACCAGGGATTCGAACCGCTCGTGGATACGCAACGATGGCCAGTTCTTCACCGGGCCGGGACGGTATGCGTGGGCCTCATGATGATCATGGAACGGCTTCGTCTGGGCCATAGGGTCTCCCGGAAACAATAGACTTGAGACTCTTAGAGAGCGAACTGGATTGTTTGTATCCGCTCATTGCCATATCAAACGCCAAATAATCCAGCTATTTTTAAAGCTAGATGCAAATGAATGCGGATGTATTCAAGCGAAATGCCCATGAATGCCGATAATCATACCATTGCAGTCAATTTGTATGCTTGTTTATGATTGTTACAAATTGGATTAATTCTGAAATAGATGAAATCGCCGGGATTTTTTGAAGGAGGCAGCATGAGCTATTGGTCATCGTCGGCGCCGGGAGATCGATGTTCGCTGATGGCGTGGGCACTGTTCACCGGCCATGGAGTCGAGCCGCTGCCGGCGCTGTTTCTGGAGATTTTGGATGAGGAAGAGCGGTCTCGTGCGGACTCGTTCCGGTATGCCCAGGATCGGCATGACTTTATCTGTGCCCATGCTCTGCGGCGGGCTTTATTGGCTTGGCGATTCGCCCGTTCTCCGGGGTATTGGCGTTTCACGCCGGCCTCTTTGAAGCGACCGCAAGTGCTATCGGCACCGCCCGGAACCAGCCCGGAGGTCACTTTGACGCACAGCCATGGCCTTGTTGCCGCCGCCGTCACCGATGGCCGTGCGGTTGGGGTGGATGCCGAAGACTTGAAGGGGCGCAGGGCGGATCCGGCGATCCTGAGCCTTGTTTGCGACGAAGACGAGCAACGGGCGTTAGACGTGCTGAACGGCGATGTCGTGGCGTGGCAACGGGCCTTTCTGCGTCTGTGGGTGCGCAAAGAGGCGTTCGTCAAGGCGGTTGGAGTGGGTTTGTCGTTCCCCTTGACCTCGATCCGCTTCACGCCAGACGGGCAACTTGCTGGTATTGTACCGGCGTTGGCCGATATCGTTGGACGAGCGGCAGATTGGCAGCTTTGGGAGCCGGACATTGGAGAGACTCACCATCTGGCGGTGGTTGCCCGGATGGGAGCCTCCCGTCAGCCCCTTGAGTACCGATATTTTGAACCAGCACAGCTCGCCTTGATTCTTGACCGGCTGGTGGGGTGAGGGGAGGGGCCTTGATGGTGCTCATCAAGGCTGCCCTCAGACGCCGGGCGGGCGCATCCGCGCCCCCTAGAGTCCACACACGGGGCTTCGCGTCCACGAGGACGCGGGGCCGCCGTCGCGGCCCGAGGACCGGCGATGTCAGTATCAGGGCTCGCCGGTATCATCCCGTTCGGTGCGTCGGTATGATGGATTCCGATCGGTGCAAACTGGTATGAGTTTGACGGATATTCCGGGCATCAGTCCGGTCTTGAAGGGCAAGAGGATCGCTTGGCATGCTCTCGAAAAAGGCTAAATACGGCTTAAAGGCCCTTCTTTATCTTGCCGATCAACCAGAGAGCAGGATTGTATCGATCACTGATATTGCGACAAACGAGCGTATTCCGAAGAAATTTCTCGACATGATCTTACTTGAGATGCGCAATGCTGGGTTGCTCTCCAGTCGTAAAGGCAAGGGGGGCGGGTACAGTTTAGCCTTGCCGCCAGAGAAAATTTTTATTGGAACCGTGATCCGACTGTTGGATGGGCCGTTGGCACCAGTTTCTTGTGTCAGTCAGACGGCTTATCGGCGCTGTGATGACTGTATCAGTGAAGAAGCCTGTCGTATTCGCCAGTTGATGGGGAAAGTACGAGAGGCAACGGCGGGGGTGCTTGACTCAACGACGTTGGCAGATATTAGCCGGCATGTTGGTTTTCAAGACCTCCAATTGAGCTATGATATTTAACTCTGTTAGGGCTTGGGGGTTTGGCCGGGCGCGTGGTTGTATCTCATACCGGCGCGCTATAACAATGACACATCGCCGGTATCGGGCCGCGACGGCGGCCCCGCGCGCCCATGCGCGCGAAGCCAAGGGCGCGGATGCGCCCGCCCGGCGTCTGAGGGCAGCCTTGATAAGTCAACATCAAGGCTCGATGGTATCAGTGTCATGGCTCGCCGGTATCACTGCCAGAAGAGAGGTCGCCGATGTCCAGTCCCGCCGAAGCCCTTGCGACTTTGAACCGCATCCGGCAGTGCCCAGACGGCAGCTTGCTGTCGCCGGAGGAAACGGCCGTCCGGTTGGGGACGCCCGTCGAAGTGGTTCGGGCGGCCATCGAGAAGGGGCGTTGGGGGTGGCAGATTCAGTTGGGATTGTTGGAGTACAGCCACCGACACGGCATTGCCACCCACGAATCCTTTGCAATCCACAATATCGAGCTGACGAATTATTGTAATCTTCAATGCTCATATTGCCCACATCACCGTATGGCGAGGCCGAAAGGCCATATGTCGGCTGAAATTCTGGCAAAATGTCTCGAACACTATGTGCGTCGTCCAGGTCTGCCGCGTTTGGTGATCCATCATTTCGGTGAGCCGTTGCTTCATCCCGAATTGGAAGCTCGCTTGACCCAGATCGCCCAAGCGGGCGTCGACATTCAGATGAGCAGCAACGGCCTGCTGCTTCAAAAGAAGCTGCCGATCCTGCTTGCGATCCCCTGTCGCATCTTCATCACCTTGTCCGTTCACCAGTGGGCTGACCAGGGGCCCGAAGCCTATTTCAAGGCGCTGACTGACTGGCAGGCCCAAGTCGCCGGCAGTAATCTAACCATCACCCAAGCGTTCAATGTTTCGCAAACCCAATTCCACTTTCACGCCTGGACCGGCGGACGCGAAACCGAATGGGACTATGCCAGCCACTGCGATTTTCTGCGCAACAACATGGGCAGCGTCTTGTGGAACGGGGACATGGCGAGTTGTTGTCTAGATTGTGATGGCGAGAGTGTCTTCGCTAACATGACCGACGTCACCGCCGCCAACGCCTCCACGCGCCCCTGGCGCGGCTGCCGGGGCTGCGACATTCCCGGCCATCGGGGCTACCGGGAGTGATACCAACGGCCCCAGACAATGATCCGTGCCGTTGGTATCGGCGGCGACCGCCGCCGCCGCGCCCCCATGGCGCGAAGCCAAGGGCGCGGATGCGCCCGCCCGGCGTCTGATACCGGCGAGCCCTGATACTGACACATCGCCGGTCCTCGGGCCGCGACGGCGGCCCCGCGTCCTCGTGGACGCGAAGCCAAGGGCGCGGATGCGCCCGCCCGGCGTCTGAGGGCAGCCTTGATG